>Ga0210395_10000510_pt1 | contig 30543 bp, 22 predicted proteins | sample IncBWH4OmetaG_FD_150861 | JGI IMG/M metagenome (GOLD analysis project Ga0210395, IMG submission 150861) | Forest soil microbial communities from Barre Woods Harvard Forest LTER site, Petersham, Massachusetts, United States - Inc-BW-H-4-O ... | reverse complement strand
GGTGAAATACGACCAGAACCACTGCGTCTGCACCCGCAACCGGTTCTGCATCTGGGGAAGCGACATGACGTGCAGCAATACCCAGACGAGCCACGTGACAAAGCCGCTGGTGCGGAGGTGGCTGCTATCCAGGATGGCGAAGTTCCGGCCGACGACGGCCATGCTGCCCTTGTCGCGATAGCGGAATGGCCGCCCGGGCTTCCGGCCCTTGAGCTGTCGCGCGATCAGGCGTCCGACATAGCGTCCCTGCTGGATGGCCGCCTGCGCCACGCCCGGCACCGGTCGTCCATCGCTCGTGATCGATGATGCGTCGCCGACGACGAACACATCCGGCACACCCGGGACGTCGAGGCCTGGGCCGACCGACACGCGGCCCGCGCGGTCTGTCTCGCGGCCCAGCAGCTTCGTGATCGGCGAGGCGGCGACGCCCGCCGTCCACAGCACCGTGGCACTGTCAATTCTCGTGCCATTGGCGACGACACCTTTCTCGTCGACCGCCTCGACCTTGACGCCTGTCTGGATCTCGACGCCGAGTTTCTCGAGCCGCCGGGTCGCCCTCTTTGCGAGGCTCTCGGCAAACGTCGGAAGGATCCGCTTGCTGCCCTCGACCAGGATGATCGAGCTGCTTGCCGGATCGATCCGCCGGAACTGGGAACGCAGCGTGACCTTGGCCAGCTGCGCCATCGACGCGGCCAGCTCCACGCCGGTGGGTCCACCACCCACCAGGACGAATGTCATCTGCCGCGCGCGTTGACACTGGTCGTCGGTTGCGTCCGCCCGTTCATAGGCGCTGAGGATCCTCGCACGAATGGTCTCGGCGTCGGCCAGGCTCTTGAGGCCCGGCGCATATTCTGCGAATTCGTCATGCCCAAAATAGCTCGGCCGCATGCCCGTCGCGATCACGAGAAAATCGAACCGGACCTTGCGCATCCCGACGTCAGGGCAGGATACGTCGACTGACCGGGCGTCCAGGTTGACACCGGTCACTTCGCCAAGCGTCACGCTGACGTTCTTCTGCACCTTGGCAAGCTGCCGGATCGGAGCGGCGATCTCGGAGGGCGCCAAGACCGCCGTGGCCACCTGATAGAGCAGCGGCTGGAAGATGTAGTGGTTGCGCTGGTCGATCACCACGACGTCGGCATCGCATCGCTTCAAGGCGCGCGCCGCCGCGACCCCGGCAAATCCTCCGCCGACGATCACGATGCGCTTTCGCCGCGCGTCGGGCGCTTCAGCCCGCACGAGCCACCTTTTGCGATGTCACCGCGGGCGCTTCGTACTTGGCACGCAGCTCGAGCAATCCGAGCAGGATCTCGTCACGTTGCGCCTCCAGGTCGGAGACCGTGCGCGTTCCCACCTCCGCGTGCAGGCCGTCGATCAGCTTGCGCCGCACTTCAGGGGTCAGTTCGGGCGAGCCGAGCACCTTCCACCAAGCCGTCATGGGCCCGGTGAACTGGTCGAAGAAGTGCTCGATGCCGCCCTGCCCGCCACCCAGGTGATTGAGAAGGACCTGACCCATGATGCCCCAGCGCAATCCGGGTCCCCAGGACAGCGCCTTGTCGATATCGGCGACACTGACCACGTCTTCGGCAACGAGGTAGTAGACCTCGCGGGCCAGCGCCGCCTGCAGGCGATTGGCGACATGGCCCGGCACTTCCTTGCGCAGCCGGACGGTCTGCTTGCCCAACGCCGTGTAGAACGCGGCGGCCCGCTGAATGGTCGCCTCGGAGGTCAGCGTCCCGCCGACGATCTCGACCAGAGGCACCAGGTGCGGCGGATTGAAGGGATGGCCGATGACGCAGCGCTCCGGGTGCAGGCGGCAGGCCGATTGAATCTCGCTCATGGTGAGCCCGGACGAGCTCGAGGCGATGATCACGTCGGGCGGCAGCATCTCGTCGAGCTCGCGATACAGCTTCTTCTTGAAGTCGATCCGCTCGGGTCCGTTTTCCTGAACGAGGTCCGCCGCGCGAACGGCAGCCGGCATATCTGCGGTGAAGGCAAGGGCCGATTGCGATGCGCCGGGCGCCAACCCCAACCGCTCGAGTGCCGGCCACGCCGCCTGCACGAAGCGCCTCAACGAGGCTTCAGCATTGGGCGCGATATCGGTCGCGATGACTTCAAGTCCCTTGGCCAGGAACAGTGCCGTCCAGCTCGCGCCGATCGCGCCCGTTCCGATGATGGCGATCCGGCGAACAGGCTTGCCAGTGGTCATGGTCGATACTCCTTCGATTTGATTTCAGATTTCGACGTAGGCGACGCCGGTGAGATTGCCCTGCGCGTAGAGCGGATTGCGTTCTCCCGATCCGTCAAGCCTGGCCGTATAGAGCGACCCCGCGAAGTCGGTGACAAACATCCGATCGCCCGCCACGTCCAGCGCGATGCCGATCCCTTCCATAAGATGCGTCACCAGGATCTCCGGCGCTTGCGGCTTTGCATCGATGGACGCCCGGTTCACGGTGTTGCCGCGCGGTGGGTCACCCCGATCGGTCCAATAGAGCACGCGGTTCTTGCGATCGAGCTCGAGATCAATGGGCTCCGGCAGACGGTCGTAGAACACTTCGATGTCGGTGCGTTCGTCGGGGCTCTCGCCCGAGGGGAGATCGATACCGGCGCGAAAGATGCGGCCGAGCTCACCATTGTCCGGACCTTTTTGCGTCCAGTATATCTGGCCGCGCTTGGGGTCGATGACGATGCCGACGCACCATCTGGTCTGGTCTTTCCGGTCGACGTCGCCGCGGCCCGTCTCGACGAGCGTCTCGATCTGCGTGCCATCGAGATTGCAGCGCATCACCCGCATGCCTTCACGGTCGCACCAGTAGAGCTTGCCGTTCTGCTTATCGAGCTGGAGCTGCTTGGGCGTGAAGGTGGCGCCGCGAGCCACGACGAGCTTTCGGTTGCTGCCGTCAAGATCGGCGCGCTCGATGGAGCCGTCGTTCACGCCAGGACTGGTGCCCATGTTGGTCCAGTAGATATGTCCGGCCGCGACGTCGACCGCGATGCCGTCGGGCATCTCGCAGCCCGTGACGATGACCTTGCGGTCGGAACCATCGGGATTCATCGAGTGAATGCGTCCACCGCTCAGCTCGAGAACGAACAGTCGCCCAACCGCCGCGCTGCGGCTGGAGTCGGGTCTTGCCTGAGGCACGAGTGTGTCCGTCATGCCGCGCTCCTGTCGTGACTGGGCTGGTGCCTCTCTCGTATTGCCGCCATGTCGCCGCTCCTTCGGTTGGAAATCGGTCAAGTCTTGTCGGTAGAACGTAGGACTCCGTCGCTTCGCGAACGATCCCCCGGACGGGGGAGCAGGCGGTGCGCGGAAGGGGATGCTTCGGCGACCGACGAACCTCACAACAAGCCGAGGCACTAGACCTGGCCGTATTTCTCCCTGAGCGCCTTCTTGTCGACCTTTCCGACGCTCGTCTTGGGGAGCGCTTTAACGAACAGAATCCGGTCCGGAATTCCGAATTTCGAGATCACGCCGGCATCGGCGGAGGCTCCGAGATGCGCCTTTATCCGCGTGTCGCTGAGATCGTCGCCCGCCCGGGCGTCCCTGATGATGAGCGCAAGGGGTCGCTCGCCCCATTTGTCGTCCTTGACGCCGATGACGGCGGCTTCCGACACTCCCTTGCACTGCGATATGAGATCTTCGATCTGGAGCGACGACACCCATTCGCCGCCGGTCTTGATGACATCCTTGATGCGGTCGACGATGCGAAGGTAGCCGCTCGACTCGATGATGCCGATGTCATTCGTGTGCAAGTAGCCGCCGGCCCACAATTGCTCGGACGCGTCAGCATCGTCGACATATCCCTGGGTAAGCCACGGCGCGCGCACGACGACTTCGCCGGGCGTTTGTCCGTCATGAGCTACTTCGTTCAGGTCCGTGTCGAGCAAGCGGATGTCGACGAGTGGTGCAGGGATGCCCGCTTTGGTCCGGATATCTATCGTTTTCTCCGGATCACCGACGAGGTCCGCGGATTTTACCTGCGCCAAACACAGCAGCGGCGCGCTCTCAGACATCCCATAGCCGGCATAAACGTCGACGCCCAGCGCGAGCGCCTGCCGGGCGAGCGCCTTCGGTAGTTCCGAACCGCCGACCACCATCTTCAAGCCGGCGAGATCGGTCTTTGCCGCCACAGCCGCGCCCAGCAGCATTTGCAGGATCGTCGGTACGCCGTGCGTGAAGGTAACGCCCTCGGTCTTGATCAGCTTGAGGAGCAAAGCAGGGTTGTAGCGGCCCGGATACACTTGCTTGACGCCCGAGAGTGTCGCCGTCCACGGAAACCCCCAGGCATGCGCGTGAAACATCGGGGTGATCGGCATGTAGACGTCGTCGCGGCAAAACCGGCCCTGTTGCGCCGCGGTGCCGAAGAAAGCCATTTCGGCGAGTGAATGGAGAACCAGTTGTCGATGACTGAAGTAGACACCCTTCGGCGCCCCCGTCGTCCCGGTCGTGTAGAAGGTGGTGGCACGCGCATTCTCGTCGAAGTCCGGGAAGTCGTAGTCGGGCGAAGCGCCGAGCAGCAGGTCCTCGTATTCGCCGGCGAAGGCAAGGCCGGCGGTTTGGGGCACCGGGCGGTCCGACATCACGACCAGTCGCTTTACCTTGGGCAGCTGGTTTTTGATGCCTTCCAGCATTGGTACGAATTCGTCGTTGACGAGAAGTACCGACGAGCCCGCGTGATTGATCGTATAGGCGATCCGTTCGGGCGGCAGCCGGACATTCACCGTCTGCAAGACAGCCCCCATCATTGGAACGGCGAAATAGGCCTCGAGGAACCGATTGCTGTCCCAGTCGAGCACGCCGACGGTGTCGCCGGCGCCGACGCCGAGCCCGGCGAGGCTGGACGCGAGTCGCCCGATGCGCTCGCGCAACTGGCGATACGTGAAACGCTTCATGTCGCGATAGACGATCACCTGGTCGGGCGCCTGCACGAGCGGTGCATGCCACAGCTGCTTGATCAGAAGCGGATATTTGTATGCGGACTTGGCGTCGTGAATGAGCATTTCGGCCATGGCGGCGTCCTCGAGGAAATGTTTGGTCTATGCCGCCTTGGGACGCCGCTTCTCGAGAAAGGCGGTAAGCGCTTCCCTTGCCTCGTCGGAGCGCACCTGGCGGCTGAACTCCTCGTTCTCGGCCTTCATCGCTGCTTTGATCTGCTCTCGAACGGCGCGCTTCATGAGTCGCTTGCTGGCCTGCAGCGCTCCCGCCGGCTTCGCTGCCAGCGTCCGGGCTGTTTCGGTCGCGATCTGCAACAGCGTGTGATCGTCGACGACCCGCGTAACGAGCCCCAGCTCGCGAGCCCGTTCGGCATCGAACGGCAATCCCAGCAGGAGCAGCTCGGCCGCACGAACATGCCCGATCCTCGCCGGCAGGGACCAGCTCGATCCGAACTCCGGGACCACGGCGAGATCGACGAACGGCATCCGGAACTGCGCACTCCGACCGGCAATCACGAAGTCGCAGTGCGTCAACATCGTGGTGCCGCCGCCGATGGCGGCGCCCTGGACGGCGGCGATCAGCGGTTTGTCGAAATCGACGAACGCGTTCTCCAGCCGGGCCTGCGGCGATTCCCCCGGGCCCGGCGGATTCTTCAGAAAGTCCTCGATATCGTTGCCGGCACAGAACGAATCGCCGGCGCCGTGCCAGAGCACGACACGTATCGATGCGTCCCTGGCCGCATCATTGAGGATATCGGCAAGCTCAATGTACATACCCGACGTCATCGCGTTCTTCCGCGACGGCCGATTCAATTCGACGCGCAGGATGCCCTGGGAACGCTCGGTGATGATCTCGTCCACGGTCTACCTCGTCTGCAGGACGTTACGCTGCGCGCCGCTTGCCATTGGGAACGGTGGCACTGGCGTGCAGGCTGTCGATTTCGGTGGCGCTGAAACCGAGCTGCTGCAGGATCGCGTCGTTGTGCTCGCCGATGTCGGGCGCCCGCCGGGCCGGCGCCTTGGCGACGCCGTGCACCTGGATCGGACTGCTGATGGTCGAGGTGAGCTTGCCGCCCGCCCCTTCGAGCGGCACGACGATCTCGTTCGGCCGCAGCTGCGGATCGTCGATCACCTCTTGGGGCCCGCGGACGGGGCCGAAGGTGATGTGGACGCCATTGAACGCCTCATACCAATGCGCCATCGGCTGAGCGGCAAAGACTTCATCGAGAATGGCGGTGAGCTGCGGCATGTTCGCCAACAGCTTCGCCGGATCGGAGAAGCGCGGATCCTTCAGGAGGTCGGTGCGGCCGATGGCCTGGGCCAGCGCCACCAGCTTGTCGGGCGTGACGAGGAGGACGAACCAGGTGTCGTCGGCGGAACGATAGACGTTCATCGCTGCATTCGCAGGGTGCTTGCGATCGTGCAGGCCGTAGAACTTCGCGCCCGCAATCGCCGCCTGGATCGAGACACTCGCCGACCAGACGCCTTCGGCGAGCAGCGAGGTCGTGACATGCGAGCCCTTGCCGGTGCGTTCCCGGCGGTAGAGCGCAGTGACGATCGCGGAATAGAGGCCGACCGCGGTGGCACTGTCGCCACTGCCGGACACCGGCCAGGTCGGCGGCGCGCCGGCATCGCGCGTCATGGACAGCAAGCCGCTGCGCGCCCAGTAGGACGTGATATCGAAGCCCGGGAGATCGGCGTCGGGTCCTTTGTCCCCGAAGCCCGTGAGGTCGGCGTAGATGAGCCGAGGGTTCCACGGCGCCACATCATCGTACTCGAGCCTCAGGCGCTTGCGCGCCGGATGGGGCGTATTGACGATCAGCACGTCGGCCCACTTGACCAGCCTCTCGAGAACCTGCTGGGCGCCGGGAGATTTGAGATCGAGGGCCAAGCCGCGCTTGTTGCGATTGGTGAGATGCCATTGGTAGGCATCCTCCGCCTGCGGCTGCGGTGGAATCTTGTTCGCGTGCCGCCAGTAATCGCCGCTCGGCGGCTCGACCTTGACGACCTCGGCGCCGAAGTCGGACAGGATCACCGCGGCGCTCGGGGCGGCAATGAAGCTCGCCAGGTCCACCACCTTCAGTCCGGAAAAAATGTTGTCGCCTGACATGGCTGTCCTTTCAGAATCGTCGTTATCGTCCGTTGAATTGTGGCGCCCGCTTCTCGAGGAAGGCGGTGGTGCCTTCCTTCTTGTCGTCGGTCGCGGCGCACAGGCCGAAGTAGGAGGCCTCGAGCAGCAGGCCCTCGCTTTGGCTCGTCTCCATGCCCTTGTTCGCCGCCTCGAGCGCGAACTTCACGGCGATGGGCGCGTTGGCGGCGATCTTCCTCAGGATGGCTTCGGCGCTGGCGATGAGATCGGTCGCCGGCACGACCTCGTCGACCAGGCCGATGCGATGAGCCTCCTGGGCGCCGATCATCTCGCCGGACAGGATAAGCCGCAGGGCACGCCCCTTGCCCACGAGGCGCGGCAGCCGTTGCGTGCCGCCGCCGCCCGGGACGAGTCCCAGGGTGACCTCGGGCTGGCCGAATTTGGCCGCCTCGACCGCGATCCTCAGCGTGCAGGCCATGGCCGTCTCGCAGCCACCGCCCAGCGCAAAGCCGTTGACCGCTGCGATCACCGGCTTGCCGAGATTCTCGATGAGATCGAGCACGCTCTGCCCGAAACGGCTGGCCTGCTCGGCCGCGAAGGCCGACACGTTCGCGAGCTCGCCGATGTCGGCGCCGGCAATGAATGCCTTGTCGCCGGCGCCCGTCAGGATGACGCCGCGCACCAACGCATCGTCCCGGGCATCCTCGAAGGCCTGCCTGAGGTCCGCCCACGTCGGGGTGTTGAGGGCGTTGAGGACCTTCGGGCGATTGACCGTGACATAGGCGATGCCGCTCCTTTTCTCATAGAGGACGTTTGCGAGCGCCAAGCCCGCCTGTGCTGCCGCAGACATGTCGTTGCTCCCTTGAAGAAGAAGAGGGCGAGCCAGGCAGGGGTGTGGGGGGACCACCGGCTCGCCCTCGCTCATACGAAGGCACCGAGCCCGGTGATGGCTTTGCCGACGATCAGATTCTGCATCTGATACGTGCCTTCGTACGAGTAGAGTGCCTCGGCGTCGGCGAAGAAGCGCGCGACGTTGTAGTCGGCGACGATGCCGTTGCCGCCCAAGAGCTCGCGGCCCCAGGAAACGGTCTCGCGCGACTTGGCGGTGCAGAAAGCCTTCGCCAGAGCCGCGTGTTGGTCGCCGAGCTTGCCCGCGTCATCCATCTGCGCCAGCCGCACCATCAGGCACTGGCAAGCCGTCACGTTGGCGAGCATCTTTGCCAGCAGATCCTGTACCATCTGGAAGGAAGCGATCGGCTTGCCGAACTGCAACCGCTCCTGGGTGTACTTGAGCGTGGCCTCGAACGCGCCCATCTGGACGCCGGTCGAGGCCCAACCGACCATGTAGCGCGTCATGCGCAGCACGCGCGCCGTGTCGCGGAAAGAATTGCCGCCCTGCAGACGATTAGCTTCCGGGACCCGCACGTCCTTCAGCGTGATCTGGCCGTTCTGGACGACCTTGAGGGCGATCTTGTGCTCGATCTTCTCGACGCTGAAGCCGGGCGTCGTCTTGTTCTCGACGATGAAACCCTTGACCTGGTTGTCGGCGACATCGCGCGCCCAGATGATCGAGACGTCGCACCACGTGGCGTTGCCGATCCAGCGCTTCTGGCCGTTGAGCACCCAGGTGTCGCCGTCGCGCTTGGCCGTGGTCAGCAGACCACCTCCGGTTCCCGAGCCGACCAGGGGCTCGGTCAAGCCGAAGCAGCCGATCTTCTCGAAGCGCGCCATCGGCGGCAGCCACTTCTGCTTCTGCTCCTCCGAGCCGTCGAGATAGATCGAGCCCATCGCCAGGCCGCTGTGGACGCCGAAGAAGGTGCCGAACGAGGCGTCGACGCGAGCGAGCTCCATGGCGACGAAGCCGAACAGCTTCTGGCTGCCGCCCGCGCAACCGTAACCCTCGAAGCCCAACCCACCCAGCTGCAACTCCTTGAACGACGGCAGGAGCTCGAAGGGGAAGGCATCGTCGGACCAGTACTTGTTGATGATCGGCTGGACCTTGCTCTCCATGTAGGTCCGCACCTTCTTGACGGTCGCCAGCTCGTCGGCGTTCAAGACATCGACCAGTTGGTAGAAGTCGCTGTTTGGCGCCGGGAGCTGCTTCGGCGTGTTCTTTGGCCTTGCCACCACTGCCGCGGAAGATGCTGTCGCAGTCGTTGCCATTGTTCGTCCTTCCGTTCCGGGGGTTGCCTGTCGCGCATAGAGATCGGACAAAATCGAATGTGGCGCGATCCCCCGAATGGGGGCGGCGTGGTGCGCCGACGGGGGATGGGGATTGAGTGCACCTATCGAGACCGCCCCGACACAACAGCCTCAGTTCGCGTGCTGGAGGCGAGCTTCGAGAAGATGCGCTTGACCGCTTAGCGCCTGATGTCGGATGCGTTGGAGCTTGACTACGGGCTTCCTGGTGATGGCGGCCCGGTCTCCGAAAGCGATTCGAGCATCGACTTTGCGGCGCGGAGGTCGGCCGTCTCGAACCCCTCAACAAACTGGCCATATGCCGGGGCCAGGATGTCCCATGCATCCTCCGGACGCTTCTGACCGACACGCAGGCGAGCAAGATGCCGCGCGCTGCGCAATTCCCAGAGGCGAGCACCTTGCTGTCGGGCCGTCGTGTAAGCTTTACTAAAGCAACGCTCAGCCTCGAGAAGAGAAGATGGACCGGACTCTCGTTCGGCCAGCTCGCCCTTTGAGCAAAGAAGATCGGCTACACACCATTCCTCGCCGTCGCGATCCGCCCTGGCCAGCGCCTGGTCAAGGACGTCTCGTGCCTCCTTCATCTGCCCAAGTTCGGACAGTGCCTTCGAGACCGCGCCGAGATACATCGGATAACGGCTCGTTCCGCCAAATTCATCGCAAACCTCGAGTGAAGCACGCAGAGCAGCGAGGCCAGCATCGAAGTTCCCCTGCTTGACCAGCAACACGCCTTGCAGGCAGCCCGCCACGGTTTTCCAGTAGGTCAGATCAAGTTCAGCGGTGACGTTGACGAGAAGCGCTACGTGTCTTGAGGCTGCTTCCATATCATCGAGCATGAGCGCGATCGGACAGGCGGCCTCGGCCAGCGAGAAAGACAGTCCGACCTTCTGACGCGCCAACTGCGTACGGTCGATGCAGGCCTGCGCCAGGTTGCGCGCCTGATCCAGATATCCCTGCATGCACAGCACGCGCGCCAAGGTCGATTGCGCGAAGTCGGACAGGTTGTAGCCGAACCAGGCGCAGTGCGGCCGTTCAAGCGATCTGCGATACTGGTCGGCCACCTGATCAAGATGCTTGCGCGCTTTCGGCTGATGTCCCCGGTAGTGCATCGATGTGCCCATCAGCCGGTCGGCCAAATAGCCTCGCGCCGGATCCGCAGCCTCGACCGCAAAGCGGAAGAACTTCTCCGCAAAGGGTTCTGTCGCTCTAAAATTCCCCTTGTATCCATAGGTGACCCACAACGCCCACAGCGCGTACATTTGAGAGACGACGTCGCCGAGCTTCTCGGCGATATGGAGGCCCTTCGTCAGCATCTTCAATGCTTCGTCACTTCGGCCACCTGTATGATTCAGCGTGATCCCAAGACCGATGTGAAGCAGCATTCGTGTCGACGCATCGTCATTCGATCCGCCAAGACGGACGAGCGCGTGTTCTGTCCGCCTGCGGCATTCGGCTATCAACGCGAGGTGCACCCACATCGGAACAAACAGAGCCGTTATGGCAGTGCCGATCGACACATCGCCTGCTGGCGAGAAGCACCAGTCGAGCGCCGCGCGGATGTTGTCGATCTCCCGTCCATAGCGGATCACGGCTTCGAGCCCGGGTTCCATGGGCGACACCGTTCCTGCCGGAGTGAGGAGAGCCCGGAAGTATTCAGCGTGGCGCCGCAACGCGCCTTCGGCCTCGCCATTCTCGCGGAGCTTTTCAAGGCCATGGGCCCTGATGGTCTCGAGGAGCCGCCAACGGCCGCCCGACGCCGATGCGTCCAACATGGCAAGCGACTTGTCGACGAGATTTGCGATGCTGTCCATGACGGCCGTTTCATGACCGGCACTGCCGATCACCGCCGTTGCCGCCTCCAACGTGAACCCCGCCGGGAATATCGACAAATGCCTGAGCAGGCGCTGTTCTGAAGCCGTGAGAAGGTCATAGCTCCAATCGAGCGCCGCACGGAGCGTCTGATGCCGGGCGAGCGTCGTCCGGCGTCCAGCTGTCAACAAATTGAAACGATCGTGAAGGTGAGAATTGACCTGAGACACGCCAAGCGTGGCGGCGCGTGCCGCCGCAAACTCGATGGCAAGCGGTATTCCATCCAGGCGTTGGCAAATGCTTGCGATGTCGGGCAAGTTTTTTTCGTCCGGCAGGAACGCCGATTGTGTCGCCGTCGTCCTCTCGACAAACAATTGAACGGCGCTTGACCTCAGAATGTCGTCGGGCGTGACCCGCTCGTCAGGAACATCAAGTGGGGGAACACGAAAGACATGTTCTCCGTCAATCCGCAAAACTTCGCGGCTCGTTGCCAGTATCGTGGCGTAGGGGCATAGGCGGATCATCGTTTCCGCGTACCGCGCTGCCGCCTCCACGATATGCTCGCAATTGTCGAGCAGCAGAAGGATCTTCCTATTCCCGATGGCGCGGGCGACGACCTCGGCTGTCCTATCGGCAACTTCGATGCGCAACCCGAGCGCGCTCGCGACAGCGGACGGCAGCAGATCCGGCTCCATCAACGAAGCCAATTCCACGAGCCACACGTCGTTGTGACCCAGTGCGAGCATTTCGCGTGCGGTTTCGACCGCCAGCTTGGTCTTTCCGATTCCCCCGGGACCTGTCAGCGTGATGACCCTGTAAGCCGAAAGCAGATCCAGCAGCTCCTGCACGGCTTGGTCTCGGCCGATCAAGTTTGTACTGGCGGCTGGCAGATTATTCAGAAGGACGGTTGGCGACGGCGCCAAGATCGGCCGGAGGGCAACCTCGCCGGTGGGCGACCCGCCCCGCGACGAATGCCAGGTTCCAATCAGGCGGTAGCCACGGCCCGCCACCGTCTTCAGCATACCGCGGTCCGGGCCAAGGGCCTTGCGAACGGCGGAAATGTGGACCCAGAGCGTGTTCTCTTCGACGATCGCGCCCGGCCATACGCGTTTCATGAGATCATTCTTGGTAACTAACTCACCGGCAGCCTGGACCAAGACCTCGATGATTTCGAACGCGCGGCCGCCGATCGGCACTGGAACACCGCGCACGCGCAGTTCCCTCCGAGCGAGGTCGACCTCCAGCTGGCCGGACTCGTAGATAAGCTGCGACGTCGTGGCCTCCACGTCTGCAACGATCCCTTTGAAATTAGGGTTCGGATCGAGGGCCAGCAAAAATCACGCCTCGCGCCCCGCTCGACAGACTTTAGGAGTTTTAAGGACTCCATCAAGGACTTGAACCGTCGTTACCGATAGATCGGTTGCTCATCCAAAGGTGAGCCGATGCGCCCTCATCAAATTTGCCAGGAAGCGGAACCAACTGGCGGCCCCAGTTCGCAAATGGGAGCCCGGCTGAAACTCTTCAATTGCACTTCCAGTGCGGGGAACCTCCCTCCCGCGCAAATCCGAAATCGAGGAGGTGACGATGAACTTCAATGACGCGCGGGACCAGAGAATGCGGATTTCCAAGATGCCTGGCGGGCTTGCACCCAATAACGCAAGAGAAATCTCCGGAGCGTTGACGGCGCTGCTCGCGGACATGTTCGCGCTGTATGTGAAAGCGAAGAACTTTCACTGGCACATCACGGGTCCGCATTTTCGCGAATACCACCGGCTGCTTGATGATCAAGCGGAACAAATTCTTGCGACGACCGACAAGATCGCCGAGCGCGTCAGGAAGCTCGGTGGAACTACTCTGCGTTCAATCGGACATATCGCCCGGTTACAGCGCGTGCAGGACAACGATGCGGACTACCTGACGCCTCATGGCATGCTGGCCGAGTTGTGCGAGGACAACATCCAACTCGCCATGTGCCTGCGCGGAGCGCACGATCTGTGCGGCGAGCACGGTGATATTGCCACCGCTGGCTTGATCGAGAATTGGCTCGACGAAGCCGACGGTCGAGTGTGGTTCCTCTTCGAAGTCACCCACAATGGCGCACATGAGTAACCGCCGCCGAATGCCGGGCGGGACAGAAGACCCGTGCTTGCTGTGCAGCGTGATGAGGCATCGCATGAGCAATTCTGACGTCGCGGTCGACAAAGCAAACGCCACGCTACCGATGCGGGATCGCCCGCTGAAGGAAGGGGGCCATATGGCTATCTGCATTGCGGCCAAGATGGCTGTAATCATGGCCATCGAGACTGCGCGGCCGGAAGTCTCGGATGAACACAGCCTTGCCTTGAGGCTCGCCGCTTCAGGCGATCTCTGCCAGACGATTCAGAATGTGGGTTCGGAGATTGGCTCGTTGCTGGCCGACTTTCAGGACTCTGTTCGCCGGCACAGCACGACAGCGGAGCCGACGACCGATGCAGGCAAGACTATGGATCGCGGAAACGAAGACCATGCGGTTGACAAGCGACGCCGCAAATCGGCCACCGATGCGCTGAGCCCCCGGGAAACCGCGACTGTCGACCTAATCGGGCGAGGGCAATCAAACAAAGAAATTGCTCGCACGCTTGGAATCACTCCCGAAACAGTAAAGTCGCACGTCAAGCGCATCTTTTTGAAGCTTGAGGTCGAATCGCGCGCCCAGGCCGTGTCGCGCGCGCACACTCTGGGCTTAATCAGCGGAGTCGCACAAACGTACGTTGGTCACGGGGATTGTAGTGCGGCTCATAGTGATACCTGAACGCTGCGCCTCCTGGATCGCCCGCCACACGCGCTCGGGGCTGGCCGGCATGTCGATGTGGGTGACGCCGAGATCGGCAAGTGCGTCGACCACCGCATTGATGATCACGCCCAGCGCCGGCGTGATGCCGCCCTCGCCGCCGCCGCGGAAACCCAGCGGATGGTTGGTCGACGGCACCTCGCTCAACGCCGTCGTGAACGACGGGAAGTCGTCGGCATGCGGCAGGGCGTAGTCCATGAACGACCCCGACAGGAGCTGGCCGTCAGGCGCATAGAGGCAGCGCTCCATCAGCGCCTGGCCCGCGCCCTGGGCGATGCCGCCATGGGTCTGGCCGTGCAGGATGAGCGGGTTCACCGCGCGGCCGACATCGTCGATCGTGGTGTAGCGGTCGATCCGGGCCACGCCGGTCTCGGCATCGACCTCGACCTCGCAGACATGCCAGCCGTAGGGATAGGAGCCGACCCTGCTGTCGACGTCGGCCTGATCGGCGATCGGCCCATGCTCCATCGCCAGTGCCAGAAGGCCGATGCCGCGGTCGGTACCGGCGATGGTGAAGCGGCCATCGGCGAAAGCGATGTCTGCTTCCGCCGCTTCGAGTTGCTGGGCGGCGAGCTTGCGGCCCTGGGCGATGATGCCGAGCGAGGCCTGGCGGATCGTGGTCGCGGCCAGCCGGATCGACCGGCCGGAATGCGAGCCGCCGCCCACCGACAAGCGGTCGCTGTCGTCGGTGACGAGGCGCACCTTGTCGGCCGGAACGCCCAGCCATTCGCTGGCGAGCTGGGCGAAGCTGGTGGCATGACCCTGCCCGGCCGACAGCGTGCCGATCACGATCTCGACCGCGCCTTGCGGCAGCACCGTGACCTCGGCGCGTTCGAGCGGCGCGCCGCTTTGCGACTCGACATAGCCGCCGAGCCCGATGCCGCGCCGCAGCCCGCGCGCCGCGGTCTCGGTCCGGCGCCGGGCGAAGCCACTCCAGTCGGCGAGCTTCAGGACATCGTCGAGCGTCGACAGGTAATCGCCGCTGTCGTAGGTGACGCCGAAAGCGTTGGTGTAGGGCGTGGTCGTAATGAGATTGCGCCGGCGGAGCTCGATCCGGTCGAAGCCGCGCGCGCGCGCGGCGAGATCGATCAGGCGTTCGATCACGAACATGGCCTCGGGCCGCCCGGCGCTGCGATAGGGCGCGGTCGACGGCGTGTTGCTGAGCACGCCGCGCGCCCGCGCCACCGCGGGCATGCGGTAGAGACTGGTCATGAGCTGCGTGCCCTTGGTCAGCGGCACGAAGGAGGCGGTGTAGGCGCCAAGATTGCTGGTCCGGGTGGCGCGCAGACCGAGAAAGGTGCCCTGGGCGTCGAGCGCCAGTTCGGACTCGATCAGGAAGTCGCGGCCGGCATAGTCGCTGAGAAACGCCTCGTGCCGCTCGCACGTCCACTTGACTGGCCGGCCGGCCCGGCGCGAGGCCCAGCACACCAGGGCAAACTCGGGATAGAAGGAGTTGCGGGTGCCGAAATTGCCGCCGACCTCCCGGGCGATGACCCTCACCTTTTCCGGCTCGATGCCCAGGACGATGGCGACCTCTTTCTTGGGCCGCACGATGGCGCCGCCGCCGGCATACAAGGTGTAGCGGCCCGACGCGGCGTCGAAATGCCCGAGCGCAGCGCGCGGCTCCATCGGCACGCCGGTGACGCGCTGGATCTCGGTCCGCAGTTTCACGACGTGACGCGCCTGGGCGAAGGCCGCCTGCGTGCCCGCCGGATCGCCCACCAGGGAATCCACGGCGACGTCGGCGAGCGGCGGCAGCGCCTCGTAGTCGACCTGCACCGCTTCGGCCGCGTCCTTGGCGATCGCCAGCGTCTCGGCCACCACGAACGCCACCGGCTCGCCCACGAAGCACGCGGTTTCGATCGCCAGCACATCGGGCCGCACGACCTTGTGCGGTGAGCCGTCTGTATTGGGCAGCTTGATGTCGGGCGGGCTCATGGCGGCCGGGATGTGCGGCACGGGTTTCAGCCCGTCGGCGGCCACGTCGGCGCCCGTCAGCACCAATAGCACGCCGGGCATCGCCCGGGCCGCCGATGCGTCGATCGCGACGATGCGGACGTGAGGGTGCGGCGAGCGCACGACCCAGGCATAGGCCTGGCCAGGCAAGCTGAAGTCGTCGCTATAGCAGCCGCCGCCGGTCAGCAGCCGGGCGTCCTCGAGCCGCGGCAGGGACGTTCCGATGGCGCTGCCGATGGAGCGGCCCGCCATCGATTACAGCGCCTGCGGCAGCGGCACGCCCAGCAGCAGGCCGAACTCGCGGGCAAGATCGCAGCTCACCCGCGCATGCACCTTGCCTTGCTTGTCGAAGAAGCGGCCGGTCGGAGCGACCGGAAACACGCCCTCGTGCCAGACGCCGGGATGGATGTAGAGGCCGAAGCTGCCGTCCGACCAGAAGGCGACGAACGTCTCGGGCATGAGGTCGTCGCCGGGCAGCGCCACCGGCACGACGAAGGGCTTGCCGTCGAGCGGCCAGAAGAGCTGGGCGCCGTCGGGATGGTAGTTGCAATGCCACAGCAGCACGCGGCCATCGCCGAGCTTCACGCCTGCGCGCGCGACCTCGGGCGGCTCGCGAAAGCCGATGACGTAATGCCCGCCGACCGCTTCGTTGCGGCCCAAGAGCTCGTTGCCACGCCATTCGCAAGCGAAGGTGCCCGCTGTCGTGCCGCCTTCGATGCCCGTTCCGGCATCGAGCCTACGCCAGCCGGCAAGCGGCCAGGGCACGATCTCGATCCGATGCGCGTGGGGATCGCGCACGATTTCGCCGTAACCCTCGAGCGACGCGGCGGTCGCGCGCACCACGGGCACGTCGAGGATTCTCAGGCCGGCGGGAATGTCCGGATTCAGATAATCGATGACGACCTGGTCCATTACGGGTCCTTGGCGACGAAATCCGGATAGGCGAGCGCCTGCACCGTCTTCTCATCGTAGAACTTGCCGCCCGAAGCATCATACACCGCGGTCTTGCCCAAGGTGGGAAAGTGCGAAACTTCAAGCGCCGTGCGCTCGCCGCCCATCAGGTAGACCAGGTCGGTTGTGCCGTCGTTGCGCAGATGGTGGGCGATGCCGTCACAGGGAAAGCCGAGATAATCGCCCGGACCCACCGTTACCTCGGCATCGCCGATGGTGGCGCGGCCGGTGCCTTCGAGGATGAAGACGAATTCCTCCTGCAGCTCGTGCCAATGCGGCACGAAGCTTTCCGCGCCGGGCGCCAGCCGCGCCAGATGGAGCTGGTTGCGCTTCATGCCCGCCCGGTCGCCCAGCGAATGAAAGCGCACATCGGACTTGGGATTGAGCGGATGCCGGAGGTGGGTCGCTTCTTCGGGCCTGAGCGCTTTGGTGCGCACGAGATGCCTGGGTTCATCCGCCATCGCGCCCTCCTCAGGCGGCTTTGCCCAAATCCTCGCCGGCCAGCGCGCGCTCGATCAGGCGCACGACATTGTCGCGGCCGTAGAGCTTGATGAAGGCGCCCATGCGCGGGCCCTGCTCGCTGCCCAACAGCACCTCATAGAGGGTCTTGAACCACTGGCGCAGCTCGGCCTGGGCGAAGTGACGCTTGCCCACCTCGTAGACCTCGTTCTGGATGAACTCCGCGCTCTCCGCCTCGGGCAGCTTGCGCAAGGTGTCGGCGAGATCCTTCAGCGCGTCGCGCTCCTTGGCCGTCGGCAGCCGGAACTTCTTGGAGGCCTTCACGAAATCCTGGTAGTAGGCCACCGCGCCCGACAGCAGGCGGTCGAGATAGGGCGCGGTCTCCGGCGTGGCGCCCGGCACGTAGCGGCGCAGGTACTGCCACAGCACGTCCTTGTTCTCGGTATGCGCCACACTCGCGAGGTTGAGCAGCATGCCGAAATTGACTCCAGCCGAAGAGTTGGCCGGCACCGCACCGTCATGGATGTGCCAGGCCGCGTTCTCCAGCGCCTTGGCCGGCTCCTCGGCCGGCAGCTTCTCGATCGCCGCGAGATAATCGTCGACGGCGCGCGGGATGACGTCGAAATAGAGCCGCTTGGCCCGCCGCGGCTGCTGCTGCATGTAGAGCGACAGCGATTCGGGCGGCGCATAGCGCAGCCACTCCTCGACCGAGAGCCCGTTGCCCTTGGACTTGGAGATCTTGCGACCCTCCTCGTCGAGGAAGAGCTCGTAGTTAAAACCCTCCGGTGGCTGGCCGCCCAGGATGCGCACGATCTTGGCGCTCAATTCGGCCGACGGGATGAGATCCTTGCCGTACATCTCGTAATCGACGTCGAGCGCGAACCAGCGGCCGGCCCAGTCGGCCTTCCACTGCAGCTTGACGTTGCCGCCGGTGACCGGCGTCTCGACCAGGGTGCCGTCCTCGTCGCGATAGACGATGGTGCCGGCCGCCGCATCGGTCTTGACCACCGGCACCTGCAGCACTCGGCCTGTCTTGGGCGAGATCGGCAGGAAGACCGAATAGGTCTGCTGGCGCTCCTCGCCCAGGGTCGGCAGCATGACCGCCTGCACCTCGTCGTATTGCTGCAGCATGGCCAACAGCATCTTGTCGAAGCGGCCAGACTTGTACCAATCGGTCGCCGACTGGAATTCGTACTCGAAGCCGAACGAGTCGAGGAAGGCGCGCAGCCGGGCGTTGTTGGCCGCCCCGAAGCTCGAATACTCGTTGCTGAACGGATCGGGCACCGAGGTGAGTGGCTTGCCGAGATGGGCCGCCAGCATCTCCTTGTTGGGCACGTTGTCGGGCACCTTGCGCAGCCCGTCCATGTCGTCGGAGAAGCAGAACAGCCGCGTCGGCACGTCGCTCAGGCGGCGGAAGGCCTGGCGCACCATGGTGGTGCGCACGACCTCGCCGAACGTGCCGATATGGGGCAGGCCGGACGGACCATAGCCGGTTTCGAACAACACGTAGCCTTTGGCCGGCGCCTTGCCGCCCGTGCGGGCCAACAGCTTGCGGGCTTCTTCGAATGGCCACGCGCGCGCGGCCTGGGCGAGGGAACGATCGATCTGCGACATGAATCGCAGAACCTATGAGCGAGCGCCATTTGCGTCAATCCGGCCGCGGTCGAAACCGGCGCGCGACACTGAACAAAACGGCTCTCAACCGGGCCGCGGACCGCCAGCCCGCTCGGTGGATTATGCTGAATCAGCTGATCTTGTCACAACTTCCCTTAGCCAAAATCTGCCCCCGCGGGTTGATCGCGCGAGAAGCTGCCTTAGATAAACGGCGGCGGAACAGACCGATGAGCCGCTTAGATGTGACCACTCGGAGTGGGAGGCCCCGCAGGATGCGCGGCCGCAGACAGAAACCCAAACGAGAGGAGTTGTGCGATGAAGATGAATTCCGCACAGATCAAGCAGACTCTGCATCAATTCGATGCTCAAGCCATTCCAGCGGAGCATCCGGCGATGCCGCAACTCGAACGGCTATTCGGTGGTCACACCTTCTTCCTCGACAGCGAGGGCCTCAACATCGTGGAACCCGTCGAGGCGGAGCAGAACGACCGCCAGCGGGGCGTCGTGGTGAATCTCGCCAATTGGACCGATGAGACCAAGGCGAGCCTTGAGCCCCACGAGCCCGAATCGACGGAATTGGTGATCGATCTCGAAACCGACACGCGTCATTGAAGAGAGGCTTGCCCCGCGAGCGGGTCATGGCTCCGGGCTTGCCAAGTAGAATGGCGTTCTTTCCGGGCCGGTCGCGTGTCGAATGCAATCGGTCGACGGGGAAATCACGTCCTTACACCCAAAGAAGGAGTTTCGACATGCAATCGACCCGATTTGGCACATGGTGCGCCATGACTCTCACCGCGGCTGGCCTCTTGGTCATGCCTGCGGCACATGCGCAGCAACAATCTCCCTCTGGGCCATCGGTGACAACGCCCAGCCCGACGACAACACCGACAATTATTCCCGACAAAAAGCTCGACGCGGCCGCTGCCGCCGTCAAAAAAGTGTCCGTGATCAAGAACAAGTACGACCAGCAATTGGCCGAGGCGCCGGTCGCCGAAAAGGGACGTCTCCGGGACGAGGCCGGCAATGCCATGGCAAAGGCGGTCACTGACCAAGGCCTGTCGATCGAGGAATACACGACAATTCTGACCGCGGCGCAGAAGGATCCCGTCGTGCGCGACAAGCTCCTTCAGCGGATGAAATAGGACAGTTGGCCCGGCACGGCAGACCGAGTAGCGCGTCAGGTCCTACTTGGTCTGCCGAGCTGGGACTGGTCGCGTGAGCGGCGAGGCGACGGATTGGCGTTCTTTGTCCGAAAGCGAACGGTAACCATATTCGTTCCGCGGCGTTTTCAGGGCATGCCTCCCCTCCGCGTCGACTCTCATGTTCAGAACGAGTTGGCACTCCTGCGCAGCCTTGGTGGACTTCGGCGCCTGGCTTCCCTGAAAATGTTGAGCACGCGGAACCTGAGGCAAGGAGCCTCCTCGATCACAATAGCCGTGACGGGCATCGAGGCAGGCAATGTCGCGCCGAGCGCTACGGCGCGCGACCAGTCACGACCAAGAGGCGGGCGCGGTCAGGCAACTCCCGACCTGGGACACCTGCGTTCCGCTTGACACCTAGCGCTTGCCGCCGAGCAACGCCAGCGCCTCGCCGGCGGCGCGCAGGCCGGAGGCGTAGGCGCCGCCCACGCGCGTGGCCCACACCGGATCGGTCGCCTCGCCGGCGAAGAACACGCGGTCGTGGTGCGGCTGCGCCAGGACCAGACGGGCTTCGACGCGGCCCGGGATGGCCATCGACCACGAGCCGCGGGCAAACGGGTCCCTGCCCCAGCGCGTGGCGAAGGAATGCGCGACTGCGCCGCGCAGCTCGTCGCCGTAGATCTCCGCCATTGCCGAGAGCGCGAAGGAGACGGCGGCGCTGCCACCCTGTTCCTCGAGCTCGCGGGCCTGCGCGCCGCCCACGAACACGACCGCGGCGTCGCGGTTATGCGGCCGCACGATGGCGTCGAAGGCCTGGCCCTTGCGCGTCAGCCCCGACACGCCGCGGCCACCCGGCGCGTCGATCGCCTTGCCCGCGAACGAGAGCGCGATCTTGTTGTAGAGCGCCATCGGCAGCTGGGCGATCGCTTCGCGCTTGGCGGCCTTGAGTGGCGGGGCGAAGCTGAACGGCCCGGCCGCCAGCACGCCGGTCGGCACGGTAACGATGACGGCCCGGGCACCGAGCTCGCCGTTGGTCGTCACGACCTGCACCAGCGTTCCCGTCGAATCGATCCGGACGACGCGCGTGGCGAGCTTCACCGGCACCTTGGCGCCCCAGCGCGCGATCACGGCGCCCAGCCCCTCGGCCACGGCATATTGCGGTTCGGTGTCGGGCTGGCGCGTGAAGTCGCGCGCCGACAGCTCGCTGTTCTCGACGCCCGCCTCGAGCGGCCCGACCAGGGCGTAGGCCAGGCGTTCCAGCGGGTCCTGCGGCGCGAGCAGGCGGCCGACGATCACGTCGGGCTCCTTGCCCGGCGTCACGCCGAGCCCTGCCAGGGGCGGCGGCTTCTTGAGCGCCGCGGCGATCTTGCGCGAAGCGTCGACGGCGATCTTCTCGAAGCGCGCGTATTCGTTCTGCGGCAGCTCCTTGCCGGAGATATAGAGGGTCTGTTCCTGGCGGTCGGGGATCGGTCTGGCGTTGGCCTCGCGCAGAATCGCCATGGCCGGGTTGGTCTTGCCGGCCTCGATCCATTGCGCGCCCTGATCGAAGGGAAAGCCGAAGGTGGTGCTATCGGTGACGGCGCGGCCGCCGATCCGCTCGCGCGCCTCGACCACCAGCACGCTCTTGTGCGCCGCCATCAGGCTGCGCGCCGCGGCAAGGCCCGCGACGCCGGCGCCGACGATGACGACATCGAGATCGGCGGCGCGGGCCGGCCGACCGACGCCGAGCGCCAACGCCGACAGGGTGGCCGACCTCAGCAGGCGGCGGCGCTTCATTCCTTCCAGGTGAAGGGAAAGAGCTGCTGGCGCACGAAGCCCGGCGGCATGTAGTCGCCCAGCACGCCATACTTGCCGGGAAAACGCCGATCGGACTTCACGGCGGTGCCGAACAGATAATCGATGAAGGCGAAGTGCGCCGCGTAGTTGCGGTCGATCGCCTCGCGTTCGGAGCTGTGATGCCAGTGATGGAAGTCGGGCGTCACGACCAGCCATTTGAGCGGGGCGCGGGCGAAGGCCTCCGGCAGGCGGACATTGGCGTGGTTGAACACCGCCTGGAAACCCACGATGACGATATAGACGTTCATCGAGGCCTCGCTGAAGCCCAGCACATAGAGCACGCCCAGGATCGACACCCGGGTGGCCAAGAGCTCGAAGATGTGCAGCCGCGAGCCCGCCATCCAGTCCATGTATTCGGCGCTGTGGTGGACGGCGTGGAAGCGCCACAGGAACGGGATCTCGTGATAGGCGCGATGCGTCCAGTACTGCACCAGGTCGGCGACCAGGAGCACCAGGAAGAGCTCGGCGAAGAATGGCAGGCCGCCGATCCATTTCTGCAGCGGTGGCCAGACCAGCCATCCGAACAGGCGATGGATGGCAAAATTCACGATCACCAGCGCCAGCCCGACCATCAGATGGTTGACGAGAAAATGCGTGAAGTCGGTCTGCCAGCCCGGCCGGAACACCGGCTGTTCGCGGTGCAGCGGGAACATCTTCTCGATCAGGATGAAGACCATGCTCGAGCCCAGCAGGTCGAGGATGAACCAGTCGAGGCCGATGTAGGGTGTGTTGTCGGGGAAGTCGTCGATCGGCACGCGATGGCCGCCCATCGCGACGGCGAGCAGGATCAGCGCCAGCGCCGTGCCGTTCAGCCAGCGATTGCGCAGGCGGATCAGGTTGGCGAGCGCCATGCCGCCGCCGATCACCATGCCGATCAGCAGGATCTCGCGCAGCACGTTGACGTCGTATTTCTTCCGCAGGTCCGGTGTCGTCAGGTACTGCGGAAAATGGAATGCCAGCACCGACAGCACGGCGAGCCCGCCCAGGGTGAGGGCGATGACGCCGGTTATCTTGCCTTTGCCCAGTTCCAGGGCGCCGGACTGGTGAAAGACGGCGGTGGGCTTCCTGATGAGGGGCGGCGGCTTCATCCCCTCGCATGTTAGATGCAACGGACGATCACTGCATCGGGCAATTGGCCTATGCTATCCACCTTTCGTGTCTTCTCCCCTTCCCTGGCCTGCCCTGATCGCGACGACGCGCGGGGCGCTGTGGCGCGCGGGCGACGGGACGATCGAGCGGCTATCGGCGGCCGACGCGGCGATGCGGGCGGCGGGCAGCATGCCGCTGGTCTGCCACGCACCGGCGGTGGCGGCGCGGCTCGGACTGGACGATCTGCCGGCGCGCGACCTTCTGGAACTCTTCGCCTTCGTGCGGCCGGCGCGCTTCTGCCTGCCGACGCCGCGCGGCCTGTGCGAGGCGCTCGATCTCGGCGTGCCCGCAACGCCGGAAGAAGAAGTCGCCGCCCTGCCCGAGATCGCGCGCACGCTGCTCGACGAGCTGGAGGACATGGCGGCACTCGCCTCGCCTGAATTCAAGGACACCGCCTGCGCCATGGCGCGCGGCCAATGGCCCTGGGGCGATGCGGTGCTGGCCGCGCTGGGCATCGATCAGGCGACCCGAAAGCCGCGCGGCTCTTTGCGCCAAGGGGCCGGCCTCGACGTCTGGAAGAGCCTGCCGCAATGGGAGGAGCCGCCGCCCGCGCCGCCGCCGGGCAGCCAGCCGGTCGAGCCGCGCGAGGCGCGCCTACGCCTCGCCCAGCTGATCGCCGCCGGTCCCAACATGGCCGAGGCGCGGCCGACCCAGAGCGACTATGCCTCGGCCGCCAGCCAGGCCTTCGCGCCGCGCGAGCAGGAGGACAAGCCCAACGTCGTGCTGGTCGAGGCCGGCACCGGCGTCGGCAAGACGCTGGGCTATGTCGCCCCCGCCTCGCTGTGGGCCGAGAAGAACGGCGCGCCGGTCTGGATCGCCACCTACACCCGCAATCTGCAACGCCAGATCGACAACGAGCTCGACCGCCTGCACCGCGATTCGGCGGAGAAGCGCCGGCGGGTGGTGATCCGCAAGGGCCGCGAGAACTATCTCTGCCTGCTGAACTTCCAGGAAGCCGTGCTGCGCACCGGCCTCGCCCCCGAGAATGCCGTCGGCCTGGGCCTGCTGGCGCGTTGGGCGCTGGCCAGCCGCGACGGCGACATGATCGGCGGCGACCTGCCGGCCTGGCTGCTCGATCTTCTGGGCCGCAGCCGCATCACCCGGCTCGCCGACCGGCGCGGCGAGTGCATCTATTCGGCCTGCGAGCATTACCGGAAATGCTTCGTCGAGCGCACGATCCGGCGCGCGCGCCAGGCCGACATCGTGATCGCCAACCACGCGCTGGTGATGATCCAGGCAGCGATGGGCGGCCTCGACGACGGAACGCGCCCGCTGCGCTACGTGTTCGACGAGGGCCATCACCTGTTTGACGCCGCCGATGGCGCCTTCGGCGCGCATTTGAGCGGCGTCGAGGCCTCCGATCTGCGACGCTGGATCCTGGGCGCCGAGGGACGCCGCGGCAGCCGCGCGCGCGGCCTCGAACGCCGCCTGAGCGATCTTCTGGGCGAAGACGCCGAGGCGCAGGCGGCGCTTCGCCGGCTGCTCCAGCTCGCGCAGTTGCTGCCCTCGCCCAACTGGCAGACGCGGCTGGCCGACGGCACGGTTCTGGGGCCGGCCGAGGAATTTCTGGCGCTGGTGCGCCAGCAGGTGCGTGCCCGAGCCTCGGGCGATGACCAGGGCTTCGGCCAGGAATGCGACGTGCGGCCGCTCAATCCCGGCCTGCTCGAGGCCGCCGATCGGCTGAGCGAGGCGCTCGATCAGATGCTCGCACCCGTGCGCAAGCTGCGCGCTGCCCTGCGAGCAAAGCTCGAAGGCGAAGCCGACAAGCTCGATTCGGGCCAGCGGGCGCGCATCGAGGGCGTGACGCGCTCGCTCGCCAACCGCTGCGAGCTGACGCTCGAAGCCTGGCGCGCCATGCTGCGCGGCCTGCACAACGATCCCGACCCCGCCTTCGTCGACTGGTTCGCCATCGAGCGCATCCAGCAGCGCGAGATCGATGTCGGCATGTACCGCCACTATCTCGATCCGACCGAGCCGTTCGTGAATGCGGTGATCCGCCCGTCACACGGAGCGGTCATCACCTCGGCGACGCTGCGCGATTCGCTGGGCGTGCCGGCCGCCGCCAACGACGAGACGACCGAAGCGCTGGCCGATTGGACGGTGGCCGAGGCGCGCACCGGCACGCGCCATCTGATCGCGCCGGCGATGCGCGCCGCCATGGCCTCGCCGTTCGACTATCCCGACGCCACCAAGGTGCTGATCGTGCGCGACGTGAAGCGCGACGATGCCGACCAGGTGGCCGCGGCCTACCGCGAGCTGTTCCTGGCCTCAGGCGGCGGCGCGCTCGGCCTGTTCACAGCCATCGGCCGGCTGCGCGCGGTGCACCAGCGGATCGCGCCGGCGCTCGAGGAAGCCGGCCTGCCGCTCTATGCCCAGCATGTCGGCGGTATGGACGCCGCTACCTTGGTCGATATCTTCCGGGCCGAGGAACATTCCTGCCTGCTGGGCACCGATGCCGTGCGTGACGGCGTCGACGTGCCGGGCCGCTCGCTCCGCCTGATCGTGTTCGACCGCGTGCCCTGGCCGCGCCCCGACATCCTTCACCGGGCGCGCAAGGAGGCCTGGAAGAAGGCCGGCGCCGGCGCCAACGCCTACGACGATATGCTGGCGCGGCTCAGGCTCAAACAGGCCTATGGACGGCTGATCCGGCGGGCAGACGACCGCGGCGTGTTCGTGATGCTGGATTCGCGGCTACCGACGCGGCTGCTGGGGGCGTTTCCGCCCGGAGTCAGCATCGAGCGGGTGGGCCTGGCCGAGGCGGTGACGGCGGTGAAGGTCTTTCTCGATGCCCTGCCGTCATGACATCAAAGTTTTTTCGACATGTGCGCGTTTGAGGCTTGGCAGTCTGACTCAATGGAGCCTTAATCGCTCTGTAGCGTTGGTTTTTCAGAATACGGCTAAAAGGCAAGCATGGTGCAATTTTTTGGGGGTTGGCTGGCGGCCACGGCCGCTGTGCTGTTGTTCATTTCCTCGGCAAGCGAGGCGGCGGAGCCGCCTCAGGGCGTTCCCATCCTGCTCTATCACCGCCTGGGCCCCGAGCATGCCGACGACATGACGGTGACGACCAAGGTGGTCGAGGGCCAGCTCAAGATCATCCAGGAGGGCGGCTACCACGTCATTCCCCTGAAGTCGCTGCTGGCTGTGCTCGCCGACCCCGCGGCGCCACTGCCAGAAAAGTCCGTAGTGCTGACCGCCGATGACGGCCACAAAACGGTCTACACGGACTTGTTCCCGCTGATCAAAAAATATCAGATCCCCGTCACCCTGTTCATCTATCCCTCGGCGATCTCCAATCCCAGCGCGCCCTATGCGATGACCTGGGAGCAGCTGGCCGAGATGAAGGCGTCCGGCCTGGTCGACATCCAGTCGCACACCTTCTGGCATCCCAACTTCAAGATCGAGAAAAAGCGCCTGGCGCCGGCGGCCTACGAAAAGTTCACCCAGGACCAGCTGGTGAAGTCCAAGGCCGTCCTCGAACAGAAGCTCAGCATCAAGGTCGACGAGCTCGCCTGGCCCTTCGGCATCTACGACGATCAGCTGATGCAATGGGCCCAGGCAGACGGCTATGTCGCGGCCTTCACCATCGACCGCCGCGCCGTCACGCGGGCCGACAAGATGATGGCGTTGCCGCGCTCCATCGTCACCGACGCCGACCGCGGCGCCCGCTTCGAGGCGCTGCTCTCGGCACCGAAATGAGGAAAGCAATGAAACCGTTTCTCGCCGTCGTTGCCGCGCTTCTCCTTGCGTCGACAGCGCACGCCCAACAGGCGACAGGTCAGCCTGAAAGCAAGCCCGAAGCGCCCGCCGCAGCACCGCCCGCCGCAGCGCCGCCGGCTGCAGCGCCGCCCGCCGCAGAAACCAGCAGCGAACGCCAGGGTACCGTCGTCGACGGCGCGACCGGCACGCCGCTCGCCAATGTGGTCGTCACGGTGGGCGACAAGACCGTCCGCACCGACGCGCAGGGCCAGTACAAGGTGGCGGCCGGCACGGAGCCGATCATGGTCAGGCTCGCCGGCTACGGCCGGGCAACGATTGCCGACGATGCCGCGCAGCCCTTCAAGCTCACGCCGCTCGAGCCCAAGGCGCTCTACCTCACCGTCTACGGCATCGCCGCGCCCTTTCTGCGCGACCCCGCCCTCGACCTGATCGAAAAGAACAAGTTCAACGCCCTGGTTATCGACCTCAAGGGCGACCGCGGTCTCATCCCCTATCCCAGCAAACTGCCGCTGGCCGCCAAGGCCAACGCGCTCACGCTGCGCACCATTCCCGACCTCAAGGAACTGGTGACCACGCTCAAGAAGAAGAACCTCTACCTGATCGCGCGCATCGTCACCTTCAAGGACACGCTGCTGGCCGCGTCCCACCCCGAGTGGGCCATTCACGCCCCCGGCGGCGCGCTGTGGAAGGATCGCGAGGGACTTGCCTGGATCGATCCCTTCAAGAAGGTCGCCTGGGAATACCCGATCGGCGTGGCCGAGGAAGCCGCCGCCGCGGGCTTCGACGAGGTTCAGTTCGACTATGTCCGTTTCCCCGATACAGGCAGCGGCGTCGCCTACTCCGAAGCGTCGACCGAGGCCTCGCGGGTGGCGACGATCACCGGCTTCCTGCGCGAGGCGCGGCGCCGACTGGCGCCCTACAACGTGTTCCTGGCGATGGACTCGTTCGGCTATGTCTGCTGGAACGAAAACGACACCGGCATCGGCCAGAGGATCGAGGATCTGGCGACGGTGATGGACGTCATCTCGCCCATGCTCTATCCGTCGGGCTTCCAGTTCGGCATTCCGGGCTACCGCAATCCCGTCCAGAATCCCTACGAGATCGTCTACAAGTCGCTCGAGGAGTGCAAACGGCGGACGACCAGCTCGGCGGCACGATACAGGCCCTGGCTGCAGGCGTTCACCGACTATGCCTTTGGCGGAAAGTACTTCGGCGCCGACGAGATCGGCAAGCAGACCAAGGCGGCGCGCGATGCCCGCACCGATGGATGGATGCTGTGGAATCCGCGCAATGTCTATTCTCCCAATGACATCAAGCCCGAGCCGACCGACGCCAAGGCTCCGTCCGCCGATGCCAAGGCGACCGATGTCAAGGCTCCGGCGACACGCTGACCTGCTGCGGCTCCTCGTCGTCGGCCTGATCTGCCAGGCCGCCGTCGCTTGCGCCACGGCTGCGACGCCGGCGGCGGCCGCCCCGCCGGCCGGATCCGCCGCCGTGTCGTCCGGCCAGACGGCGCAGGCGATCAGCGCCATCGTCAACGAGGAGATCGCGGCCGGTCATCTGGTGGGCGGCGTGGTCGTGCTGGGCATCGGTGACCGGATCGTGCTGCGCCAGGCCTACGGCCAGCGCTCGGTGACGCCCGACGTCAAGCCGGCCACGCTCGACACCATCTACGACGCCGCCTCGCTCACCAAGGTGATGGCGACGGCAGTGGCCATCCAGCAGCTGGTCGAGCAAGGCAAGATCGATCTCGACCGGCCGGCCGCCACCTACTGGCCGGACTTCGCGGCCAACGGCAAGGGCGCCATCACCGTGCGCCAGCTCATGACCCACTATGCCGCCCTGCCGGCCGGCATCCCGACGCGCGGATGGTCCGACTACCAGGGGGCGCTCGACGCCATCGTCGCGCTGAAGCCGGTGGCGCCCGCCGGCACGCGCTTCAACTACAGCGACGTCGACTTCATCGTCCTGGGCGAGATCGTGCGGCGCGTCTCCGGCCAGCCGCTGGAGACCTATGCCGCCCAGCACATCTTCCAGCCGCTGGGCATGCGCGACACCACCTTCCTGCCATCGGCTTCCCTCAGGGACCGCATCGCGCCGGCCGACATGGAAGGCTCCGAGCTGCGCTGGGGCGACGTCCAGGATCCGATCGCCTATCGCATGGGCGGCGTCGCGGGCCATGCCGGCGTGTTCACCACCGCCGACGACCTCACCAAGTTCGCCCAGATGATGCTGGCGGGCGGCAAGAACGTCCTGAAGCCCGCCTCCGTCGAGGCGATGACGACGCCGCAGAGCCCGCCCGGCGGTGCTGCCCTGCGCGGCCTGGGCTGGGACATCGATTCGCCCTACGCCGTGTGGTTCGCGCCCTCCTTCTCGACGCGCTCCTACGGCCATACCGGCTATACCGGCACCGCGATCTGGATCGATCCCGAGACCAGGACCTTCCTGATCGTACTCACCAACCGCCTGCATCCCGACGGCAAGGGCAACATCCTGAAGATGCTGCGGCGGATCGCCGAAGTCGCGGGCGCGGCGGGACGCGGCGGCGCACAGGCGCACGTGCTGTCGGGCATCGACGTGCTCGAAGCCTACGGCTTCCGCGAGCTGTCGGGCCGCCGGGTCGGGCTCATCACCAACCGGTCGGCGCGCGATTCGGCCGGGCGGCGGACCGTCGACGTGCTGCATGGCGCCGCCGGTCCGCAGCTGGTGGCGCTGTTCAGCCCCGAGCACGGGCTGGAAGCCTCGGCCGAGGGCAAGATCGCCTCCGGCCGCGACCAGGCGACCGGCCTCATGGTCAATAGCCTCTATGGCAGCACGATGCGGCCGACGGCCGCCATGCTGGCCGGCCTCGATGTGCTGGTGTTCGACATGCAGGACGTCGGCACGCGCTACTACACCTATCCCACGACCATGGCCTACGCGATGGAGGCGGCGGCGCAGAATCAGATCGACTTCTTCGTGCTCGACCGGCCCGATCCGATCACCGCCGCCACGGTGCAGGGCGCGGTGCTCGATGCCGACCTCACCTCGTTCATCACCTACCTGCCGCTGCCGGTGCGCTACGGCATGACGATCGGCGAGCTGGCGCGTCTGTTCAATGCCGAGAAGAACCTGTTCAATACCGAGAAGACCCTGGGCGCCAAGCTGCATGTCGTCACCATGCGCCGCTATGGCCGGGCGATGTGGTTCGACCAGACCGGCTTCGGCTGGGTGGCGCCGTCGCCCAACCTGCGGCGCCTCGAGCAGGCGATCCTCTATCCCGGCGTCGGCATGATCGAGGGCGCCAATGTGAGCGTCGGCCGCGGCACGGAAACGCCGTTCGAGGTGGTGGGCGCGCCGTGGATCGACGGCAAGGCGCTGGCTGCCCAGCTGAGCCCGCGCGGGCTGGCCGGCGTCCGCTTCGAGGCAACGACCTTCACGCCCAGCGAATCGGCCTATGCCGGCCAGACCTGCGGCGGCATCCGCCTCACCATCACCGATCGCAACCTGCTGGACACGCCGTTGCTGGGCGTCGAGCTGATGGCGGCGCTCTATCGGCTCTACGGCGACCAGTTCCAGGTCGGCCGCACGCTGGGCATGATCGGCTCGCGGAGCTCGCTCGACGCGGTCAAGGCGCAGACCGATCCACGCGAGATCGCCCGTTCCTGGACGCCGGGCCTCGAAGCCTTCCGCGCGCGCCGCGAGCCGCATCTCCTGTATTGATCTTCGCCGGGAGCGCGCTACGCCTTTCTGTCATACTGAGCGCAGCGAAGGATCTAATGGCGCTAACGGCGCTGAGATCCTTCGCTGCGCTCAGGATGACAGCGGGGCCGCTTGACGATTGCCCGGATTGAGGCATCGTCCTCCCAATGAGCAAAAGCAAC
>Ga0210395_10000508_pt1 | contig 30592 bp, 25 predicted proteins | sample IncBWH4OmetaG_FD_150861 | JGI IMG/M metagenome (GOLD analysis project Ga0210395, IMG submission 150861) | Forest soil microbial communities from Barre Woods Harvard Forest LTER site, Petersham, Massachusetts, United States - Inc-BW-H-4-O ... | reverse complement strand
GTTCCGAGGGCCGGAATTGCGAAGGCAGCGGGATTGACCCACTGCTGCGTTGGGCTGTTCCTGGGGTTGTGATTGATGTTTAACGGCGCCCCCGTAGCATTGACGAAGTCCGGGGCTGCGAAGAACTGCTGTTGATAATCACCCTGCAAGTCATTGAAATTGGTCTGAAACACGCTCACCGGGAAACCATGCTGGAAGGTGCCGATTCCCGTGAGGTTCCAGTCATCGGTCAGCCTCTTCCAGTGATGCCCATACTTATAGAACGGCAACGTGTAGACATAATTCACCACCAGGCGCTGCGGGGCATCATTGGCCGAGGGGCCATAATTCCGCGAAAAATTTAAGGCGTTGAAGCCCGGATTGTTAAACGCGCTGTTTTCCAGGCTCGAGGTGTAATCGAAGTACCGGGACCAGGTATAGGCAGCCTGAAATTGCAGGCCATTACTGAAATGCCGATTAATCTGCGCTTGCAGAGAGTTGTAGTTGGAGTTCCAACCGGTGGCGAATATGCCAATTCCCCCATAGATGTTGGGGTTGTATTGGTAGGTGTTCGCAGCGAACGTAGGCAGATTGGCATCGCTGGTGGCGCCCTCAGACACAGCGACCGGGTTTCCCGTCGCGGTGCCCGCCGGATTCATGTTGTATGCACCCTCCAAATGACGCCCGATCGTTCCGACATACCCAATAGTCGCAACTGTCGATTTTGACACCTGGTACTGGAAGGTCAGGTTGAAGTTCGTTGACCGGGGAGAAGTCAGGTGCGAATCGTAGAGAACGTCATTGAGGCCGACGGGTTCGAACGGAGCGAAATCGGGAGACGACCCTTTCGCCGGTGGAGTAAACGGAAAGGGGTTATTCGTGTTTCCGCTCGGGATTGCCCCCACCGCAGCAGGATTCACGGTGTTGTAAGGATTAGCAAAGGCCGGAGAGCTACCGCTAATCGCCCCGCCTCCGATCGAGGTTATCGAAAATGGCACATTGGTGAGCGTCTGCAACGTAGCCTCTGAGTCTGTGCGATTGAAATAGAGCCCAATGCCGCCACGAATGCTCCACTTGGCGGAAGCACCCGGACTCCAGGCGAACCCGAGACGCGGCGCGAAGTCGTCGTAATGAATGCTGGCTCCTCCGTACGACCCGACTCCCTTATCGCCCGGGAAGACGAGGCCTACCGGAGCTGTGGGGAAAACCGTGGATTGCTGTCCGGGATGGAACGCGTCCAAAACCTCCCCGTTCGCATAGAGATTCTTATAGGGAGTTTCGACATCCCAGCCTACTCCCAGAGTCAGCGTCAGATTGGGCTTCACCTGCCATTGGTCCTGGCCATATGAGTAATATTCCCTTCCCCGCGCTCGGATGATCGCACCACTTCCCTGGGTATATTCGTCGGGAAGTCCAAGCAGGAAATCTGCTCCGGGGTTTCCCGTCGAAAACGATCCCGAACCAAAGTATTGATAGATGCCGTTCAGGTCGTTGTAGTACGGATTGTTGATTTCCAAACGATCCATGTTGAAGCCGGCTTTGAAGGTGTGGTGGCCCCAAACCTTGCTGAGGTTATCCACCACTTGATAGGTATTTTGCACCCGTGGTTGCGGCCCAAATGCACTGAAACCGAGGGTGAACATGCCCGACACAAACATGACGGGGAGTTGCGAAAAGGCGGGCGCCTGAGTACTGCTGATGCCGGTGAAGCCGTAGGCCGACGCACTCTGGGTGCTTTGGGGTACAACGTCATCATAATTGAAACGGACGTAGCCGAAGCGCGCTTCATTCAGCATGGTCGACGAAAAAGTATGGTTCCAGGCGGTCGTGTACTCATAGGTCTTGGATGGGTTGCCATCGGCGAAGCCGGGAAGGCTGGAGCCGCCGAAACCCAAATCGTCGTTCGTGATGTGGTTGTCGTAGATCCCATAGAACCAGATCGAATCTTTACTTGACAGCTTCTCATCCACCCGGCCGAGATACTGGCCTCGCTTTGAGACCTCGAGAGGATTGAAAAAGAATTGATTGCCCGGCCCATTGGCCTGAGGAATGTACTGATTCATCAGCTTCAGTGACAGCGGGTTCAGATCCTGAGTCGGGATCGCGCCGGTGCTGAAAAGGTTCGCATAGGTATTGGTTCCGTTGGCTGGGCACATGACACCGCCGCTTACCGGGCACGACGAAGCGCTGTCGCCAAACATCGGAAATGGAATAGGGTTACTGCTAAATGAGCCGCCACCAGCCGAAAAATCGCCGCCCCGTTGCGCCTGACTGAAAACGACTGGCTGATACTGACCATACTCGAGACCGCCGAAAGTGTCCTCAAGCCCAGAAGGTTGCGGCGTTACTGAATGTCTACCTTGATAGGAAAAGAAGAAGAAGGCATGATCCTTAACGATCGGACCACCGACCGTGCCACCATACTGATTCTGGTGGAACAAGGGGTTCACCGGCTGTCCTTGGGGGCTGAGTCCCGGAAACCATGACATTGCGTCCAAAAATGTGTCGCGATAAAACTCAAAAACGTCGCCGTGAAACTGATTGGTGCCATTCTTGATGACAGCGTTGACGATGGCGCCAGAGTTGCGCCCATACTCGGGATTGAGCGTGCTGCTCACCAAGTCGAACTCGCCGATGGCATCCGGACTCGGAAGGACAAGCGGAGTATTGAGCGAAACATCGTTGGAGTCGACCCCGTTAATCAGAAAGGAATTCTGCTGCGTTTCCGTTCCGTTGGTGGAGTAGGCGCCCCCGCTAGTGGCTGTGCCGAATCGGTCCGACGCTCCCTGCACTCCCGGCTGAAGCTGCATGAGCTGAGTCCAGTTGCGACCGTTGAGCGGCAGGTCGACGATCTGGCTTCCCGTAACTGTGGCTCCCAGCTGCATGCTTGTGGTTTCGACCTGGGCGGAATTGGCCTCGACCGTAACCGTGTCGCTCACCACGCCAAGTTCCATCGTTGCTTTCAGGTTGAATATCTGGTCGAGATCCAGATGAATGTGTCCCTCGGTGAACGTTTTGAACCCGGACTTCTCCACCCTCACCGAATAATCGCCGATGGGCAGTTGCAAGAAGGCAAACAAGCCATCCTTGCTCGAATTCGCGGAGTAACTAAGGCCTGTGGCTATGTTCGTTGCTGTCAGTTTCGCATCGGGCACGACGGCTCCCGACGGATCGACAACCGTCCCGCGAATGCTGGCGTAGAGGTCGTCCGCATATGCAGGAGTCGTCCACACGACCATCCCACCCACTAACCCCAGCGCGAGAAAAAAAGCCACGAGCCTAAATGCACACTGCTTCATAACAAGCCCTCCGTACTTAGAATTCCTGTAAGCTCACCGAAAATCGAATGCCACGGTGCCGCGCAACAAAGCGGTTTCTTCGCTCTCTCGGGTGCGGGGTTTTGCTCGTGCAGGTGTTGACGCAATCCGCTCCCTGCTCCTGAAAGCCGAAAAAGCGATCAAGACTTGTGAGTAACATTCAGTACGGATAAAGCAAGCAGAGACCCACTTCAGAAGGAATTACGCGGGGTTACTAAACTCAGGCGCGAAATGTTAAAGCTCGATGACCCGAACTTACGGTTTCTCAGCGGAACCGAAAATCCACCAATCACCAGTTCATTATGGATATCCGTAGAAACACTTCGAAATTATGTGGGACTTAGTAGAGCAGCGGGTGAGTAAATCGACTCCTGTACTGTCGGGGACTCAGAAATTAACTCAGGAGCGCTATGGGACCTGGCTCTGTACATTCGTCACGACTTCGCACATTTCCATAGCGAATCTGATCTGTCTGCGCCCCGTAGCCAAGACTAAAACCGTCCATCGTCGGTGTTTTCGAGCAGCAACTGGACAAGTGAAATGCCGGCGCACGCTTGAACGATCTACCGTGCCGTTTGCTCGACCCTATGTACCACCGAGTTTGCGGCCCGCCTCGGAATTCTGGAAGACTGATCAAGAAGGCGCAGCCCACTTCGGCGCAATCCGTCATCTGATTCGTAACCGTCCCACAAACCCCGGAGGTGTGATATGTCGTACTGCTCAGCCCCCGCTGTTGCCGCCCATCACTCAACATTCCGACTACTCTTGCTAACCGTGATCCTCTGCGTCACTGCGCCAGCGATCCATTCTCAGGACGTCCTTACCTACCACAACAACAACGAACGCACCGGAGTCAATAAAGAGAACGTCCTCACACTCGCGAACGTCAACTCGGCCACGTTCGGCAAGCTGTTCGTCGTTCCTGCAGATGGGCTGGTTGACGCGCAGCCCCTCTACCTGTCCTCCGTCTCAATTTCCGGCGTCACCCACAATCTTCTGATCGTCGTTACCGAACACGACACCGTTTATGCCTACGATGCCGATACCGGTACGAACATCTGGCACATGACCACCCTCAAAACCGGCGAAACCACTTCCGACAATCGCGGATGCAGCCAGGTCACACCTGAAATCGGAATCACCTCAACCCCTGTCATCAGCCGGCCCAAGACCGGCAACCCCGTCATCTACGTTGTGGCCATGTCGAAGGACAGTTCGGGAGACTACCATCAGCGCCTGCACGCTCTTGACGCCACTACCGGCGCCGAACTTCACAATGGCCCCATCGATATCGCCGCCAAGTATCCCGGGACCGGCGACAACAGTTCGGGCGGCAACGTAATCTTCGATCCGGCGCAATATAAAGAGCGCGCCGGCCTGCTCATGATCGGCAACACCATCTACCTCGCATGGGCCTCGCACTGCGACATCCGTCCTTACACGGGATGGATCATGGGTTACAACGCGACCACTCTGGCGCAAACCACCGTCCTCAACCTCACTCCCAACGGAAACGAAGGTGCGATCTGGGGAGCCGGCGCGGGCATGGCCGCCGACGGCAACGGCAACATCTTCCTCCTCGACGCCAACGGACTGTTCGACTCCACTCTGAACGCATCCGGCTTCCCGGAACAGGGCGACTACGGAAACGCGTTCCTTCACGTCACAATCAAGGGCGGACTCGCCGTCGCCGACTACTTCGAGATGGACAACGAGTCGCAGGAAAACGGCAGCGATACCGACCTCGGTTCCGGCGGAACTCTACTGGTCAGCCAGAAAGATTCCACAGGAAAAGTGTGGCAACTCGCCGTCGGCGCAGGCAAAGACTCCAACCTTTATGTTGTCGATCGCACCAACATGGGCAAATTCAATTCCGGCAGCAACAACATGTATCAGGAACTCTCCGGCGCTCTGCCTGGCGGAGTCTGGTCCATGCCCGCCGCATTTAACAACAACATTTACTACGGCCCCGTCGGTTCGCCCATCCTTGCCTTTCATTTTCAGAACGCGAAATTACAATCCAGTCCCATAGTGAAAACTGCGAACTCTTTCGGGTATCCCGGCGCAACCCCCAGCATCTCCTCGAACGGCCAGAACAACATTGTGTGGGCCGCGGAAAATGTCAGTCCGGCCGTGCTCCACGCCTACAATGCAAAGACCTTGATCGAGATCTACAACTCCAACCAGGCCGCGAACGGCCGCGATCAGTTCGGTAGCGGCAACAAATTCATCACCCCCACGATCGCCAACGGCAAAGTCTACGTTGGCACAACGAACGGAGTCGGCGTCTTCGGTTTGCTTTCCGACAAGTAGGAAGGGAGTGAGAGAAACAGGAGTACCCGCCTGCCCGTGCGGCACGGCCCTGCTAGACTGGCGGAGTGCGGCGTTTGATCGTCAACGCGGACGACTTTGGCTTCACTTCCGGGGTGAACCGGGGCATTGTGGAGGGTCACTCGCACGGCGTCGTCACGTCTTCGACGCTCATGGCCAATGGCCCCGCCTTCGCAGAGGCGGCGCAGATGGCCAAGACGCTTCCAAACCTCAGCGTCGGCTGCCATGTTGTGCTCACCGATGGCCCGCCCGTTCTCGACGCGGCGCAACTTCCCTCTCTCACCACCGGGGCGCACTTCCGCGATGGCATGAAAACTTTCGCCGCGCGTGCCATCGCTGGCCGCATGAACGACAGTGAAATTACCGCCGAAGCCGCGGCGCAGATTCGAAAGATTCAATCCGCGGGCATTGCCGTTTCTCACATCGATACTCACAAACATACGCACTTGTTTCCCAAGATTCTTCGCCCTTTGCTGCGCGCAGCAGCGGATTGTGGGGTACGCGCCGTGCGCAATCCGTTTGGACCACGATTGCCCCTGCGATCGAGCCAACTGCTGGCGCGACCCGGCCTTTGGGTACGTTATACTCAGCTCCGTTTTCTGGCCCGCTTCGCCGAAAAGTTCCGTGAGACGGTTGATCGTGACGGGTTCACTACGCCTGACGGCACGCTCGGCATTGTGGTCACCGGAGCGCTCGATGAAACGCTGTTCCACGCGATTGCCCGCAGCATTCCCCAAGGCACCTGGGAATTCGTCTGCCACCCCGGCTATAACGACGCGGAATTGCAGGCAGGCAAGACCCGGTTACGCAGCTCGCGCGAGGTCGAACTTCGCGTGCTTACCCTGCCGGCCGCCCGCGAAGTGCTGGCGCAGGAAGGGATTGAGCTGATCTCCTACCGGGAACTGAAGCTCTCAAGAATCTCGCTTTAGCGCCCGACCCGGATGCTCTCGCGGGGATATTCCGAGGTAAAACCTTTGCACCGCGGAGCCAGGGTACTCTCGTAACCTTCTGCGCCCATTCCAAGTAGTATGATACTTTTCAGATCACCCTATTTCTTTGGGTTTTCTCATCTGGAGGTTTTTCGCCCATGTCAGCCCAAGGGTCAGCTCCGCGCGCAACTCTGGACATAAAAGTCCGGGTGTGGGGCATGGGTTCTAACAACCAGCCCTTTTTCCAGAACGCCATGGCGCAGAACATCAGCGCGACGGGCGCTTGCCTGTTCGGTATTGAGCCCGAGTTGAAGGTGGGAGATGTGATCGGCGTGCAGTACGAAACGCGAAAGGCGCGCTGCAAGGTGATCTGGGTCGTGGATGCGGGCGCACTCAAGAAAAGTCAGGTTGGCGTGCAACTCGTGGTTGACCAGGATTGTCCGTGGTTATCCGTTCTTCCCGTGGACATGCGATCCGATGAACGCACCCAGCAGAGCCAGGACAACCGCCGCAGATTCCTCCGCCACAAGATTTCTTTTCCTCTGGAACTGCGCGATGAGCGCGTGAATATGCCCATGCGCGTGAATGCCACCGACATCAGCGGAAACGGCTGTTATGTTGAGACTGTCATGCCCCTGTCCATCGCCACGGCGATTCGCGTGGACTTGTGGATGGATCAGGAACGGCTCTCACCTAGCGCCGTAGTGCGCACCCGTGATCCCGGCGTCGGCATGGGCATCGAGTTCACGGGGTTACCCGAGGAAGCAAAAAAACGGTTCCAGGCTCACCTCGACAAGATTGACCCGGGAATTTCCTTTGGTCACAAAGAAGGACACAAGGAAGAAAACGAAAACGAGAGCGAGTAAACCGGGAACGCACATAGAAGACGACCCGGGCGTCAATCGGAGCGCCTGCACCTGCCCATCTCTCGTGTAAAATCTGCAACCACGGCGCGTTCCAGCCATCGAATGTCAGCAGTACCAGGAACGCGGCCGCTCGCACATCCTCGCACCTATGAAGATCGGAATCACCTGTTATCCGACGTACGGCGGCAGCGGTGTCGTCGCAACCGAACTGGGCCTGGAGCTGGCGCAGCGCGGACATGAAATTCATTTCATTTCCTACGCGCAGCCAATCCGCCTGCGCGGCGAGGAACCCAACATCCACTATCACGAAGTGGAGGTTTCCCGTTATCCCCTGTTCGACTATCCGCCCTACGATTTAGCGCTGGCCACGCGCATGGCCGAGGTCGCCCAACTTTACGATCTTGACCTTCTGCACGTGCACTACGCCATTCCGCACTCGGTGAGCGCGTTACTGGCCCGGCAGATGCTCGCCGCCGGCCCTCGCCGCCAGAAGCTGCCGTTCGTCACCACCCTGCACGGCACCGACATTACACTGGTTGGCCTCGACCGCTCCTATCTGTCGATCACGCGATATTCGATTGAGCAGAGCGATGGCGTCACCGCAATTTCGAACTATCTGCGCGACCGCACCCAGCGTGTGTTCGACGTGAAGAACAGCATTGAAGTCATTTACAACTCGGTCAACGTTGACGTCTACCACCGCAATCCCGACACCTTCGCGCAACTGCGCGCGGAGTACGCGCCCAACGGTGAGCGCGTGCTGGTGCACCTCTCCAATTTTCGGCCGGTCAAGCGTCTTACCGATGTGATTGAGATTTTCGATCGTGTGCACAAAAAGATGCCATCAAGGCTGCTCCTGATCGGTGATGGGCCCGATCGTTCCGTCGCCGAGTGGCTGGCCGTACAAAAAGGAATTCATGACGACGTCCTGTTTCTGGGCAAACAGGATCAGATCCAGGAAAAACTTTCCATTGCCGACATCATGCTGATTCCGAGCGAACTGGAATCGTTCGGTCTGGCGGCGCTGGAGGCGATGGCGTGCGAAGTGGTTCCTATATCCACCCGCGCAGGCGGCGTGCCGGAAGTCATTGAACACAGTAAGAGTGGTTATCTCGCCGACGTGGGGGACGTTGAAACGATGGCACGCTACGCCATCGAACTGTTGGGCAACGAGCAGCAATTGCGCGAAATGGGAAAACAGGCGCGAGCGGTCGCCACGGAGCGTTTCGGTTCCGCCAAAATTGTGAAGCAGTATGAGGATTTTTACCGGCGCGTGCTCGAGCGTTCGGCGTAGAAACCTTCTGGAACCGAACTCGCGGCCTCGATCAGCGGCAACCGGATCCGGATCAGCGTTCCCTTGCCTTCGTGGCTGTCGATGGTCATCCGTGCCGTATCGCCATAGAGCACCTGCAGGCGCTCAGAGATGTTGGCCATGCCGATGCCCATCCCCGACCAACTGCTGCTCTCTTCCAATTGCGCCTGGCCCATCCCCACTCCGTCGTCCTCGACTTCGATAATGAGACGAGAATCTTTGACGCGGCTGCGCAAGTAGATACTGCCGCCCTCCACCTTTGGCGACAACCCGTGCTTGATGGAATTCTCGACCAGCGGCTGCAGCAACATGCTGGGAACAACCACATCGAGCGACGCCGGGTCGAGTTCCTTCACCACTCGCAACTTATCTCGCCCAAAGCGCACGACCTCGATATCGAGATAGTTGTCGATGAATTCGAATTCTTCACGCAGCGGCGCGAACGCATCACCGCTGCTGAGCAGGCGCCGCAAGATGGTCGCCAGCTTGAAGATCACGTCCCGCGCCATGTCTGGATCAAACCGCACCAGCGACGAAATCGAATTCAGAGTGTTAAACAGAAAATGCGGATTGATCTGGTTCTGCAGCGCCTCCATGCGCGCGTGCAGCAGAAGCCGTTCCTGTTCTTCGAGTTTGATCTGAATGCGGACACTGTTGAAGACTTTGAGTTCGATTCCAATCGCCGCCACGGACGCGGCGTAGATTACGCTATAGACCCAATAGTTGTCCGGACTCTCGACGCTGAAAATCGAACGCGGGAAATGTTCCGCCAATTCGGTTTGCACAAAACGCAAGCCAATCACGGTCCAGAAAAACATGATCTGCCAGTCGAACAGCCGTGGACGCGGCAGATTGCGGCGAATGATGCGAATGATGCTTTGATCGATGAACGGCGAGAACGACCAGATGTCATCCTTGTCGACCGCCCAAGTGCGCAATTGGCCGGCGACAAAACCACAAAGCACGTCGAAGGGCATGGCGGCCCACTCGCCGTGCAACATAGCGGGAATGCCCATCAACACACCACCCAGCGATCCCGCCCAGCGTCCGCCGATCACTCCCAGCAGCAGTGCGGTTTCGAAACTCAGGTCGCCCGCCGCAAAAGCTTTCTGAAAAATTCGAATCCCGACGCCGCCCATGATCGGCAGGCCGAACCAGAGCACTAAGTACAGCTTCTGGCGAAAGGTGCGCTCCTCGCGAAACAGAACACGCTTGAATTCTTTGGAGCGCACCAGAGTACTCGACACCACCACAGCTACTCCCAGCTTGAGCAGCAGAAGGATCAGGATGAGTCGTGAGTCCATGAGAGTTGTTGGTGGTGAAGTGCCGGGCTAAAGTTATGACGATGCCGCCTCGAGCAATCAATCTTCGAAGACTGATTTCGTCTAAAAACGATCGCAGCCGATGTATTGCTTATCCATAGGCCAGTTCTTTCGCACGCTGCGCTGCCTTCACCACCGCTTTGATCAGCGTGACGCGCAACTTGCCTTCCTCCAATTCCATAATAGCGTCGATGGTGCAACCCGCCGGCGTAGTCACGGCGTCCTTCAGCAGCGCTGGATGGTCTCCGGTCTCAAGCACCACCCGCGCCGCTCCCAGCGTGGTCTGCGCTGCCAGCAGTGTCGCGATATCGCGCGGCAAGCCAAGCTTCACGCCCCCCTCCGCCAGCGATTCGAGGATGATGTAGATATAAGCCGGGCCACTGGCTGAAAGCGCGGTCACGGCGTCCATGTGCTTCTCATCGACCACCACCGTGCGTCCAACGACATCAAACATGCGGCAGGTCAGGGCGACGTCTTCTGCGCTGGCATGCTTGCCTTTGCAGATCGCAGTCATGCCCGCGCCGAGCAGGCACGGCGTATTGGGCATAGCGCGAATCACCGAAACATTCGGCGGCAAATTCTTTTCGATCATCGACGTGGGCACCGACGCCGCCACTGACACAATCAGCTGTCTTGAGGTAATGTGCCCGCTGATCTCACGGATCACCTCCTCGACCACCTGAGGTTTCACTCCAATCACGATAATGTCGGCGCCCTTAGCGGCCGCGACGTTGTCGGTGCCGACTTTTATTTTCAGCTTCGCAGCCAGCGCATGGGCGCGCTCCTCATGCGCCACGGTCGCGCACGTCGACTTCGCCGAGAGCATCCCGTTCTTCAACAGCGCTTGCAGAATAATGCCGCCCATTTTGCCCGCACCCAGGAATGCGACTTTCTTCCCTGTCAGATCATTTCCCATAGATTCCCTCAGCACTTCAAATGCTTGCACCACAGAGGATCGAGAGTTTCACAGAGGTTCCCCCCAGAGAACTTCCTCTGTAGGTCTAGCTCCTCTGTGGTTAAACGCGCCTTGCCTCTCGCTGCCTCTCCATAAAATTCCATGCGGTCGCGCCCACCTCGCGCAGCCCCCGTGTTGCTTTCCACTGCAGCAGAGCCTGCGCCTTCGCCGGATTGGCCACAAGAATGGGCGGATCCCCCGGCCGCCGCGGAACCATCTTGCGCGGCACGCTCCTTCCCGTCGCTTCCTCGACCGCGTTAATCACTTCCTGCACAGACGCTCCGGTTCCGGTTCCAACGTTCACAGCAAAACTTTCCTTCCCTGCCGTCAAGTGATCAAGCGCCTTCAAATGCGCGCTCGCCAGATCGTTCACATGAATGTAATCACGCACGCAGGTTCCATCCGGCGTCGGATAATCCGACCCAAACACCTGCAACTCCGGCCCCACCCCCGCAGCCGCGCTCAGAGCCAGCGGAATCAAATGCGTTTCCGGTTCGTGCAATTCGCCGATCTCTCCGCTCTCATCCGCGCCCGCCGCGTTGAAATACCGCAGGCTGGCGTAGCGGAACTCGTAGGCGCGATCATAAGATTCCAGCGCCTGCTCAAAGAACAGTTTCGATACGCCGTAAGGATTCACCGGCTGCCGCGGCGTCGTTTCCTCGATTGGAACTTTCGCCGGCTCTCCGTACACGGCACAGGTCGAAGAAAAAATGATCTTCTTCACTCCCGCGTCGAGCGCCGCGTTGAGCAGCGATAGCCCGCCCTCAACATTATTATGGAAATATTTTTTCGGATTAGTTACGGACTCGCCAACATAGGCACGCGCCGCGAAATGCATGATGGCGTCGGTCTGGGGCAGCACGCGCGCCAGCGCAGCCCCGTCTAGTATGTCCCCGTTGATCAACTCGAATCCGGCCGCCAGAGTTTCAAATCCGGTGCTGAGATTATCGAAAATGATCACCTCATGCCCCGCGGCCCTCAACGCTCGGGCTGTATGACTTCCAATGTATCCCGCACCACCGACGACCAGAACGACCACGTCATTTTCCTTTCCGAAGCTCTTGCCACGACTTTCTGAAGTTCATCGCCAAATCAGCGCGCAACGCGCCGTCCACAGCGATGTCAACGGCAATGTCCAACGGCTTCATTGGTCGCCGGAGTACGTTCCAGAACCGGGAGGGAAGCAGAACCACATTGTACACAGAACGGAATCGAAAGTACTTCGGCGGGGCGCGAGGCAGGAGCATAGAACCCTCCCGTTCATCTACTTTGTTGGCCTGCTAAGATATCCCTTCCTCCTGGGAGGTTTCGTGGAACCCGCACTGCCACCAGATCCCGGACCGACGCCAGAACCAGCGCCTGCGCCGCCTCCAACGGCGATACCAGTTGTCTCCACCGCGGTCACTCCACCGCTCCCGGAATCGCCGGCATTGTCCGTGCCCGCCTACCGCGACCGCGGCACCGGCTTAGTCATCTTCGGCGTAGCCCAGATCATCTTGGGATTGCTGGCCGCGCTCGTCGTGCCTCTGATCGCTCTCAGTGCATTCATGGCCAGACTCGCGCCCGGCGGCACCATGCCTTTCGCCCGGGTGATTGCCGGAGCGATCTTTTACGCCTTCATCGCTGCGCTTCTGCTTGCTCTCGGCATCGGGTCAGTACGAATGAAGCGCTGGGCGCGCGCGCTCACCCTGGTTACTTCCTGGTACTGGCTGATCCTGGGAACACTCGGCACTGTCTGGCTGACTGCAGCCTTGCCCGTAGCCATGAAGACCGCGCTGGCGCAGGCCCAGCAAAACTCCGCAGAAGCATCTTCTCCGGGCATTACCACGGGCGTGATGGCGGTGATTATCACAATGATGATTGTTTTTTTCGCCCTTTTTCTGGTAGTGGTACCAATCGCGTTCGTAATTTTCTACAGCCGTGACGATGTAGCCGAGACCTGCCGCCATCGCGACCCCGTCGAGCGCTGGACCGATCGAGCGCCACTGCCCGTGCTTGGGGCTAGCGTCGCGTTTTTCGCATTGTCGCTGCGCGGGCTGATAACCGGGATCACGGCACCCATGTTTCCCTTCTTCGGACGCTATCTCACGGGGATTCCGGCTGCGGCAGTTCTAGTCGCATTGGCAGCTTTGGACCTCTATCTGGCCGTCGCGCTCTTCCGTCTCCGATCGTCCGGCTGGTGGATTGCCATTGTTGCCACGCCAGTCCGAATGTTGGCTGTAGCCTTCAGCTATAGCCGGGCAGGCCTGATGCAGGCTTATTCGAAGATGGGCTGGTCCGACGAACAAATGAGTATACTCAACTCGAGCCCGCTCTTTCGCAGCCGTGTCGTTTTGTGGTGGGGTGTAATTCTGATGATGATGTTCTTCGGCTATCTCTTGTGGCTGAAACGCTACTTCAAGGCACCGCGTGCCGCGGCCCCGGTAGAGACACTCCCTTCTCAAGCAGGCTGAAGACTTCTTATTGAGTTCTACGTTCCGAGGTGAAGTTTATGACCGAACATTTAGCCGACAAAAAGTGCGTGCCCTGCCGCGGCGGCGTTCCGCCCCTCAAGGGCGCCGAGGTGGAAAAGCTGCACCGAATGGTTCCCCGGTGGACTGTCGTCAAGGATCATCACATTCAACGCGAGTATAAGTTTCCCGACTTCAAACAGGCGCTGGAATTTGTTAATCGCGTGGGGGCGCTGGCGGAGGAACAGGGACATCATCCGGATATTCTGCTGGCCTGGGGCAAGGCCGAGATCACGCTCTGGACCCACAAAATTGACGGCCTGACCGAAAGCGACTTCATCATGGCGGCGAAGATTGACCGGCTCAACGGCGATGCTTAAGCTCGTGGAGTTTGTTCACAGGCCCGCTTCAGGCCCTCGAAGAAAAGCATCGTGCTTCGTTCGATGGCCTTATCGATCGCAAAGCCCGCGATTCGCGAAAACAGTCCTACGAATTCAAGTTGCACAATGATCGCGGTCTGGTCATCAGACAGCGACCGGAAATTTACTCGACTCTCAAGAGTAACGCCGCTGAAATGGCTCAGGAAGTCCGCACGACGGCAGGGCTCGAACCGCATCAGCACTTGATCCACCGTCCCGCCGGGACCATCGATTTCGATGCGCAGGCGGCTCTCCTCCTCCCACGGCTTCCCGCGCACCCAGCGAACTGCGCGCAAGTACGAACACCACGCCCATGTATCAGCCTGGGTGTAAACGGCAAAGACGGTTGCAAGAGGACGATCGACCGTGACCCGAATCTCAAAGGAACCCATCGAGTGGCACTCGCAACGAGCGCCCTAGCGGGCCGCTCGAAATCGATGCCGCCAGTGTAGGAGAAGGCCAAGCTGCGGGCAAACAAATTCGTCCTCAGGGCGCCTTAGGAATCACGGATGGGGCTGCGCCGCGCGACGCCGCTTCGCAATCTTTACGTAGTTCCTCGAAGAATCCCTTGGTGGCGTGTGCTATGACCGGCGCCAACGCAAAATCCAGTGCGCGCGAAGCCGTCCCGGCCAACTGCACGACCACGTTCACCGCAGTTTCACGAACGGAAACAGATGTGAAAGTAACCCGCGTCTCGCAGGTGATTCCCAGGGCGTGGCTCAGGTAAGACACGCTTTCGTTAGGCGCGAAATGCTGCACCACCTGGTCGACCGTAGTCCGGATCGGAACCTGCGTTTCGACTCGCAAGCGGCTGCCCACCTCCCACGGCCTGCCCTGCACCCAGCGAATGTCGCCGAACTCATTGCGGTCGCGCCATCGCTCGGTATCAATGTAGATGGAGAAAACTGTTTCCAGAGAACAGTTCAGAACGACTTGAAAATCGAAAGACTGCATGACGTCGGTGATGGAGAAACTACCACGGCGGGATTCTACTCACCCGGCCGGTATACGGAGTGACGATTCGTGAAGTGCCGATTCGTGAAGTGCCGATTTGTAAAGTGCCGGTTCGTAAAGTGTAGGAGAAATCCACACTGGGAGCAATCATGAACCCGCGCGGACTGTACTGGCCCTGCCGCTCCACAGCGCCCACGTCAGGATCACAGCCGGCACCAGCATTAGCACCCCCGTGCCGGTGGCAACCGTGTGCGCTGAGATTCCTCCGTCCAGGAAGCAGCCAGCCAGATAAGCCGTGACAGCGAACGTGAGGCTGCCCAGGCCAAGGTCCGCGGCAAACACTCGTCCGCGGAAGCGGTCATCCGTGTGCATTTGCAGCAGCGTGGTGGAGAAGACCCACACCGTTGAACCTCCCGCATGGGCCAACATGGCACACGTAGCGGCCATCCACACGCTGCGGCTTGCTCCGAGAAGCCCGTAGCCGACCGCGATGGTGATGTAGCCGAACAAGATTCCTAGCCGAAGACGATGATCGCTCTGGCCCGCCCAACGCGCAGATATGAATGGGCCCACCAGTGCGCCCAGGCCGCGTCCTCCGATCAGAATGCTCATCCCGAGCATGGCTCCGCCCGCGGCGTCAATCCCGCGCCCATGCACCGCAAACTCACGCGCACCCATCACAGTGAAGATGACCCAACTGGGTCCCACCATGAGTTCTCCGGCCTTGGCAAACACCGCCGGAAACAAAGTTGGATGATTGCGAATGTAACGAAATCCCTCGAGCACGGGAGAAAAATCGACCAGATCACGCGGGCGGAGCGGAGCGGCTGATTCGGCGTGCGGCTCGGCGAACCGCATGCCGCTAATCAGAATCGCCGAAGTGAGAAATGAGAGCGCATTCAGAATGAAGACTGTGTTGCGCCCATAGAACGCAGCCACAACTCCGCCGACCGCAGCTCCGATCATCAGGTTCACCGACCATGTCGTCGCAGTCAGGGTGTTCGCGACAAGAACCTCATCCTCCGTCGCAATGTTAGGTATCACCGAACTGCGGGCTGGCTCGAAGAACGCGGCCATGCTTGTTTCTGCGACGAGCAAGGGATAGACCAGCCACACCATCGATCGCGAACGCACAAAGAGCATTGCCAGCACCACGCCGAAGCGAACCAGATCCGCGGCGATCATGACGTGCTTACGCTTGAGGCGGTCGTTCACCACTCCCGCCATCGGTCCCACAAACGTCTGCGGCAAGACTTGCAAGACTAGCGCCAGCGCCACCGAGCCCGCATTTCCGGTCAACTGCAGCAGCAGCGTATAAATCGAAAGCGTGTAGAACCAGTCGCCAATCTCGCTGACAATCTGGGCCAGCCAGAGCCGCCGGAAATTACGATTGCCGCGCAGGAGACGCGCGTACGAGGCAAGCGAGATCGTGGACGCGCCGTGTTCCGGTTCAGGTTCCATGGGAGCGCTTCAATCTCCAGGGTGGAAGGACTTCGGGCAATACTGGTTGAGAACCCAGCCCCTGCTCGCAGCCACACGCGGCACACGTCAAGGTTTAAGCTTGCGCTTCAGGTCGTCGGCGATCTGCTTGCCGTGAAAGCGGCCATTCTCAATGAAGATTTCGTTGGTGCGCGATCCTGCGACGATTACCCCGGCGACATAGACGCCGCGAACGTTGCTCTCCAGAGAAACTGGATCGCACACGGGGCGGTGTTGCTGTTCTGAAAGCTCGATCCCCACACTGCGCAGAAAATCGTAGTCTGGATGGTAGCCGATGAGCGCGAGCACGAAATCGTTTTTCAGCCGCATCGGCCCCCGCGGCGTGTTGATGACCACGTGGTCGATACCGATTTCCTGTATCGAGCTGCTGAAGTAAGCTTCGATCTCTCCAGCCTTGATACGGTTTTCGAGATCGGGCTTGATCCAGTATTTCACGTGGTGGTGCAACCGCTCTTCGCGATGCACCAGGGTCACGCGGGCTCCGTGGCGCCATAAGTCGAGCGCGGCAATCGCGGCGGAATTCTTGCCGCCAATCACCATCACATCAGTATCGTAATAAGGATGAGGTTCGCTGTAGTAATGGGAGACCTTCGGCAGATCCTCACCCGGAATGCTCAACTGGTTCGCCAAATCGTAATACCCAGTCGAAATAATGACCTTCTTCGTCTTGTAATCATGGGGTCGCCCGGCGCGGTCCGTCGCGGTAATGCTGAAATCTCCGTCGTCGCCCATTACGGTTTTCACCCACTCGTACTGACGCAGATCGAGATGGTAGTGCTCAGCGACTTTGCGATAGTACTCGAGCGCCTCTTCACGCGTGGGTTTCTGCAGGGCCGTCGTGAAGGGGATATCGCCGATCTCCAGCAGTTCCGGCGTAGTGAAAAAAGTCATGCCCGCCGGATAGTGGAAAAGCGAGTTCACCAGACACCCTTTGTCGAGGACGATGACTTCGAGCCCGATTTTCTTCGCCTCAATGGCGCAAGCGAGTCCCGTTGGTCCCGCCCCAATCACCAGAACGTCGGTGCGCATCTCCGCGCGAGGCTTAGCCTTCGCCTTCGGCAGAGTATCGAGTTCTTCTGCGGCAAGAAAATCAGGCATGGAGCGAGTACAGAGTCGGTCGAGGTGAACCAGGGTTCGAACGCAACTCGGAGATCGATGATTCTAGCATGTGGACGAAGATACCTTTAACCACCCCGGTCGTGCGCGCGTGCGGGTACATGGTCTGGGCGACGTAGCGCGCTATAATTTTCCGTTGCATTCATTCATCCGGTCGCACTGGAGTCGTAATGTCTACTCTTACCGAGCCTGCCGGGCCGTCGACAAAGACGCGCATCGAATCCGACAGCATGGGAAAGATCGAAGTCCCGGCGAACGTTTATTGGGGTGCGCAGACACAGCGCTCGCTCCTGCATTTCAACATCGGGCGCGACACTATGCCGCCCGAACTGATCCGCGCCTTCGGCATTCTCAAAAAGGCCTGCGCTCTGGTCAACCAGGATCTGGGAAAACTTCCCGCCGACAAAGCCAAGCTCATCGTGCAAGCCGCCGACGAGGTCATCTCCGGCCAACTCAATGACCAGTTCCCGTTGCGCGTCTGGCAGACCGGCAGCGGCACCCAGACCAACATGAACGTGAACGAGGTCATCTCCAACCGCGCCATCGAAATCGCGGGCGGCCCGCTTGGACGAGAAATGATGGGATCGAAGAAGCCGATCCATCCCAACGACGACGTCAACATGTCGCAGTCGTCGAACGACACTTTTCCGACGGCCATGCACATTGCGGCGGCGGATCGAGTAAAGAACGCCCTGATTCCAGCCATCCGAACCGTACACCACGCGATCGCGGCCAAGGCCAAAGAATTCGACAGGATCGTGAAAATCGGCCGCACCCACCTGCAAGATGCCGTGCCTTTAACCATCGGGCAGGAATTCGGTGGATGGGCCAGCCTGCTCGAACGCGACATCCACCGCCTCGAACAAGTTCTCGACGGGCTCTACGATCTGGCCATCGGCGGGACCGCTGTCGGCACCGGGCTGAACACCCATCCCGAATTCGCCGAGCGCGCGGCCAAGAAGATCGCGGAACTCACGGGCCTTCCCTTCCGCTCCCATGGCAACAAGTTCGCAGCGCTTTCGGCGCATGATGAAATCGTCTTCGCACAGGGCGCCATGGAAACTCTGGCCGCCTCGCTGATGAAAATCTCCAACGACATTCGCTGGCTCGCTTCCGGACCGCGTTGTGGGCTGGGCGAAATTTCGATTCCAGAGAACGAGCCCGGCTCCTCCATCATGCCCGGCAAGGTCAATCCCACGCAGTGCGAAGCTATGACCATGGTCTGTGTGCAAGTGCACGGCGCAACTGCCGCAGTCGGATTCGCCGGATCGCAAGGCAACTTCGAGCTTAACGTCTACAAGCCGGTCATTATCTACAACTTCCTGCACTCGGTGACGCTCATCACCGACGCCTGTCACGGTTATGTCAAATACATGCTCAACGGCATTGAGGTCGATCGCGCCAAAGTGGACTGGTACGTAAAGAATTCCCTGATGCTGGTCACTGCGCTGGCCCCCAAAGTGGGATACGACAAAGCCGCGCAGATCGCGCACACTGCGCACGTCGAGCACTCCAGCCTGCGCGAGGCCGCGCTGAAGCTGGGATATCTTACCGGCGAGGAATTCGATCAACTGATGAAGCCGGCGAAGATGACGCATCCGTAGATCACTGATTCGTTAGATCCGTGGCCCGTTATCGGTGCTCGGTTAAGGTTCCGTAGTAGGTTCAGGAAGTTCGTTGGTTCGGCCCGGCGACGAGGCGTCGGCTTTTTTCGCTGGCGTGGTCGTAATCACCACCACGCTCACCAGCACCAGCAGCGTACCCATAATCGTGCGCGGGCCGATCGCTTCTCCTCCCAGGAAATATCCCACGAGAACGGCGACCACTGGATTCACATACGCGTACGTGCCCACTTTCGTCGGCGATTCGTGGTGAAGGAGCCAGACGTACGCCGTGAACCCGACGATCGATCCGGCCACGATTAAGTAGGCCAGCGCGAGCCACGCTCCTCGTGAGACCGCCTGCAGGTGAAAGCCGCGAAATTCTCCCAGCAGCGCCGCCGCGATCATCAGCATTACGCCCCCGGCGAGCATCTGCGCTCCAGAGCTCATGGCTTTGGCGGCAGGCGAGGGCAGCCTGCGGCTGAGAGAAGCCGCGACCGACCAACTGATGGCCGCGAAGATCAACGCACACGCCCCGGTTGTGTCCACAGCAGCCTCGCCCAGGCTCTTCGAATGTCCCACAAGAACGACTACTCCGGCCATCCCGAGAAGCAGCGCCAACCCAAGCCGCAAAGTAAGGCGCTGAGTCCGCAGGAAAATAATTTCCCCGATGGCCATGAATACGGGAATGGTCGCCATCATGACCGCCGCAACGCCCGACGGCACGCGCCGCTCTGCCCAGAACAGCAGCCCATAGTCGAACACAAAAATCAGAAGCGCGAGAAACGAGGCCGCGCCCCACTCCCGTGCCGACGGTGAAGGCGTACCCCGCGCTCGCATCCAGCCATAGAGCACCACTCCCGCCACCAGGAAGCGCATGCCGGCCAGAAGAAACGGCGGAACTTCGCGCACCCCGACGCGGATCGCCAGGAAAGTCGAGCCCCAGACGAAATAGATGATGGCGAAGGCGAGGAGCACCTTCCATGCGCGAGGTGGCGATGCGGCATTCATAGGAAGGACGCTCCAGCGCCAAGTACGAAGAAATCTCAGCAGTATGGATCTTAGGCATTTGGTCCTCGGGGTTCTGGCTAAGCCTAAGACCCGACCCCTGAGAGCTGATTAGATCGCCGCGGGCCGCTGAGGGCGCAGGTTTCGCATATCAAAAGATTTTATGAGGCTATAACCGAAAGATGACTAGGAGCGAACCCCGTGAGGCTATTTCTTGATCAGGCTGGTATGGCTGGCCACGCACTGCCACTTGCCGGCGTCCATCACCCAGGTGTCGGTGAACCGGCCGACGTGGTCATAGGACTTGCCCTGGTAACTGCCCTGGGCGTGATAAATCCCTGTGACCACGGCAGTGTCACCAAAGAAATTCATCTTTACATCTTGGATATTGAGGGCAGAAGGTTTGAAACGCGGGTCCCGGATATCGGCAAGAAACTGCTGCTTGTTGCTCATCTCGCCGTCCCACTCGGTGTTCACGAACCGGCTCGAAACCAGCGCATCAAGTGCGGATCCGTCCCGGTGGACCTGCGCCTCATTCCACAGTCTCTCCAGAACCAGCAACTTGCTTTCGCGTGGATCAGCCTGCTGTGCGGCGAGTCCAGCCGCGCTTAGAACCAACAGGAGGCAACAGCAGATGGTGGTGCGAGTCATTGGCTTGCACGCTCGCCGGCATCCCTACGTGGGGCGGACGTTCTGAAACGATAGCAGCCGGCGCACGCTAGAAGCCATGGAAATGGATGCCGGGGTGGTTACCAACGTTATGGACCGTTGGGATGCCGTAGAGACGCAGTTCGCTACGTCTATGGTGCCGGCAGTGGGAGTGCCACCATGAGCGCGTTGCAACCAACTTCTGTACAAAACAACTTAGAATGCCCAGCGTAACAATGTCGCACCCACGGTAAACCCGGCCCCAACCGAAGCTAGCATCACCAGACTCCCTTTTCTTAGTTTGCCTTGTTCCAGTGCCGTATTCATGGCCAGCGGGATTGTCCCCGCCGTGGTGTTGCCGTAGCTTTCTATGTTGACGACTACCGCCTCAGGCCGCAGGCCCAGGCGGTCGGCGGTGGCATTAATGATGCGCAGATTGGCCTGATGCGGAATAAACGCGTCAATATCGGAGCCCTTCAGTCCGTTCCGTTCGAGCAACTTCTGGCACAGCTCAGTTTGCTTGCGCACGGCAAACTTAAATACCTGCTGGCCGTCCTGGTGGACGTAGTGCATGCGCTTCGCGATCGTGTCTTTGCTCGTCGGGTTCAGGCTGCCGCCGCCCGGCATATATAGAAACTGCGAGCCCGAACCATCGACTTCGTGAATGTAGTCGATCAATCCGACAGAATCATCTTCGGCCGGTTCCAGAATCGCCGCTCCGGCACCGTCGCCAAAGATAACGCATGTAGCGCGGTCGGTGTAGTCGATGATCGACGACATAACGTCGGCGCCAATCACCAGCACCCGCCGGTGCGATCCGCTGGCGACGAATTGCGCCCCTACCTGAACTGAATAGAGAAAGGCCGAGCACGCCGCCGAAACGTCGAACCCCCAAGCCCCCTTTGCACCGAGCTTGTCTTGCACCAAGCAGGCGGTAGAGGGGAAAAACATGTCCGGAGTAACGGTGCCCACGATAATAGCGTCAATGTCTGTCGGCTCAAGGCCACGCTGGGCCAACGCCTTTTTCGCCGCCTCCACAGCCAAGTCGCTCGTGGCCACGCCCTTCTCTGCGATGTGGCGCTCGCGGATGCCGACGCGGGCCATAATCCACTCGTTGTTCGTGTCGACCATTTTTTCCAGGTCGGCGTTGGTGAGCACGCGGGGCGGCACGTAGGTGCCGAGGGCGCTGATTTTGGCGCGGATCGGTTTCGTCAACAGAGCTCCTGTGGGTGAAGGCTCAAGTATTTTGAAGGATTAGAGGAAGAATGTCTAACGCCGGATTTTGTCTGGGGCGAGGTGCCACGGCGTTGTCATCCTGAACAAAGCGAAGAACCTAAGCAATCTGTCTGCGCCCACAACACAGCAAAGATCCTTCGCCTCGCCCATGACGACTGAGGGAGGCTAGAACGCCCACCGCAGCAGTGTTGCTCCAGAAGTAAATCCCGCGCCAACGGTCGCGATCAGCACCCGGTCTCCCTTTTTCAATCTGCCCTCTTCGAGCGCCGTCTGCATGGCGATCGGAATCGTCCCTGCGGTCGTGTTGCCGTAGCGATCGATATTGATGATGACTTTCTCCAGCGGCATTCCTAGCCGCTCTGCGGTCGCCGTGATGATACGCCGGTTGGCCTGGTGGGCAATGAAGCAATCCACGTCTTTGCCGGTTAGACCGTTCTTCGCCAAAATACGCTCTGTCATCTCCGCCATTTTCTTTACTGCATACTTGAAGACATTCTTGCCATCCTGATGAATGCAATGCATTTTCTTGTCGACAGTCTCATGCGTGGCTGGATTCAGACTGCCTCCGCCCGGCATGAACAAATACTGCCCGCCCATGCCCTCAATCTGCGCCACATGATCGATAATACCCAGTTCGTCATCCTCCGAAGGTTCGAGCAAAACCGCGCCCGCCCCGTCGCCGAAAATAATGCACACCGCGCGATCGGTGTAATCGGTCATCGACGAATTCACGTCCGAGCCAATCACCAGCACCTTCCTGTACTGCCCGGACTCAACGAACTTTACCCCCGTATTCAACGCATAGAGAAAGCCCGAGCACCCGGCGGAAACGTCGAAGCCCCAGGTTTTCTCTATGCCCAATTTATGCTGCACCAGGCAGGCCGTCGACGGATACATCATGTCAGGCGTGACCGTGCCCACTACGATGAGGTCAACCTCCTGCAAATCGAAGGGATATGACGCGACCAACTTCTTCACGGCTTCGACCGCCAAATCGCTGGCCGCCACGCCTTTGTCCGCGAGATGGCGCTCGCGAATCCCCACGCGTTCCATGATCCATTCGTTGCTGGTGTCGACCATTTTCTCCAGGTCGGCGTTGGTAAGAACTCGTGGCGGAAGATATGTGCCAAGCGCGCTGATTTTGGCGCGGATCGGTTGAGTCCGGATCGGTTGATTCAACGAGTCTCCTGAAATGTGAAACTCAGTATTCTCAACAATTAGGAGCAGAATGTCTAACCCGATGGACTCACTTTGCCGAAGCGCTCTTCAAGCCACGGCGCGATCCCTCTCATGCTCGATCCAATCGCGGATGAAACCGGGACAGGAGACGATATCAAAGTCGTGATTTTCGCCGTGGATCAAATAGAACAGAGCCGCCCGGTCCAACTCCTCCAGGCAAGAAAGATTTAATTGAGGCCACAAACGGCACTCGGCAGCCGAGTGGACCAACTGCTCCAGATACTCCAGGTGTCCTTGAAATAATTTTCCAGCTACGCGGATGGTTACATGGGGAGCCAACTTGGGGGAAACACCACTACTCTGCATCATCTCTCCTTGCGGGCCGACACGAATAATTCTGCCGACCCCGCTGTGTAGATGATGCTGCGAGGAGCTGATTCTTGCGAAAAGAGTCGTAAAGGAAGTGTAAAAGTTGGTAATCGGAACTACGGGAATCACTGAGACGAAATAAATTAGCCAGGCACCGGGGACCCACTGCACACGCAAGAGCCCGTTACCGTTGCTTCCTTCCGGACCTGGCGGGGTTGGCGAGAGTACGTCGCGTGAGACCGATGCCTGACCTGAATCATTCTAGCATTCGCGATTCGCCGCGTCGCCGTAGCGCCGCCATCCTGCCGGCTGTCGCGAGAGCCTGCCCTGAGCCTGCCGAAGGGGAGTCTCGCCCTCGCCGCTAACTCCCTTCGAAAGGCCATGTGACTTTTGGTGCAAGAATTCTTCCTGCAAGCCTTCCCTTCTTGTGCCAGTTGTCGAACAATAGAAGTTCGCGAAAGGATTTGCCGCTCCAGTCCGGTCGCCGTAAGCCCGAATGTCGCCTCAGTCTTCTCAATCCGGAGCGATCCCGCTGACGCAGGCGATCGACCATTACTTCGAACTCGCGCTGTATCTGCTTGTTCTCACAGGCTTTGCAACCCTCGCGAGCACCGGTGGACTCGACTTGCCTTCGACCATTCTCGTAGGGGTCGCACTGGCGATCCGTGGCTACCTGCTGTCTAAGAAGCGACAGTTCGTGATTTCCGAGCGCTGGACCACCCCGCTCTCCGTCGCTTACTTTATTTTTTTCGCCGCCGACTACTTCATTTTTTCGCGCAGCTTTCTGCTGGCCACGGTTCACCTGGCGTTGTTCGGCGTGGTGGTACGGATGTTCTCCCTGCGCCGCGAGCGCGACCACGTCACTCTCGCCATCCTCGCCTTTCTGATGGTGCTGGCGTCGGCCGTGCTCACCGTCGACAGCATCTTCCTGTTCTCCTTCGCCGTGTTCATGATGATGGCCGTCGGAACTTTTGTGCTGATGGAAATGCGCCGTTCCGGCCACGCGGCCAACATTCAGGCGCGACATACAAACGATCCCCAGGAACACCGCCATCTGGCCTTTGCCCTGGCGCGCGTGGCCCCTGCCCTGATGCTGATGATTCTGGTCAGTGGCACGCTGGTCTTTTTCCTGATGCCCCGCATGTCGGCGGGATACATGGGCGCCTACTCGTTCGGCACCAACATCTCGTCCGGATTCACCGATCACGTTCAACTAGGCCAGATCGGGCAGATCCAGCAGTCCAGTGCGCTCGTGATGCACATCGAGATCGAAGGCGACCGCGTGGGCGGCTCTGACCTGCATTGGCGCGGGGTCGCCCTGGCCGATTTCGACGGACATACCTGGTCGAATACCCGGGAGCAGTTCCTGTTACGGAAAACGGCTAACAGCTTCCTCGTGCCAGCCGTCAACGCGCCGCCCCCGCGCTCCTCCGTGACTTCCTACGTGAGCCATGACGCAACTCCGAGTTTAGTCCGCCAGCACTTGATCCATTACCGCGTGCTGATGGAACCGATCGGCACCAATGTTTTTTTTCTGGCTCCCTGGGCCCGCGTCGTCAACGGAAACTATCGTATGCTGGCCGCGGATACCGGCGGAGCGATCTACAACTTCGACACTTCGCGCGCCATCAGCCGCTACGAAGCCGACTCCGACATCGCGACTGCGGCGCCCGCGGAGTTGCGCGCGGCAGGACGGAATTACCCCCCGAAGGTCACAGCCGGGTACCTGCGCCTGCCCCCGCTTGATCCGCGAGTTCCCCAGTTGGCTGCGCAAATCACAAACGCGGCCACCAATGATTTCGACAAAGCGGCCGCCCTTGAGAACTATCTCAAGACACGCTTCGGCTACACCCTCGAGTTGCCGCAAACTACGCCGAAAGATCCCATCGCCAATTTCCTGTTTGAGCGCGAGCAGGGGCACTGCGAATATTTCGCCTCCTCAATGGCGGTCATGCTGCGAACGCTAGGGATTCCGTCGCGCGTGGTCACCGGATTCCGCTCCGACGAGTTCAACGACCTGACCGGCAATTACGTGGTGCGCGCCAAAGACGCGCACGCCTGGGTGGAGGCGTACTTTCCCGGTTATGGGTGGCAGACCTTCGATCCCACTCCGGCAGGCGTCAGCGGAACGCCGCAAGGCTGGAACCGTCTCGCGCTCTACGTCGACGCCCTTTCGTCGTTCTGGCGCGATTGGGTGGTCAGTTACGACATTTCGCACCAATATGCTCTCGGTCAGGCCGCGTTCACCGGTAGTCGGGGCTTGTGGACGGGCGCCCGCGTCTGGGCCCGCAACCACTACGCGTCGATGTTGAAGTGGGCCCGGCACAGTCAGAATCGCGTTGAACATTCGCCTGGCCGATGGGCTCTGCTCGGCGCCGCAATCACTCTTGTTCTTTTGCTGCTCGGAAACCTGGGCAGAATCGCTCGCCTGCTCCACGAAAAATGGTTGGCCGCGCATCCCGAGCGATCTCCCGAACAGGCCGCCGCAATGTGGTATCAGCGGATGGCCCGCGCGCTGGCGCGCCGTGGAGTGAAAAAGCCTGCGGCGCAAACGGCGCAGGAGTTCGTGAAAAAGATTGAAGACAGCCGGCTTCGCGAGCCGGTCGCGCGCTTTACCGAAGTCTACGAATCCGCGCGCTTCGGCAATTCGATTGACGACGCCCAGCGTCTGCCGGAGTTATACGAAGAAGTCGAACTGGCGACTCGCACCCGCTAGCCGCGGACTCCGCGTGCGCAGTCATTCAATCTAGAACCGCCAGAACGCTCCGCCGCCGACAAAATAATTGTGTTGTCGCGATTTCCCCGTTGGCGCCAGCGGGAAATCCGGTTCGCCCGACCAGAAGTCGCGGACCTCGCCGCGGATGCTGAGCCTCTTCCAGACTTTCACATCCAGACCGAATCCGCCCTCAATCACCGCCGAAGTTGTGCCCTTTCCCGGGTTGGCGCCTCCATAGATCAGGGTCGAGTTTTGCCCGATGTGGCCGAAGCCAGCTCCAAAGCTCACCCACGGAGAAACCGCTGTGGTAGGAAACAAATTCACCCGAGCCGCGGGGGTTACGAAGAGCTCGCTCAACTGTGGAGGCACAACCGCGAACCCATAGGCTCCCCCATTGATGTCTTCATCGTGGTTGTACACAAGAACAGCTTCGCCCGAAATCGAATAGATCGGGGTCACGAGCAATCGCCGGGCATATTCGCCTTCGACGCTAAGGCCTTTTCCGAAGGCGATGATCGTGCCCGGGTCCGTCCCGCTCTTAATTCCCTGGTTGCTGATGAAGATGCGGCCTAGCATGCCGCCCACTTCGTTCTTTTCGTCTTGCGCAACCGCCGACGCCGATAGCATGACCACAACGGTCAGGATCGCAACCCAAAGACCTTTGCCAAACATTTCTCCTCCTGCGAGGTGGTTCCTAAATTGTTACGGCGGTAAGACCTAGCCTAGCACGACCCCGGCTATTTTGAACCATCGCTACTATCTTTTCTGGTGCCCATGCCTTCGGCTGGCTCAAGAGACTGCGACGCGGGCTGCTCCGTCAGATGCTAAAATAGAAAGATTGCATGCCAGTAAAAGACCTCACTGTGGACGCTTCCTCCGATCTCAGGGCTGATCGCAAGCTCCGTCATAAGGCAGAGAAATCTCGCGAGAATCCGCACTGCGACGCATCCCAGCCCACGGATCTGCCCGCACGTCCGCAGAAAGTCGGTTTTGTCAGCCTTGGCTGTCCCAAGAACCTCGTCGATAGCGAAGTCATGATGGGTCTGCTGGCGCGGGCCGGAGCCGAACTTACTCGTCGCGCCGAAGATGCCGACGTGATCGTGGTCAACACCTGCTCGTTCATCGAGAGCGCGCAGCAGGAATCCGTCAACACGATCCTCGAAATGGCCGCGCACAAGACCGGCGGCAAGGCGAAGAAACTGGTCGTCGCCGGATGTCTGGTTGAGCGTTTTCGCGACCAGATTCGCAAGGATATTCCAGAAGTTGACGCCGTCGTCGGCACGGGTGAGTTGGAGAAAATCCTCGCCGCTACCGGTCTTGCGCCCGTGCAGCCACCAAGCAACAGCAATTCCCCGTTTGTGGTCTTGCCATCGCGGCCGGAAGGCGACGCCCGCGCTGCCCAGGGCCGGTTCTCTCGCGAAAAATGGGATGGCGCGATCGGCGACCTGCCCAACTATCTCTACGACGATGCCACGCCGCGCATTCTGGCCACGCCGCGCCACATGGCCTACATTAAGATCGCCGAGGGATGCGACCATCCTTGCACGTTCTGCATCATTCCCCAGCTGCGCGGCCAGTTCCGTTCGCGCCGCTTCGAATCGGTAATCGCCGAGGCCGAGCGGCTAGCCCTGAGCGGTGTTCGCGAGATTACGCTCATCGGCCAGGACACAACTTGCTACGGCGAAGACTTCGGTCTGAAAGATGGTCTGGCGTTATTACTGGAAAAACTCGCCTCCATCGAAGACTTGCGCTGGGTTCGGTTTCTCTACGCTTATCCCAACAAAATTACCGGCAAGCTGCTGGACACGATCGCGCAGCACGAAAAAATCTGTTCCTACATGGACGTTCCTCTGCAGCACGCCTCCGCTTCACTGCTGAAGCGCATGAAGCGCGGAGGTGGCTCCGATGTTTTCCTGCGTTCGATCGCAAAAATGCGCCGCACCGTGCCGGAACTCACCCTGCGCACATCGTTCATCGTCGGCTTTCCCGGCGAAACCGAAAAAGAATTCGAAGAACTATGCGACTTCGTCCGCGAGGCACAATTCGACTGGATGGGCGCGTTCGCCTACTCCGACCAGGACGGAGCACAGGCCTTCGCTCTCGATAAGAAGCTGTCGCCGCGCGAGATCGAGCGCCGCCGCAAGCACTTGATGGGCATCCAGCGCCAGATCAGCAAGAAGAAAAAGAAGGCGCTGGTAGGACGCGAGTTTGACCTGCTGCTTGAAGGCGAGTCCGAAGAAACCGAGCTTCTGCTCGAGGGCCGCACTCCCATGCACGCTCCCGAAATCGACGGCAAAGTCTTCGTCAACGACTTCCCCGAAGATCTCGCCCCTCAACCTGGCCAGTTCTTTCGCTGTGAAATCACCGGGGCCCACGACTACGATCTGGTGGCGAAAATTCTGTAGTGGGCATTCCTAAGCAAAATCGTCCACGTCTACAATACAAATCGTATGCCGCGCAAGCGCACCGTGAAGCTCCGCTGTCCCATCTGCAAGAAGTCAGTGAAGAGCACCGACCCTGAATTCCCTTTCTGTAGCGACCGCTGCCGCGTCATCGATCTGGGCAAGTGGGCTAGCGGCGCCTATGTGATCTCGTCTCCAACCACCGATGCCGAAGAAGGAATCCGAGATCAGACTCCAGAAGACCAAGAGGACGAGCAGTGAAGCCTGACGCCAGCTCAGCCGCTGGCGGCGCCGCACCGGCCAACCGTAGCGCCGGCGTCGCGCCGGCTATCGCGGGGGCATCCAGCTCGTCCGCCCCGCTCTGGGCGACGACGGTCGCAACTTTCTTCGGCGTCGGCCGCCTGCGTCCCGGACCTGGGACCTGGGCCTCGGCTGCCACGGTCACGATCTGGGCCGCCGTCGCGCACCAGTTAACGCCCTTGCTGCGAACCCCGGTCGCCATCGCCCTGGCCGCGCTCGTCACGCTAATCGGCATCCCCGCTGCCACGCGCGTGGCGCGAGCCTCGGGCACGAAAGATCCGCAGTGTGTCGTAATCGACGAAGTCGCCGGGCAGCTGATCGCGCTGATCGCCGTCCCGCTCGCATGGAAAACTTTCCTCGCCGGTCTTATACTTTTCAGAGCGTTCGATATCGTCAAGCCGCCTCCGGTGCGGCAACTGGAGAGACTTCCAGAAGGCGCCGGGATCGTTCTTGACGACGTCGCAGCAGGAATTTTCGCGTTAGTTGGAATGCATCTCCTGCTTCATTTTGGGCTACTAACCAGTTAGCGGCTTTCCGATTCTCATGGGATTTTCCGACCGCATCCTCGGCAAGAAAAACGTCAATGGCGGACCGCGCATTGAAATGGTGGCGCCCTCGCTGGCGCTCGCCGGAGGCGAACTCCGCATCACCGGCTCGGGCCTGCGCCCGCAGGAACTTCATCGTCCAACCGTAAAATTTGGCGAATTCGAAGGCTCGATCGTCGTCAGTTCCGACGGTTTCCTGGTCGCACGCGTCCCTGAAGGAGCGACCTCCGGTCCGGTCGTCGTCGCCGCCGACGGACACGTCAGCAACCCCCAAGCGGTGAAGGTGGCTGTGCCCATCGCCGACAGTCTTCATCCGGTGACCAGTCCCGCGCTCGACCCCGACGGCAACATTTACGCAACCTTTTCCGGTTCGCGCGGCCAGAAGGTTCCGGTCGCCGTTTTCAAGATTGATACCAACTACAACATCAAGCCGTTCGTGGCCGAGATGATGAATGCCACGGCCATCGCCTTCGATCGGCAGGGGCACATGTATGTCTCTTCTCGCTTCGACGGCGCCGTCTATCGTGTCGCTCCAAACGGAACCATGACCACCTACGCCGAAGGCATGGGCGTCGCCACCGGCATCGCCTTCGATCGCGAGCAAAGTCTCTACGTCGGCGACCGCAATGGCACCATCTTCAAGATCTCGCGCGATCAGCAGGTCTTCGTCTTTGCCACTCTCGAGCTCAGTGTCTCCGCCTATCACCTTGCGTTCGGCCCGCACGGAGATCTGTTCGTCACCGGGCCCAACGATCGGGTTTACAAAATCGACCCAAACGGAACCGTCACCACGTTCTATAAGGGACTAGGCCGGCCGCAGGGACTGGCCTTCGACGTCGAAGGCAACATGTATGTCGCCGCTTCGCTTTCCGGCACGCGCGGGATCGTGAAGATTGCGCCCGACGGCCTGGCCAATCTCGAAGTTGCCGGCCAGGGTCTAGTGGGACTGGCGTTCGCGCCAGGCCGCTCCGTCATCCTTGCCACCACTAACAGCGTGCATCATCTCTCGTGGAACATTCAGGGCCTGCCTCTGATGCCAGAATAATCCCCTGATACCGGAATAATCCCCATTCGCCAGTCCATCACCCACAGTTTGTCATTCCGAACGAAGTGAGGAACCTGCTTTCCTCCGCACCAT
>Ga0210395_10000506_pt1 | contig 30623 bp, 27 predicted proteins | sample IncBWH4OmetaG_FD_150861 | JGI IMG/M metagenome (GOLD analysis project Ga0210395, IMG submission 150861) | Forest soil microbial communities from Barre Woods Harvard Forest LTER site, Petersham, Massachusetts, United States - Inc-BW-H-4-O ... | reverse complement strand
CAGATCGGTCTGCATCAGTCGGGCCAGCACGCGATAGATTTCCTGCATCGCCGGCGAGCGGCCGACCAGCGGAATGGATTCGAAATCCTCGACCTTGGCCGGCTGCCGTGTCTTCTCCTTCGGCTCCGACAGAGCGCGGCCGACGATGGAAATCAGCTCCTTCAGATCGAACGGTTTTGGCAGATATTCATAGGCGCCGCGCTCGGAGGCGCGGATCGCGGTCATGAAGGTGTTCTGCGCGCTCATGACCAGCACCGGCAGGTCCGGCCGCGCCTTCTTGATCCGCGGCAACAGGTCGAAGGCGCTTTCGTCGGGCAATAGCACGTCGGTGATGATCAGGTCGCCGTCGCCCTGGCTGACCCATCGCCACAGCGTGGCGGCGTTGCCGGTGGAGCGCACCTCGTATCCGGCGCGCGACAGCGCCTGATTGAGCACCGTCCGGATCGCCGCATCGTCGTCGGCAACAAGAATACTTCCCGCGGGCATCAATGATCCCCTCGTGACTGCAGGGCGACGTCTGGCGCTGAGCCCTCACCCGTGTAAACCGGCATAAGCACGCGAAAGATGGTTCGGCGCGGCTGCGACTCGCATTCGATGATGCCGCCGTGGTCGCCGACGATCTTGGCGACCAGCGCTAAGCCCAGGCCCGATCCGGTCGGCTTCGTCGTGACGAATGGATCGAACAGATGCGGCATCAACTCGTCGGGCACGCCGGGGCCGTTGTCCTTGACGCAAAATTCGAGCGGTAGCGAGATGCGCGCCTTGGCGCCCGGCAGCGACAGCCGCACGCCCGGGCGGAACGCCGTGGTCAGTGCGATCTCGCCGCCCGTGGTATTTTCGCCGATCGCTTCGGCGGCATTTTTGACCAGGTTCAAAAACACCTGGACGAGCTGGTCGCGGTTCGCCAGCACCGGCGGCAGCGACGGATCGTAATCCTCGACGAATTTGATGTGGCGGGCGACGCCGGATTGCGCCAGCCGCTTCACGTGATCGAGCACCACGTGGATGTTGATCGGCTCGCGCTCGACCGGCCGCTCGTCGGCGAACACTTCCATGCGGTCGACCAGTTTCACGATGCGGTCGGCTTCGTCGCAAATCAGCCGCGTCAAGGTGCGGTCGTCGTCGTCGGCCGATTGTTCGAGCAGTTGCGCGGCGCCGCGGATGCCCGACAGCGGGTTTTTGATCTCATGTGCCAGCATGGCGGCGAGCGCGATCACCGAACGCGCCGCGCTGCGATGGGTCAATTGGCGGTCCATCTTGTCGGCGATGGTGCGCTCTTGCAGCATGATCACCACGGAATCCGGCTGCTCCGGCAGTGGTGCCACATAGAGATCGACCAGCCGATCGCCAGGATTGCGCGGCGTGCCGAGATCGACCTTGTATTCGTTGACCGCGGCGCCGCGCGCCCGCACCTGCTCGATCAGCGTGAGCAAAGGACTGCCAAACGGCACCAGGTCGCGCAGCAGATGCCGGCGCAAATGCGAAACCGAGACTTCGAAAAAAGCCTCCGCCGCGGCATTGGCGTCTATCACCTTGCCGTCCGCCGCCACGACGATGACGGGATGCGGCAGCGCGTTGAGCACCACATCGGCCGACGACGTCGTGAGAAGGTTTTCGGCGGTGCTCATGCCGCACTTCTCCACGCCGCATTCGTGTCGCGCAATTCGTCGAAGGCTTCGGCGAGCCGGTGCAACACGATCGCGGGGTCGTCGGCGGTGAGCACGCGGTTGCGATGGGCCTTGAGCAGATGCGACGGCGCGCTCGCGGTCGCCGCCGCGGTATCGAGCGCCCAGCCGAGATGCTTTCGCGCGTGGCGCAGTCCGATCGCGATGCCGTGATGGGCGAGCATTTCGCCGTAAAGCGCGGCTACGAGCGCGAGCTGCTCGCTGAGCGCCGGCGCGGTCTGGCGTTCGCCGGTGGCGAGATAGTGCGCCAATTGGCCGGGAAACCACGGCCTGCCCTGGGCGCCGCGTCCGACCATCACCGCATCGGCGCTCGAGGCGGCGAGCGCCGCGTCGGCGTCATCAAAATTTTGAATGTCGCCATTGACGACCACCGGGATCGACACGGCGTCCTTGACGGCGCGCACCGCCGTCCAGTCGGCGCGCCCTTTGTAGAATTGGCAGCGCGTGCGGCCGTGCACGGTGACGAGCCGTACGCCGGATTGTTCGGCGCGCCGCGCCAGCTCGGACGCGTTGCGCGAACCGTCGTCCCAACCGAGCCGCATTTTCAAGGTCACCGGCACGCTGACCGCTTGCACCACCGCGTCGATCAGGGTGAGCGCGTGATCGAGGTCGCGCATCAGCGCCGAGCCGGACTCGCCATTGGTGACGTGTTTCGCCGGGCAGCCCATATTGATGTCGATGACGGCGGCACCGGCGGCTTCGGCCATGCGCGCGCCTTCGGCCATCCAATGCGCTTCACAGCCGGCAAGCTGGACCACGTGCAATCCCGCGCCATGATCCTTGACCCGCAGTGCGGCATTGCGCTTTCCGCTGGCGAGTGCCGCGCAAGCGGTCATTTCCGAGATGACGAGGCCGGCGCCCCGGTTCGCGACCTGGCGGCGGAATGGCGCGTCGGTGACCCCTGACATGGGTGCCAGCAGCACGGGATTTGGCACCGTTAGCGGCCCGATGGCCAACGGGTCACGCAGCTTTTTCGGTTGCGCCATAGATGAAAACATTTGCACACTAAATAGGCGTCACAATGCCTTTGCTTATAGTTTAGCCAAATCTATGAGCTGCGCAAGTGCTGCACTGCAATATCCCTAACCTGTGCAAATCTGGCGGCAAAGACCATTTTTTGCCGACCGAAAAGCCTTCGGTTCCATCCACCTTGCCGGTTCGCACATTTGGGGAACATGCGCTAAAGCCATGCCGAAATTGCGCGGAGCGTGAAATGGCCGACACCATCGCTGCTGTTGTTGTCGCGGGCGGACGGGGCCTGCGCGCGGGCGGCGACGTGCCCAAGCAATATCGCGACATCGCCGGCGAGCCGGTGATCCGTCCGGCGCTGGCGGCGTTCCTCAATCATCCGCAGATCGGCGCGGTGCAGCCGGTCATTCATCCGCAGGATGAAGAGGTGTTTCGCGCCGCGACCGCGGGCCTGAAAAAGCTTCTGCCGCCGGTTTGGGGCGGAGCGACGCGGCAAGCGTCCGTGCGCGCCGGGCTAGAAGCCTGCGCAGGCACCGCGCCGGACATCGTCCTCATTCACGACGCGGCGCGTCCGTTTCTGACCGGGGCGCTGATCGGCCGCGCCATCGTCGCCGCCAAGCAAAACGGCGCCGCAGTGCCGGCCATCGCCATTGCCGACACCGTGAAAAAAATCGACGACGACGCGCACGTGACCGAAACCCTCGATCGCAATCACCTGCGCATGGTGCAAACGCCGCAGGCTTTTGGCTTCGATCTCATCATGGCGGCGCATCGACGCGCCGCGGCGGCGGGCCGAGACGATTTTTCCGACGACGCCGCGCTCGCCGAATGGGCAGGCCACCGCGTCAGCGTGTTCGAGGGCGAGGCTGGCAACGTCAAGCTCACCACCAACGACGATTTCGCCCGCGCCGAGAATTTACGCCACTCAGCGCTCGCCGACGTGCGCACCGGCAACGGTTTTGATGTGCACGCCTTCGCCGACGGCGACCATGTCATGCTCGGCGGCGTGCGCATTCCCCATTCGCGCGGCGTCACCGGGCATTCCGACGCCGACGTGGCGCTCCATGCGCTGGTCGACGCCATTCTCGGCGCACTAGCCGAAGGCGATATCGGCCAGCACTTTCCGCCCAGCGATCCGCAATGGAAGGGCGCCTCGTCGGACCGATTCCTGGCATTCGCCTGCGAACGCGTGCGCGCCCGCGGCGGCATCATTGCCAATCTTGACGTGACCGTGGTGTGCGAAGCGCCGCGCGTCTCGCCGCACCGCGACGCCATGCGCGAGCGCATCGCCGCGATTGCCGGAGTCTCCGTGAGCCGCGTCGCGGTCAAGGCGACCACCAGCGAGAAACTCGGCTTCACCGGACGAGGCGAAGGGCTGGTGGCCATGGCGACGGCAACGGTGCGGTTGCCGTGGAGCGCGCCGTGATCGATGCGCAACTCCGCCAAGCCGCAAAGCGCGTGCTGGAGCGCTGCCGCGCCCGCGGCCTGCACGTCGCCACCGCCGAATCCTGCACCGGCGGCTTGGTCGCCGCGGCGCTGACCGAGATCCCAGGCTCCTCGGACGTCGTCGATTGCGGTTTCGTCACCTATTCGGACGAGGCCAAGCGGGCGATGCTCGGCGTGCCGGCGGCGACGCTCAAACGTCATGGCGCGGTGAGCGCGCCGACGGCAAAGGCCATGGCCGCAGGCGCGCTGAAAAACTCCCGTGCCGATCTTGCGGTTTCGATCACCGGCATTGCCGGTCCAGGCGGCGGCTCCAAGCAAAAGCCGGTCGGCCTCGTCTATTTTGCGGCGGCCAGCCGCGATGGGCGGCGCATTGCGCGCAAGCGGCTCTACGGCGACATCGGCCGCCGCCGGGTGCGGTTGCGCTCCGTCGTCGAAGCGTTAGCACTGTTAGAGCTGCTGTCGCGCACGGCGCGGCGTAAGGGGAGCTAGAATGCGTTGGGGAGCCTGCCTTGCCGCGGCGTTGGCGTTTGCCACGGTCGAAACGGCCGATGCCCAATCGGTCGCCAACATGGTCGCGGAATTCGGACTGATCGGCACCTGGGCGACCGATTGCACGCAACCGGCGTCCACCAGCAATTATCTGACCATTTATGCGATCAAACCGTCCGGCGAGGTTTCGCGGACTTACTACGACGCGCCCGGCCACGTTCTCAACATCTACAAGATCACCAGCGCGAAACGTCAGGCACGCGACATGCTGTCTTACGAACAGCTCTGGGATTTTGCAGGCTCGCCAGCCAACATAGCCGCCAATCGCATGCAGGTTCTGCTGAACATGGTGGACGACAAATATCAAATCGTGTCGTCGCAAGGCAGCGACGGCTCGTTCTTTGTCAAGGACCGCAAATTTCCGAACTCCGGCGACGAGAGCCCGTGGCAATTCCGATGCCCGGCTAAATGAGCGCCTGACCGCTGCGGCGCGCTGTCGAGACATTCGCGCAGCGGGCGTGGACCTTTGGGATCGGCTTAAGCCGGGTGTGCGCCATAGACCTGATCGGCGCGGCGCTCGAAGGCTGCGGCGAAACGCCGAAAGGCGGCGTCGAAAATGCCGCCCATCAGCAGGCCAAGGGTGCGGCTGCGGAACTCGTAGGCGATGAAAAATTCCACGTCGGAGCTGCGCTCGCTCGTGGCGCGAAAGCTCCAGCGATTGTTCATGCGCTCGAACGGGCCTTCGAGATATTCGACCAAAATTTCGAGCTTAGGCCGGTCAAGCGTGACGCGGCTGGTAAAAGTTTCGCGCACCAGCTTGTAGGCAACCGTCATGTCGCAGACGATGATGTCCCTGCCCTCGCCGTCCGTTGTGCGCTTGCGCACGGCGAGCGAGCGGCACAGCGGCACGAATTGCGGATAGCGCTCGACGTCGGCGACGAGCGCGAACATGTCGGCCGCGGAGTGCTTGACCCGCCGGGTGGTAGAAAATTGCGGCATCAATCAGCGCGCCGCTGTCGCGCGCGCTGCCTTCAGCCGGGCGAAATCCTCGCCGGCATGATGCGAGGAGCGCGTCAGCGGGCTTGCCGACACCATGGCAAAACCCTTGGCATAGGCGATCGTCGCCAGCGCCTCGAATTCCTCCGGCGGCATGAAGCGCAGCACCGGATGGTGTTTGCGCGTCGGCTGCAGATATTGGCCGATGGTGAGGAAATCGACGTCGGCTGCGCGCAGATCATCCATCACCTGCAGCACTTCGTTGCGCTCCTCGCCGAGCCCGACCATGATCCCGGACTTGGTGAACATCCCCGCGTCGAGCTCTTTGACGTGCTGCAACAGCCGGATCGAGGCGAAGTAGCGCGCGCCCGGACGTACATTGAGATATTTCGACGGCACGGTTTCCAGATTGTGGTTGAACACGTCGGGCCGCGCCGCGACCACGGTCTCCGCCGCGCCGTCCTTGCGCAAAAAATCCGGCGTCAAAACTTCGATCGTGGTTTGCGGGCAGCGCGCGCGGATGGCTTTGATCACGGCGGCGAAATGCGCCGCCCCACCATCGGCCAGATCGTCGCGATCGACCGAGGTGATGACGATGTGCGCGAGCCCGAGTTTTGCCGTCGCCTCGGCGACATGGTCGGGCTCGGCAGGATCGAGTGCGCCGGGCAACCCGGTCTTGACGTTGCAGAAGGCGCAGGCCCGCGTGCAGGTGTCGCCCATGATCATGAAGGTGGCGTGCTTTTTCTCCCAGCACTCGCCGATATTGGGACAGCCGGCCTCCTCGCACACGGTGTGCAGGCCGTTGGCGCGCACGATTCGTTGCGTCGCGACATAGCCGGGCGAGACCGGCGCCTTGACGCGGATCCAGTCGGGCTTACGCAAGCTGGGCTGGTCCGGCCGGTGCGCCTTTTCCGGATGGCGCGGCGGGCCGGATTTGCCAAGCATAGTGTCGATTACAACCGCCATGACGGCTCCGGGCGCATAATGGCGCTCGTCAGATACTTACGAGCCTGGTTGCTGCGCCGCAAGGCGTTGTTCCACGGACGCCTCCCGCCGGCTCGTGAACAAAACGTAAGGAAACAACGACGATTTCGCCATTTCCGGATGTAACTTTTGCCATAATAGAATCGTCCTATGCGCGCTGGCGACACATGTCATCCCGGGAGGATTTGTCGTGAGCGCGCGTGGCAAGGAAGCGGCAGCGCTTGCACTCCACCGGTTCGGTTTCGGCCCGGCGGGCAATGCGATTGCCGCCATTGCCGCCGATCCGCAAGGCGCGCTGCTCGCCGATCTGGAGCGGCCGCAGGCCGGCCTTGTCGCCGCCAACCTGCCGTCGAGCGGCGAATCGGCGCGCGAGGTTTTTGACTTTCGCGCGGAACAATCAGCGAAGCAAAAGCTGGCCCTGCGTGCGCAGAAGCAAGTCGAAGCCGAGAATGCCGAAAACCTTGTCGATTGCCGCAAGCCCTCGGGAGCGCCATGCGCGGCGCCTGATGCGAACGAAGCCGCAAACCAACAGCCGCTGCAAGTAGCGAAACCAACTCCGCCGCCCGCGCCGCCGCTGCCGCAACAGCTCTTCCAGGACGAAGCCAAAGCACGCTTCGACGCCGCGCTTGTCGCCGATATCGGCTTTGTCGAGCGGCTGGTCTGGTTCTGGTCGAACCATTTCTGCATCTCGGCGGACAAGATCGTGGAGATGGCCGGCCCGTTCGAGCGGGAAGCAGTTCGGCCGCATGTGCTCGGCCGCTTTGCCGATCTGCTGCTGGCGGTCGAAAGCCATCCCGGCATGCTGTTCTATTTGGACAACGTCCAATCCATGGGCGCCAATTCGACCGCCGGCATCAACCGCGACAAGGGGCTGAATGAGAATCTCGCCCGCGAGATCCTCGAACTGCACACGCTGGGCGTCCGTAGCGGTTACACCCAGACCGATGTCACCAGCTTCGCCAATGTGATCACCGGGTGGACCTGGATTCCGCCGGAGCAGCCGATACACGGCGGTGAATTTGCCTTCGTGCAACGGCTGCACGAGCCGGGCGCCAAGACCGTGCTTGGCAAGGTCTATCCGGATACCGGCGTCGCCCAAGGTCGCGCCGTGCTTGCCGATCTGGCGCGTCATCCGGCAACGGCGCAACACATCGCGCAAAAGCTGGCGCGCCACTTTGTTGCCGACGAGCCACCGCCGTCGCTCGTCGCCAAGCTGGCAAGAACATTCGGCGATACCGACGGCAACCTGAAAGAGGTCGCCAAGACCCTCGTCACGGCCGACGAATCGTGGACGCCGCAGCGCGCCAAGCTCAAATCGCCTGCGGAATGGACGATCGGCATGCTGCGCCTGATGGCGGCGCCGCAGACCATTCCCGTCGGCCGTATCTTGGGCACGCAAGCGACGCTCGGCGAGGCACTGTGGCGGCCGTTGTCGCCGAACGGCTACCCCGACGTTGAGGCGGCGTGGATCGACGGCGTGCCGCACCGGCTGGATATCGCGACCGGAATAGCCGGCCAGCTCGCGGCAAACAACGCCGATCCGCGCGCCGTTCTCGATAGCGCGCTCGGTCCGCTCGCTTCGGCCGAAACCCGCGACATCATCGCGCGCGCCGAAAGCCGCCCCCAAGCCTTGGCGCTCCTGGTCATGGCGCCGGAATTTTTGCGGAGATGAACATGTCGCTCTTCCATGCACCCTCGCGGCGCGACGTGATGTTGGCGTCGGGCACGTTGTTCGCCTGGACCTATATGCCGAAACTTGCGCTGGCCGAGGGCCGCGATCCGCGCTTCCTCACCGTCATCCTGCGCGGCGCGCTCGACGGCCTTGCAACCGTGGCGCCGGTCGGGGACCCAGGCTGGATCGCGCTACGCGGCGACAACGCGCTGACGCTCGATAGCAAGACGCCGGCGCTGCGGCTCGACGATGTCTTCGCGCTCAATCCGGCGATGCGCAATCTGCATCGCATGTTTCAGGCCAACGAGGCGATCATCGTCCACGCTTGCGCCACGCCGTACCGCGAACGCTCTCATTTCGACGGCCAGGATCTGCTGGAAAGCGGCCTGCCAAAACCTGGTGTGAGCGACAGCGGCTGGCTCAATCGCGCGCTCTCGGGCCTTGCGCCCGGCGGAAGGGTCGATCCGAAGGGCGGCAAAATTTTCGCGGTCGGCCCGGTGACGCCGCTGGTCGTGCGCGGACCGGCGCCGGTGCTGTCGTGGTCGCCGCAGCGCGTGATGCCGGCAAGCGCGGATACCGTGCAGCGGCTACTCGAGCTCTATCGTCACTCCGACCAAAAACTCGCGAGCGTGCTGGAAGACAATGCGCGGCTCACCGCGATCGAGCAGTCCGGCGACATGACGCAAAAACCGGGCGGTCCCGGCCCGGCGCAAGTGCGCGCCTATTTCGCCGAAGCCGCCGGCACCGCCGCGAAATTTCTGGCACAGCCCGACGGGCCGCGGGTCGGCGCGCTGGCGCTCGACGGCTGGGACACGCATTCCAATGAAGGCATCGCCAACGGTCGCCTGTCGCAGTTGCTGGCGGCGCTCGACGATGCGCTGGCGGCGATCGAGACCAATATGGGAGCGGCGTGGCGCGACACCGTCGTCGTGCTGGCGACCGAATTCGGCCGCACCGCGCGCATCAACGGCACCGACGGCACCGACCATGGCACCGCGACGGTGGCGCTCCTCGTCGGCGGCGCGCTGAAAGGCGGCCGCGTGATCGCCGATTGGCCTGGGTTGAAAAGCGCCGACCTTTACGAGAACCGCGATCTAAAGCCGACGACCGATCTGCGCGCGGTGCTCAAGGGGCTTTTGAAGGATCACCTGCGCGCCGACGACCGCGCACTTGCGCAAAGTGTTTTCCCCGGCAGTGAGAGCGTGAAGCCGATGGCGGGATTGGTGTAACGTCATTCCGGGGCGCCGCGAAAGCGGCGAACCCGGAATCCATACCCCCAGTGTTGAAGGTCGATACGAGCCGTCGCAATTATGGCCAACCGGCAGTGGTTATGGATTCCGGGTTCCTCGCTTCGCTCGGCCCTGGAATGACGGCGTTAAATATTCAACACCCTTCCATACGCATCCAACACCGCTTCCTTCATCATCTCCGACAATGTCGGATGCGGGAACACGGTGTGCATCAGCTCTTCTTCGGTGGTCTCGAGATTCATCGCCACCACGTAGCCTTGGATCAGCTCGGTGACTTCGGCGCCGACCATGTGGGCGCCGAGCAGCTGGCCGGTCTTCTTGTCGAAGATCACCTTGACCAGACCCTGGTCCTCGCCGAGCGCGATCGCCTTGCCGTTGCCGACGAAGGGAAAGCGGCCGACGCGGACCTCGATCTTTTGGTCCTTGGCCGCCTGCTCTGTAAGACCAACTGACGCGATCTGCGGCGTGCAATAGGTGCAGCCGGGAATAAGACGCTTGTCGATCGGATGCGGATGCAAGCCCTTGATCGCCTCGACGCAGATGACGCCTTCGTGCTCGGCCTTGTGCGCCAAGAGCGGCGGACCGGCGACGTCGCCGATGGCATAGATGCCCGGCACGCTGGTCTTGCCGACGCCGTCGACGACGATGGCCGCGCGTTCGACCTTCACGCCGAGCTTTTCCAGGCCGAGATTTTCGACATTGCCGACGACGCCGACCGCGGCGATGACCCTGTCGACGGTGAGCGTCTGCGTGCCGCCCTTGCCGTCGTCGATGGTCGCGGTGACGCCGTCGGGCTTCTTGTCGAGCTTGGTCACCTTGGCGCCGGTAAGGATTTTGATGCCCTGCTTCTCGAAACTTTTGCGCGCGAAGGCCGCGATCTCGGCATCCTCCACCGGTAAGATTTGCGGCAGCACCTCGACCACGGTCACCTCGGCGCCGAGCGTGCGATAGAACGAGGCGAACTCGATGCCGATGGCGCCCGAGCCGACGACCAGCAGCGATTTTGGCATCTGCTCCGGCACCATGGCCTCGAAATAGGTCCAGATCAGTTTCTTGTCCGGCTCAAGGCCCGGCAGCACGCGCGGCCGCGCGCCGGTGGCGATGATGATGTGCTTGGCCTGATAGGCACCGGGACCGAGCGCGCCTTTCGGCGCTTCGCTCTTGCCCGCTTTCACTGTAATTTTTCCGGGGGCATCGATGATCGCTTCGCCCCAGATCACCGTGACCTTATTCTTCTTCATGAGAAAGCCGACGCCATCGTTGAGGCGTTTCGACACTGCGCGCGAACGCTTCACCACGGCAGCCGGATCGTAAGTGACCTCGCCGGCCGACAGACCGTAGTCCTTGGCGTGCTGCATGTAGTGAAAAATTTCCGCCGAGCGCAGCAGCGCCTTGGTCGGGATGCAGCCCCAGTTCAGGCAGATGCCGCCCAAATAGTCGCGTTCGACGATGGCGGTCGAAAAACCGAGCTGCGCCGCGCGGATGGCGCAGACATAGCCGCCCGGCCCCGAGCCGATGATGATGACGTCGAAATTGGTCTCTGCCATTTAAAGCCTCGTGCGTCGCCTCGGCGTATATGTAGCGATCAGGCCGCCCTTTGTCGCGGGCATCCCGGTTGCAAAGCGCAAAGGCGGGAATGGCCCGGACGAACCGGGCCATGACGACTTCAATGCGTCACTCGCTCAGGGTATGCGCAGACAATGCCTGCTGCGGAGGCGAGGCAGTTGAGCTGATCGACGAATAGCCTTTAGCCGGCTCTGACCAAGCCAACGTTCACCGGATGAGCTTGGTCCACGCTTACGCCGGCGAAATCATTTTCGCCGGCTCTGTTTATTAGCGCGCCGGATTGCCGCGCGAGCCCGTGTCAGTTCGAGCCACATTTCACCTCGCTGCACAGCTGCTGGGCCTGGCTCAGCGCACTAGCCTGACTGCTGCACGAGCTTGCGGAGGCGGTGGTTACTTCACTTTGGCACTTGTTTGTCGCGGCAGCCTGGCTGGCCTCGCAGGCCTGAAGGGGCTTGTTGTTTGCGGCAGCCGCCCTGGCCGCCGCGAGCGCCGCCGGCGAGCACGGGCCGGTGGTGTAGACAGTATTGACATCGCAGAGTAGGCCGCCGGTGGCGGAGGGTGCCGCAAATTGCTGGCAGCCTGGAATTTTATTCAGGCAATTGTCGTCCCATTCATTCTGGCAGGCGCTCAATGCGTTTTGCGCAGAAGACAGAACAGCCTTGGCCTGCGACGCTGACGGCGCAACGCATTTGTAGGAACCCTGGCCGAACCAGCCGTCGGGAGGGGCCGGCCCACGCGCGGTCGCGCTGGGGAAACCCTGGCAGCTGAATACCCCGTGCCCGAAGTAACTCTTGGCACAGCTCGCGCTCGCGCTATTGATCTTGTTCCAGTTGGCCGCGCTCAGGCACATCTTCGTCCCATCACACGGGAAAGTGCCCGATGTCTGGCCCGGCAGACATTCTTGCGCATCGAGAGCCAAGTGTACGCCGTCGTTATCCGCGGCCAAGGATGAGGTCACTCCCAATCCCTGCAGCGGTTGGAGGACCTTGGCGATGTCGCCGTTGATCGGGGAATTGTTGAGGCTGGTGGCGACCGGGTTCGTGATATCGACAGGCTTTGCCAAGTCGGCTTTCAGCCCGTTGAAGGCGCCCACGAGGTTTCCCGCGCTGATCAGGAGGGCCGCGCTCAGATTGGCGCCGCCGAGATGGAAACTGGTGATATTCGCGGTGACTGACCCGACGCTCAGCTTATTGTTGCTGAAGTTGAATTGCGCATTGGCCACGCCGCTGGTGGTGATGGCGAACGCCGGATCGCCCTCGGCATCCTGAATGGCGCCGCAAACGTCGGCCGGTCCCGATAGCAGCGAGTATTTCGCTTGGAGATAGTTGTTATTGAACGTCACGTTCGCCACCACGCCCCCAGACGTGCTGTTCACCGAAATCGCAGGCGACTGATCGAGCAGGCAGATATTGCCGGTGGTGTAGAGATTGCGAAGGCAGCCGCCGGCGCCATTCAGCTTCGCCGCCGCCTGCCAGATCGCCGAGCAGATCGGACCGCTGGGTCCCGCGGCCTGTTGCCACGCGGTCAGCAGCGAAGAGGTGATTATGCCGCTGTCGGTTTTTGAGGTTTTCCAAGCCGGCTTTTGCGCCGTCCAGTCCAATGTGACGGTGAGATCACCGCCCGCCCAAGCGTACGAATTCAAGAGGCCGAGGATGCCGATTACAGCGATAGGCTGTCGCATGTGAACCTCCACTATTATCGTTCAGCCACCCCTTAAGCGCGCGCATCGTCCCACCTTTACGGCGGCTATACAATCTTAACGAGAGATGAAAATAATTGTCGGCATCGCAATGAGGTATCGGACAACCGGTGCTCATCGAATCCGGTTTATGACGACGTGTCCTAATCGGGGATGGGGTGAAAATCGCCGTCCGCGCCGAGGCGTTCGAGGATGCCTGAGCGGATATCGAAAAAGCAGCCGTGCAGCGTGATATGGCCGGCTTCGACCGCCTCCTTGATCCACGGGAACGTCATCAGGTTGTCGAGCGACAGGCGAACCGACTCGTGCTCGCAAATGTCCTGGCGCTTCTCCGGCGGCGCCTGCATGGCGCGTTGCCGCGCCGGCTCGGCGATGCGCACCCATTGGCCGACGAAGTCCGAAGCCTCGACCGGCGCGCCGTCCAAGAGCGCTTTGATGCCGCCGCACATGGCGTGGCCCAGCACGACGATCTCGCGGACCGCAAGCGACCGCACCGCGAACTCGATGGCCGAACTGACCCCGTGCGGCTGGTCGTCGGGACCGTATGGCGGAGCGATGTTGGCGACGTTGCGGACGACGAACAACTCGCCCGGCCGGGCATTGAACACCATTTGCGGGTCGGTGCGGCTGTCCGAGCAGGCAATGATCAGCGCCCGCGGACGCTGACCGAGGCGGCTCAGCGCTTCGAAACGTTTGCGCTCGGCCTGCCAGGTGCCGGCACGGAAGCGGCGATAGCCTTCGATCAGGTCGTCCATAGGGTGCCGGACATTTATTTTTCGCGCGGTTCATTCCCACGCGATATAATAATAAGCAAGAAGGATGCCTCCCCTCATGGCTGAACTTGTCGTTTTCAGCACCATCGGCGTGCGCAGTGCCGCGGAACAGCTTTTTGCGCAATACGACAAGGCCAGCGCCCACAAGCTCGCAGTTACCTGGGGGACCGCGCCGATGCTGGTCAAGCGCATCGAGGGCGGCGACACCGCGGATGTGGTGGTGCTGAGCCGCGCCGGCATCGACGCCTTGCAAAAGCACAGCAAAATCGCGGCCGGCAGCGACGTTACGCTGGCAAGCTCGGGCGTCGGCATCGCCGTCAAAGCCGGCGCGCCAAAGCCCGACATTTCCACGCCCGAAGCGCTCAAGCGCACCCTGCTCGCCGCCAAGTCGATCGCCTACAGCGAGCCGTCGGCCGGAGGCGCCAGCGGCGTTTATTTCGCCAAGCTGCTCGAGCGCATGGGCATCGCCGAGCAGATGAAACCCAAGACCAAATATCCGCCGCCGGGCGGTTTCTCCGCGAACCTGCTGATGACCGGCGAAGCCGAGCTCGCCGTGCAGCAGAAGCCGGAATTGCTGCATGTGGCGGGTGCCGAAGTTATCGGGCTGTTGCCCGGCGATCTGAACGTGGTCACGGAGTTCGCCGCGGCGATCATGACCGGCGGTAAAAATGCCGACGCGGCAAAATCGCTGATCAAAATGCTGCAATCGCCGGAAGCCGTCGCGATTTTTCGGTCGAAGGGCCTCGATACGCCCTAAGCCTTACACAAGCATCATCACCGGATTCTCGATCAGCGCCTTGAACGCGCCGATCAGCACCGCGCCGAGCGCGCCATCCACCGCGCGATGATCGCACGACATGGTCACGCTCATGATGTGGGCGGCTTCGATCTTGCCGTTGCGCACCACGGCGCGTTCCTCGCCGGTGCCGACGGCGAGGATGGTCGATTGCGGCGGATTGATCACCGCGGTGAAATCCTTGATGCCGTACATGCCGAGATTTGATACCGACGTCGTGCCGCCCTGATATTCCTGCGGCTTGAGTTTTCGCGCCCGTGCGCGTCCCGCCAGTTCCTTCATCTCGTTGGAGATGGCGGAGAGCGATTTGGTCTCGGCGTTGCGGATGATCGGCGTGATCAGGCCGTTCGGCATGGCGACGGCCACGCCGACGTCGGAATGCTTGTGCTTGAGCATGCCGGCATCGGTCCAGCTCACGTTAGCGTCCGGCACGCGTTGCAAAGCGAGCGCCAGCGCCTTGATGACGAAATCGTTGACCGAGAGCTTGTAGGCCGGCTTGCCGTCCTTGTCCTTGGGCGCCGACGCGTTGATCTCCTCGCGCGCGTCGAGCAGCTTGCCGATGTCGCAGTCGATGGTCAGGTAGAAATGCGGAATGGTCTGCACCGAGGCCGTGAGTCGCTGCGCAATGGTGCGGCGCATGCCGTCGTGCGGCACGAAATCGTAAGAGCCGTCGTCGTAGAGCGCGCGGATCTGCTGGTCCGACAGCGACGGCGCGATGAGTGGTGCGCCGGCGGGCGCCGCGGCAGCGGGTGTGCGCAAGCCTTGGCCCGATCTTGCCGCTTCGACGTCGCGGGCGATGACGCGGCCGTGCGGACCGGTGCCCTGGATGCGGTTAAGCTCGATGTTCGCGTCTTTCGCGAGGCGCCGGGCGAGCGGTGAAGAGAAGATGCGGTTTGCGCCGGTACCGGCGCCATGGCCGTTGGTCCGAACCCCCTCACCCCCACCCTCTCCCCTCTGGGGAGAGGGAGCGCGCGGTGCTTGCGGCGGTGGCGGAGCTTTCGCCTCTTTTGCAGCCGGAGCAGATGTCGAAGGCGCAGCGGCTTGCTGGGCGGCTCCTTCTCCCCGAGGGGGAGAAGGTGGTGATGAGGGGGCTCCGGCGCCTGGCGTTTTCGCCGACGCGCTCGCTGCTGCAGCCGCTGCTTTAGGGTCCTCGCCTTCCTGCGCCATCACGGCGATGAGCTGATTGACGGCGACATCGTTGGTGCCTTCCGGCACCACGATCTTGGCCATGACGCCGTCATCGACGGCCTCGTATTCCATGGTCGCCTTGTCGGTCTCGATCTCGGCGATCACATCGCCGGTCTTGACCGCGTCGCCCTCTTTCTTGAGCCACTTGGAAAGGTTGCCCTTCTCCATGGTGGGCGACAGCGCCGGCATGAGGATGTTGATGGGCATGGCGCGACAATTTCACCAAAAATTTCAGCGATAGCTGACGGCTTTTGCCGCCTCGACCACTTCGGCGACCGACGGCAGCGCGAGTTTTTCCAAGTTGGCGGCGTACGGCATCGGCACGTCTTTGCCGGTGACGCGCGCGACCGGGGCGTCGAGATAATCGAACGCTTGCTCCATGACGCGGGCAGCGATCTCGGCGCCGACGCCGGATTGCTTCCAGCCCTCTTCGACGGTGACGAGGCGGCCGGTCTTTTTCACCGACTCGATGATGGTGTCACTGTCCATGGGTTTAAGCGTGCGCAGATCGATCACTTCGGCGTTGATGTTCTCTTTCGCCAATTCGTCGGCGGCCTTGAGCGCATAGGTCATGCCCATGGACCAGGCGACGATGGTGACGTCGCTGCCGCTTCGCACCACGCGGGCGCGGCCGATCGGCAGCACATAGTCGTCGAGTTTTGGCACCGGCGAGGAATGGCCGTAGAGGATTTCGTTTTCCAGAAACATCACCGGATTGGGATCGCGGATCGCGGCCTTGAGCAGACCTTTTGCATCGGCGGCAGTCGACGGCGCGATCACTTTCAGGCCGGGAATGTGCGAGTACCAGGCCGAATAATCCTGGCTGTGCTGGGCGGCAACGCGCGACGCCGGCCCGTTCGGGCCGCGGAACACGATCGAGACCCGCACCTGGCCGCCCGACATGTAGGGCGTCTTCGCCGCCGAGTTGATCAGCTGATCCATCGCCTGCATGGCGAAGTTGAAGGTCATGAATTCGACGATCGGTTTTAGTCCGGCCAGCGCCGCACCGACGCCAAGACCGGCAAAGCCGTGCTCGGTGATCGGCGTGTCGATGACGCGCCGGGCGCCGAATTCGTCGAGCAGGCCCTGGGTGACTTTGTAGGCGCCCTGATATTCGGCGACTTCCTCGCCCATGACGAACACGTCCGGGTCGCGGCGCATTTCCTCGGCCATGGCGTCGCGCAGCGCTTCGCGCATGGTCATGGTGACCATCTCGGTGCCTTCCGGCACTTCGGGCTCGGGTGCGGTGGGCTCAGGCGTGGACTTTTGCGCCTCTCTCAACTCCTTCAGCGGCACTTGGCCGAGCGCCGCGTCGCCGACGTCCGCAGGCGCCGTTTGAGGAGGCTTCGCCGGCTGCGGCGCCGGCGGTTTGGGCGCCGCGCCCTTACCGTCCTTGAGCGCTGCAGCGTCCTCGCCGTCGGCAAGGATCATGGCGATCGGCGTATTGACGGCGACGTCATTGGTGCCTTCCGGCACCAGAATTTTGCCGAGCGTGCCCTCATCGACCGCCTCCACCTCCATGGTGGCTTTGTCGGTCTCGATCTCGGCGATCACATCGCCGGATTTGACGGTGTCGCCTTCCTTCTTGAGCCACTTGGAGAGGTTGCCCTTCTCCATGGTGGGCGACAGCGCGGGCATGAGGACTTCAGTGGGCATGGCTTGCTCGAGAGGCGGAGTGCGCGAAAAACGCGCTCAACGATACATGTCGGTGTAAAGCTCGGAAGGATCGGGCTCGGCGTCCTGGGTGGCGAATTCGGCGGCTTCGTTGACGGTTGCGCGCACCGACGCGTCGAGCTTTTTCAACTCATCTTCGCTGGCCCACTTCTTGTCGAGCAGGCGTTTGCGCACCTGCTCGATCGGGTCGTGCTCGGTGCGTACTTTATCGACCTCCTCCTTGGTCCGGTATTTGGCCGGATCCGACATGGAGTGGCCGCGATAGCGGTAGGTCATCATTTCCAGGATGGTCGGGCCCCGGCCGGCGCGGCACCAGGCGATGGCGGTTTCGCCGGCAGCCTTCACCGCGCGCACGTCCATGCCGTCGACTTGCGTGCCGGGAATATTGAACGACAGGCCGCGCTTGGAGAAATCGGTCTGCGCCGCCGAGCGCAAGACCGAGGTGCCCATGGCATAGCGGTTGTTCTCGATGACGTAGACGATGGGGAGCTTCCACAGCTCCGCCATGTTGAAGCTCTCGTAGACCTGGCCCTGGTTGGCGGCGCCGTCGCCGAAATAGGTCAGCGAGACGCTGTCATTGCCGCGATATTTGTTGGCAAAGGCTAAGCCCGTGCCGAGCGGCACTTGGGCGGCGACGATGCCGTGCCCGCCGTAAAAATTCTTATCTAGCGAGAACATGTGCATGGAGCCACCCTTGCCCTTGGAATAGCCGCCGCGGCGCCCGGTCAGCTCCGCCATCACGCCCTTTGGATCCATGCCGCAAGCCAGCATGTGGCCGTGATCGCGATAGCCGGTGATCATCTGATCGCCGTCTTTCTTGGCCAGTTCCATGCCGACGACGACCGCTTCCTGGCCGATATAGAGATGGCAGAAGCCGCCGATCAGGCCCATGCCGTACATCTGGCCGGCCTTTTCCTCGAAGCGGCGGATCAAGAGCATCTGGCGCAGCGCCTGGAACTCCTGCTCCTTGCTGAATTCCGGGACCTGGCTGTCATGCATGCCCCAGTCGATGTCGGGGCGGAGCTCGTGAGCGCCTTCTTCGGCTGGCTTGGTTTTGGCGACGGCCATTCTTGTCCTCGAGACACGGGGCTTGCATCCCATAGCCGAAATCGCCCGACTGCGGAAGCGGGGCGACCTGCCGAGTGGGATGGGCTAGACCGGCCAAAGCATTGCCGGAAAAAATTATTTTGGGGATAGCCGCTTTAAGTTCAAGGCCTGGGGGCGTCGGCCGCCTTAGGAGCCCAGGTGAACATAAAAGTCAGCTCGTTTGGCGCGACATAATCGAGCAGCGCACGCGCCTGCTCGTCGAGCATATCGGGGTCGAGCCGGTCGGCCCGCAGCAGCGCCACGCGGCGCTCCCACTGGGCGTGTTCGAGCTTGAGGCGGTCGAGATCGGCCGACAGCGTTGCGATCTGCTGGTCGAGGTCTTCTTTGGCTTTCAGGCCATGATTGCCGCTATAGGCGTTGACGCCGAAATAGCCGATCAGCAGCGCGGCCATGACATAGAGGCCGAGCGTGGTCAGGATCGAACGCAGGCGTTTACGCGTGACCATCCGCACACCATGTCAGCGTGCGGTTTAAAACGGCCTTAATGGCGGATGCTTACGGCAGGCGGTTGCGGATTTCGCTGCCGATGAAATTGCCCAGCCGCTTGGCGCGGTTGCGCATAAAGCGCAGCACGCCGGCATCGACGAAATAGGTCAAAAGAATACTGTCGCGGGTCTTTACCTCGGGGCCGACCGGATCGGCCGAATGCCAAGTATCGGTGCCGACCGCGAAGGCATAGCCGGTGTTCGGCGCAAAGGTCATCTGTTTTGCCTTCGGCCCGCAGCTGCCGTCGGCGCGCTTGTCGTGAAAGATGGTGCCGATGTGGGTGATCGAGCGGTCACCCGGCAGATAAAGCTGCACGGTGATGCCCTTCCAGCGCGTGTCGGTATGCGGCGTGATCAGGTAACCGGGAATGTCGCGGGTCAGTACCGGGATCGGATACATGCCGGTCTTGGCGTAGCCCGGACCGAAGCGGCGCTCGAGCGCCGGCGCGAGCCGCCGGATGAAGGCATCGCGCACCGCTGCCGAGCACAGCGCGCGGCCGACGATGTCCCACACCGCGCGCTTTTGTGGCGGCAGGTGGCGGATATATTCCGGAAACACGTCGATCTTCACCCGCGTATGGGTGCCGTCGGTGAGATCGTGGCCCTTGCTGCGGCCGTGCATCGGCCGATAGTCGGTGGCGTCGGGCATGTTGGCGAGCATCGCCGCATAGACATCGTCGGGAAACACCCGGTCGAGCACGAGGTGATAGAACGGCGTGTCGGAAGCCGTCGCCGCGTCCACCGAGGTGACGATGAAATCGCGCAGCCGCTCGGCAGCGAGCCTGCGGTTTCCAGCGTTCAATTCAACCGATTGATCCATCACCCGATACCCATTCGGCAGGCGTCCCCGGCCCGGCGGTTCGCAACGCCGGTATAGCGCCGATCGGCCGTGCCGGACAAGCGAACCAGGGGCGCGCTAGCGCCGGATTTTGAGCGCCGCGCGGCCGGCATAGGCGGCTTGCGCGCCGAGGTCCTCCTCGATGCGCAGGAGCTGATTGTATTTGGCGGTGCGGTCGGAGCGCGCCAGCGAGCCGGTCTTGATCTGCCCGCAATTGGTGGCGACCGCGAGGTCGGCGATGGTCGAATCCTCGGTCTCGCCGGAGCGATGTGACATCACCGCGGTGTAGCCTGCTTTGTGCGCCATTTCGACCGCGGCCAAGGTTTCGCTCAAGGTGCCGATCTGGTTGACCTTGATCAGGATCGAATTGCCGATGCCGTTCTTGATGCCGTCCGCCAGGCGGGCGACGTTGGTGACAAAAATATCGTCGCCGACGAGCTGGCAGCGATCGCCGATCTTTTGCGTCAGTTTCTTCCAGCCGTCGTAATCGTCTTCGGCCATGCCGTCTTCGATCGACACGATCGGGTAGCGCTTGGTGAGCGCGGCGAGATACTCGACTTGCTCATCAATCGAACGCGTCTTGCCCTCGCCTTCGTAAGCGTAAGCGCCGTCCTTGAAGAACTCGCTCGCCGCCGGATCGAGCGCGATCGCCACCTCGTCGCCGACCCTGTAGCCGGCCTTCTCGATTGCCGCGAGGACGAAATCGAGCGCCGCTTCGGCCGACGGCAGATTGGGGGCAAAACCGCCCTCGTCGCCCACATTGGTGTTGTGGCCGTCGGCTTTGAGGGCTGAGCGCAAGGTGTGGAAGATTTCCGAGCCGGCGCGCACCGCGTCCGCAAGCGAGGCGACGCCGAGCGGCATGATCATGAATTCCTGAAAGTCGATCGGATTGTCGGCGTGGACGCCGCCATTGACGATGTTCATCATCGGCACCGGCAATAACCTCGCAGACGTGCCGCCGACATAGCGATAAAGCGGCAGCTTGTTGGCGGCGGCCGCAGCTTTTGCGACGGCGAGCGACACGCCGAGGATCGCGTTCGCCCCGAGCCGGCTTTTGTTCGGCGTGCCGTCGAGCGCGATCATGGTCTCGTCGATCTTGACCTGCGCCTCGGCATCCATGCCGCTGAGCGCGTCAAAAATCTCGCCGTTGACGGCCTCGACCGCATTGCGCACGCCTTTGCCGAGATAGCGCTTCTTGTCGCCGTCGCGCAGTTCGACCGCCTCGTGCGCCCCGGTCGAGGCGCCCGACGGCACGCCGGCACGGCCGCGCGAGCCGTCTTCGAGCACGACATCGACCTCCACGGTCGGATTGCCGCGGCTGTCCAGAATTTCCCGGCCGATGATGTCGACGATGGCGGTCATTATTGGTCCCGGTTGGCCCCTGCGCTGCGGCTTCTACAGGATCGGCAAGGCCCTTGTCATGCCCCGATAAAGCGGGGCATTCAGAGGCAATGGCGAAGAAAACCCTGCAACTCGGCCATCCCTCGCCGATCCCCGCGTCCCCGGACCAGGCGGTACTCGACCGCGTGCGCAATCCGCATCCGGATACGAATTACGTGGCGCGCTTTACATTCCCCGAATTCACCGTGATGTGCCCGGTCACCGGCCAGCCCGACTTTGCGACGCTGGTCATCGATTATGTGCCGAAGGCTTGGCTGGTGGAATCGAAGTCGCTCAAGCTTTACTTGAACAGTTTCCGCAATCATGGCGCGTTCCATGAGGAATGCACGGTCGCCATCGGCAAGAAGCTCGCCGCATTGCTGAAGCCGAAATGGCTGCGCATCGGTGGCTATTTCCATCCGCGCGGCGGCATGCCGATCGATGTGTTCTGGCAAATGGGTAAGCTGCCGGCGGGCGTCTGGGCGCCGGATCAGGGCGTCAGCACCTATCGGGCGCGCGGATAGACGCCCTGCAGCGTCGCCACCAGCGCGGCGACCTCGACACCGGGGTCGGCCGCGCGCATCACGCCGCCCATCACCGCAACACCGGCGCAGCCTGCGGCGATGACTTCGGCGACCCGCAGCGTGTTGATGCCGCCGATGGCGAGAAGCGGCACTCGTGCGGCCCGCGCCATCTCGGCCAAGCCCTTGCGGCCGATTTCGGGGCCGTAACCGGGCTTGCTCACGGTTTCGAAGGCCGGCCCGGCCAGCGCGTAATCGACGACGGCCGGATCGATCGCCTCGGCTTCGGTGACAGTATGGATCGAGACCCCGATGAGTTTTTGCGGACCAAGCTCCGCGCGAGCCGCGGCGGCATCGGCGCCCGACGCCAGGTGGACTCCGTCGACGCCGGCAAGCTTGGCCAGCGCCGCCCCGCCATGGATCGACAGACGCGCGTTATGACGACGGATCATGGGCAATAGCATCCGCGCCAACGGAACCTGCTCGTCCTCGGGCAAGTCCTTTTCGCGCAGGCTGATCCAGCGGCAGCCGGCGCCAAGCGCCGCGCCGACGATCTCCGGAAGCGGCCGCCGCGCTTGCCGGCGGTCAGTGACAAGGAGCAGCGGCGGATCGGGAAGCGTCACGCGCACTCCTGGCGGCCGTCACAGCCCGAACACCTGTTTGAAGAATCGCGCGGTAGCCACCTTGGATTCGTTGTCGGCGCGCTCTTCGTCGGCGTCTTTCGGCGTCGAGAAGCCGTGCTCGGTGCCGCTGTAAAGGTTGAGCTCGAAGGCGACCTTGGCGGCGCGCAACTGGCCGATCAGCGCGATGACTTCGGGCAGCGGCGCCACCGGATCTTCGGCGCCGTGCAGGATGAGCACCGGGCCATGGATGTTCTTCGCCGCCTCATCCGGGTAGCCGCGGAACGAGCCATGGATCGCGACCGAGCCCAGGATCGGTGCGCCGGTCTCGGCAAACTCGACGGCGACCTCGCCGCCGAAGCAATAGCCCACGGTCGCGATCCGCGACGGGTCGACCATCGGGTTCGATCGCAACACATCGAAGCCGGCTTGCGCCCGCGCCCGCATCAGCGGGCGGTTGGCGGTGTAGAGTGCGGTCTGCGCCTGCATTTCCGGCACGGTCTTGGGACGAATATCCTTGCCGAAAATATCCGGGGCGAAGACGACGTAGCCCTGCTGGGCGTACATTTTGGCGTTGGCGAGGGTGAGGTCCGACATGCCATCGCGCCGATGCAAAAGCAGAATGCCCGGCCGTTTACCCGAGATGCTGTCGTCATAGGCAAGATAGCCCTGCAGTGCAGTGTCGCCTTCCTTGTAATCCACCCATTGGGTCTTGATTTCGGCCTGGGCCGCGCCCGCAAACAGGCAGAGGACAGTGAATAAGATCGATGCCGAGCCTTTCATGGCGATGCTCCCTATATGCCCGGTGTGATCATCGGCCGGGCGCGGCTTAAAACCTGGCGTTTCCTTGCGGAACTTTACTGGAGAAGAGCGCGTGTCGCCACGCGTCCCATGCTATGAACCCGCGACTATGAACCGCCCGGCCCGCATTTCGTTCGTTTCGCTCGGCTGCCCGAAGGCGCTGGTCGATTCCGAGCGCATCATCACGCGGCTGCGCGCGGAGGGTTACGAGCTGGCGCGCGACCATGCCGGGGCCGACCTCGCCATCGTCAATACCTGCGGCTTTCTCGACAGCGCTCAGGCGGAGTCGCTATCGGCCATCGGCGCCGCCATGGCCGAGAATGGCAAGGTCATCGTTACCGGCTGCATGGGCGCCGAGCCGGAGAAGATCACCGCCGTGCATCCGGGTGTGCTCGCGATCACCGGCCCGCAGCAATACGAGAGCGTGCTGGATGCGGTGCACCGCGCCGCCCCGCCGGCGCACGATCCCTATACCGACCTGATCCCGCCGGAGGGCATCAAGCTCACCCCGCGCCACTATGCTTATCTAAAGATTTCCGAAGGTTGCAACAATCGCTGCAGCTTCTGCATCATCCCAAAATTGCGCGGCGATCTGGTGTCGCGGCCCGCCGCCGACGTGTTGCGCGAGGCGGAGAAGCTGGTCGCGGCTGGCGTCAAGGAACTTTTGGTCATTTCCCAGGACACCTCGGCCTACGGGGTCGACCTGAAATACGCTGCGAGCGCCTGGAAGGGCCGCGAGGTGCGGGCAAAATTCCTTGATCTCGCCCGCGAATTGGGTGAGCTCGGCGTCTGGGTGCGGCTGCACTACGTCTATCCCTACCCGCATGTCGACGATGTCATTGCGCTGATGGCCGATGGCAAAGTGCTGCCCTATCTCGACGTGCCGTTCCAGCATGCCAGCCCCGCCGTGCTCAAGCGCATGCGCCGCCCGGCTGCCCAGGAGAAGACCCTGGAGCGCATCCGCGCCTGGCGGGAGATTTGTCCGAGCCTGACCATCCGCTCGACCTTCATCGTCGGCTTCCCCGGCGAGACCGAGGAGGATTTTTCGCTACTGCTCGATTGGCTCGGCGAAGCGGAGCTCGATCGCGTCGGCTGTTTTCGCTACGAGCCGGTGGCGGGCGCCGCTGCGAACGATCTTGGCGCGCCGGTGCAGGCGGAGGTGAAAGAGGAGCGCTGGCACCGCTTCATGCAGCGCCAGCAGGCGATTTCACGCAAGCGGCTCAGGCGCAAAGTCGGCAATCGCGAGCGCGTCATCATCGACGAGGTCGGACCGTCAGTCGCGAAAGGCCGCAGCAAGGCCGACGCGCCGCAGATCGACGGCGCCGTTTACGTCGCCAGCCACCGGCCGCTTCGTGTCGGCGAGATCGCCACCGTGAAGATCGAGCGCGCCGATGACTACGATCTGCACGGCACGGCGGTCGGCTATTGATCGGCGGCCGTGCGCGACACAAGCGGAGGAACGGCGATGGAAATGCGGGTTTACGGCCGTACAGGCATGCAGCTTTCGGTGCTCGGTTTTGGCTGCGGGGCGGTCGGTGGATTGATGGTGCGCGGCGATCCGCGCGACCAGGAGCGTGCCGTCGCCCGCGCGCTCGCCGTCGGTGTGAATTATTTCGACACCGCGGTGCAGTACGGCGACGGCGAGTCGGAGAAGAATCTCGGCCGCGTCCTGCAAAACCTCAAACCCGCCAACGCGGTCGTCGGCACAAAAGTCCGGCTGCCGAGCGCCGCGTTTGGCCGCATCGCCGATACCGTGACCGCGTCGCTGGAAAGCAGCCTGACGCGGCTGCGCCGCGATCGGGTCGATATCTTCCACCTGCATAATGCGATCACCGAGCGCGGCGGCGGCGAGGCGCTCAGCGTCGGGCAAGTCCTTGGCGAGGTGGTGCCGGCGTTCGAGCGGCTCCGCCAACAGGGCAAAACCCGTTTTCTCGGACTAACCGCGATCGGCGACACTCAAGCGCTGCAGCAGGTCGTCGACGGCGGCGCTTTCGACAGCGCGCAAGTGGTCTACAACATGCTCAATCCGTCCGCGGCAACGGCATTGCCGGCGAATTATCCGGCGCAAGATTACGGCCGGCTGTTCGATCACACCAAGGCGGCCGGCACGGGCGTCATCGGCATCCGGGTGCTCGCCGGCGGTGCGCTATCCGGTTCGGAAGAGCGCCATCCGATTGCCAGTCCGCCACCGGAACCGATCGGTTCGGCTATGAGCTATGACGCCGATATAGCGCGCGCCCGGCGCCTCATGCCGCTGGTCACGGAAGGGTTTGCCGTAAACCTGGCCGAAGCCGCAACGCGGTTCGCTATCGGGCACCCGGCCATAGGCACCATCCTGGTCGGTATGGCGACGCCGCAACAATTCGAGGATGCGCTTGCCGCGGTCGAAAAAGGCCCGCTGCCGCCCGCCGCGCTCGAGCGGCTTGCAGCACTGCGCCAGGGTTTTGCAGGCGAGCCGAGGTGATCATGCGCCCTCGGTGAGCACGCGCCGAACCGCTGCCGACAATTTCGCAATCTCGTCCTCGGCAATGGTGAAGGCCGGCGTGAGGTACACGATCGAGCCGAATGGCCGGATAAAAACACCCTCTGCAACAAAGCGTTGCCGCAGCGTGTTGAGATTCTCGATGCGATCCAATTCGACCACGCCGATGGCACCCATCACCCGCACATCCTTGATACCCGGAAGCTTGCGACACGGTTCAAGACTTGCCGCCAGCGCGCTTGAGATTTTGGCCATCTGATCGAGCCGTGGCTCGCGTTCGAACAGGTCCAGTGAGGCATTGGCGGCGGCGCAGGCGAGCGGATTGGCCATAAAAGTCGGGCCGTGCATCAGCGCCTGGGTGGCATCGTCCGACCAGAACGCCTCGAACACCTTTTTGCCGGCAATCGTCGCGGCCAGCGGCAGCGTGCCGCCGGTCAGCGCCTTGGATAGCGTGATGATGTCCGGAACGACACCAGCGGCCTGGAACGCGAACAGCGACCCGGTACGGCCAAAGCCGGTAAAAATCTCGTCGAAGATCAGGAGCAATTCGTAGCGGTCGGCAGCGGCGCGCAGAGTTCGCAGCACCTGGGCATCATGAAACCGCATCCCGCCGGCGCCCTGCACCAGCGGCTCGACGATGATGGCGGCTAGCTCGTGGGTGTGACGCTCAAGCGTAGCCTCGAAGGCCGCCGAGCTTGTTTCGTCAATCGGCAGATCGACCGTGATCTGCTCCGGCAACAAGCCGCGGAACGCCGCGTGCATGCTGCCCTGAGGATCGGACACCGCCATGGCGCCGGTGGTGTCGCCGTGATAGCCGCCGGTGAAGGCTAGAAAACGGGCGCGAGCCCGCCTGCCCCGGTTGCCCCAATATTGCACCGCCATTTTCAACGCGACTTCGACGGCGACCGAACCGGAGTCGCTGAAGAACACGCGGTCGAGATCGCCGGGCCCGAGCAACCCAACCAGCCGTCGCGCCAAGGTCAGAGCCGGTTCGTGCACCAGGCCGCCGAACATGACGTGGGGCATTTGCGCCAGCTGGCGCTCGACCGCGGCGCGGATGTGCGGGTGGTTATAGCCGTGGCAGGCGGTCCACCACGAGGCGATGCCGTCGATCAATTCGCGCCCGTCGGCCAACACGATGCGGCTGCCGTGGGTCGCGGCGACCGCAAGCGGCGGCGCCACGGTCTTCATCTGCGCATAGGGCAGCCAGACATGGTCGAGCCCCGCGGCGTACCAGGACGGTGAAGCGGCGGCTTTTTGCTTATTTTCGCTGGTATTACCCGACATTCGGCGCTTTCATGCCACCGCGATGCGCTCGCTCGATGAATTTGCCAACAACAAGCTTGCGGCGCTGGAGCGCGCGCGGTTGCGCCGCACGCCGGTGGTCACGGCACGCGATGGCATTTTCGCCGAGCGCGGCGGCCGCCGTTTGCTCTCGTTCTCGTGCAACGATTATCTCAATCTTAGCCGCCATCCCGCGATCATCAAGGCGGCGGTCGAGGCGGCGCAAAACTACGGCGTCGGCGCCGGCGCCTCCCGTCTCGTCACCGGCAATCACCCGCTCTACGACGAGCTGGAGAGCCGGCTGGCGCGGCTGAAAGGCACCGAAGCGAGTTGCGTTTTCGGCTCCGGCTATCTGGCCAATATCGGCATCATCCCGGCGCTGGCCGGCAGCGGCGACCTGGTCCTGGTCGATGAATTGTCCCACGCCTGCATTCATGCCGGCGCCAAGCTCAGTGGCGCTTTGGTGCAGCGCTATCGCCACGGCGACGTGGCGCACGCCGAGGCGCTTTTGGCCGAGCACCGCGGCCGTCACACCCATGCATTGATCGCCACCGACGGCGTTTTTTCCATGGATGGCGATCTTGCGCCGCTCGAGGACCTGTCGGCTCTGGCGAAACGTCATGACGCCTGGCTGCTGGTGGACGATGCCCACGGTCTTGGCGTCGTCGGCCACGGCCGCGGTTCGGCCTTTGCCAATGGCGGCGCCGACGTGCCGCTGCAAATGGGCACGCTGTCAAAGGCGGTCGGCGTCTATGGCGGCTATCTGTGCGCTTCGCGCGCGGTGATCGACCTGATGCGCACTCGCGCCCGCCCCTTCATCTATTCGACCGGCCTGCCGCCGCCGGTTGTCGCTGCCGCTATCGCCGCCCTCGATTTGATCGAGCGCGATCGGGCCTTGACGGAAGAGCCGTTGCGCAAAGCGAGGCTTTTTACCCGCGCGCTCAACCTGCCGGAGGCGCAAAGCGCCATCGTGCCGGTCATTGTCGGCGAGGCCGAAGCGGCGCTCGCGGCGTCGGAAATGTTGGAAAGCGAAGGCTTTCTGGTCGTCGCCATCCGGCCGCCGACCGTGCCCACCGGCACGGCACGGCTGCGCTTTGCTTTCACCGCGCTGCATCCGGAAGCCGAGATCGAACGCCTTGCGGGAATCGTGCGGACACGCGTTATAGGGCGCCATTCGTGAGCGCGATCTTCATCACCGCGACCGGTACCGACGTCGGCAAGACCTATGTGGCCGCGTCGCTGATCCGCCATTTGCGCCAGCTCGGCCATTCGGTCGATGCCATCAAGCCGATCGTCAGCGGGTTCGATCCGGCGCAGGCCGCGGCCAGCGATCCCGGCATCCTGCTCGCCGCGCTCGGCCTGCCGGTCACGGCGGACGAAATCGAGCGGACGTCGCCGTGGCGGTTCCGCGATCCGGTCTCGCCTGATCTGGCGGCCGCCCGCGAGGGCCGCCGCATCGACGTCGATCAGGTGGTGACGTTCTGCCGGGACGCCATCGCGCAACGCCGCGATGTCCTGCTGATCGAAGGCGTCGGCGGCATCATGGTGCCGCTCGACGGCGAGCGAACCATCCTCGACGTCATGATGGCGCTGCGGCTACCGCTGATCCTGGTCACCGGCAGCTATCTCGGCACCATCAGCCACACGCTGACCGCGCTCGATGCGCTCTACCGGCGCGACATGAACCTGCTCGCCATCATTGTCAGCGAGACGCCGGGCAGCACGGTGCCGCTCGACGACGTGGTTGCGACCATTTCCCGCTTCGCCGAGCCGGTCATCGGCCTGCCCCGCCGGTCGGCCCGGGCTGAGGATTCTGGGGCCGATCCTGGTTTTGGCCGTATTTTTGATCCGAATGTAGGTCAAGCTCCGCGGCGGGATGGGCAAGGCGCACCAGCGCGGGGGCCTCGGCCACCCGGTTCGGGCCGATAATCCAGGCTGATTCTTGGTCTTGCGGGGGGATTGCCTTGAAGATGCGGAAAACGTCACTGGTGCTTATTGGCGCGGCCGTCGGTGCGGCGCTGACGACCGTCGCGACCCTACCCGTTCTGGTCGGTAGCGACGCCGATGCCAAAACGGTCACCAAGCCGGACGTTTATCGGCTGCTCAATCTATTCGGCGATGCCTTCGAGCAGGTGCGCTCGCACTATGTCGAACGGCCGAACGATGCCGCGCTGGTGCAGACCGCCGTCAATGGCATGCTCGCCAACCTCGAAGATTCCTATTTTGTCGATCCGCAGGCGCTCAATCGTGTCGACGCCTGCACCGGGCCGCGCTGCGCCACCGCATTCGGCGATGTCGGCGTCGCCTATACCATGCAGGACGGCCTCGCTACCGTGGTGACGCCGATCGACGACACGCCGGCGGCCAAGGCCGGCATCATGACCGGCGACATCATTGTCCGCGTCGACGATGAGCAGGTCCAAGACCTCACCTACCAGCAGTTCGGCACCAAACTGGTCGGCGAGGTCGGCTCGACAATCAAGCTGACCATCGCGCGCCCTGGCAGCGACAAGCCGATCGACATCGCGATCGTCCGCGACAACACCACCCGCCGCTCGGTTCGCGCCCGCGGCGAAGGCGGCGACATCGGCTATATCCGCATCATCCAATTCAACGACGCCACCGCCGATCAGCTGAAAAAGGCGATCGACGACATCTCGGCGCAAATCCCGCCGGAAAAGCTCAAAGGCTATGTGATCGATCTGCGCAACAATCCGGGTGGCACGCTCGACGGCGCCGTTGCCGCGGCCGACGGCTTCCTCGACGACGGCGAGATCGTCTCGATTCGGCACCGCAGCTCCGACAAGGTCGAGCGCTTTCGCGCCAAGGCGGGCGATCTCGCCGCCGGCAAGCCGATCATCGTGTTGATCAACGGCGGTTCGGCGGCAAAAGCCGAGATCGTCGCCGGCGCGCTCAAGGACAATCACCGCGCCACCGTGGTCGGCACACGCTCGTTCGGCGAGGGCTGGGATTCGACGCTCCTTCCGCTCGGTCCGGGCAGAGGCGCGCTGCGTCTGGCGACCGGGCACTACATCACCCCGTCAGGCCGCTTGATCCAGACCAACGGCATCGTGCCCGACGTCGAAGCGCCGCAGGACCTCCCCGACGCGCTCAAGGTGAAAGCGGCGGCCAAAACGACGGGCAAGGACCAGCCGGCGCTACAGTCCTACATTCCGCCCGATCCGAGTGCCGACAAAGCGCTGACCGCGGCGTATGCGCTCTTGCGCAAGAACGTGGCGGATGCACACGCGCGCTAAATAAACGCGATTAAGAAAAAAAGTGCATCTGCACCACGGTTTCAAACGTGCCTTCGAGATTGAACAAAGTGTGCAACAGGAACGTCAGCAGCGTCGAATTGCTGCGCCAGCGCATCCAGCCGAGAAACAGGCCGATCACGAAGATCTGCAATATGCCGGTCCAGTCGTATTGGAGATGCAGCGCCGCCCAAAGAAGCGAGATCGCGACGATCGCCGGCCATACCGAGCGTTCCGATCGTGCGAAGCCGCCGAACAAAAAACCGCGAAACATGATCTCCTCGCCCGCCGGCGCGACGATGATGGCCGCGAACATCATGGCGGGCAGCCAGCCTTCCGCCAGCGCCGTGGAGTAGGATTGCGTCTGGAACGTCGTGACCAGCGCGTGCCCGCTCAGATAGAGCAGCGCGTCGCTCAGCGCGATGATGCCGACCAGCACGACCAGGCCAATGACGACGTCGCGCTTGTTCGGCCAATGCAGCGCCAGATAGTCGACGGCGTTAGACTTTGCAAAACGCACGGCGAGCCAAAGCACGGCGACGCTGACCGGGTTCGAGATCAGGATGAACAGCGTGACCAGGATGCCGTCATAGGGCGTATTGAGCACGGCATCGAGCCGGCCCGACCGCCACAGCACGATCGCCGCGAGGGCTGCGAACTGGCC
>Ga0210395_10000504_pt1 | contig 30660 bp, 30 predicted proteins | sample IncBWH4OmetaG_FD_150861 | JGI IMG/M metagenome (GOLD analysis project Ga0210395, IMG submission 150861) | Forest soil microbial communities from Barre Woods Harvard Forest LTER site, Petersham, Massachusetts, United States - Inc-BW-H-4-O ... | reverse complement strand
GACGCGAATCTCCCAGCTCGCCGAGCTCTATAACGGCCTGATCGAACTGCTCGGGCTGGAGGACGTCACCGTGATCGGCAACTCCATCGGCGGCTGGATCACCGCCGAGATCGCACTGCTGCGATCACCGCGTATCAGCGGGATCGTGCTGATCGACGCGGTCGGCCTCGAGGTGCCCGGCCATCCGGTCGCGGATTTCTTCTCCATGACCATGGACGAGGTCTTCACCCGCACGTTCCATAACCCGGAACCGTTCCGCGTGGACCCATCCGCCCTGCCCCCGGCGGCCCAGGCCGTCGCGGCCGGCAACCGTGCCGCCATCGCCGCCTACGCGGGCACGACCATGAGCGACCCCGGACTCGCCGCCCGCCTGGCCACCCTGGACATTCCCGCACTCGTGCTGTGGGGCGACAGCGACAGGATCGCCGATCCCGGCTACGGGCGCGCCTACGCGGCCGCCATCCCCCTGGCCCGGTTCCAGCTTCTGCCCGACACCGGCCACGCGCCCCAGCAGGAGACACCCGACCTGGTACTGCGCGCCATCAAAGGCGGGGACGGCGAGTCGGGCAGTTAGGATCGCCGTCATGAAGCGCGCGATCGATGTTGGGCTGTTCGGGGAGCTGGCTGATCCGCGGGTGGCGGCCCGGCTCGCGGCCCGGGCGGAGGAGCGGGGTTGGGATGGCTTCTTCGTCTGGGATCACATCGCCTACCGCGCGCCAGTGCGGGCCGTGGCCGACCCGTGGGTGACTCTCGCCGCCGTGGCCTAAGGAATTTCGTGATCGTCAAAGCGGAAGAGCTTTACGTGGGCACTCTCGGCCTCTCGTGAATATCGGACGCCATTGACTTTGCGCGATGGCCGCGTCATGATAGCCGCGTTACCGCACCCGTTAGTCAGCCGTCGCATCAACAACTTCCCGGAAGTTATCCGGATATGCGTCTGCCGGGACCTGGATCAACACCGCGATCGGCCTGCCCCGCCTGCTCGATTTGCGAAGTGTCACGCGTAGCGCGACTCCGCCGGACTCCATTTGACCTTTTCCGGCGGCATGCTAGAAACAGGAGGAACCATAATGATGCGGCGACCGGCGCGCAGTCATTCAAAGGCATCTTCGTCCGTGACCTCACGATGATGGCCGTGATAGCGAAGACGACCGCGAAGGACACCAACAGCCATCACCAGCTCGGCGTGTTCTGGGCCGGCCCGATCGCTGATCGAACTAGCTGGAACCAGGCGAGCGCGCTCGATGCCCTCGTGGCGTCGCTCAAGCTGCCCTGAGGCGTGCCCAGTGCGCGGACCATCAGCCCCAACCCGCAGGGAGGATTTAAGCGTGCCCATTTTTTCCGTGTCTGCCCGCATTGCGCGACGGCGTACGAGCCGTACGCTGCCTATGTGAACAGCCAGCCGCTTGACGCGGTTCCGCTCGCGGCACGACTGCGGCTGCTGCGGACCCGGCTCGGATTGAGCCAGGAGCAGCTGGCCCGCCGGCTCGGCGTGTCGTTCGCGACCGTGAACCGATGGGAATCCGGGCGATCGCAACCGTTGACACATGCTCGCCTGGCCATCGCGGAGCTGGAGGCTGCCATCTCTTCGCCGCCGCGGGAGCAGGCACAGGCGCGGAGCCGGGAGCCAGAGCTGGCGGCGGAGCCGGCCGAGGACAGGCCTGGGCGGCTGCCGATCGCGCAGTCCAGCTTCGTCGGGCGCGAGCGCGAGCTGGCCGAGCTATCGGGGCTGTTTACGCGGTCCCGGCTGATCAACTTGATCGGGCCTGGCGGGGTCGGCAAGACCCGGCTGGCCATCGAGGTCGCGCGACGCTGGGAAGCCACGGGCGGCCACGGCGATGTGGTATTCGTACCGCTCGAAGCGATCCAGCCACCTCGGCCGGTAGTCTCGGTGCTCGCCTCCCGGATGGCGCTGCGCGAAGCGCCAGGCGTGCCCTGGCGCGAGTCCGCGGTCGCCGCACTGAGGGCACGGACCGGGCTGCTGCTCTTCGACGGCGCCGAACACTACCGCGAGGAGGTGGCCGGGCTGGCCGCCGAGTTCCTCGCTTCGGTGCCAGACCTGTCCATCGCGGTCACCAGCCGGGTCGTGCTCGGGATGTCGGGCGAGGTGTGCTGGGCCGTCCCACCGCTCGACTGTCCCTCTGTCGCCGCCGGCGCACCAGAAATCGCGGCCTCGGACGCGGTCCGGCTGTTCATCGCCAGGGCCAGCGAGCGGCTGCCGGGCTTTTCCGCGGCCGACGTGTCGGCGCACGCGGTCGGCGAGCTGTGCCGCCGGATGGGCGGGCTGCCGCTGGCCATCGAGCTGATCGCGGGCTGGGTGGGGACACTGTCCATGCGCGAGATCGTGCAGCAGCGGGTTGCCCTGCTGGAGTACGACCCGCCCGGCGCTCAGGGCAGCCGCAAGCTCGCCGATGTGCTGCGGGCCAGCTATGACCTGCTGCAGCCCGGCCAGCAGCGGACCCTGCGGCTGCTCAGCGTGTTCGTCACGCCATTCACCCTGGCGGACACTCAGGCGGTGAGCGGCCTGAGCGAGCAGGAAGCGGCAGGCGCCGTCCGCGGGCTCGTGGACGCGTCCTGGCTGGTGGTCACCCGCAGCCTCGAGCAGAATCGGTTCAGTATGGTCGAGGCCATCAGGGACTTCGCGGCCGGGCGGCTCCTGGAGGCGGGCGAAGCACAGGAGGCTCGCCGCCGGCACGCCATGCATTTCGCCGACATTGCCACCCAGAGCTTGAGCGCCCTCGTCGGGCCGGATACAGGCCGGTGGACCGCCCTGCTGGCGTCAGCGGTGGATGACCTGCGCGCGATGCTGCAGTGGGCGCTTGAGAACGGCGAGATCGGTCTTGGCCTGGAGGTCGGCGCTGCGTTGTGGCGCTGGTGGCTGACCACTGGCCGAATCTCTGCCGGCCGGGCTTGGCTCGACAAGTTCCTCACCGCGGCCGCGGAACACCCCGCGCGGACGGCGGAGGAAAGCCAGCGGATCGGGCGAGCCCTCAGCGCGGCCGCCGTGCTGGCCGTCGAGAACGACGACTACGCGGAGGCGGTTCGCCTGGCCAGGCGAGCGCTTGGCATCTTCGAACCACTCGAACCCGGCGAGGACCTGGCCTTCGCGGCCACCGTGCTCGGATCGGCCCAGCGTTGCCTGGGTGAGCGCGCCGACGCCAGGCGCAGCTTCCAGACCGCGTTTGACGTGCGGGCCGCGGCGGGCGACCGGGCACACGTGGCCGCGGCGATCAACAACATGGCCCTGGTGGAGCTCGACGACGGGAATCTCGACCGGGCCAGGGAACTGTTCGAGCAGAACCTCGTCATTAAGCGCCAGCTCGGCGACCCGAGCTCGATCGCGATCGGCCTGATCAACCTGGCCGAGGTGCTGATCAGGGACGGCCGATGGCAGGTCGCCCAGCTATCAATCGCCGAGGCCGCTGGGCTGGCCGTCGGCCGGCCACAGATCACCGGTCTCGTGTTGTGCAGCCAGGGCCACCTCGCGGCGCGGCAGCGAAACTGGGAGCAGGCGATCGGGCTCTATCAGGCGGCGGTGGCCGCCTGCCAGGCGGGCGGCATCACGCACGTCGCGATCGAGGCCATGATCGGGCTGGGCCGCGCCCGTTACCAGCTTGGCCAGGCCGAAGCGGCGGCCCAGCAGCTCCGCACGGCGGAGGCGCTGGCTCACGAGATCGCGAACCGGCAGCTGATGGCCGAGGTGACCGCGGCCCTGGCGGAGACCGGGGGCGGCGAGGCCGGCTTGCTTCCAGGCAACCTGACCTCTCGCCAGGCCGAGGTGCTTGGGCTGCTCGCGGACGGCCTGAGCAACAAGGAGATCGCCGCGCGGCTCTACCTGAGCCCGGGCACGATAGAACGCCACCTGGCGACCATCTATCACAAGCTCGGACTCGGCGGCCGGGTCGACGCCGCCCGCTACGCCGTGGAAAACGGGCTGACCACGCGCTGAACGGCGCAGTGTTATAGCGAGACCGCGCCGACAGAGTGACTCCAGTGACGTTAGAGATTATTGGGGCAGCTGTTGTCAATGGGGTCGGTCAAATGTATGAACCAAGGGATTCGCGACGTGCCGCCAGCCGGATAGAACAGGACCGCGGCTGCTTCAGCTTCGCGGATGTGAGGACCTGGGGGGGATCCGCGAGGCGGAAGCAGCCGTGGAGGGGCGGGCATGCACGACCAGTTGCTCGGCACGACCCAGCCGGTGCTGTCGATCTCTCTTGAGCCGGGGGAAAGCATCATCGCCGAGGTCGGCGGGTTCGCGTGGATGACCGACTCGATCGCGATGGCAGCGGCAGACAACGCCTGGCTGGAGCCGCGGCTGTGTGTCTATACGGCGACTAGCGAGGCCGGCACAGTCGCGTTCGCGGCGAAACTGCCTGGCCGCATTCTCAGCGTCGAAATCGGTCCGGGCTACGAGGGCTGCCTGGTCCGCGAGTCCAGCCTCCTGGCGGGCACGCCCGGGGTGCGGATCACGCCCGAAGCCGGGCCGTCGGTCCCCGGGTCCTCCGGCTGCCACGACCTGGGGCTGTGGCGCATCGGCGGCTGCGGACGGGCCTGGGTCGAGCTCTCCGGCGACGTGGTCAGGCACGAGCTCACCGCGGGCCAGTCGCTGCGTGCCCATCCGAGGTATATCGGCATGTTCGATGCCACGGTCGCCGTCCAGGTCGCGGAGCTCCAGGGCCTGTCCGGCCGCGACGACACCTATCCCTGCGCCGTGCTTTCCGGCCCGGGAATGGTGTGGCTTCGGTCGATGCCCTCACGCCTGGGAGATGGCCCGAGGTCGGCCTGTGAGCGAGCCGTGAGCTTAACGGGCCGGGGCCGCCTGGCGATGGCGATGGCGGCGATGACGATCCAGAGGAGTTCCAGGCCGAGGAAGATTCGCTCGTAGAGGCCGCCGGGGGCGTGGGCATGCTTGTGGGCGGAGCCGAGCACCAGGTAGGCGATGGCACCGGCTATCGAGATGCCGAGCAGGATGGGCGCGGCGGGCCGCCAGGCCGGGTCGGACATGAGGCTGGCCGATATCAAGATGGCGCCGATCGTGACGCAGGTGAACGCGATGAAGGCCAGGACCAGGTGGACGACACCGCTGCCGTGCTGGGGGGTGCCCTCAGGGTCGTCGGTGAAGAACGCGAGCAGGCCGGAGCAGATCGCCCAAGCGACCAGCAGGGCCAGGCCGTAGCGGACGCGGCCGTCGAGGCGGGCGACCTGGTACAGGGCGACGGCGATGGCCAGCGACAGGGCGCAGCGGAGCAGGAAGTTGATGTCCATCACCCAGTACCACGGGCCGCGACCGTAGTCGCTTTCCGCGTTGTAGAGCAGGCTGTACGCGGGCCGCAAGAAGGCCAGCAGGACGTCGATGGCCACGTAGACGGCGACCCCGGCGAGGGCGAGCCGGGCCAGCGAGAAAGAGCAACTAGGTTGCATATCTCTATAATGCTGGAGTCATGACTGCGGAGTCAACTCCCACGTACCGGTTCGGCGACCTGGTCGCGCTGGCCAGGCTGAGCTGGCTCGGCGAGGCGACCAGCCGCCTGGAACGGCTCGGTTTCCCCGGTTTCCGGCGCGGCGACTCGGCCGTGATGCGCGTGCTGGCGCAGGGGCCGCTGCCGGTGGGCCGCCTCGGCGCGGGCCTGGGCGTGACCCGGCAGATGGCGAGGAAGGTCGCCGACGGGCTGGAGCAGCGGGGCTACGCCACGACCGAACGGGACGCGCGCGACTCCAGGCAGCTGAACGTGACCCTCACCACGGTCGGCCGCGACTACGCCCGTGCCGTCATCGACGTCACCGAGGAACTCAACAGGGAGATCGCCGAGCGGGTCAGCCCGGCCCAGCTCGCCGCGGCGGACACCGTGCTGCGCGCCGCCTTGTTCGACGACACCGCCAGGCAGCGAGCCAGCCGGCTGCTTCCACCGCCGGGACAGCAGTCCGGGTCTGAGCTGTTAGATGCTCCAGAGCGCGCGGGTCGGCGATAGGCGGGCGGCGCGGATGGCGGGCAGCAGGCCCGCCAGGGCGCCGATGATCACGGCGGCGGCCAGGCCGCCGGCCCAGGCTTCGAGCGGGATGACGACGAGCTCGTGTTTGGCCGAGGCGTAGCTGGCGGTGGACAGGGCGCCCGCGCCGACTCCGACCGCTCCGCCGATGAGCGCGAGGAGGACGGCTTCGGCGAGGAACTGGATCCTGATGTCGGCCTTGGTGGCTCCGAGGGCGCGGCGCAGCCCTATCTCCTGGCGGCGTTCCAGCACCGAGATGAACATGATGTTGGCCACCCCGACCGCACCGACCAGCAAGGCCACCGCGCCGAGACCCAGGAAGAGGCCGTCGAAGGCGCCTTGCGCGTCGGCCCGGGCGACGAGGGCGGCCGACGGCTGGCTCACGGCGACTTCACTGGGGTTCTCGGGGTTGGCGGTGCCGCCGAGGAGGCTGTCGACCGTGTCGACCTGGCTGTTCTGGGCGCGAACGTAGATAGTGGAGGGATTGCCGTCAAAGCCGAAGTACCGCTTGGCGGCGGGGAACCCGACGAGCACCGAGGAGTCGATATCCGGGGCTAGCACGGCGGGGTTCAAGATGCCGGCCACGTAACACCACATGTTGTCGGCCCAGATCCGCTCGCCCGTGTACACCCGGTCCATCCCGAGGCGCGCGGCGGCGGCCGCGCCGAGCACACAGACGGGTTCTTGGGCGGTCGCCGCGTTGAGATAGCTGCCCTGGGCAACGGTCGTCCCCACGGTGGGCAGCAAGCCAAGGCTGGCGGCCTCGACGTCGAGCGCGTTGGTGTTGACGGCGGGGATGAGCGGGCTGGCGTAGACCTCGCCGGCGACCGATCCGGTTTCTTGCACCTGCGTCACCCCGTCGATGGCGGCGATCATCACCGGGGCGGCGGTAGGCAGCTCGACGGCCTGGCCCTCCAGGTTCTGGCCGTTCTCCACGACGAGCAGGTTGGTGCCCAGGGCCGAGATCTCGTTCAGCAGTGCCGCCGACGCGGAGGACGACAGGCCCAAGACGGCCACGATGGCGGCCACGCCGATGGCGATCCCGAGCGCCGATAGCCCGGCGCGGAGCTTGCGGGTGCGCAGCCCCGCCGTCGCCAGGCGCGCGAGGTCGGATGCGCTCAGCCCGGGCACCGCTGGGCTCCCGGTATGCGTCATGGCCGGTGCACGATCTGTCCGTCGAGCATCTCGATCCGGCGGCCCATGCGGACGGCGATGTCGCGATCGTGGGTGATAACCACGATGGTCACCCCCATGCGATGGAGTTCCTCGAGCAGCGTCAGGATGGCCTGCCCGGTGGCTTGATCGAGGCTGCCGGTGGGCTCATCGGCGAGCACGATGGCCGGGCTGCCCGCGAGCGCGCGGGCGATGGCCACGCGCTGGCGCTGGCCGCCGGACAGCTGCGTAGGACGGGCGTACGGCCGCTCGTCCAGTCCCACCAGTGCCAGGGCGTGCATGGCCAGGGCGCGCCGTTCGGCTCGGGGCACCCCGGCGTACAGCAAGCCGTCGGCCACGTTGTCGAGCGCGCTTTGGTGCTCGGCCAGGAAGAACTGCTGGAAGACGAAGCCGATCCTGGTGGCCCGCAGCGCGGCAAGCTCGCGGTCGGACAGCCGCTCGACGTCGAGACCGGTGATCCGTACCAGCCCGGAGGTGGGCCGGTCCAAGGTCCCCATCAGATGCAGCAAGGTGGTCTTCCCCGACCCAGACGGGCCGACGATGCCAAGCAGTTCGCCCTGGGCGACGGTGAACGAGACTCCTCGCAAGGCGGTCACGGGCGGCTGGCCCGGGTAGATCTTCGTCACCTGCTCCACTTCGAGCACCGGCCGGCTCGCGTTCACAGCTGCGGCACCACGACCTGCTGGCCGACGGCCAGGCTGGTCCCCGTTACCTGGACCATGCCGTTCGCGTCGTCGAACAGCCCCAGGCCGACCGGCACCAAGCGGCGGGCACCGTCGGCCCCGGCCACCTCCACCGCGTAACCGCCGTCCGGCTCGGCCCGCAGCGCGGCAACGGGCACGACCAGGGCATGGGTGACCGTGCCGGTAGTGATCGTCACGGTCACCGGCGCCTGGTCCCACGTCCCTGTCGCCGCCGGATCGGTCGGATTCACCAGCACCGTGACGGTGGGGCCAGATGATCCACTCGATGAGGAGGTGGCCACCGTCCCGACGGACGAGATGACCCCCGGCGTCGTCGCGTTGTTCGGCAGGGTGATGGTCACCTTGTCCCCCACCGCCACCTCTGATTGCTGGCCAACGTCCAGGTCGATCGAGATCCGGCGCGTGGTCGAGGCGGCTGAGAGTACGGTACCTCCCCCACCCGCGGCCCCCCCACCGACGGACTCGCCTGCCGTGGGCGTGACCGAGGTGACCCGGATGGGGCCGGGCTCGAACACCACCTCGCCGAGCAAGATCTGGCCAGTCGCGGGCAGGCCAAGGCTCCTCTGCCAGCGTTTCACCGCCGCGGCCGTGGCCGCCGAGTAGCCGTCGGTCTGGGCCAGCCCGTCGCCGTAGCCCAGCGCGATCAGGTCATGGGTCAGCTCGCCCACATCGGTGCCGTCTGACATGCCGACGTAGAACGCCCGGTAGGCGGGGATGGGACTGTAGAGGAGCGGCACCGGTTCGTTGCTGAGCGAGTAGACGGGCTGATCCTCCTTGATCACGTCTCCTCCCCCAGGCAGCCAGGTGTAGGTCGTGCCCGGGTTGGCCTCGGTGGCGTGCAAAGACGCCAGGGTTCCCGCATCCGCGCCCAACTTGGTCTGGTCGGTTTGGACACCATGATCATGACTCTCGGGTTCATGGCAGCCAGTGTGCCGGTCGGCGGCGACGGGCGCATCACGCGCCGGGAGGAGGGCGGCTCCCTCGTTGGAGGGATACGCCGCGGGGGTACGCGGCGGTAGCCTGCAGGCGTGCTGGACCGGGATCGGGTGGGAGGCAGGCTGCGCGGCAGTGTGTGGGGCCTGTCGGGGCGGCTGATCGCGTCCTACATTCTCGTCACGTTCGTCGTCGTGGTGCTGGTCGAGGCGCTCGTGCTCTGCTTTCAAGTGCTACCGCTCGCGAACAGCGCCCGGCTGGAGGCCCAGCTGCAGGACCGGGTGGACGCCACCGCCAAGAGCTACGCCCAGCAGCTCGCCAAGCGTTATCCCGGCGGCGTGCCGACCGGAACCGTGCTCGGCGACCCCGGGCAGCCGGCCCGGCCGGGCCAGGCCACGACGACCCCGGACGGCAGCATGCTGGTCGTTCCGGCGATCACTGGTCCGATCCACGGCCGCCAGGCGGTCACCGCGGTCGTGGCGATCAGCGCCGACGGCACCGTCCTCGCGTCGTCCGCGCCGTCCCGGTATCCGCCCGGACGCGCGGCGGCCAGCGAACTTCCGGCCCAGGCGACCGGCCCGATGATCAAAGGCGGCGGCGTGCCCACGCCGGACGGCGGCGTGGTCTTCACGATCTGGCCGGCGGGCCGCGCTGACGTCTATGTCCAGGCGCCATGGACGGCGCCTGGGTTCGTCAGCCCCATCCGCGCCTGGAAGGAGCTGGGTCTCGGCAAGGCCGATACGCTGCTGTGGGGCAACTCACTGCTGCTGATCGCGATCGTTCCGGTCGGCGTGGCGTTCGGCCTGCTGGCCTCACGCCGCCTCGTGCGGCGGGTACGCCTCCTGGAACGGGCCACCCTCGCGGTGGCCGACGGCGACTACACCCTCACGCTGCCCGTGTCGGGCCGGGACGAGGTCGGGCGGCTGGAGGCGAACTTCACCTCGATGACCCGCCAGCTCGGCTCCGCGCTTGAGGCCGAACGGCAGCGAGCCGGCGGCGACGCGCGCGCTGCCGAGCGGGCCCGGATCGCGCGGGAACTCCACGACGCGATCTCCCAGCACCTGTTCGCCCTGCGGATGATCGCCGCCGGCATGCGCAGGGCCGATCCGGGCAATCAGCAGGCGCGGGCGATCGAGCGCATCAGCGAGGAGGCGCTGCGCGACATGCAGGCGCTGCTGATCGAGCTGCGCCCGGCCAGCCTGGACGGTGCTGGGCTCGCCCGCGCTGCAAGAGATCTGCGCCGCCTACCAGGACCGGCTCGGCGTCACCGTCGACACCAGCCTGGACGACGTCGCCGTCCCCGCGCCGGTCGAGCACGCGCTGCTGCGCATCATCCAGGAGGCGTGCGGCAACGCGGTCAGGCACGGCAACGCCCGGCAGCTCACCGTGGCCATGACCCGCCAGGACGGGCACGTGGAGCTTGCCGTCCGCGACACCGGCATCGGCTTCGACCCCAGCGCCCCGCGCACCGGCACCGGGCTGACCCACATCAGGGACCGGGTCGCCGAACTAGGCGGGACCGTGGACATCGACAGCGCACCTGGCCGCGGCGCGGCGCTCACCGTCCGGGTGCCGGTGCCATGACGATCCGGGTAGTGATCGCCGACGACCACCGCGTCGTCCGCGACGGACTGTGCTATCTGCTCGGCCAGGAACCAGACGTCGAGGTCGTCGGCGAAGCCGGAGACGGCAGGCAGACGGCGGACGTCGTCGCCGCCACCCGCCCGGACGTGCTGCTGCTCGACCTGTACATGCCAGGACTCGACGGGCACGCCGTGCTCGCCGCGCTGCGGGACACGCCGCACCGGCCTGCCGTCGTCGTGCTGACCTCGGCCACCGAGGACGAGCACCTCCTCCGCGCCATGCACGCCGGCGCGACCTCGTACCTGCTCAAGACCGCTCCGGCCGACGACGTCATCGCGGCCGTTCGCGACGCCGCCGCCGGAACCGCTAACCTTAGCCCCGAGCTGCTGACCCGGCTCACCCAGGCGCTCAGGCGACCACCGCCGCCGGACCCGCTCCAGCCGCTGTCACCGCGCGAACGCGATGTTCTGCGGCTGATCGCCCACGGTCACAGCAACCGGCAGATCGCCCGCGACCTGGCGATCGGCGAGCAGACCGTCAAGACTCACGTGCACAGCATCCTCGGCAAGCTCGGCCTGCGGGACCGCGTCCAGGCGGCGATCTTCGCCCTCCGCCACGGGGCTGATTCTTAGGCCGCCGCCAGGGCCGCCCAGAACGCGCAGTTGTGCGTGCTCGCGAAGTCGGTCTCGGTCTGCGGCACGGCGGGTGGCAGCGACTGGATCTGCTGGGTGAGGTCGTTGAATTGCGGCCAGAACGGGCGGCCGAACGAGGACGGGAATCCCCGCTTGGCGAAGTCCGTCCAGTACCCCTTCATGATCGCCGCTAGCTGCTGCTGCTGCGCCGTCAGCGTCCCACCGAACGCGGCCGTCGGCAGGCCGAACAGGTACTGAAGCTCGGACGCGTGGGGCGCCCCGTAGGGGAAGCTGACCGGCGGCAGGAAGTTCTCCGGCGCGTTCTCGTCGTTGAACTCGTAGGCGTAGGTCGGTACGAAGCGCGACACGGACTGATCGATAGCCAGCGCGGGGCACGCGAAGATGGCGTCGGTGCCGACGGCGCCGAGGGCGACCGATGGGCTCGGGTACGCGCTCAGCGGGTACTTGGCCGCGATAACCGCGGCCGCGGCGGCGGGAACCCCGAGCGTGGAGGCGATCATGGGTTGGTAGTTGGCCGCCGTGACCGGGTTGCCTTCCAGTTCGCTGAGCGCGACGAACAGCCGCCATTCGTCGTGGTTCGTGCCGTTGATGATCGGGACCCGGTTGAAGTTGCCGGTCGCGAAGGCGGTCCCCAGCGACTCCGGCAGCACCTCGCTGTTGATGTTCGGCGTGTAGCCGGCCGTGTCCTCGTTGGCCAGGATCGTCGAGACGGGCAGGCTCCGCAGGCAGGCCGCGGTCTGGCTGGCGCATCCGGCCTGGGCCGCGAACGTCTCACCGGCCGTCTCGGCCGCGGCGAGCGACGTCTGCGTGAGGTTGTAGGACCCGCTCTCCACGATCGCCCGCTCGAACAAGCCCTTGGCCTGCGGCGACGCGACCTGCGACAGCGTGGACAGGCCGCCCGCGGACTCACCGAAGATGGTGACATCGCGCGGGTCGCCACCGAAGCTCCCGATGTTGCGCCGCACCCAGCGCAGGGCCGCCTGCTGGTCCATCAGGCCGTAGTCACCCGACTGGCCCTGCCCGTCGGCCAGCGCCGGGTGCGCCAGGAAGCCGAGCGCGCCGAGCCGGTAGTTGATCGTCACGACGGTGACGCCGTCTCGCACCAGCGCTGTGGGGTCGTAGTCGTTGCTCTCGCCGGAGACCAGCGCGCCACCGTGGATCCACACCATGACGGGGTAACGCGCGCCGCGATGGTGGTCGCGCGGCGTGAAGACGTTCAGGTACAGGCAGTCTTCCGACGTGCTGGCCAGGCCGAACGGGGACGCCGGCTGCGGGCAGTGCGGCGCGAATGCCGTCGCGTCGCGCACCCCTGACCAGCTGGCGGCCGGCTGCGGCGGCTGCCAGCGGAGCGCGCCGACCGGCGGCGCGGCGTACGGGATGCCGAGAAATTCATCGACGGTCCCGTTGGCCAGGCCGCGAACGGCGCCGTTGGCCGTGCGCGCGACCAGCCCGCCGGCGCCGGCGGCCGACTGCCCGCCGAGGGCGCTCGCGCTGACCGCGGGCGCCACACCAACCAGCGCGCCCACGGTGACCAGAGTTACCGCCATCCGGCTGCCGACCCGCCATCCGGCCCACGTCTTACGCATGCGAATCCCCCAAAAGTACGAGGCAGTACTTTAGAGCTTCCCGCTACTTTATGCCCGCACGTGATTACCGGGCAAGGGGAATCGCCGGGGACGTGAGTTAACGCCGTTTCATGGTCGCGAGCCAGGCTGGAGCGCACTGATCGGGCACGGTGAGCCCGGACACCGTTCGGAGCAAAAGTCTTTGGCACAGTGCATACTTGTCCGATGGTGCGCATAGGGAACGCCTCCGGGTTCTACGGAGACCGGCCCGCCGCCTTCCGTGAGCTGCTCGAAGCCGGGAACGTCGACGTCATCACCGGCGACTACCTCGCGGAGCTCACCATGCTCATCCTGGCGCGGGACAAGGCCAGGGACCCTTCGCTCGGCTACGCGCGCACGTTCGTCGCGCAGTTCGAGGACTGCGTCGGGCTCGCGATGGAGCGCGGGGTGCGCCTCGTCGTCAACGCGGGCGGGCTCAACCCCGCCGGGCTCGCCGGGCGGCTGCGCGAGCTGAGCGCCGGCCTCGGCCTGACCGTGGCTGTCGCGCACGTCGAAGGCGACGACCTGACGCACCGGGCCGCCGAGCTGGCTCTCGGCGAGCCGCTGGCCGCCAACGCCTATCTCGGCGGGTTCGGGATCGCGCAGTGCCTGCGAGCCGGCGCGGACGTCGTCGTGACCGGCAGGGTCACCGACGCGTCCCTGGTCGTGGGGACGGCCGCCGCCCGGTTCGACTGGTCGCCCGGCGACCTTGACGCGATCGCGGGCGCGATGGCGGCCGGACACGTCATCGAGTGCGGCACCCAGGCGACCGGGGGCAACTACGCCTTCTTCCCCGCGATCGGCGACCTGCGCCACCCCGGGTTCCCCATCGCGGAGGTCGAGGCGGACGGAACCTCGGTCATCACCAAGCCGGCGGGCACCGGCGGGGCGGTGACTGTCGGCACGGTCACCGCTCAACTGCTGTACGAGGTTGGCGGCGCCCGTTACGCCGGCCCCGACGCGGTGCTCCGGCTGGATTCGATCACGCTCACTCCCGACGGCCCCGACCGGGTGCGGATGAGCGGCGTCCGCGGCGAGCCGCCGCCGGACACGCTCAAGGTCGGGGTCACGGCGCTCGGCGGGTACCGCAACGAGGTCACGTTCGTGCTGACCGGCCTGGACATCGAGGCCAAGGCGGATCTCGTCAGGAGCCAGCTCGCTTCGGTAGTTCCTGAAGGCACGACGTGGACCCTGGCCAGGACCGATCATCGCGACGCCGATACCACGGAGACGGCGAGCGCCCTGCTGCACTGCGTCGCTCGCGGCAAGGACCCCGACGCCGTCGGCAGGCGGTTCTCCGACAGCGCGGTGCACCTGGCGCTCGGCAGCTACCCGGGGTTCCATCTCACGGCGCCGCCGGGCGCCGCGTCGCCGTACGGGGTGTTCTTGCCTGCGTTCGTGCCCGCGTCTGCCGTGCCGCACATCGCCGTCTTGCCTGATGGCAGCCGGGTCGATATCCCCCACTCTCCGGTTGCGGTGGCCGCTGAAGAGGCGCTCGCCTCCGTTCCGGATAAATCTTTTGATTATTCCGAACGGCGGGGCGGTGCTACCCGTTCAGTGCCGTTGGGCCGGGTCGCGGGCGCACGCAGCGGGGACAAGGGCGGCGACGCCAACGTCGGCGTCTGGGTGGCAGACGACCGCGCGTGGCCATGGCTCGCGGAGTACCTGACTGTGGACAGGGTGCGCGCGCTGCTGCCGGAGACCGCCGGGCTCGTGGTTGACCGGCACGTCCTGCCGAACCTGCGCGCGGTCAACGTGGTCGTGCACGGCCTGCTCGGCGAGGGGGTCGCCTACAACGCGCGGTTCGACCCGCAGGCGAAGGCCCTGGGTGAGCTGCTGCGCGGCCGGTTCGCCGACATTCCTGAGTCGCTGCTATGACGGTGCTGCGATCCATCTTCGACCCGGCCTCCGCGTCGGCGCTGGCCAACCGCGAGGCCATGCTGGCCAGCCTCGGGGAACTCTCCGGCGAGTACGCCCGGATTCCCGACGCGGGCGGGGCCAAGGCCGTGGCCCGGCACCGCGCCCGGGGCAAGCTGTTGCCGCGGGAGCGGATCGAGCTCCTGCTTGACCGGGACGCGCCGTTCCTCGAACTGTCGCCGCTGGCGGCCTGGGGCACCGATTACCCGCTGGGTGCCAGCGTGGTCACCGGCATCGGCGTCGTCGAGGGCGTCGAGTGCGTGATCGTGGCGAACGACCCGACCGTCCGCGGCGGCGCGAGCAACCCGTGGACGATTCGCAAGGTCTTCCGCGCCAACGACATCGCGCGCGCGAACCGGCTGCCGATGATCAGCCTGGTGGAATCGGGCGGCGCCGACCTGCCGAGCCAGAAGGACATCTTCATACCAGGCGGCCGGCTCTTCCGCGACCTGACTCAGCTGTCGGCCGCGGGGATCCCCACGATCGCGCTCGTCTTCGGCAACTCCACTGCGGGCGGCGCCTACGTTCCCGGGATGAGCGACCACGTCGTCATGGTCCGCGAGCGGGCCAAAGTCTTCCTCGCGGGACCGCCGCTCGTGAAGATGGCGACGGGCGAGATAGCGGACGACGAGTCGCTGGGCGGCGCGGACATGCACGCCCGCGTCTCCGGGCTGGCCGACTACTACGCGATCGACGAGACCGACGCGATCCGGCTCGGGCGGCGGATCGTCGCGCGGCTGAACCACCGCAAGGCGGGCTTCCTGGCGCATCGCGGGTCCGCGCCGCCGCGGTTTTCCGAGGATGAGCTTCTCGGGATCGTGCCGGCCGACCTTCGGCAGCCGTTCGATCCGCGCGAGGTCCTCGCCCGCGTCGTCGACGACAGCGACTTCGACGAGTTCAAGCCGCTCTACGGCACCAGCCTGGTCACCGGGTGGGCGGAGCTGCACGGGTACCCGATCGGCGTGCTCGCCAACTCCCGCGGCGTGCTCTTCTCCGCCGAATCGCAGAAGGCCGCGCAGTTCATCCAGCTCGCCAACTCCTCCCGCACGCCGCTGGTGTTCCTGCACAACACGACCGGCTACATGGTCGGCGCCGAATACGAGCAGGGCGGCATGATCAAGCACGGCGCGCTGATGATCAACGCGGTCGCGAACTCGTCGGTCCCGCACCTGTCGGTGCTCATGGGCGCCTCGTACGGCGCCGGGCACTACGGCATGTGCGGGCGGGCGTTCGACCCTCGGTTCCTGTTCGCCTGGCCGTCCGCGCGATCGGCGGTGATGGGGGCGGAGCAGCTCGCGGGTGTGCTGTCGATCGTGTCACGCGCCGCCGCCTTGGCCGCGGGACGGCCCTTCGACGAAGACGCCGACGCGGCGATGCGCGCGGCGGTCGAGCGGCAGATCGACGCCGAGTCGCTGCCCACGTTCTTGTCCGGGCGTCTCTACGACGACGGGATCATCGACCCGCGCGACACTAGGACCGTGCTCGGCCTGGCCTTGTCCGTGATCGCCAACGCGCCGTCGCCTTCGTCGTCTTCCGGCTTCGGCGTTTTCCGGATGTGATGCTTACATGACGGATCAGCTTGTGACTAGGGTGCTTGTCGCCAACCGCGGCGAGATCGCGCGGCGCGTGATAGCGACCTGCCACCGGCTGGGTCTGTCGACGGTGGCGGTGTGCTCCGATCCCGACCTCGACGCCCCGCACGTGCGGGAAGCGGACGTCGCGGTGCGGTTGCCTGGCAGCACGGCTCTCGATACATACCTACGGGCCGACCTGCTCGTGAGCGCCGCCCTGCGGGCCCGCGCCGACGCCGTGCACCCCGGCTACGGCTTCTTGTCGGAGAACGCCGACTTCGCGCGGGCCGTCATTGACGCGGGTTTGACCTGGATCGGACCCTCGCCTGAGGCCATCGCGGCGATGGGCGACAAGCTCGAGTCCAAGCGGCTGGCCTCATCGGCCGGAGTGCCGGTGCTGGACTCTCTCGATCCCGGCTCGTTGACCGACGCCGACCTGCCCGTGCTCGTCAAGGCCGCGGCGGGGGGCGGCGGGCGGGGCATGCGCATCGTCCGCCAGCTGTCCGACCTGCGGGCTTGCCTCGAGGCGGCCCAAGCCGAGGCGGCGGCGGCGTTCGGCGACCCGACGGTCTTCGTCGAGCCGTTCGTCGAGCGCGGTCACCACGTCGAGGTACAGGTGCTGGCCGACCAGCACGGCACCCTGCTGGTGCTGGGCGAACGGGAGTGCTCGATACAGCGCCGCCACCAGAAGATCATCGAGGAGTCACCGTCGCCGCTTGTCCGGCAAACGCCGGGCTTGCGGGACCGGCTCTCCTTCGCCGCGATGGCGGTGGCCAGGTCCGTCGAGTACATCGGGGCCGGAACCGTCGAGTTCCTCGCCGTGCCCGACGGACGGTTCTGGTTCCTCGAGATGAACACGCGGCTGCAGGTCGAGCATCCTGTTACCGAGTGCGTGACCGGCGTGGACCTGGTCGAACTGCAGCTCCTCGTCGCGGCGGGCGGGGAGCCTGACCCGGAAGTGACCCGCGGCTGTGCCGTAGAGGCGCGGCTGTACGCCGAGGACCCCGCGGCCGGCTGGCTGCCCGCCACGGGAACCCTGTTCCGCCTGGACGTTCCCGTCAGCCAGCCCGCGTTCACGCCTCCGGTGCTTTCCGTCGCTCCGCGGGGGGTGCGGCTGGACGCCGGAGTCGAAGATGGCGCGGTGATCGGCGTCCACTACGACCCGATGCTGGCCAAGGTGATCGCCTGGGCGCCCTCCCGCGCTGAAGCATGCGCGGTCCTGGCTCGCACGCTCGCGCGGGCCCGGATCCATGGCCTGCGCACCAACAGGGACCTGCTCGTCCGCGTGCTCGGCCACCCCGCCTTCGCCGTCGGTGACACCGACACCGGGTTCCTCGACCGGCACGGCCTGGACCAGCTTTCTGCTCCGTTGGTCGGTTTGGCGGACGAGCGGTTGGCCGCCGTCGCCGCCACCCTCGCTGACGCGGCTTGGCGGCGGGCTTCGGCCGCCGTGCTTTCTGACTTGCCAAGCGGCTGGCGCAACGGGCCGGCCGCCGGGCAGAGCTCGGTGCTGACCGGGCCGGCCGGGGAGCATCGCGTGCGCTACCGGTTTACCCGCTCCGCTCGCGGTGGGGTCGCCGTCGACGACCTGCCCGGCCTGGTCGTGCTGTCGTCGACGGCCGGCACTGTCGTCATGGAGGTGGACGGCGTGGTCCGCCGGTGGCAGGTCGCCCGCTACCCGGGCGCCGACGGCGGCTGCCGTCTCGAGGTCGACGGGGACGCGGGAGCCGTGACGTTCTTCGAGGCCAAGCGGTTCCCGGCGCCCAGCCGCGCCGATGACCCGGGATCGCTGCGGGCGCCGCTGCCGGGGACGGTCGTCGCCGTCCGCGTCGAGGTTGGCGATGAGGTCAGCGCTGGCCAGGAGCTGCTGGTCATCGAGGCCATGAAGATGCGGCACGCGGTGCGCGCCGACCGGGCCGGGCGGGTGACGGCACTTCCCGTGCGGGCCGGGAGCACGGTGGAAGTGGATGCCGTGCTCGTGGTTGTCGACGCGGCCGGCGTGCCCGGCGTGCCCGGCGTTTCCCCGGACGAGCATCCCCAGGAGGTGTGATCGTGAGTTTTGTCGAGTCCGCTGAGCGGCTGGCGCTGCGCGAGTCCGTCGCGCAGGTGGCACGGAAGTTCGGGATCGGGTACGCCGTCACCCACGCCCGCCGCGGCGAGCCGCTCACCGAGCTGTGGCGGGCGCTGGGCGCGGCGGGATTCCTCGGCGTGAACCTGCCCGCGGAGTACGGCGGCGGCGGCGCCGGAATCTACGAGCTTGCCCTCGTGCTCGAGGAGGTCACCGCCGAAGGCGCGCCGCTCATCATGATGGTGGTCTCCCCCGCCATCGTGGGCAGCGTGCTGTCCAGATACGGAACGCCGTCACAGCGCGCGCAGTGGCTGCCAGGCATCGCCGACGGCAGCACCGTCGTCGCCTTCGGCATCACCGAACCTGACGCCGGGAGCAACTCGCACAAGATCTCGACAATCGCGCGCAAGGATGGCGGCGACTGGATCCTCAACGGCCGCAAGACCTTCGTGACCGGCGTTCCCAACGCCGACGCGGTCCTCATCGTCGCCCGCACCCAGCATGCCCGCACCGGTCAGCTGCGCCCGGCCATGTTCCTTCTCCCCCGCCAGACCCCCGGGTTCACCTATCACCCGATCGAGATGGACATCGCCGAAACAGAACGGCAGTGCCAGCTCTTCATCGACGACGTGCGGCTGCCCGGCGAGGCGCTCGTAGGCGGGGACGACGCCCCGATCGAGGCGCTGTTCGCCGGGCTCAACCCCGAGCGCATCATGGGAGCGGCCATCGCGATCGGTACCGGGCGCTTCGCGATCAACAAGGCCCGGCGTTACCTCCTGGAACGTGATGTCTGGGGTGTCCCGATCGGCGCCCATCAGGGCCTGGCTCATCCGCTCGCCCAGTGCCACATCGAAGTGGAGCTCAGCCGTCTCATGCTCGCCAAGGCCGCCACGCTCTACGACTCCGGCGATGACAAGGCGGCCGGCGAGGCCGCCAACATGGCGAAGTACGCGGCGGCGGAGGCCAGCATCCGCGCGCTGGATCAGGCCATCCAGTGCCACGGCGGCAACGGGCTCGCCGCCGAATACGGCCTCGCCATGCTGCTCGGGTGGGCGCGCGCCGGCCGTATCGCGCCCGTCAGCCGCGAGATGATCTTGAACTTCGTCGCCCAGCACTCGCTCGGCCTACCCAAGTCGTACTAAGGGGTAATCCGTGTCAGAACCGATCGTGCGCAGCGAGCCTGGCGACCGCGTCGTGACCATCACGCTCGACTCGCCGGCCAACAGGAACGCGCTGTCACGCCGGCTGGTCGCCGAACTAAGCGACGCGCTCACCGCCGCCGCTGCCGCCTCCGGTGCGCACGCCGTCGTGCTCACGCACACGGGGACCACGTTCTGCAGCGGCGCCGCGCTCGACGAGATGCGCGACGGTGATCCGTCAGACGGGACGCGCGACATGCTGGCCCTGTTCCGGCAGCTGCTCACGCTGCCGGTCCCGGTGGTCGCCCGGGTGGACGGCGCCGCCCGCGCGGGCGGTATCGGCGTCCTCGCCGCGTGCGACATCGTGCTCGCGTCCGCCCGCTCGACGTTCGCGTTCACCGAAGTGCGGCTGGGCCTCGCGCCCGCCGTGATCTCGCTGCCGCTGCGCCCGCTGCTCACCGCGCGGGCCGCCTCGCGGTACTTCCTCACCGGCGAGACGTTCGACGCCGCCGCGGCGCAATCGATCGGTCTCGTCACTGCCGCGAGTGATGACGTCGACGACCTGGCCGAGCCCGTGCTCGACGGGCTGCGCCGCGCCGACCCGCAGGGCTTGCGTGAGACAAAGCCGCTCGTCATCGGCGACCGGCTGCGCGTCATCGACGACGAGGGCGACGCCATGGGACAGCTGTCCGCACGGCTGTTCGCGTCCCCGGTCGCGCAGTCTCACTTCTCCGCCTTCTTCGATAAGACCGACAGGAAGGGCGGCCAGCGATGACGCTGCTGCGCGACAGGTTTGACCACTGGGCTCGCCTGCGGCCCGACGACCTGGCTCTGGCGTTCGGAGAGCAGGCCTTTACCTGGGGCCAGTGGCGCGACCGCGTGCTGCGGCTGACCGGCGCGCTGCGCGCCGCGGGAGTGCGAGCCGGGGACCGGATCGCGGTCCTCGACCTCAATCACGTCGCCACGGTCGAGCTCACGCTCGCCGCGTCCGCGCTTGGCGCCGCCACGGTGCCCGTGAACTTCCGGCTGAACCCCGACCAGATCCGGTACATCCTCATCGACTGCCGACCGGTAATCCTGTTTGCGGGGGCGGGGTTCACCGACGTCGCGACGGCCGCCGGCGCTCCCGAGCTTGTCCCGCGGGTCATCGTTCTCGACGAATACGAGCGGTTCCTCGCGGCCGGGCAGCCCGACTCAGGAACGAGCGTGGATCCAGCCGACGTGTGCCTCGTGATGTACACCTCGGGCACCACCGGCCGGCCCAAAGGAGCCCAGCTCACCCACGGCAGCGTGAGCGCGCACAGCGCGGCGTGCTGCGCCGCCATGTCGATCGGGCCTTCCGTGACCGCGATGGTCGCGATGCCGCTGTTTCACGTCGGCGGCTCGTGCTACGCCCAGGTCGGGATCTATGCCGGGGCACGCACGATCTTGGTGCGCGAGCCCACCCCGGCCGCGCTTTTCGGCGCGATCGCCTGCGGGGCGACCCATACGTTCGTCGTCCCGACGATTATCCACGGCGTGCTCGCCGCCGGGTCGCAGGCGATCGCGGCGTTCGGCGGGCTCGCGTCGATTTCGTACGGGGCCGCGCCGATGCCGCTGCCGATGCTGCGGCAGGCGCTCGACGCCTGGCCCGAGACCGACCTGGTCCAGGTGTACGGGATGACCGAGCTATCGGGTGTGGCCACCTTGCTCACCGACGCGGCGCACAGGGATTCTGCTCACCCCGAGCGGCTGGCCTCCGGCGGGCTGCCCTTGCCCGGCGTCGAGGTCCGCGTCGTCGATCCCGTCACGCTCGAGGATGTCACGCCCGGCGAGAGGGGCGAGCTCTGGTTCCGCTCGGCGCAGGTCATGTGCGGCTACCTCAACCGGCCCGAGGCGACCACGGAGGCCAAGACCGCCGACGGCTGGCTCCGCAGCGGCGACATCGGCCGCACGGACGACGCCGGCTTCGTCTACGTCCTGGACCGGGTCAAAGACATGATCATCACCGGCGGCGAGAACGTCTACGGCCCCGAGGTGGAGAGCGTGCTCGACGCCTGCCCGGGCGTGAGCGAAGGCGTGATCATCGGCGTCCCCGACGAACGCTGGGGCGAGGCCGTCAAGGCCATCGTCGTCCGGTCGCCCGGGGCGGAGTTGTCGGCCGACGACGTCATCGGCTTCTGCCGCGCCCGGCTGGCTCACTTCCAGTGCCCGACCTCCGTCGAATTCGTGGCCGAACTGCCGCGCAGCGCGACCGGCAAGGTGCTCAAGCGCGCGCTGCGCGAGCCCTACTGGGCCGCAACTGCCAGATGAATGTCCAGTTCAGCTTGCTATGACCAGATGAACGGCCCATTCATCTCAGCCGGATCGGGTGAGGCAGTGTCTGGGCGGTGGAGGTGAGAATCGGCTCATGACTACGGCATGGCCAGCGGTTTCTTATGATCAGTGGGGCGCGACCTGCGACACGCTGCACGCCCACGCGCAGGTGCTCGGCAAGCTGGCGGTGGAAATGGCCCCGCTCGAACCCGAACTGCACCACGGGGCGCTGCGGCTGACCGCGCGCGGCTGGGAGACCGCGCCGCTGCCCGCGCGCAACGGTTCCGGCTCTCTCGTGATAGCGCTGGACCTGCACTCACATGGTGCGGTAGTGGAGCACAGCGACGGGCATGCCGAACGGGTGCCGTTGACCCCGGACCGGCCCGTCGCCGACGTGACCAAGGAAGTGCTCGCCGCGGTAACCCGGCTCGGCGGCCACGTCCGGATCAACCCGGTGCCGCAAGAGGTCCCGTGGGGCGTGCCGCTCGACGAAGACCGCGAGCACGCGCGGTACGACCCGGCCCAGGTCGGCGACTACTTCGCCGCCGCCACCCAGGCCGCACTCGCGCTGACAGAGTTCAGCGCCCCCTACCGGGGCCGCTCCACACCGGTCAACGCGTGGTGGGGCTCGTTCGACCTCGCGGTGACGCTGTACTCGGGTGCGCCGGCCGCGCCGCCAGGTGACGGCTTCATCACCCGCAACTCCTCGGACGCTGAGCAGATCGTGGTCGGCTGGTGGCCAGGCGACGCCCGCCACCCAGACGCGGCGTTCTACGCCTTCGCCTTCCCCCCGACCGCCGGGTTCGCGGACGCCACGCTGTCCCCGGCCGCTGCCCGCTGGGACGAGAACCTGGGCGAGTTCATCCTCGACTGGAATGACGTTCGCACCGCCCAGGACCCGCGAGCAGCGGCCGTGGAGTTCGCGCACTCGGCGTTCCGGCAGGGCTGCCTGACGTGTGGGTGGGACGCGGACCTCCTCGGCAGCACCGAAGGCAATCCGCCTCCCGTCAGGTGAGCCCTGTCACGTTCTTACGTGCATGCGATGGTTGCCGGTATCGTGCCCGTGCCGGTGGAATTGGCGGTGAAGCCGATCGACGTTGAGCTCCCCTGCTTGATCACCCCGTTGTACGGAGCGTTCGTGACGGTGACCGACTGGCCAGACTGCGTGAAGGTGCCGCCCCACGAGCTGGCGATGGTCTCCCCGCTTGGCAGCGTGAAGTTCAGCGTCCAGCCGTTGAGCGGGCCGCCACCGGTGTCGGCCACGACGATGTTCGCCTGGAAACCGCCCGACCAGGAGCTTGACACCGAGCCCGTCCCCGAGCACGTCGCGGGCACCGGAGCGGCGCCGTTGATGTCCACGGAGAACGAGTTGGTGGCCAGCCCGGCGCCGCCCTGCCAGAGCTCGAAGCCAGCCTCCATGTCGATCAGGTACCAGGAGCTCTGCGTGTAACCGCGGCTGACCGCGTCCTGCACCAGCGGGGCGAGGTCGAGGCCGCTGACCGAGGTGGTCCCTGTCGTCATCGTGTAAGAGACGGTGTCGAAGCCTCCCTGGGACCCTTCCCACACGTTGTAGGAACGGCCGCCGAGGCTCACATTGGTCGCGACCTCTGACCCGAACGGCTGGACCGGGCCGTTGTGGTTGAGCCAGATCATCAGCTCGGTGCCGTTGGGCTGACCGGTCGTGGTCGGTGTCTGGTTGAACCAGATGTCGTAGGCCACGTCGTAGTCGTTGCTGCCACCAGGCTGTGTGGTGCTCCAGCTCGTGGTGACCTTGCCTGTCGTTATGTTCGACACCTGGATCGGGGTGGCGGACAGGCCGCCGGACGTGCAGTTGCCCCAGTGGCAGCCCTGGTAGATGGATGGGTAGCCGCCGGGCGCGCCGTTGGTCGCGTTGTCGATGGCCGAATTCGCCACGGTGAAGTCGGCGTTGCCGTCGGTGGTGATGGACTCGGAGGCGCCTGAGCCCCACTCGTTGTTCTGCACGTTGTAGACGCCGCCGGCCACCGAGGTGAACTGCATCTGGGTCAGCTGGGTGGTGGCGGCCAGCGCGCCGGGCGCCCCCGTTCCGATGGCGAGCAACCCGCCGGTGATCAGCGCGGCGCCGGCCAGGCTCGCCGCTTTCCTTGTCATCTTGGTCCACGTCATAGCGGGCCTCCTTACCGCGTGGGCTTGCCGTAGTTGAACGGCAGGGCCTCTAGCTGGTCGATCGGGATCTGAGTGAGTACGTATGCCCAGTCGCCGTCCGGGAACAGGTTGTCCGGATCCATAAGCGCCGGGTAGGGGTTCACGCCGCCGTGTGTCGCCTCGTATGGCCGCGGGTCCTCCGCGTAGGTGACGACCGCGCCGCCGTGGTCGGTGATGATCAGCCCGTACTTCTGCATCGCCCGCGCGATTGTCTGCACGACCGGGCTGTAGAGCGTGCTCACGTTGAACGAGGGGTTCAGCCGCAGGCGCTGCCCTTCGCACGGGATGTCGCTGCCCACGGTGTTGCCGTCATCGCGGTTGGCGGGCCAGGAGAAGCAGCTGGCCTGAGTCCGCGGGACTACGAGGTTGATGGCGTGGTCGATAGAGCCGCGCCGCAGTTCGGAGATCCGGATTGTGAACGCGCCGAGCGGCAGGCCTGAGGCGGTCGCGCCCAGCGGGTTCTTGAAGATCCCGGGGTTCTTGGAGTAGTGCTTGATCTTGCCGCCCCAGCAGGCCGACCAGTGGCCGCTGGCATCCTGCTGCGCGCGCCAGAAGTCCCAGTAGGTGTCGGTGGACGGCTGGTAGATCGTGGTCGACTCGTCGGTGCCCTGCGACACGATCAGGTTCTTGGGCGTGGGCACGTCTTTCAGCGAGGGCGCGATCACCTTTGCCAGTTGGGGCAAGTTCTGGCAGTCGGAGTAGGTCCAGTTCTGCACGGGGGTGTGGCGGCCGACGTAGAAGATGGGCGTGGAGTAGGTGTCGGTGTTGAGACCCCAAAGGCCGTTGGTGTCCTGCTCGTCCTGCTCGATGTTGGCCACGATGGCGGCGGAGTTCGGGGCCAGCGGCACGCTGGCCGGCAGCGGCGTGTTCCACGGACCGGCCGACGAGAATCCGTTAACGGGCCTCGGGTGCCGGTGCGCGTCCCCCGCGTCCCCCGCTCGCCCGCCCTGACCGGCCAGCGCGGGACCCGCGCAGACCGTCAGCGCGAGTGAGGCGGCCGCTGCGACGGATACCCACCGCGCACGTGCACGCATCTGTGCCGCTCCTTCCGCGCCACCTTCTTCGGCGGCTAGGCAAAGCTGGGCGGAGCGTACCTCGGCCGGCGGCCCGGCTGCCCGCGCGCCGCCGCGCGGTTGGGCGAAGCCGCGCCACCTCGTGCCCGGTGACCTCGTGCGACGGCCGCGGGGCCGCAACCAGCGGTGATGTAACTTACTGGCAGGTGGATGGAGCCGCCGACCGACGACGGGCTAGAGGATGAGGACGGCCTGGTCGTCATCCCGGCCGCCGACGTAGCCGTGAGCGACGATCTCGTCCGGATGCTGCGCAATGCCGAACCGCGATAACCAGCGACGCGAGTAGCAGGTGAGGGAGTCGAGCCTGGAAAGGATGGATACGGCTAGCGGTGACAACACCCGCCCGCCGTGGACGGCCCGTACCCGTCGGCGCATGGTCCCACCGGTCACACCAGCCTCTGCTGCTCACTTCACATACTGTGTGACCAGAATGCGACCCGAAATGTCCGGAATGTGGGTGCGGAGAGTGTGCGAAGTCAGGCGCAGCGCGCTCCCATCTGCCTGACGGCACCCGACTCCGTGATAGGACCGTGCTATGACCTGGCCGCGGCCCGTGCCTCTCGTCGGCGACCCGACATCCGTCGCCGAGCGGTCGGCGGCGCCCGCCGGCTGGGCTTTCGACGACGCGACCGTGGCCGCTGTGCTCAACGTTGTCGGCGCCCGCCGCGACGTCAGGAGATACCGTCCCGACCCGGTGCCGCCGGAAACCCTTCGCCAGGTCCTCAACGCGGGGCATCAGGCCCCTTCCGTCGGGCACTCACAGCCGTGGCGGTTCATCGTGATCAGGGAGCAGGCGACGCGCGACAGTGCGGCGCTGCTCGCCGACAGGGAACGGCTCCGGCAGGCGGACCTGTTCACCCCCGAACGCCGCGCGATGCTACTCGACCTCCAGCTCGACGGCATCCGGGAGGCGCCGGTCGGCGTCGTCGTCGCCTGTGACCGCCGCACGCCGCCTGCCGGGGTGCTCGGACGGGCCAGCTTCGCCGACGCCGACGTGTGGAGCTGCGCGTGCGCGGTAGAGAACATGTGGCTCGCCGCCCGCGCGCTCGGCCTGGGGCTCGGGTGGGTCACCCTCTTCGAGCCAGCCGACCTCGCCGGGCTTCTTCACCTGCCGGACGGGGTCGCGACCCTGGGCTGGCTGTGCCTCGGCTGGCCGGACGAGCGTCCCCCCGCCCCGGGACTCGAGCGCCGTGGCTGGTCGCACCGCATGCCGCTCGATGAGGTCGTACTGTCGGAGCGGTGGCCGTCGGCGGACGAGCCGGTGCGGCCGGTTTCCCATCTGGCCGGGCCGGACCAGGCCGCCGTCGTGGCGGGCCGCGACACCGGCGACGATCTGCTGACGGTTCCAGACTCTCTCGGAGTCCTCGACGCCGCCGTCAATCGCGTCCTCGCCTTGGGTCCGCAGGCGCCGGAAGGCGGGACGCTGATCGTCGCGGCGGCCGACCACCCCGTCACCCGCCATGACATCTCCGCGTATCCGCCGTCGGTAACGGCCGACGTCTTCGCCGCCACCGAATGCGGCGTGTCCCTCGGCGCCGCGACCGCCCGGCAGGCCGGACTGGCGGTTGAGGCCGCGTACGCGCGCCTGGCCGGGCCAGGCGGTGACCTAGTCGACGCGGACGCCATGTCCGCCGAAGACACAAAGTCCATCGTCGAGCAGGGCAAGGCGACAGGGCGCCGGCTCGCGAACCGCGGCCTGATCTGCCTGGGCGAGGTCGGCATCGGTAACACCACGGTCGCCGCGGCGTTGAGCTGCGCACTGCTCGGCCTGCCCCCGGAGAGCGCCGTCGGCCTGGGCGCGGGCGCGGACACGCCGATGGTGATGAGGAAGCGGGACGTCGTCGCCCGGGCCGTCGCGCGAGCCCGTGCCGCACACCCCGGCCGACTCGCGGACCCGTGGGTGGCACTGGCCAGCCTCGGCGGACCCGAGGTCGCGCTGCTAGCCGGGATCACCCTGGGCGCCGCCGAGTGCCGCGTTCCCGTCGTGCTCGACGGCCTCGTCACCTCGGTCGCGGCCCTGATCGCGGTCCGCGCCGAGCCGGCCGTGCAGAGCGTGCTCGTGGCCGGGCAGTGCAGCCGCGAGGTGGCGCATCGGGCAGTCCTCAACGACCTCGGCCTGGAACCGCTGTTGCAGCTCCGGCTGCGGTCAGGCGAAGGCGTCGGCGCTTGCCTCGCGGCGCAACTGCTGCTCACGGCCCTGCGCGTACGGAAAGCCACCGCCCGGGTCAGTAATGGTAGCGGGCCGCGAGGACGATGATCTCCGCGTCTGTGACGATATAGACAAGGCGATGCTCGTCGTCGACCCGCCGCGACCAAGCGCCAGGCAGGTGGTACTTCAGCGGCTCAGGTTTGCCGATGCCGTCGAACGGATCCTTCAGGACATCTTCGATCAGCTTGTTGATCCTCGCCAGCATCTTGCGATCGGTCTTCAGCCAGGACGTGTAGTCTTCCCAGCCCTGGTCCTCGAATACCAGTCGCACCGGGCTACCGGGCATCCTCGGCGTCGGGATCGACCAGAGCGTGCTCGGCTACGTGGATGCCGGTGAGGGCATTCTCGTAAGCCTGCAGGAGCCGACGCGCGTTGGCTGGCGACCGCAGGAGATAGGCACCCTCGCGTAGGGCGGCGTGGTCCTCAGCGGAGATCAGCACGGCATTGCCGTGCTTAGACACGATCTCGATGGCCTCGTGGTCCTCATTGACCTTCTTGATCAGCGGGAAGAGCGCCTTGCGCGCCTCGCTCGCGGTGATCGCCATGACGGCCAGCCTTTCAAGAGTGGTACCGGATATCGTACCACCGGTTATAGCCCTGCTGGCTCGTCAGCTGAACGTGTCGATGTTCTCGATCTTCCAGCGGCCCGCCTGGTGGATCGCGGTGACCGCGAGCATCGCGCCGCCGTAGGTCGTCTGGCTGGTGCCGGACCGGGTGTCCTGCTGGTTGACGAAGATCAGCACGCGGGCCTGATTGCCGTTGAGCAGTTCCACCCCGCTGTTGGTGACGGTCGTGGTCACCACGAGTTTCTCCGCCGGGGCGTCCCGCTGCACGAGCGCGAACAGGCTGTTGTACTGCTGGATCGCGCCTCCGGTCAGCAGTCGCTGGGCAGCCTGCCTGGTCGCGCCGGTGTCGGCGTAGCTGTAGGAGAAGATCGTCCGGACGGCGCTGTCGATCTGGTCGCGGACCGCGATGGTGGCGGCCGGGTCGATGACGGCCGTGTTCTCCTGGGCGGCCTGGGTCCGCAGGGTGCTGGCGTGCAGCGTGGCCCAGATCCCGAAGCCGCCGAGCAGGACGGTGAGCGCGCCGGGAATCAGCAGCGCCAACGTGTGGCGGGGGCGCGCGGTGGTGGCTGACGTACCTTCGGCGGGTACGGCCGCGAGTGCGGGGTCGGCTTGAGCGGTGTCCGCCTGGACGGTGTCCGCCTCGGCGGTGGCCACCTGGACGGTGTCCGCCTGGGCGGTGTCCGCCTCTGCGGTGGCTGGTTGGGCAGGCTGGTACCAATGGGGCATGGCGTGTCCTATCCGGCGCTGCCGACCGGCGCCTGGCCGAGCGCGGTGAGCTTCCACCCCGAGGCGGTCCTGGTGAGCTGGCCGACAAGGCGGGTCTGCTTGCTGACCGTTGCTCCCTGGCTGGGGATGACGTTGATCTGGACGGCGGTGATGATGCTCGCCGTTCCGGCCTGGGTGTTCAGCGTGACCAGCGCGGCGTCGAGGATCTTCGCGGTGGTGATGGTCTTGGCCTGCTCGACCTGGTGCTCGAACTGTGAGCGGCCCGCGACGACCTCTGCCAGCAGCGCCCCGGCCGACGACTGTGCCCACAGGTTCAGGCCTGCGGCGACGTGCCGGTAGTCGAGGGTGTTGAAGTTCTGCACCGCCTGCTCGCCTTCCGCCAGGACCTGGTCGCGGGTCTGGGCGAGGCCAGGCGTGCCGGCCTGGGCGGCGCTGTGCCACGACCAGCCCGCCCAGGCGGCGAAGATCACGGCGGCCGCGGCTAGCACCGCCGCGACGGCCAGAACCGGGTCGCGGAACGCGCCGACGGCTGCCTTCACGGGGTCACCCCCAGCAGCTGGGCCAGTCCTGGCTGCGCCGCCGACGGCACGCCGCCGCCGGACGGCGCGTGGGCGGAGCCGCGCACATCGCCCTCACTAGCCGGCTCGGTGCAGGCGGCGGAGGTGTTGAGCGGTGGCGCCGGGGAGGTGTCTAGCCCGTTGCGGTACACGGTGCCGCCGTATCCGGCAGTGCACGGCAGCGGGCTGAAAAACGTGAGCGCCATACCGAAGTTGGCCCCCTTATTCGTGATGACCGTGGATCCGGCCGCGATGTCGGCCGGCAGGACCGACAGGAGTTCGTCCAGTGCCTGGCCCCTGGTGAGCGTGACTTCCGAGGTGGTCAGCAGGTTGGCGATAAGCGTCGCGAGGCCCGGGTTGGTGTTCGCCAGCAGGTCGGCCACCTGGGCGCCCACCTGCGGACCGGCGATGATGAGCTTGCGCAGGTCCGGGTCGGTCGCCTTGAGCTGCTTGGCGAGCAGCCGGGCGCTGTTGGCGAAGGAGTCGAGTTCGCCCGACTCCGCGATCTGGGTGGCGAGCACCGTCTTGCTGTTGGTGATCAGCGTGATCGTCTGGCCAGTCGTGGCGGACAGCGCCTGGACCAGTGCGTGGTTGCCGTCGATGATCGACGCGAGGTCGGTCCCTTGTCCCTGCAGCCCGGTTGCCATCTCGTCAAGCAAGGTGCGGAGTGTGCCGAGCGGCAATGACGTTGCCAGCGTGTTGAGGCTGGTGAGCAGGCTGGTCACGGGCAGCGGCAGCTGGGTGTCGCGCTGCGGGATCACGCTGCCCGCGGTCAGGTAGGGGCCGGATGTCGCGTCCGGGCGCAGGTCGACGTACTGCTCGCCGACCGCCGACAGGTCAGCGACGGCGGCCTGCAGACGGGCCGGGATCGGCGGGGCGGAGTCGCTGATGTTCAGGTCCGCTTCGACGCCGGTGGCGGTCAGCCGGACGGCGCCCACCCGGCCGACGGAAACCCCTCGGTAGGTCACGTCGGCGTTGGGGAAGATGCCGCCGGCCTGGGCGAGGTCCAGCCGTACCACGTAGTAGCCGGGCATGCCGACGTACCGGCCCAGGTTGGCGTAGTGAATGCCGGTGTAGGCCACGATCAGCACGCTGAGCACCGCGAACACGGCCAGTTTTATTCTCGTGGCGGTGCTAAGCATCAGTGCTTGCCCTTCGGTTTCTGCGGCTCCACCGGCGGGATGACCTTGGTGCCCGCGGCCGCCTGCACCTTCAGGTAGATGTTCAGGTAATCGCCCTGCACGTCGCCCAGCACCTGATCCGTAAACGGGTAGGTCAGCAGCACCTGGAGCGCCAGCGGCAGTGACTGCCCGGCGTTGGCGAGTTCGGTCAGCGTGGGCGTCAGCTCCCGCAGATCGGTGACCAGGCTGGCCTCGCTGGCGTTGATGGTGCTGACCGCCACGCCGGACAGCGCGTGCAGCGAGTTCAGCAGGGTGACCAGCTGGTTGCGCTCGTCGGCGAGGACCCGCAGCCCGGGGGTGAGGTTATCGAGCACGTTGCCGATCTGCCGGTCGCGCGCCTTCAGCGTCGCAGACAGCGTGTTCAGCCCGTCGAGCGCGGTGATGATGTCGCCGCGGTGGGTGTTGAGGTTCGCGAGCAGCGTGTGCAGCCGGACCAGCAGCTGGCGGACCTGCGGTTCGTCCTGGTTGAGGGCGACGGCCAGCTGGGACGTGATCGTGTGCAGCTCGTTGATGCCGCCGCCGTTGAGCAGCAG
>Ga0210395_10000499_pt1 | contig 30812 bp, 28 predicted proteins | sample IncBWH4OmetaG_FD_150861 | JGI IMG/M metagenome (GOLD analysis project Ga0210395, IMG submission 150861) | Forest soil microbial communities from Barre Woods Harvard Forest LTER site, Petersham, Massachusetts, United States - Inc-BW-H-4-O ... | reverse complement strand
CCTGCCGAAGCGGAAACTCCTTGGCAAGATCAAGACACCGCGGCCGCTCGCCGGCATCGCCATCTCGGCCGACGGCCGCACCGTCGTCGCCGTCGACGACGCGCAGCCGACATTATTCCTGATCGACACCGAAGCCGGCCAAGTGCGCGAGGAGATCGTGCTCAAGGACGTGCCGAAGGCGGCGCAGATCGCGCGTTACGCGCCGGACAACAGCCTGGTCGGCGTCACCAGCCTGAACAGCGACACGGTGAGCCTGATCGATCCGACATTCCGCGAGCAGACCGCGATCAAGGTCGGCTCGCAGCCGATGGACATGGCGTTCCGCGGCGACGAATTGTTCGTCGCCTGCCAGGGCGACGGCTCCATGCACGTCATCGATATTCCGGGGCGCCGCGCCAAGGGCAGCTTCAAGGCCGGCACCGGCTGCGAATCCGTCGGCTTTTTTTAGCCGTGGCCTTATGGCAATCTGCCTGCGGCATTAGGAGAGGGGTGAGAGGGTGAATGTGGCACGGCAAGATTGACGCGGGTGCTCGCTCGCGATTGCTCACATTACTCATGAGATTTTCTGTACCGGCCTTGGTTCTGGCCTGGGCGGCGGGAGCTTGGACGGACACGATCGCCGTCAAAGGCGCCGCGACAGATTTGCGGTCGATCGCGCAAAGCGCGCAGTCGCGGATGTATCGCTGGCGGGACGCCAAGGGCATGGCGCTCTCGGGGCCGAACAACGAAACTTTGTCGAACAACTGGTCGGGCTACGGCATAAACGGCGGCAGCACTTACACTGCCGTGCAAGGCAGCTGGACCGTTCCTTCGGTGTCCTATCAATCCTAATCGGGATCGCCCGACGTCGAAGCCTCCTCGACCTGGATCGGCATCGGCGGCCAGGACGGCGACGAGACGCTCATTCAAATCGGCACCATGCAGGCAGCCGCGCCGAACGGCGACGCCGAATATTTCGCCTGGTACGAAATCCTCCCCGCAACCGAGGTTCCGATCAGCCGCAAGCAATATCCGATTAAGCCGGGCGACACGATCACCGCCACGATTCAATGCACCGCGGCATGCGTGCCCTACGGGCTATCGACCTGGGTCCTTACCTTGACCAATGCGGGCAAATGGCCGCAGCCGTACACGATAACATTGCAATACGCCTCGAGCCTGACCTCCGTCGAATGGATCATGGAGGGCCCATGCATCAAGGATTGCGGGTCCTCGTCGCCCGGGTTCGCCTACATGCCCAATTACGGCTCGACCACGTTCAGCGCCATCAGCGTCAATAACGTCAATCCAAAGCTGTCGCGCTCGCCCAATGGGATCATCATGAAGGACCCGAACGGCAATGCGACGTCGATGCCGTCCGACCCGATCGGCAATTCGTTTACGGTGAATTTCACCATCTGATTGCCGTTGCCAATCTACTGTGCCGGCGTGGGGAAGCGCCGCCGCGCCGATAATCGCTATCGCTTGGCATCGTCTTCGTGAGATTATTCGCGCCCGGAATGGCCTGATTCGCCCATTTGGTGGATTTGCTGGCCAGTGCAACCGCAGCCGACCGACAGATGCCGGATAGAACGGGGCTTTCCAACATTTTCGCCGCCACCGTGAACGGCCGGTCGTCGACCGGGCCGGATCAATTCCGCGTGCCGGCAACCGGCGACGGGGCTGTCAATGCGGAAACGGCCGCCAACCGGGAACCGGCCGATCTCACGCTCGCCGGACTCGTGTTGCTGCCGGTTACGATTTTCGTGGTTACACTCTTGACCATCGACTTTTTGCTCGGCGCGAATTATGTCGCGACGATCTGGCCTGCAAACGCCATCGTCCTGGTTGCGCTGCTCCGTCACAGCCGTAATCTGCGCAATTACGGCTCGATCATCGTCGGCAGCGCCTGCGCCATTGCGCTTGCCAACGCCGCCGTAGGCAACAGCGCGGCGTCTTCCGCGATCTTCGGCGTGGCCAATATTTTCGAAGTCGCGGTAACGCTGGCTTTCCTCTCGGTCTTGCACATCAACGCCGCCAATCTCACGAGTTTCAAAAATCTGCTCATTTTCATGGCCGTCGCGGGCGTCGTGGCGCCGGCCGGCAGCAACGCCGTCAACGCGATGGTGATCGGCGCGGCGCACGGAATTCCGTGGCGCACGATCTGGCTGCAAGCCTATCCCGCCCATGCCCTGGGCATGGTCGTCGTGGCGCCGTTCCTCATCAGCATCACGTCGCGGGAGTGGCATGAGCTGCGCGTGCGGCAGCGGCTCGCCGAGGCCGCGGCGATTTTCGCATTCTTCATTGCCATTGGAATTTGCGGGGCGTATTTCCGTCCCTTCGCGTTTCTCATGGTCCCGGCGATTCTGTTTTCGACGCTCCGCTTCGGCCTGATCGGCGCCACCGCGGCCAATCTCCTCACCGCGCTTTTCACATCGAGCTTCGTCCTCTGGAACATCGGCGAGCCGATTCTGTCGCGGTCGGATTCCTCGGAGCGGATCCTGGCGATGCAGGTGCTGTTGGCTTTCACCTCGCTGTGGTGCCTGCCGATCGCCGCCTTGCTGACCGAGCGCGATCGTCTGCTGGGCGACCTGTCGCTCGCCAACACGCAATTGAAGACGGAAAGCGAGACAAAATCCCATCTGGTGGTCGGCCTGCGCCGGCACCTGTCGATCGCCGAGGAGAGGGAACGGCTGCGGCTGTCCTACGAGCTGCATGACCAGGCCGGCCAAGATCTGATCGCGGCGATCCTGGAGCTCAACGAGATTGATTCGCTGATCGACGGCCGGGCGCGCGAGCGCCTGCACCTGGTGCGCAAGAAGATGGAGGAGCTCGGCAAGACGCTGCATCGCATCGCCTGGGAATTGCGGCCGCCGGCGATCGACGAGCTGGGGTTGCGAAAAGCGCTGGCAAGCTACATCGCCGATTGGGGCGAACGCAGCGGCACCGAGGTCGATTTTCACTGCGACGATCCCAACTTCGACGAAGTGCCGAACGAGATCGGCACCACCGTCTATCGCATCGTGCAGGAAGGACTGACCAATATCCTCAAGCACGCCCGAGGACCGTCCGACGTCAGCGTCGTCATCCGGCGCGTCGGCGCGACGCTCCAAGTCATCATCGAGGATAATGGCTGCGGATTCGACGTGGGCGCCATGGCGGCAAAACCCGGCGACTATGGCGGCCTGGGACTCGACGGCATGCGTGGGCGCTTGATACTGATCGGCGGAACACTTGAAGTCGAATCCGCGGTCGGCGCCGGCACCACGATTTTCGCCCGCATCGCGCTCGACAGCCAAAGGTCAGCGGCGTGACCGAGAAAATTCGCATCGTACTGGCCGACGACCACCCCATCGTGCTCGATGGCCTGCGCAATCTCATCCGGGTGGAACCGGATTTTGAGCTGGTCGGCGAGGCCGCAAGCGGGCTCAGCGCGCTGAAGATCATTCGCGAGAAACGCCCGGACGTCGCCGTGCTCGACATATCGATGCCCGAGCTCAACGGCATCGTGCTCAGCCGCCGCTTGGCCGGCGAAATGCCGGCGCTGCGGCTTCTGGTGCTCACGCTGCACGAGGACCGCGCCTATCTGAACCAGGCGCTGGAAGCCGGGGTGCGCGGTTACGTGCTCAAGCGCTCGGCGGTGGAAAATCTGGTCCAGGCCATCCGTGCCGTGATGGTCGGCGGACTCTACATCGATCCGGCGATCGTCGGCCGGGTATTCGAGAGCAAACAGGTCAACAAGCGGCTGGCGGCGCGCAAAGGCGTTGCGCCGGCACTGACCGACCGCGAGGCCGACGTGCTCAAGATGGCGGCGCTGGGCTTCACCAACAAGGAAATCGCGTCGCGGCTCGACGTCGGCGTGAAATCGATCGAGACCTACAAGGCGCGCGGCCTGGAAAAGCTTGGCCTGAAGACGCGCGCCGAATTGGTCCGCTATGCCTCCGGCCAAGGCTGGCTGGATTTCTGATCCCCCGACACGGTAACGGCTTGGTTAAGACGTCAGGCAATCTCTGACAGGTCGAAGCCGTATTCTTAAGCCCGCCGCGGCGCAATTGCGGTATTGCTTCATGGCGGGAGGCGGTGGCCGGCAAAACTTTTGTCGACCGCTGCTCAATGTCAGGGGACAATGCATGGCGAGAGCGGCGAAGAAAAGCGAGCTTGGCCGCGAGCCGTTCCGCAGACTTTCCGACAGCGAGATTCTGCTGTTCGTGACGCGCACGCTGCAGCCGCAATTGGACGACGCCGATGCGCCGAACGTCTTCGCCAAACTGCAGAGCCTGAAGGACACTCTGCGGCAACAGGACATGATGCTGCCGGACTGGCCGGATTGCGCCGGCAAAGACCGCATGCGCGACGCCCTTGTCGTGGCCTCGGACCTGATCGCGCAAATCATCGACGATTTAGCCGGCGCGGTCAGGCGGGACGCCGACGTCCGCGAAGCGAAATCCGCATGAGTCCGTGGCGCTGACGTGGCGGCAGCGCATACCACGCGTTCCTCCGCCGGCGGGCATTCGTTCCCGTTGGATTTTGCATCGATCAGCTTCCTGATCGTGGACGATCAGCCGTTTACGCGCCGCCTGGTGCGGTCGATGCTGCACGGCTTCGGCAGCCGCGAGGTTTACGAAGCCGCGAGCGCCGCCGAGGCGCTCGAGCTTGCCCGCGGCACGATGCCGAACATCATCATCACCGATCTGATGATGCCCGATTTGAACGGGCTTAAATTCATCAAGATGCTGAAAGCGCCCAGCGCGCCGATCAGCCGGATTCCGATCATCGTGCTGTCCGGCTATTTGACCAAGACCGCGGCGCTGGGGGTGAACGAGGCCGGGGTGGACGAGCTATTGGTCAAGCCGGTTTCGCCGAAGGCGCTTTATGAGCACATCTCGCGCATCGTGCTGCGCAAGGACCAGGCGAATCCGCCGACGGCGTTCGTGCAGAACCAACGGCGCCGCGCCGAGCTCCATAAGAAGAAGGCCGGCGACCTGGCCCTCTTGTAACGCATCGCGAGCGGCCCGCTATCGCTCCGTTGCCGTCGCAATCTCTTTTGCCGGCACGGTCTCGTCCTGGGCGCGCTGCTGCACCGGCTTTCGCTCGCGCGTCAAATTGTAGGCGCTGTTGATCAGCGCCAGATGCGAAAAGGCCTGCGGGAAATTGCCGGTGAGGCGTTCGGCGCGCGGATCGTATTCCTCGCTCAACAGGCCGACGTCATTGCACAGGCCGACGAGACGGCGAAACAGCCGCTCGGCGTCGTCATAGCGGTCCTGCAGCATATAGACGTCGACCAGCCAGAAGCTGCAGGCGAGGAACGCGCCCTCGCCGGGCGGCAACGCATCTTCGACCTGCTCGGTGCTGTAGCGCATAACGAAGCCGTCGCGCATGAGGTGCCGTTCGATCGCCGCGATGGTATTGGCGATGCGCCGGTCGGTGACCGGCAGAAAGCCGATGCAGGGCAACAGCAACAGGTTGGCGTCGAGCTGGTTCGAGCCATAGGCCTGCACGAACGTTCCCAGTTTTCCGTCGAAGCCACGCTCGCAGACATCTTCGTGAATCTCATCGCGCAACTTAAGCCAGTCGTCGAGCGGCCCATCAAGCCCGAACGTCTCGATGCTCTTGATGCCGCGGTCGAACGCCACCCAGGCCATAGCCTTCGAATAGGTGAAATGCTGCGCCGGCCCGCGCATTTCCCAAATGCCCTGATCCGGCTCGCGCCAGATCTCGGTGAGATGTTCGAGGAATTTCAGCTGGATATCCCAGCCCGATTGGTGGGTCGAAAGCCCACTGCGCCGGGCCTGGTAAGCCACGTCCATGGTCTCCCCGAACACGTCGAGCTGCCGCTGCGTGTGCGCGGCGTTGCCGATGCGCACCGGCGCCGACTGCTCATAGCCGGGCAGCCAGTCCGCGACCCACTCGATCAGCCGCCGTTCGCCGCCGAGGCCGTACATGATCTGCAGCTGCTCGGGGCTGCCGGCCACGGCGCGCAACAGCCATTCGCGCCAGGACTGCGCCTCCTCGTAATAGCCGGCATGCATGACGGTGAGCAGCGTCAGCGTGGCGTCGCGCAGCCAGCAGTAGCGGTAATCCCAATTACGTTTGCCGCCGATCTGCTCCGGCAGCGAAGTGGTGGGGGCTGCGACGATGCCGCCGGTCGGCCCATAGGTCAGCGCTTTCAGCGTGATCACCGAGCGGCGCACCGCATCCGACCACTCGCCGGCCGGCCGGCACTTTGCCGACCACTCGGTCCAGAACTTTTCGGTGTCCTGCAGCGCCGTGGTCGGGTCGTGCGTTTCCGGCAAAGTCTTGTGCGAGCGCGAATAGGTCAGGACGAACGGAATGGTCTCGCCGTCGCCGATGACGAACTCGCCGACCGTGGTCATGTCCTTGCCCTTGAGGCGCACCGGCGTGCGCAGCACCGCCATGTCGGGACCGGCGATCGCGCGTAGCGCGCCGTTTTCGAGCCGCGTCACCCACGGCACCACGGCGCCGTAGCCGAAACGCAGGATGAGCTCGGTGTGCATTTTCAGCTTGCCGCGCCTGCCGACGACGAGGCGCACGATCTCGGAATGCTCAGCTCGGAACGGCATGAAATCGACCAAGGTGGCGGCGCCGTCCACGGTTTCGAAATGGGTTTCGAGAATGAGCGTGTTTGGCCGGTAGCGCCGCGTGACGCGGGCCTCTTCCTGCGGCGCCACCAGCCAGCGGCCGTGATCGCGCGTGCCGAGCAGCGCGGCAAAGCACGCCTCCGAATCGAAACGCGGCCAGCACAGCCAATCGATCGATCCGTCGCGCGCGACCAGCGCCGCGCTCACGCAATCGCCGATCAGGGCATAATCTTCGATCCGGGCCGGCATGTTGCAGGAAGCCACCTTGGTCAGGAAAAATCTACGACGACCTTGATGTCGTCCGGTTGGGGATCAAGCGATTGCGTCCACTGCTCGACCGGCACGCGCCGGGTGATCAGGCGGTCGAGCCACGCCGGGTCGGCACGCTCGAGCGCCGCGACGGCGTCTTCATAATGCGCGCGATTGGCGTTGACGCTACCGAACACCGTGTCGTTGTCGAGCACCATGGTGCGATTGAGGCTGCCGACATCGACGTCGAGATCGTGTCCGGGCGACGACACGCCGACGAGGCAGACGATTCCGGCTGGCGCGGTACGGCCAAGCGCATCGCGCACCACGCTCGGCGCGCCGGTGCATTCCATCACAATGTCAGGCTTGAGCGGATTGAGTTCGGTGAGTTTTTCCAGATGAAACGTGCCGCCAAGCCCGTCCACGATCGCGCGCTTCGCCACGCTGTCATGATGGTCGAGCACATGGACGTCGAGGCCGCGTTGTGCGCCCAGCAATGCGGCGAGCAGACCGATCGGCCCGGCGCCGGTGACCAAGAGCGTCTGCGGCTGCCATGCCCGCGAGCGCCGGCCGATGCGTTCGGTATGATCCCAGGCTTTGGCGACGACGCTGGTCGGCTCGACCAGCACGCCGGCATCGCCGAGGGAGCGATCGATCTTGATCAGAAAATCCGGCTCGACGCGGAAAAAATCCGCGCCATATCCGTTGCGTTCCTTGATGCCGCGTTCGGTGTAGCGGCCGTTGCGGCACATATCCCATTCGCCGACCGCACAGGCGGGGCACGGCACCGGATCGGGCCGGCGCACGATGCCGACGACGCGGTCGCCAGGACGAAATCCGCTGTCGGGCGGCGCCTCGCACACTTCGCCCAGCGATTCGTGGCCGATCACCAGCCGCTTTTCGCCGGGCGGCGCCCAGCCGTAGGACCCCGACACGATTTCACGGTCGGTGCCGCAGACGCCCAGCGCCAAAGCGCGCACCAGCACCGCGCCGTCGGCGCGCGGCGGCTCGGGGACGTCTTCAACGCGCGCTGAATTGGCAATACCGGGCGCGACAGTCAGGGCGCGCATCATCTTGTTCCGTGATTGCAATGTTCGAGGCTGCTGCCCCGCGCAGCCGTGGAAGCAATGTCAGCGGGGGGTAAAGCGTGCCGGCGAAGAAAGTTCCCACGATGGAACCGACCCGGATTTGGGTTGCACCGCCGCGCCTGTTGCACTGCAACATAAGGGCCCAAAGGTCTGCGTCAGCGATACGCAGAAGTTCCACGGAACCGGGATGAAGAGTTTCGTTTTGAAATCGCAGGCTTTTTCGCTGCACCGCACCGTTAATGGAACAAAGCGCGGCCAAACCGGTTGTCGAGGCAGCCCAAACAGGTGGTGTCATCGTGAAAGTCGTCGTCGTTTCCAACCGCGTCGCGCGGGCGCAGCCCGATGAGCCGATTGCCGGCGGACTGGCGGCGGCCCTGATCCCGATGGTCAAGGAGTCCGGCGCCATCTGGGTCGGCTCCAGCGGCCATGCCGGCGACGCCGCGCAAAACAAGGATTCTTTCGCCAAGATCGAGGCGCTCGGCGCCGGCGCGCTGGCGACCGTCGACATGCCGGCCAAGCATTATCTCGGCTACTACGAGGGCTTCGCCAATTCGGGTCTGTGGCCGGCACTGCATTCGCGTCCGGACCTGATCCAGGTCTCGCCGGAGAACTACGCGTCGTATCGCGAAGTCAACGCCTTCATGGCGCGCGCCTTGCTGCGCTTCAATTCGCCGGAAGCGGTGTTCTGGGTGCAGGACTATCACTTCCTCACCCTGGGCGCCGAACTGCGCCAACTCGACGTCGATCGCCCGATCGGCTTCTTCCTGCATACGCCGTGGGCCGAGCGGCGCACCATGACGGCGGTGCCGCATCTCAACGAGATCGTTCGCGACATGCTCGCCTACGATCTGATCGGATTCCAGACCGTCGAGGACCGGCAGAATTTCGAAGCCTACCTGCACCACGAGCTCGGCATCACCCCGGTCGATGGCACGATCGTGTCGCAATGGGGTTGGACCCAGCTCGCCACGTTCCCGATCGGCATCGACGTCGACGAATTCGCCAAGCGCGCCAACAAAGCGGCGGCGCGCCCGGAAATCTCGCGCCTGCGCGCGAGCCTGCAGGGCATCAAGCTCGTGCTCGGCGTCGATCGGCTCGATTATTCGAAAGGTCTCGCCAACCGCGTGCGCGCTTTCGATCGCCTGCTCGACATCGAGCCGTCGTTCAAGCGCGAGGTGGCGCTGCTGCAGGTCGCGGTGCCCTCGCGCGGCAATATCCGCGCCTATCGCGAGCTCAAGGCCGAGCTCGCCGCCCTGGTCAGCGAGGTCAACGGCCGCCACGGCGAAGTGGATTGGACGCCGATCCGCTATCTCAACAAGGGCTTTTCGCAGCTCACGCTGGCCGGCTTCTATCGCACCGCCCATGTCGGGCTGGTCACGCCGCTGCATGACGGCATGAACCTGGTCGCCAAGGAATATGTCGCCGCGCAGGATCCGTTCGATCCCGGGGTGCTGGTGCTGTCCTCGTTCGCCGGCGCCGCCAAGGAGCTCGACGCGGCGCTCCTGGTCAACCCGCACGACATCGACGGCATGGCGCGGGCGATCGCGGCCGGTCTCGCCATGCGCGTCGAGGAGCGCCGCGAGCGCTGGCAGAGCATGGTGGTGAAGCTCAAGCGGGCATCGGTGCAGAACTGGTTCACCGATTTCCTGCACACGCTCTCCGAGGTACGCGGCGCGCCGGCGATCCCGGCCAATCTGCCGCAGGTGCTCGATCTCGCTCAGCGGCGCGCGGCGCAGCAGCGCTAGGGCGCGAGTTCGGGTCGACCTGCGGGCACTGAAACCCATTATTCTTCGGTTTTCTTAGCGCGGGGTTGCGCACGCAACTTGTGCGCTTCGGTAAATTTGAGAAAAAAGCGCGCGGTAACGAAATATTCCTGATACCCCGCGCGTGCGATTGGCTTCATTGCGCCGGTATCGAGGAGGCCATCTTTGATGAAATTATCGTCGATGTGAATGCCAATCACTTGACCAAATGCGATGAACCGTGGGGCGGGATTGCCGTCGATATCTTTGAGCCGGACCGTCTGCAACCACTTGCATTCCAGCGCGCATGGCGAAGCTTTCACGCGTGGCGGCTTGACCAGAACAGAGGGCGTCGCCTCCAGGCCGACGACCTCCATTTCATTTATTCCGCGGGCGAAGGTCAGTGACGTATCTTTGACATGCGCTCGCAAATCCCAGACTGCGAGATTGCAAACAAATTCTCCTGTTTCCTCGACAAAATCGATCGTGTCTTTGCGGCCGTCGCTCGCGAACATGACCATCGGCGGATCGGTGGAAACGCTATTGAAGTAAGAATAGGGCGCGAGATTGATGTCGCCCTTCAAGTTCATTGACGTAATCCAGCCGATCGGTCTCGGGCCAACGATTGCATTGTACGGATCGTGCGGCAGACCGTGGTTCTTCTTTCGAGGCTCATAGAACATTGAGAATTAGCTTTCGACCGATACTCACCGGGTAATGCCGATGGAACATTAGTTTAGCGCCGGCGTCCGCACCAGTGGAACACGCCCCGATCTCTCAGGTCGATGGCCGCCGCAGCGTCTTGCGCGTCTTGGCGCGCACCGAACGAATGGTGCCGCGGCCGGCTTTCTTGGCCGCCTCCTGCAAGGCGTGGCGGATTTCGTCGCGCTTCTCATGGATCGAGGCGATCACCGGACCGGCGGCAACGCCCAATCCCACCAAGGCGGCTTCCGAAAGCTGCAAGCTCGCCTCGACGGTCTCAGGCACCGCATCGGTGGCGCCGAGCCCATAAAGATGGCGGGCATGATCGGCGTCGCGGGCGCGCGAGACGATGAGGATATCCGGCCGCAACGCCCGCACATGCTCGACGACCACGTCGATGAGGTCGTGGGTATGGATGGTGATGATGACGCCGGCCGCCGTCGCCAGGCCACAGGCCTCGAGGAATTTCGGATCGGCGGCATCGCCATAATAAACGTCGTGGCCGTCGCGGCGGTCGCGCGTCACGGTAGGCGCGTCGAGGTCGGCGGCGATATAGCGGATGCCGTGTTCCTTGAGCAGCGCGCACACGACTTTGCCGACCCGACCATAGCCGACGACAATGGCATGGCGCTCCCCGCCGCTCGGGCGCGCGGTTAGCTCAGTGTCCACGGGCCGGTTCGACCGCAGCCGCGACGCGAAGCGCCGGCCGGCGAAGGATAACAGCGGGGTGAGCGCCATCGTCACCGAGGTGACGGCGAGCGTGAAGCTCGCCAGCCGCGGCTCGATCAGTGCCGCGGCGGACGCCATGCCGATGCCGACGAAGGCGAATTCGCCGCCCGGACCGAGCAGCAAGCCGGCCTCGACGGCGACCGGCCACGACAGGTGGAAAATCCTGCCGAGGCAGATCAGCAGCACGGACTTGATGACGATCAGGCTTAAGACGCCGCCGGCGAGCAACAGCGGATCGCGCAACAGCTCGCGCACGTCGATATCCATGCCGACGGTGAAGAAGAAAATGCCGAGCAGCAGCCCTTTGAACGGCTCGACGGTGGCTTCGACCGCCTTGCGGTATTCGGTCTCGGCCAGCAGCAGGCCGGCGATGAAGGCGCCGAGCGCCATGGACAAGCCCGCCTCATAGGCAACGACGCCGGCGGCGATGATGACGAACAGAATGGCGGCGATGAACAGCTGGGTGGACCGCGCATTCGCCACCAAACGAAACAGCGGCCGCAGCAGCACGCGGCCGAAGGCGACGATGACGGTGACGGCGATCACGGCCTGGAGCAGCGCCGTGCCGAGGCTTTTGAGCACCGATCCGCTCGGGCCTGCGGCCAGGATCGCGATGAACATCAGGATCGGAATGACGGCGAGATCCTGGGCGAACAGCACGGAAAAACTGGCGCGGCCGACGGTCGTGGTGAGACGCTCCTGGTTCGACAACAATTCGAGCACGATCGCCGTCGACGACAGCGACAGGCAGGCGCCGAGGATTACGGCTTCCGAGGCCGGCCGGCCCAGCAGCAGCGCGACGCCGGCAAGCAGCGCCGTGGTCAGCAGCACCTGAAAGCCGCCAAGCCCGAATACCAGGCGCCGCATCGCCAACAAGCGATGCAGCGACAGTTCGAGACCGATCAGGAACAACAGGAAGACGATGCCGAGCTCGGCGATGCCGTCGACATTCCTGGCGTCGCTGATGGTGAACCAGAACAGCGCCGGATATTTTTGATTGAAAGTGCCGAGCCCGAGCGGCCCAAGCAGCGCGCCGGCGCCGAGATAGCCGAGCACGGGGCTGAGGCCGAAGCGACGCACCATCGGCACCACGACGCCCGCGGTGCCGAGCACGATCAGCGCATCGCTGTAATTGCTGATGTTGATGGTCGCCGAGGCCAAAACATGCTCCCGCTTGTATCGATCGCAACGTGCCGCTCGGCCCTACCGAGCGTGACGGGACAGTGTAATCGCGGCAGCGGCCCTCGCCTATTCGCCGATCACCGCTATGGCGTTTATTTCGATCAAATAGTCCGGCGACGTCATCTTGCAGACCTCGACCATGGTCGAAGCGGGCGCCGGCGCCTTGAAATATTCGCGGCGGACTTTGTGGATCAGATCGAAGTGCTCCATGTTACGCACGTAAACGTCGACTCGGCAGATGTCGTCCATGGTGCCGCCGGCCTGTTCGACCGCGGCCTTGACGTTTTCGCAGACCTGCCGCGTCTGCGCCTCGATATCGCCGATGCCGGCAATGGTGCCATCGGCGCGGCGCGCGGTCATGCCGGAGATGAAGACGAGGCGGCCGCGCGCGGCCACCATGGTCGCATGGGAAAAATGACCGCTCGGCTGGCGGAGTTTCGGCGAGATGATTTGGGTCTTCGGCATGGGCTCCCCCGGCGCGTTTCAAATCTGTGGGCAGTAGAACCGCTCCATGCGTGTCGCACAAGACAACCTGCATTCGATGCGGTTGACGCCGCGCGGTGATTTCCGCAGCATCCGCCTTAAAGGGAAGGAAACGCGCCCATGTCCGACATGACCATCACAGCCGTTCGCACCACCATGCTGCGCGTGCCGTGGCCGCAGACGCCGTGGCTCAAGGGCCACGCCTTCGGCGACGCCCGCAACTTTCTGGTGGTCGATGTCGAGACCAAAGGCGGCATCACCGGTATGGGCTATCTGTTCCTGTTCCGGCCTGGCATCCGATCCATCATCGCCTGCCTCGACGAAGTGATCATCCCGCGCGTCATCGGCAAGGATGCCAGCGCGGTAGAGGCGATCTGGCAGGATTTGTGGAAGACCACCATCACGTTCGGCCGCGGCGGCATCGCCACCATGGCGATGTCGGCGCTCGACATCGCGCTGTGGGACGCGCTCGGCAAAGCGGCCAAGCTGCCGCTGCATCGGCTGTGGGGCCACTACCGGTCGCAATTGCCGGCTTACGGCTCGGGCTGCTTCCGCGGTTCGGGCGGCGACGGCATGATCGCCAAGGCGCTGCACTACAAGGAGCGCGGCTACAAGGCGATCAAGATGCAGGTCGCCCACGTCGGAAGCCTCGCCACCGACCTCGACAACGTCAAACGCATGCGCGAAGCGGTTGGGCCGGACATCGACATCATGATCGACGTCAATATGGGCTGGACCGCCGACGTCGCCATCCAGATGGGCCGCAAATTCCAGGACTACGACGTGTATTGGCTCGAGGAGCCGGTGGTGCCCGACGACTTCGCCGGTTACCTGCGCATCGCTCAAGCGCTCGACCTGCGCATCGTCGGCGGCGAGACCCATTTCACCCGCTTCGATCTAAAACCGTTCTTCGAGAATCCGCGGCTGCCGATTTTGCAGCCCGACCCGATGCGCGGCGGCCTGACCGAGCTGCGCAAGATCGCAACCGTCGCCGACACCTGGGGCATGACGATGGCGCCGCATCTGTTTCCCGAACTGAACGTGCAGCTCCTGGCCTCGATCCCGAACGGGATTTGGATCGAGGACATGGGACTCGCCGAGGATTTGTTCGTCGATCCAGTGCCGGTGGTCAAAGGCACAATCACCGCGCCAGAGCGGCCGGGACATGGGCTGGCGTTCAAGCCGGAAATTTTGCGCGATTGCGCTATCAAAGGTTGATTGGCAGAAAACTCCCGTTTCCCGGATGCGGTGCAGCGCGAAGCGGAGCGTAGCGGTGCACCGCTGATCCGGGATCGTCGCAAACTCGGAGTTCGTAACGATCCCGGGTCAGCAGCGCACCACTGCGTGCTGCGCCGCGCCCGGGAAACAGGCCGCTATTGCCGATCGTCAGTGAAATCGCTCACAATCGTCGCAAAGTCGACGGACCCAAGGAGCCGCCGTGAAAGTCTGCATGTTCCATCTGATGCCGTATCGCGATCTGCCGGCGGATTTCGACAAGCATTACAAGTCCGCCTACATCGATCCGGTCTGGTTCGACGTCGCCGATCCGAAGAAGGTGGGCCAGTATTACAACTGGACGCTGGACGAATTCATCCATGCGGCGCGCTCGGGCATGAACGGGGTGTGCACCAACCAGCACCACCAGAACGTCTACGGTTTCATGGCTAATCCGAGCCTGATGGGCTCGGTGTTGGCGCGGGCCACCGACGGCATGAAGGTGGCAGTGGTGCAGCTCGGCTCGACCTTGCCCTCGACCAGCCCGCCGACGCGGATCGCCGAAGAATACGCCATGATCGATTGCATCAGCGGCGGCCGCCTGGTCGCCGGCTTTCCGGCCGGATTGCCGACCGACGCCACCATCTCCAACGGTGTCGTGCCGGTCGAGCAGCGCGAGCGCTATCGCGAGGCGCTGGAGCTGGTGCAAAAAGCCTGGTGCGCCAAAGAGGTCTTCGCCTGGAACGGCAAACACTATCAGCTGCCGATGGTCAACCTGTGGCCGCGGCCGCTGCAGCAGCCGCATCCGCCGATCTGGATTCCCGGCTCCGGCAGCGCCACGACGGTCGATTTCGTCGTCGACCGCGACGACAGCTTTTGTCACCTGAGCTATTACGGCGCGCAGAATGCCCACAGCCTCGGCGATTTTTACTGGGACCGGGTGACCAAGCGCGGCCGCGATGCGAATCCCTATCGGCTCGGATTTTTGCAGCTGATCGGCGTGTCGGAGAGCGACGAAGCGGCGGAAGAATACGCGCCGCACGCCGAGTATTTCTTCCATAAGCTCCTGCGCACCGCGCCGCAGTATCGCGACATTCCCGGCTACATGGATCATGCCAGCCTGGTGCATGCGATGAAAACGCCGCTGCGCGAACGCTTCGACGTGCGCGATCTCAAATACAAGGATTTCGTCGACCGCGGTTTTGTCATCACCGGCAGCGCGGCGACGGTGCGCGATCGATTGATCGAAGGGGTCAAGCGGCTGCGCATCGGCCACCTGTTGACATTGCTGCATTTCGGCTCGATGCCGCACGACTTGTGCATGAAGAACATCACGCTTTTCACTCGCGACGTGCTGCCGCATCTACAGGATCTGTGGGACGATGAATGGGAAGACCGCTGGTGGCCGGAAAGTTTGCGGCAAAAGCGTCCCGCCGCTACAGTTGCTGCCGCCGCCGCATCCTGAAAACCAAAAACAAGGAAAGCTCACCATGGCGGCGATGCCGATGCGCAAGCTGCGACTCTGGCAGGACAAGATCGAGACCGAGGTCGCGATCTTCGGCGATGGCCCGCCGCTCGTCTTTCTCCACGGCTCGTGGGGCCTGCGCAACGACCAGGACTTTCTCGAACTGTTGGCGCGCACACACACGGTTTACGCGCCGAAACATCCCGGCACCAGCGAAGGCGATTCGGAAGCCGTGCACCAGATCGACGATTGGTGGGACTTGATCGTCTATCACGGCGAATTGCTCGACCGGCTCGAGCTCAAAAGCCCCGTGCTGGTCGGCCATTCGTTCGGCGGCCTGGTCGCCTGCGAGATCGCAGCCGCCATGCCCGAGCGCGTCGGCAAGCTCGTCCTGATCGACCCGGTCGGCCTGTGGCGCGAAGACATGCCGGTCAAGAACTGGATGCTGTTGTCGCCGACCGACCTGCGCGCCGCCTTGTTCGCCGATCCCAAGGGCGAGCACGCAGAAAAATTCTTCCAAATGCCCGGCGACACGGCGGAGCGCATCGACACCCAAGTCGGCTTCATCTGGTCGCAAGCCTGCACCGGAAAATTCGTCTGGCCGCTTCCCGACAAAGGTTTGAAAAAACACATCCACCGCATCGCGGCGCCGACACTCATCGTCTGGGGCAAAGCCGATGGCATCATCGCGCCGGCCTATGCGGACGAGTTCGCCAAGCGCATCGCGCATGCGCGGGTCGCGATGCTGGATGGCGCCGGGCATTTGCCGCATTTCGAGCAGGCGCAGAGCGTAGCGAAGCTGGTCGGAGAATTTCTTAGGGATTGAGGCCGCATAGGAGGCAGCTATGTCCGTCACGTACTACGTCGCCCTGCCGTTTGTGAGGACCGAAGACGGCGTTGCGCCAGGCGAGGCACAAGAGATGCCCAACGAAAGAGCCGCGATCCGGCGTGCCGAGTCCATGTCGCGGGATGCTGCGAATGCCGGCGCGCTGGCGTTCAAGCGCAGCGGCGATCCGAATATGGGAAATTTTACCGAGGCCACGATCTTGAAATCGTTCGGCGAAGTGCCGAAGAATTTGGATGAGCTATGACGGTTTTATTCCAGTGCCGCCGCACCTCTGGCATCTCACGATTTTGTCCCCCTTCTTGAGAGTGCCTTTTCCTTCGCAATTTTTGCAGGGTTTCTTCTTGTCTTCGCTGCTTCTGCGCACCATTCCCTCGCGATCAATCACGGCTCTATTCAATGGGAGCCAAATGGGAGCCAAAAACAAAAGCCAGTACACCCAGGGTGCTTGAGTTGTTGGTAGCGGAGGACGGATTTGAACCGCCGACACACGGATTATGATTCCGCTGCTCTAACCAACTGAGCTACTCCGCCATCGCCAAGATGTCCGGTTTTTCGCAAACCGGCCGGACATCGCGCCAGCAAGGGGCAAAGCCGCCGCCAGCCGGGCGAGATTTAGGGTAGTTCAGCGCCCTTTCCAAGGGGCTAAATTCCGCCCGTTCGCTGGCCGCGACCGCACCATTATATACGTTCACCCCGCCGCCGCCGCGAACTCGCCGCCGAGCCGGCCGAAGCGAATGAGCGAGAAATGCCCGAGCGGCGGCATCGGGCGGCGCTCGATGACGTGGACGCCGCCGTGGCGCGCCGCCCATTGCGCCAGGCGCTCCCAGCGGAATTCCGGCCGCCAGCCGAGCCGGCGCGCCAGCGGCGCGAAGCATTGCTCGAACACCGCGCGCGGGCCGGCCTCGGCGCCGAGATGGTTGACCAGAACGATCTCGCCGCCGGGTTTGAGCACGCGGACGAACTCGTCGAGCACCGCTTCCGGGTCCGACACTGCGGTGATGACGTATTGCGCGACGACGACGTCGAACGCGCCGTCCTGGAAACCGAGATGCTGCGCGTCCATGACGGCGAGCCCGTCGACATTGGTGAGCCGGTGCTCGACGACGCGGTCCTTGGCCTTGCGCAGCATCGGCGCCGAAAAATCGACGCCGATGAGCCGGTTGGTCCAGGCATATTCGGGCAACGACAGTCCGGTGCCGACGCCGACTTCGAGGATGCGGCCGCCGATGCGCTCGGCCGCCGCGATCGAGGCCTTGCGGCCGCGATCGAACACCGAACCGAATACCAGATCGTAGACCGGCGCCCAGCGCGCATAGGCTTTGGCGACTGTGGCCTTGTCGAGCTCAGCACCCATCCGCCCGTCACCCCAAACCTTGCGGACGTATTAGAGCATGATCCGGAAAATGCCTGTCCTCGGACTTGATCCGAGGATGGATGCCGGTTTTCCGAGAAAGATCATGCTCCACTAAAATTCTATCGCGCGGCGGCCATGGCGACGGCGGCGCTTTGCGGCTTCGCAGCCGCGACAGTGCTTGAGATCATGCCGCCGCCGAGCACGCGGGCCTGGCCCTCGGCCGCGTCGTAAAACGCGCAAGCCTGGCCGGGCGACACGCCGTCTTCGCTGCCGATCAGCTCGACCTCGATGCCGCCGGCCGGACCGGCGCGCAGCCACGCCGGCTGCGGCGCCCGCGTCGAGCGGACTTTGACAAACACCCGGCGCTCCAGCGCCTCTCCGATGCCGCCGTCGCCGAGCCAATTGATGTCGCGCAGCCGGATGCGGCTGGTGCGCAGCGCCTCGCGCGGACCGACCACGACGCGGCGCGAGCCGGCGTCGAGGCGCACCACGTAAAGCGGCGAGCCGGCGGCGACGCCAAGCCCGCGGCGCTGGCCGACGGTAAAATGGATGATGCCGTCGTGATGGCCGAGCACGCGGCCGTCGAGATCGACGATGTCGCCGGGTCCGGCGGCGCCCGGCCGCAGGCGCTCGATCACTTCCGCGTAATGCCCCGTCGGCACGAAGCAAATATCCTGGCTGTCCTGCTTGTCGGCAACCGCCAAACCGAAATGCCGCGCCAGTTCGCGCGTCTCCGCCTTGGTGCGGTCGCCGAGCGGAAAGCGCAAGTGATCGAGCTGCGGCCGCGTCGTGCCGAACAGAAAATAGCTCTGGTCGCGCTCGGCTTCGCGGGCGCGATAAAGCGCGCGGCCACCGCCGGGCAGCGCGCGCGAGGCGACGTAATGGCCGGTCGCCAGCACCTTGGCGCCGAGCTCGCGCGCGGTTTCGAGCAGGTCGCGGAATTTGATCGACTGATTGCACTCCACGCACGGCACCGGCGTCTCGCCGGCCACATAGCTCTCGGCGAAGCGGTCGATCACCGCTTCCTTGAAGCGGCCTTCGTAGTCGAGCACGTAATGCGGAATGCCCAGCCGCGCGGCCACCGCGCGGGCGTCGTGGATGTCGCGGCCGGCGCAGCAGGCGCCCTTGCGGTGGGTCGCCGCGCCATGATCGTAGAGCTGGAGCGTGATGCCGACCACGTCGAAGCCGGCTTCCGCCAACAGCGCCGCGGTGACCGAGGAATCGACGCCCCCCGACATGGCGACGACGACGCGCGTGTCGGCCGGCCGCCCCTCGATGTCGAAACTGTTGTGCATGGCGATCGGGCCGCGCTCCTTTTCCGGTCATTACTATAAGCGCCGGGCTGCGGCTCCGCCATGGCGCGGGCGTTTGCGCGGGCCGCGGGTGCGAACGGCGGGGAAGCGGCAAAATTTGCCGAGCGGGCGCAAGGCCTGCCGTGCTCTGCGGCCGTCCCATCTCTCTAAGCCTTTGAATTTACGCGAATTTCCATATGCGCAAGGCTGGCCCGCGGGTTGCAAGCAGGTCACTGCGCCAGAGATCGCAGAGGTCCCGCAGTGTCGAGTACAGCGTCGAACGTCAGTGCCCCGCCCGCAGTCGCGTCTTCGCCATGGCCGCAGACGCCGGCGGCGACCCAAAACTCCCAAGACAATAGTGGCGGCCCTTTTGCGGCCCTGCTCGATGCCGCCGCAGCCACCCCGGACACCACGAATACACAGAATGCGCAGCCGACGCCGCAACCGGCCGCCCCGCGCGCGTCCACGGCGGCCGATCAGCCCGCGGCGAAATTCTCCGCCCGCCACAGCAATGGCACGAGCGGCGCGGCCCAGACCACGACGCCGGATGCGCAGGCACCCGCCGGCACGACGAAAACCGCCAATACAACGGCAACACCGGTCGCAAGTTCAAACGCAACGGTCGATCCAAGCGCGACCCTGACCACCACGGCCAATCAGGCCGGCACGGCCGCGCCGGTCGACATCACCGGCGGCGCCACGGCACTCGACGCTTTTGCCGGGGCAGCGGCGACGATCGTCACTGACGCAGCGGCCAATGCCGCAACGGCAGGCGCCACGACAAAAACCTCATCGGACAACGGCAATCAGGATGACAGCGGCAGTGAGACCGACGCCGCCGACGCCGCTGCCGCTGCGGCGACCAACGCCCAGGTACAACCCGTTGCAGCGGCCGTTATCGCCAATACGGTCATCAATACGCCGCCTGCAGCCGCTGCTGCGGCGGCACCGGACACGACGATCGGCGGTTCGGCCGCAGCCGGCGCAACATCGGCGCTGCCATCTGTCGATGCCAAGAATGTCGCATCGAGCCCGGGCGCCGGCGACCCTTCGGCTGCGGCGACACCGGACGGCAATACCGTGCTGGCGGCGCAAGATTCGACGCTGACGCCAGACACCAAGAATTTCGCCGTCGGCCAAGACGTCAAAACTGCTGTATCGGCACAAGACGCCAAGGTCACCGTCCCGGCACCAACCGCCAAGATCGCCACGCCGGCGCAAGCCACCAAGCCGAGCGCGGCAGGCAAGCAAACACCACCGGCCAAGAGCAACGATCCGGTCGCGAACGCCGATAGCGCCGATGCGACGGACAGCCAAACCTTGAACGGCAGCGCGGCGCCGCAAGTGCAAACGCGCGCCGACAGCGACACCATTGTGACGTCGCAGAGCGGCGGCAATGTCGCCACGCACGTCGACGCCCTCTCCGCAACGCCGGCATCCGATGCCGGCGGATCGCCGGCCGCGCAGAGCGGATGGAACGCCGCGAAGGCGGCCACCGACGGCCTGCCGAATTTCGGCATTGTCGCCAACCAGGCCGCGCCGGCCGCGGCGGCGTCCGGTACCGCGGCGGCGGCGACCGTCCCCATTGCCGGCCTTGCCGTCGCCATCGCCTCGCGCGCCCAGGCCGGCTCCAGCCAGTTCGATATCCGGCTCGATCCGCCCGAGCTCGGCCGCATCGATGTTCGCCTCGGCGTCGACCGCGACGGCCAAGTGACGTCCCATGTCACGGTGGACCGCGCCGATACGCTGCAGCTGTTGCAAAGCCAGCAGCCGCAGCTCGAACACGCGCTGGAGCAGGCCGGGCTGAAAACCGCCGATAACGGCCTGCAATTCACGCTGCGCGACCAATCCTTCGCCGGCCAGAACGGCGGCAACGGCGCCGGCGCGCAGCCGAGCCCGGCGCAGCTCGTCATTCCCGATGCCGACCAGCCGGTCATCCAGGCAACACAGATCTATTCCCGCGCCGGCCTCGGCAGCGGCGTCGATATCCGCGTGTGAACAGCAACGGTGCGAGGACGGACCATGACAACGACAACCCCGACATCCAGCTCGACAACCAATCCGACCACGACCGCTGCGGCGGCCACCACTGCCAGCTCCCAACAGCTGGCCGGCAATTTCGATACGTTTTTGAAACTCCTGACCACGCAGTTGCAGAACCAGGATCCGCTGTCGCCGATGGATACTACCCAGTTCACCGAACAGCTTGTCTCATTTGCCGGGGTCGAGCAGCAGATCAACATGAACACCAACCTGCAAACGCTGATCTCGATGCAGCAGTCTTCGGAGTCCTTGCAGGCGCTGCAACTGGTCGGCGCCAATGTCACCATCAACAGCAACACCGCGACGCTGTCCAACGCGACCGGCAGCCCGGCGACATGGGGCTTCTCCTCGCCGTCACCGGCCACCGGCGCCGTCACCATCACCAGCTCGACCGGACAGGTCGCCTTCACCGGAACCACATCGCTTACCGCCGGCAGCCAGACCTATACCTGGAACGGCCAGGGCAATAACGGCGTCACTTGGCCGGACGGCAACTACACCTTGTCGATCAACGCCACCGGCGCCAACGGCCAGGCGGTCACCGTTTCCACGCAGGTGCAAGGCATCATCAGCTCGGTCAATGTCAGCCAGAACCCGCCGCTGGTCACGGTCGGCGGCCAGAGCTATCCGATCAGCTCGATCCAATCGATCAACAGCGGCGCCAATAGCCTGGCGCAATTGCTGCACTGACGATCCGCGCCTGCCCGGACCGCGGATCGGTGCGCCGTCTTAACAACACCTTTAAGCGCCGGCGCCGCGGAACAACGTTCGCGGCGCGGCGATCGTCGGCAATTTGCGGCCAATTGAGCGGGCCGCTTAGGTAAATTTTAAGCTGCCGTGCGTAGTGTCACCGCCTGTGGTGTTGTCGAGTACGTGAGAGTTATTATGACCGAACCTCATCGCCCGAGGGTCAAGTATGTCATCGGGCCGGACGGTTCCCCCCTGACGATCGCGGATCTGCCCGCGCCGGGAACCAAGCGTTGGGTCATTCGCCGCAAGGCGGAGGTGGTTGCGGCCGTGCGCGGCGGACTGCTTTCGCTCGAAGAGGCGTGCAGCCGCTATACGCTCACCGTCGAGGAATTCCTGTCCTGGCAATATTCGATCGACCAGCACGGCCTTGCCGGCCTGCGCACCACGCGCATCCAGCAGTATCGCCAGTAAGACCCGCTTAATCGGTCTTACCAAACTCCGAACAGCCGGCCCTCTTGGCCGGCTTTCGCATTTCTGGCGGCTGTGGTCGATGGCGGCGCGATTCGCTCGCGCCGCCAAGTCTTGGTTCAAGCCACAAGGTCACACTCCTCGGGTTATTGCACGCGAACGGGCGCTTATTAACCGGGTGCTAACCATCCACCGGGCAAATCTTGCCCAGTGCGGCGCATGGCGTCGCTGGGGCCAAGGGGTAGCTCGGTGCAAGGTCTGGTCGAGTTCGTCAAAACGCTCGGGGCGTCGCGCATCGCGGCCATGGGCGCCGTCACCATCGCGCTGATCGGCTTCTTCGTCTTCCTCATCATGCGGGTGACGACGCCGCAGATGACGCCGCTGTTCACCGACCTCGCCTACGACGATTCCGCGGCGATCGTGAAGGAGCTCGACCGGCAGGCCGTGCCCTACGAGCTGCGCGACGACGGCAACATCGTGCTGGTGCCGAAAGACCGCGTCGCCCGGCTGCGCATGGCGTTCGCCGAAGGCGGCCTGCCCAAGGGCGGCGGCGTCGGCTACGAGATTTTCGACAAGTCGGAGGTGCTCGGCACCACGAGCTTCGTGCAGAACATCAATAATGTGCGTGCGCTCGAAGGCGAGCTCGCCCGTACCATCCGCTCGCTCGACCGCGTCCAGGACGCCCGCGTGCATCTGGTGATGCCCGACCGGCCGCTGTTCGCGCGCGACAAGGTCGATGCCACCGCGTCCATCGTACTCAAGGTGCGCGGCACGCTGGAGCCGCATCAGGTCCGCGCCATCCGCCACCTCGTCGCCGGCGCCGTCAACGGGCTGCGGCCGGAGCGGGTGTCGGTCGTCGACGAGCGCGGCCAGCTCTTGGCCGACGGCGCCAGCAATGACGCGAACGGCGGCGACGTCAGCACCGACGAGCGGCAGGCCGCGTTCGAGAGGCGCCTGCGCAGCCAGGTCGAGGCGATCGTGTCGTCGGTCGTCGGCCCGAACCACGCCCGCGTCCAGGTCGCCGCCGATTTCGATTTCAACCGGGTGACCCAGACCTCCGACAAATACGACCCCGAAGGCCGCGTCGTCCGCTCCAGCCAGACGCGCGAGGAAACCTCGGCGACCAACGACGGCAAGGAGAACCAGGTCACGGTCGGCAACGAAATCCCCGGCGGCCAGCGCCAGCCCGCGCCCGGCGCCGACAATGCCGCGGCACGCGACGAAAGCCGTAAATCGGAGGAAATCGTCAACTACGAGATTTCCAAGACGACCAAGACCGAAGTGCTCGAAGGCGGCCGGGTCAATCGCATCTCGGTCGCGGTCCTGGTCGACGGCACCTACGGCAAGAACGACAAGGGCGAAAGCACCTATCAGCCGCGCAGCAAGGAAGAGCTCGACCAGATCGCCACCCTGGTGCGCTCGGCGATCGGCTTCAACCAGAAGCGCGGCGACCAAGTCGAGATCGTCAATCTGCGCTTCGCCGAGACCACGGCCACGCCGATCACCGAGCCGAGCGGCTGGCTGTCGGCGTTCCAGTTCACCAAGGACGACATCATGCGCGCCATCGAAATGGTGGTGATGGGTCTCCTTAGCTTCGTCGTCCTGTTCATGGTGGTGCGGCCGCTGGTGCGCCGCATCATCACCCCGGATGAGCGCGCCATGCGGGCGCTGCCATCGGGCGGCGCGTTTGGTGACGGTCTGCCGATTGATCCAAGCCTCGCCGCCACCGCGGCCATCGAGAGCGCCGAACCGCTCAAGCCGGACGTCAATCAAACATCGAAGATGATCGACCTTGCCCAGGTACAGGGCCAGGTCCACGCCCAGTCGGTGCAAAAGGTCGGCGAGATCGCCGACAAGAATCCCACCGAAACAGTTTCAATTATCCGCCAATGGCTGCATGAGAGCGCCGCAGCCTGACCGATCAACGCCATGCCATCAGCCTATAGTGAAAGAGAAAAATCCGAGGGCGGCGACGCCCAACGCGAGATCACCAGCGCCTTGGCAAGCTTGGCCAGCCGCCCGGTGGCGGCGCCGACCGGCAAACGCCAGCTCAAGGGGCCGGAACGCGCCGCGGTACTGATGCTCGCGCTCGGCGAGCAGCACGGCGCCAAGATCTGGGGCATGCTCGACGACGACGAGCTGCGGCAGATTTCGGTGGTGATGTCGACCATCGGCACCATCGAGGCCGAATTGGTCGAGAACCTGCTGCTCGAATTCGTCTCGCGCATGTCCGCCTCGGGCGCGATCATGGGCAATTACGACGCCACCGAGCGGCTATTGCATCAATACCTGCCGCCCGAGCGGGTCGGCAACATCATGGAAGAAATCCGCGGCCCCGCCGGCCGCAACATGTGGGAGAAGCTCTCCAACGTCCAGGAAGAGATGCTCGCCAATTATCTCAAGAACGAATATCCGCAGACCGTCGCCGTGGTGCTGTCGAAGATCGGCCCCGAGCACGCCGCGCGCGTGCTCGCCATTCTCCCGGAGGAACTGGCGCTCGACGTGGTCAACCGCATGCTGCGCATGGAGGCGGTGCAAAAAGAAGTCCTGGAGCGGGTCGAGCAGACGCTGCGTACCGAGTTCATGTCCAACCTGTCGCAGACGCGCCGCCGCGACGCTCACGAGGTGATGGCGGAAATCTTCAACAATTTCGACCGGCAGACGGAAACCCGCTTCATCACCGCGCTCGAAGAAGACAACCGCGAGAGCGCCGAACGCATCAAGACCTTGATGTTCACGTTCGACGATCTGACCAAGCTCGACACCGCCTCGGCGCAGACCCTGATGCGCCACGTCGAGAAGGACAAGCTCGCGGTCGCGCTCAAGGGCGCCACCGAGCCGGTGCGCCAGTTCTTCCTGTCCAACATGTCGACACGCGCCGCCAAGATGCTGATGGACGACATGCAGGCCATGGGCCCGGTGCGGCTGCGCGAAGTCGACGAGGCGCAGGTGCTGCTGGTCAATCTCGCCAAGGACCTCGCCGCCAAGGGCGAGATCATCATCTCCAAGAGCCGCGGCGAAGAAGAGCTGGTGTATTAAGCCATGAGCGCACCGGCAAAATTCCTGTTCGACGTTGACTTCGCCTCGGGCGCCGACCGCAAGCCGGGCGGCGCGACGATCACGCTCGCCGAGCACGCGATAAAGCTTGCCGAGGCGGAAGCCGCCGCGCACCGCCAGGGCTATGCCGACGCCCAGAGCGAAGCCAAAATCGAGGCCGACCGCCGCATGGCCGACGCACTCGAACGCATCGCCGTCAATCTCGGCAAGGCCAACGACGCGCTGCAGGCGATCGAGACCAGGCTCGAATGCGAAGCGGTCGAGGTCGCGGTGGCGGTGGCGCGCAAGCTCGCGCCGGCGCTGATCGCGCGCGAGCCGTTTGCCGAAATCGCGGCGCTGGCGAGCGATTGCTTCCGCGAGCTGATAGCTTCGCCGCACATCGCCGTGCGCGTCAACGACGCGCTCTATGCCCCGGCGCGCGAAAAACTCGACGACATCGTGCGCGCAAAAAGTTTTCAAGGCCGCCTCGTCGTGCTCGCCGAGCCCGATATCGCCGTCGGCGACTGCCGCATCGAATGGGCGGACGGCGGCATCAGCCGCGACGCCGCAGCGGCCGACGCGGCGATCAGTGCCGCGGTCGCGAGCTATGTCAGCGCCCGGCGCAGCTTTGCCGACGCACACGAAATGCTGAGGAGATCCGAGCATGAGTGAGGATGGCAAGATTCCGCTGCCCAATCTCGAGGACGGCGGCGCGCAAGCCGACGTCCCGATGGTGCCGGAGCCGGAAGGGCCGACGACGCGCATCGCCGCCGATCTCGAAGCGGTGTTCGACGTGCCGGTCCAGGTTTCGGCCGTGCTCGGCCGCGCCCGCATGGAGATCGGCGACCTGCTCAAGCTCGGCCCCGGCACGGTGCTGGAGCTCGACCGCAAAGTCGGCGAAGCGATCGACATCTATGTCAACAACCGCCTGGTGGCCCGCGGCGAAGTCGTGCTGGTGGAAGAAAAGCTCGGCGTGACGATGACTGAAATCATCAAGGCGGAGCGGTCGTGACGCGTCGCAAACGGTGCCTCGAGCATGATCCCGAAAAGTGGACACCGGTTTTCGGAAAAGATCGTGCTCCACCAAAATGCCAGAGCGCCAGTCGATTCAATATGAAGCGATTGCGCTCTAGCGCACAAGGAAAAGGAATAACGCCATGCGCCTTTTGATCGTTGGCACGCTCAATGGCCAGCTCACCACCGCGACCAAGATCGCGATGGACAGGGGCGCGACCGTCACCCATGCCGCGGACAACACGCAAGCCGTCGCAGTGCTGCGCTCGGGCCGCGGCGCCGACCTTTTGATGGTCGATGTCGCAAACGACATCCGCGACCTGGTGGCGCGGCTCGAAGCCGAGCACATTCACGCCCCGATCGTCGCCTGCGGCATCGCGACCGACGCCCGCGCCGCGGTCGCCGCGATTCACGCCGGCGCCAAGGAATACATCCCGCTGCCGCCCGACGCCGAATTGATCGCCGCCGTGCTCGCCGCCGTCGCCGACGATACCCGCGAACTGATCTACCGCGACGACAGCATGGCGAGAGTCGTCAAGCTGGCGCAGCAGATCGCCGGCAGCGACGCCTCCGTGCTGATCACCGGCGAATCCGGCACCGGCAAGGAAGTGCTGGCGCGCTACGTTCACGCCCGCTCGACCCGCGCCAAGAAGCCGTTCATCTGCGTCAATTGCGCGGCCATCCCGGAGACGCTTCTGGAATCCGAACTGTTCGGCCACGAGAAAGGCGCGTTCACCGGAGCAGTCGCACGCCGCGTCGGCAAGTTCGAAGAGGCCAACGGCGGCACGCTGCTGCTCGACGAAATCTCCGAGATGGAAGTGCGGCTGCAGGCAAAACTCCTGCGCGCCATCCAGGAGCGCATGATCGACCGGGTCGGCGGCACTCGCCCGGTGCCGATCGATATCCGCATCATCGCCACCTCGAACCGCAACCTGGCGGAAGCCGTGCGCGAGAACACGTTCCGCGAGGACCTCTTGTTCCGGCTCAACGTCGTGAACCTGAAGCTGCCGCCATTGCGCGAACGGCCGGCCGACGTGATCGAGCTTGCCGAATATTTCGTCAAGAAATATTCCGCCGCCAACGGCGTGCCGGCACGGCCATTGGCGCAGGAGGCGCGCCGCACGCTGACCATCAACTATTGGCCGGGCAACGTGCGGGAGCTCGAAAACACCATGCATCGCGCCGTACTGATGGCGAGCGGCGACGCGATCGGCCCAGAGGCGATCCTCGCCCCCGACGGCGCGCGGCTTGACCAACAGCGCAGCGTGCCGAGCGTGGCGCACGCGGCGCTGGCCGCCGAGCAGGTGTCCCGCGCCTTGGTCGGCCGCACCGTGGCCGAGGTCGAGCGCGACCTGATCCTGGAGACGCTCAAGCATTGCCTGGGCAACCGGACGCACGCCGCCAACGTGCTCGGCATCTCGATCCGCACCTTGCGCAACAAGCTCAACGAATACTCCGCCGACGGCGTGCCGGTGCCGCCGCCCGGCGGCGGCGAGCCGCGCGTGGCGGCGTAGCCTTGCTTACCGCATCACTTCGTCGCGTCGCCGCCTTCGACCATGATGGTCTCGACCTCGCCGGCGCCGTTCCTGCGGCGGAACGCGGCGGCTTTGTTGTATTCGTCCGAGGTGAAGCAGGCGACGCCCTGCTCAAACGACGGGAATTCGATCACCACGAAGCGCTGAAATTTGTGCGGCCCTTCCATGATCTGAAACTTGCCGCCGCGGGCCAAAACCTTGCCGCCGTATTTGGCGATGATCGCCGGCACCAGATCGGTGTACTTCTTGTACGCGACCGGATCGTTGATCTTCGAGCGCGCGACCCAATAGGCAGGCATTTATGATTCTCCACCGTCAGTCGTCATGCCCGCGCTCGTCGCGGGCATCCACGTCTTAATCGTTTGAGTGAGATAAAGATAAAGGCGTGGATGGCCGGGACAAGCCCGGCCATGACGGACTGCTAGATAGCCGTTGCTTTTGATCTTACGTGTCGGCCAATGCGCCGCGTGTGAGCGTCGTCACCGCCACGTGCTGTTTTGCCTGCCGCTTCGGCGCCCCGACCAGGCGGCGCGACAGCGCGGCGACGAATTCGGCTTTCGGCATCGGCTTGGCGAACAGGTAGCCCTGCCCGATATCGCAGCCGATCGCTTTGAGCTTGTCGCTCTCGGCGCTGTGTTCGATGCCTTCGGCCACGGTCATCAGCTCGACGCGCTTGGCGAGCTTGACGATGGTCTCGCACAACCCGCCATTGACCTTGTCGTCGTGGCAATTGCTGACATAGCTGCGGTCGATCTTGAGCTCGCTGAACGGCAATTGCCGCAGCCGCGCAAGCGACGAGTAGCCGGCGCCGAAATCGTCCAGCGCCAAGGTGCAGCGCAGGCTGCGCAGCTCCGCGGCGACATGATTGGCGAGCTTGAGGTCGTGCAAAATCTCGTCCTCGGTGACTTCGAGGATGAGACCCGGCCAATTCGGCGTCGGCGGCCGATGCTCGCGCAGCATCCGCGCGATCGGCAATTTGACAAGCGCCGAGACCGGCACGTTGACCGAGAGTTTGACCGAAGCGCCCTGAACTGCGCAGTCCTCGAAGTCGCGCAGCGCCGCGAGGATGACGCGCTCGGTGAGCGCCAGCATGTCCTCCTCCTTGGCGCCGGGCAGGAAGTCGCCGGGCGGGACGATGCTGCCGTCGGGCCGCCGCGCCCGCAGCAAACCCTCGGCGCCGACCAGACGCTTGGTGCGCAGCTCGATCTTCGGCTGATACCAGAGCTCGTCCCAGCCGCGCAGCAAAACCTCGCGCAGCGTCAGCTTGCCGCCGCCCGTTTTGGGCACGGCAATCTCGGGTTCGAACAGCTTGCGCAGGGTCCGCAGCATTGCACTTCACAAAATCGCCGGCGATGGTGCGCCGGCGTTTTCATTGTTACGGGCAAGTTATGCCGGATGAGGTTGGACGATCGCGTTAACGCGGCGTTTGCAGTCCGCAATATGCTTTGCCGGGAGTAAATTGCGAAAGGTGAATTTTACAACCTTAACCTGGATTATCAAAACATGAGCTAAAAGCACTTCAATCCAGGCTTATTTCATTCCGCCGCGCGGCGCGCCGCGATGATCTGATCGGCGGTGCGGCCGGTCAGCTCGGCCATGTGGTCGAACTTGAAGGTGAAGGTGCCGGCGCCGGCGGTCGCCGAGCGGATCTCAACGATGAGATCGCCAATTTCCGCTTCCGGCATTTTGGCGCGCACCAGATCCCAGCCGTCCCAGCCTTCGCGGGTATCGAAGCCGAGGATCTGGCCGCGGCGGCCGGCCATCAGCGCATTGATCTTCGCCGTCGCCTCGGTAGGGCAGGCGATCTCGACCAGATGGATCGGCTCGAGCAGCACCGGCTGGCATTGCGGTAACGCCTCGACGACGCCGAGGCGGCCGGCGAGACGGAACGCCATGTCGGAGGAATCTACCGTGTGATACGAGCCGTCGATCAGGGCCACCGACAGATCGACCACCGGAAACCCGAGCGGGCCGTGGGCGAGCGCGTCGACGACGCCTTCCTCGACGGCGGGAATATAGTTGCGCGGCACGACGCCGCCGGTGATCTTCTCCTCGAAGGAAAAGCCCGAGCCGCGCGGCAGCGGCTTGATGTCGAGCACGACGTCGCCGTACTGGCCGTGGCCGCCCGACTGCTTCTTGTGGCGGCCGCGCTGGACGACGCCTTTGCGGATGGTCTCGCGGTAGCCGACGCTCGGCTGGCGCCGCTCGATGGCAACGCCGAAGCGGTCGCTGAGCCGCTCGGTGGCGACGCGCAGGTGCATTTCGCCCTGGCCCCACAGCACCACTTCGTGGGTTTCCGCATTGTGCTCGATGGTGATCGAAGGATCTTCCTCGGCGAGCTTGTTCAAGGCCTGGCCGAGCTTGACGTCGTCCTTGCGCTCCTTCGCCGAGATGGCGATGGCGAGCACCGGCGGATAGGGCTCGACCTTGGCGAGCGCGGCATGGGCCTGCTTGCCGGCGGAGAGCGTGTCGCCGGTCTTGGCCTTGTCGAGCTTGGCGAAGGCGACGGTCTCGCCGACCGCGGCCGGGCCGCGCTTCTCGGTGGTCTGGCCGACGAGCTTGAACACGCCGGCGACGCGGCCGGCTTCGTCGTCACCGGACAACAGCGTCGTGCCGTCGCCGGCCTGGCCGGAAATCACCCGCGCGACCGACATCTTGCCGCCGTGGGCGGTGTTCAGCGTCTTCAGCACATAGGCGACGGCGTCACTGCCGGCTTTCACGCCGAGGCGTTTCGCGGTTTCCACGATGCCCGGCGATTCGTGGCGCAGCGCCTTCATCAGCCGCAACACGCCGTTAGCGCGCGTCGCCGTGCCCATCAGCACCGGGCAGACCAGCCCTTCGCGCAGTTCGCGGGTGAGATCGTCGAACACCTTGTCGCGCGGCGGCTGGATGTCTTCGAGCAATTGCTCCATCAGCTCGTCGTCGTGATCGGCCAAGGTCTCCAGCATGGAGAAGCGCGCGGTCTTTTCCAGATCGGCGGCGTCGCCTTCGAGCGGCACGACTTCGGAAGGCGCGTGCTCCTTGTAGACGAAGGCGCGTTCGAGGGCGAGATCGACGAAGCCTGAGATGATGTCGCCGGAAAAGGTCGGGATCTGGCGCA
>Ga0210395_10000498_pt1 | contig 30817 bp, 30 predicted proteins | sample IncBWH4OmetaG_FD_150861 | JGI IMG/M metagenome (GOLD analysis project Ga0210395, IMG submission 150861) | Forest soil microbial communities from Barre Woods Harvard Forest LTER site, Petersham, Massachusetts, United States - Inc-BW-H-4-O ... | reverse complement strand
CACCGGCGCTGACCGTATCGCCGCCAACGGCGACACCGCCAACAAAATCGGCACCTACCAAATCGCCGTCCTCGCCAAAGAAAACAAGGTCCCGTTTTACATCGCCGCGCCCGTCTCCACCTTCGACCTCGCCCTTCCCGATGGCGACCACATTCCCATCGAAGAGCGCTCCGCCGCCGAAGTCACCCATCTGCAAGGTGTTCGCATCGCCCCCGACGTTCACGCCGCGCACCCCGCGTTCGACGTCACCCCCGCTCGCTACATCGCCGCCATCTTTACCGAACGCGGCGTAGCCCGCGCTCCCTACGCGGAATCCCTTCTCGCCCTGGCCCAATCCGCGCAACTCGCCGCCGCGCCCACGGCCCGCTAAGAGCTTGTCGGCGCACTCTCTGTCGGCAAAGCCAGTGCCAAGTCCGTGATTCCAAGCTCGTCACACATCTTCACCCAGTTCTCAGGCGATACTGTGCCTTCCACCAGCTCGTCCATCAACGTAAACGTATTTATTCTGTTCGCGTCTTTGCCCAGGAAGAAGCTTCCCGGCTGCGCTTCCAGCTTCCATCCCTTTTCCAGCAGCGCCAACCCAAGCGCCATCGCCAGCAATTGCCCTGCACGTTGCGCTCGCTGTTGAGGCGTCAACAACATCCCTCGCGGATCGCGTATCTTCGGTCCCATTTGCGGAAGTTTTTTGACCACCTCCGGAAGCGCTCCCGCCGTAATCCCCACGATCATCGGCGCGTACTCGCCCACTGCGGCCTTCCACGAAGGAATCGTCACTGTTTGGCTGATTTCGTCCCAACCCACGTGCCGCAAAGAATTCTTGGCCAGTTTCGGGTTCACTAACTCAAGAAACTGCAATTCCGTGGACTCCGGCTTGTCCAGCAGTGAAATCGCCATCTCCTCATCTTTTTCACTCGGTTCGGCGACAAACTTTTCAATCGCTGCAATCCGGTCCCGCAGAGGTGGATGCGTGTCGTACGGTTCGGTCTTTCCTTCCTCGATCTCTTTTTCGATTCCCTTCGTTACTTGAATTTCGATCTGCGGCGCCGCCAGAAACCGCGAAAAGCCGTCCGCAATCGCCGGCTTGCACCCCTGGTTCAGCACAGGCACAACTTCCGAATTCCAGTAGGGTCCCCACGCCATCGACGCTCCGTGAATCTTTCGCAGACCTTGCACGAGCGGCTCGGCGCCCGCCACTAAGCAGGCAAGTTCATCGGCGCGATATTCTTTCTTGCGCGACACAAAATTGATCACCCGCAAAAAGAAAATGAAATACCACTTCAGAATGAACGTAGCCACCATGTTCATAAACTGAAGAGCGGCGATGCGGCCAAGTTCCCCCAGGGAACCAATGTTCCGAAACGCACGAATCATCGCGCTTTGCGTTTTGTACACCCACGGTCCCATCCTTGTGTCGCCGCTGTAGTAATGCGCGAATTCATGAGCCAGCACGGCTCGCATCTCGGAAACGGTCAGGCTGGAAAGCAAAGGCAGCCCAATTCCCATGACTCTCCGGCTGCCAAATCCCATGATTCCTCCGCGGTCTGCCACAAACGCGTTGACCTGGCCGACCAGATACACCTCGCGCGGAAGCGGCTCGTCAAGCGCCGCCGCAATCGCCTGCAGCTCCGCGAAAAGCCGCGGATGCGCGGGAGGTTCCAACAAAAGTCCGGGCGCCTCAAACTTTTCCCGTCGCGGCACCAGCGACCACAGAATCGTCGCACCAACAATGATGCCGCCGAGCACCAAAAGCCCCAGCTGAGCAGGCGGATGTTCCGCGCTCGTGAACGCAAGATAAGGAAGGTACACGCACGCTATCGCCAGCAACACGATGACGATGTAAGAGACCACCACCATTGTGATCGCCAGCAAGGCGAACAGCGCCACCGATCGCCGCGGCGCAATCTTTTGTTCACCGCTGGCATAAAAAGTCGGCATACTCAGTCCAAATCTTTTTTTGAACTCTGGTTCGCCGCAGTCGCGGGGAAAACGTTGTGCTGCGGAGCTGGCATCGGCGCATCGCCCTTGCGATCCTTCCAGAGGTACTTGTTCAGCAGCGCCGTATCCACCGCGTCCGCGTGGCTGAAATCCAGGTTTTTCCCTTCTTTCCATTCCTTCGTGTTCATCTCATAGATCAAACCATTGTCGCGGTTGCGAAAATCGGCCGTAAACGCCGGCTGCTGCCCCGTCCCGCCAAAAAGCGGAGCCATCACTGCCGCCCGCGAATCGTTCGCGTTCATCGGCGGTACTCCCAGCAGCGATTCAATCGTCCGCACCACGTTGATCGTCGTGTAAAACGAATGATCCACGAACGGCTTCGCGTCATTCCCCACTCCCGTCGGCCGAGGCGCGTACTTGCTGATCACCAGCGCGATGCTCCGGTGAGAATCCACGTGATCAGGTCCATTCTGCGCATCGTCCTCCAGAATCAGGAACGCCGTATCATCCCAGTACGGGCTGTGCGACACCCCGTCCACCACTCGTCCGATCGCCAAATCATTGTCCGCAACTGACGCCGCGGGACGCGGTTTGCCTTTCGTGCCTCCCGCCGTATGGTCGTTCGGCAGCCGCAATAGAATAAATTGCGGCATCGTGTCCTTCCCCGCGTTGCGCGCATTCACAAATCCATTGAACTCATTCAAAAATTCATCGGCGCGCAACTGGTCCGGGTACGCCACCTCAAAATCCGGAAACAACGGATCGAAGTGCCCGCGCAACTCCGCCTCACTCGCCACGTTCTTTGCCAAGATCGGAATCGCCCACGGGTATGGGCTCGCCCCGCCTCGCGGATCGCCGACATTTTTTTCAAGCGGCTCGCCTTTGTTTATCACCGCGCGCGCGCAATTCTCGCCTGCTACCTTCGGCGGTCCCATGGCCGGTTCTTCTCCGTTACTTTTTTGGTTGCACCAGCGGCTGACGATGTACTCGCCATAGTGCCGGTAAGAAACTCCGTGGCTGGCAAAATCCTTCCAAAGATAGCCGCCGGTTGGCTCTCCGGCGTCAGGAACTTCATCTTCGAGCGAAACGCCGCCCAGCAAAGCGCCTTCCGAGTCGTACGTGTGCTCCTTGCCGCGATAGCCGACCGGCCATGTCTTCGTGATGTAGTCCGAGATCGACGCGGAATTCGACCACACGTGCCCGTCTCCCGAAACTTCCCCGCTGTCGTAGAAATTATCCAGAATGCCGAATTGCCGCACGAGTTTGTGCTGATTGGGCGTGATGTCATCGCCGTACATCGTCAACGATGAATCTCCATCCGCACCGGCAATATCGCCGAATACCTGATCGTACGTCCGGTTTTCCTTAATGATGTAAATCACATGATGGATTTTGTTTTCGCCGCCGGCAAAAGGCACCCGGTCGCCATTGCCTCGCAGCGCATTCGTATCGACAACCTGCTTTGTATAGGCGGATAGATTTGCCATCACATCAGCAAGCGGAATGCGCGCCAGCGAGCCGTGGATGAGCGCAGGCCCATATTGGTAGCGCGGCCGGCCATCAGGCGTCGTGCCGATCAGCTTTGGGTTCGGTCCCGAGCCTTTTCCCTTCGCGCTCGCAATGAGCAAATCCTTCCCCGTTGCGGCGACAACGGTCGGGTACCACTCCGTGGGAATGAACCCTGCGGCTTGGGCACGATCGCCCGCGCTTCCTTTCGTAAGCTCAAACACCGCCACTGAATCCGAGATTGCATCGGCAGAAAAGAGCGTCTTCTCGTCCGGCGAAAGCGCCAGATATTCCGGGTCGCTTCCGCCATATTTCTGTCCCGGCAGTTTCGTCGAAAAATAAGACAAAACCTTTCCCGTGCCCGCATCAACCACCGCGATCTCGTCGCGGTTGGTCAGCGCCACATAGAGCCGTGAGTTGTCCCGATTGAGCAGAAGCGCCGTAGGATGTGATCCTCCTGCGAGCGGTGACTCCGGTTTGCGGAGCGGAATGATCCGGACCACGTGCCCGTCCAGCAAGTCAAGCTCCGCGATTGAAGAAGCATTCCACAGCGAAACGAAACCCCGTTTCCCATCCTTGGTCATCACTGTCGTATACGGGAGCGAAGCCGGAATCCGCTTCATCGTGGAAAGATCGAACCTGTGGATGATTTTCCCGTCGCTCGCATTGAGAAGAACAGCTTCGTCCGAACTGTTGTTGGCGACGAGCAATCTTTCTTCGCCCCCGCTCTGCCCAACGCTCAGTCCCGCCGGATACGTAACGTCCTTGAACTCATCCCGCCGAACCTTTCCCGATGGGATTGTCGTGCGCGGCGGCAAAGGCATAAATCTCTCCGCCGATATACGCCCGTTTTCAAAGCCATAGACCGCGATGCCGTTGCCCGTACTCCCCTTTTTCTTGGCAAGAGGGTCGGTGAGCGAGGCCGTGCTCGCAAAAACATGCTTGCCGTCCAAGCTGAATGCCAAACCGAGAAAATACGTCTGCCGTGCTTTGCTCCCAAGCCGCTCGTCGGGAAAATCCGTGAGTTCATCCGTTTCAAGATTTAGTACGGATAAAGATTGTTTCTCTCCCGAACTGTAAGCCCCGTATCCGCTGTGCAGCAGTACCGCGAATCGCCCATCGGGAGAAATAGCAACCGCCGTCGGCAAATTATTGATTGGCCGCGGCCCGCCCGGAACGTCCCCAAGCATTTTGCCGTTCGGCAACTGCACCGTCCGTCCCGCATCTTGCCCAAAAAGAGCCGATGCAAGAGCAGAAAGAAAAAGCATAGCCAGAAACAGAAAAGCGAGAGTTCGAATGCTACCAATGAGATTTTTCATCGCGCGAGTATACCCGTTTTGCATCACAAAACGGTAAACGCAGGTGTTGTAGGGGCACAGCATGCTGTGCCCCAGCCGGCCCGGGCGTACTGAATCCAGGTGCTCTTGTTTCGCATTCTTTCTCTGCGCTTTCGTCGTTCTCACCATCGGATTTCCGGTGGGTGTGTGGTGAGAAACGCAGCCCAAGAGCATCGTCTCTAGCAATCTGCCGAGAACGCCCTCCACCCATCTGCGCTTGACGCCAGCAACAGCCTGACCTATGGTTTTCCGCGCATCTAAAATCTAAATGGCAAACTCTCTTGTAGTTTCGGTCGACGAAATGACGTTTGCAGATAATCATTAACAAAAAGAAAGGCCACACATGCCCGCCGTCGAGGCCAAAATCTTTCACATCGATGCGCTTCGCGAATTCAGCACTCGCATCTTCCTCCACTTCGGCGTTCCGAAAGACGACGCCATCCAAGCCGCCGACGTTCTCGCCTCGGCCGACCTCCGCGGTATCGATTCGCACGGCGTAGCCCGTCTCCACAGTTATTTTGGTTTGCTCAACGAGGGGCTCATCAATCCCAAGCCAAAAATCGCAACGGTGCGCTCGACGCTGAGCACAGCGACTATCGACGGCGACAACGGCCTCGGCCTCGTCGTCGGTCCCCAAGCGAATCGCGTCGCCATGGACATGGCGGAAAAAGCCGGCTCCGGATGGGTGAGCGTCTGCAACACCAATCATTTCGGCATCGCCGGATACTACGTTCTGCAGGCCCTCGAGCGCGACATGATCGGCTGGGCCATGACCAATTCCAGCAAACTCGTTGCTCCCTTGTGGGGCATGCAGCGCATGCTCGGCACCAATCCCATCGCCATCGCTTTCCCCGGCAAAGAAGAGCCGCCTATCGTCATTGATATGGCCACTTGCGCCGCTGCTTACGGAAAAATTGAAATGGCCCGCCGCAGAGGCGAACCCATTCCCCTCGGCTGGGCTATCGATAATCAAGGCCGCAACACCACAAATCCCGACGACCCTGTGAACGGTGGCTGTCTGCTTCCTCTAGGTTCCGATCGCGAACGCGGCGGACACAAGGGTTATGGCCTGGCGGTCATGGTGGATGTGCTGTGCGGTGTGCTGAGCGGCGCAAACTGGGGCCCGTTCGCTCCGCCCTTCGCCCTGCGTCAGGAAATTCCAACCAGCAGCGTCGGCAAAGGGATTGGCCACTTCTTCGGCGCCATGCGCATCGACGGCTTCATCGACGCCGATGACTTCAAGCGCCAGATCGACCACTACGTCCGAGTCTTCCGCGCCACAAAACCCGCGCCCGGCACCAACGGCCCGCTCATTCCTGGCGATCCCGAACGCGAGGCAGAACGCGAACGGCGCAAAAACGGTGTGCCGCTCATCATGCCTATCGTCGAAGATCTCCGCGCCATCTCCAAGCAGACGGGCATCCCGTTCGAATGACGGCGTGGCTGCGCGCTCCTCATCGCAAAGGCCGGTCGAAAAACAAGGTGTCGCGGGAAAATCCGGGCACGAAGAGTCTGGCGTCAGCGATTTGAAGCTGCAGTCGCCGGTGCGCTGGTCACTCTCTTCAAATCCAGCATGATAGTCGCAAGCGCTTGGTCGAAATTAGTATCATGAGTCTTTTGTAAAAACGCGACCATGATCGACTCCGTCAAAGCCCAAAGCACATAATGCGTTTTCCGATCGTAGATGACGAGCCGGAACATTGGCACCGGGTCCGACGCTCCGTTCACCTTGTTTCCGCTCGAGGGACCCGGAGGCGCGATTAGTTGCAGTTCGAACACAATGTCTGCTTCCGACGGATCCGCAACAAGCTGATAGTGCCCCCAACTCTGCATAGCCGCATAAAATTGATTGTACGGACGGTCTGGGTCGCCGCTGAACGGATGCGGAAAAAGTCCGCTGTCGGCGCCGGCATTCGAGATGAAAACCGTTTTTGCGTTAAGAAGCGCAGGCGGCACGGGCGCTAACGATACGGCGGGCGGCGGCGGTGCTTGGGCGCCGGCAGTCACGGTGAACAAAAGGGCGGCGCACACCAACAAAAATGGTTTCAAAAAGATCAGGTTCCGCATGGCATCCTCCAGTCACGGCAACGTCTTGGCTGCTCTCTAATGCAAAAGACGTGGCGTGGCTGGGAATAGTTTCGATGCCCTGCGACCTATGTGCTGATATGGGCGGCTGCTCTGCATTCCGAGGCGAGTTCCGAGGCCAGTAGCGACAGCGCATCGCGTCTTTCAGGCTGGCCGGATGGTCATGACGACTCTTTCGCGCCGGCGAAAAAATGCGAAAAAATCCAAGACCTGTTTCCACGGAATATATTTTTTATTGAGCAGTCCCATGGCTCTGGACGACTCGTCACCAGTAATGATTTCCGCCCGAGCGTCGGCCCAGTCGCCGAGCGGCACGCCCTTTATCGTGCAGGGCGCGATTTTCACGTGGCCATTATTGCGAATGCGTTTCACTTTCCCGGTATTTCCGATCGTGTAGATGTAGAGCCGCGCTCCGTCTCCAGAGAGATCGGTGCGCGGATCCGCCGCGAACCACACCGGCGTCTTCACTCCTTCGCCGCTCTTTTTGAACGTCTCGAGACTAAGATACTTGTGATCGCGAAATGCCTCAAATCCCATGGCATCGCTCCTGCACGTTCGATGCACCCCATTCTATATGCGGCACAAAAAGGTGGGCAGACATTCTTGCCGGTGCTTTTCCCGCGGCTTGGGCACAAACCGAAAGGGCAAGCTCGCAATGAGCCTGCCCTTTTGCGGAACCGTGTCCTTTCGATCGCATTGTTCATCTCGACGTGCTGGTTCGCGCCGCTTTCGGTGCTGGAACTACTTTGCGCGGACGTAGGTCACGTCTTCCGTGAAGGCGTCCTTTTGATCCTTGCGGAAGGTCCAGGCCGTTTTGAAATGATCGTTGTCGATGAAGGTGTACACGGCGTGGTGCATGTGTCCGTCGTTCGGGCTCTTTAGATTTGTGGCCCCCTCGAATTCAAACGTCAGCGTCTTGGTGTCCGCGGCGTAATTTCCGCGCATGGTTGGCTGGTTTCCCGCCATACAGTAGTGCGTCATTTTCAGTTGGTCGCCGTCCAGGTAGTAGAGCGTGATCATCTCCACGGTTTTGCCAGAGCCTGTGATGTGCGCCCGCTCGATCACCGCCGTTCCGCCGGCCGTCAGCTCAAGGTCCAGCGTAGCTTTCTCCGTGTTTGACTTTTCTGTCTCCCAGTGGCCCGCCAGTGATTTCAGCTGTTCAAACGCAACCGTGCCGCTGCCTCCTGCTCTGGCCGGACTCACCCCAAATGCAAATATCACCGCCGCTGCAGCTGCCAAAACCATCGTTCTCGTTCTCATGTTCTTGACTCCCTTCTTTTTAATTTATGGACTAATTTGACCGCTCGAAACTTGCCGCATTGAATTTCATCGCGCAACGCTCGGCGCTTCCGCTTGGCTGCCGAATTTCTGCGTTGAAAATCCGACGATCACGCCGAGCAACATGCCCGGCAGCAGAATGTCCCAGAACAACGCCATTCCCGCCCACAGAATCACCAACAAGCTGAGCACCGCGCCAATCCCCAATCCGGCGAGAATTCCCAGAGCCATGGAATGCAATTTCTGGCTGACATATCCGGTCACGACTCCCGTCACTATGCCCTTGAGCAGAGACGAGGTAATGACGCTGGTCATCACCGGCGCGAGGGACGGCTCCAGGAATCCGCTGAGGCCATCCAGCAGCCCCAGCGTGCCTCCCACAGCCAGTCCCAGGATCGGTTTCGTTCAAGCTCATTGCGTTTCCTCGCGCGTGCGCAGTCTGTTTGAGAACGACTTCATTTCGCATTTGGATCTGCTTGCATCACTCCGAAAATATTGCCTTCGGTGTCTTCGCAGTATGCGAAGTAACCGATAGTCGGAATCGGCGTCTTCGGCATGATGTTTTTTCCGCCGGCCTTCAGGACCGCGGCGATGGCGCCATCCACCGAATCCACGCCAATCGTGTTGGTGGTCGACGAGATGCCGCCTGGCTTCTTCATCATTCCGCCGTTGATGCCTGGCTCGCCTTCCTTGCCGGTCACAACCATCCAGTACTCCATCGGGCCGGCCCATTTGTCGAATTTCCAGCCGAAGACCTTTCCGTAGAATGCAGCGGCGCGGTCCGGCTCCGCTGCTGGTATTTCAAAATGAATGACTCGAGACATAGTTCTCCCTCCTTGGATTTACGAGCGAAACTTTTGACATCGTTCCGGCTTTGTTAGCGCGTGGCCGGCGTGGTTGCCGGAGCTGGTCCGTAGCGCTGCGTTGCGAAACCTACGATCATTCCGACAATGCTGCCGGGAAGCATGATCTCGAGGTAGTAGCCGTGCTGCATGTATGCGACCAGGAATGCGAGCAGGCAGCCGACCGCTAATCCAAAAAGAATTCCTAAAGGAACGGAATTCACTTTGCGGGCGAAAATTCCGGCCGCCACGCCGGCGATGAGGCCCTTCATGGTGGACCCGATAACAATGCCTACGATCTGGGCGCGTACGGCCGGAGTGAACCACGCGGTGCCACCGTCAATCGCGCCTAGCAGGGTTCCCAAGAGCAATCCGATCAGGATTTTGTTCATTTGTCCGCCTCTCGTTTTCGTTCTCTGAAGTTCTATACAACAGGACCTGGAATTCCTTTAGAACTATCTTTTTAAGACCAGCAGAAGGATTACGCGCATCACCAAGTAGGCCAGAATCAGCAAGATAAAGAAGCGGTAGCGGCGGTAGAAGCGGGCCAGTTTGTCGAAAATGCTTTCGCGATGCGCTCCGACCGCCAAGCCGTCAAGGTAACGGGAAACATCCAGGCCGAGGTCCTGGACTGCGGAATAACGAGATTCGCGCTGTTCAGCAGTGGCTTTGGCGCAAATGGCTTCCAGCGAGCGATCGAGACGCGGGGAGAATCCAGCGGGCGTCTTTTGCGTCAGAAGGAATCGCAGGAGCGCGCCGAGGGAGAAAATGTCGCTGCGCGCGTCCAGCACTTCGACTTCGCCGCGGGCTTGTTCGGGTGACATGTAGCCGGGCGTGCCCATCACCGTCCCGTGCCCGGTGATCACGGAACTTTTCGTCGAATCCTTTTCTTCGCCGGGTTGTTTCGGCTTTTCGAGGATCGTCGCTTCCGGATCGGCGACGCGGTCTGCGATTTGTGGGTCGCTACGCAGGATTTTCGCTAGGCCCCAATCCATGACGAGGACTTCGCCAAATGGACCGACCATAATGTTGGCGGGTTTGAGGTCGCGGTGAAGGACGCCGCGGGCGTGGGCGAAGGCGACGGCTTCACAAATACGCAAGAAGAGGCGCAGGCGGTCTTGGACCGACTCGACGCCTTCGATGAATTTATCGAGGCGCTGCCCTTCGACAAATTTCATGGTGTAGAAGACGCGGCCGTCGCCTAGCGTGCCGACGTCATGCACGGGAACGATTCCGGGATGCTCGAGGCGGGCAAGGACGCGGGCTTCGCGCATCAGGCGGTTGGCCAAATCGCCGTCGGTGCCGGGGACGTCGAGGACTTTCAGAGCAACGCGGCGCTCGAGTTTTTCATCTTCGGCGGCGTAAACGACGCCCATGCCGCCGCGAGCAACGCGTTCGAGCAAGCGATAGCGCGTGCCGGCGAGATCGGGTTCGTCGGCACCGGCGCGGAGGCGCTCGATGGCTTTGTCGGAGAGCGATTTCATTTTGCTTCCCAGCCAAACACGGATCGCGCTTCGCGCTGGAATTCTTCTTCACTGCCACAGATTTCGCGCAGGCGCTCTAGCGCGCCGCGCCGAAATTCGCGCCTTGCCCAAGCCAGGGCGTTCGTTACATCGGAGACGGGAATTCCGTATTCCGCGGCGAGTTTGTCGTAGGAAATCGTTTCGTCGCCCGCCAGGTCGTATTCCTCGAAGAGGCGGAAGGTTCTTTCGCGTTCGTTCGCTTCGCAATGTTTGCGCAAATCCTCGACGGCCAGCTCGAACAGTCCGCGCACCCATTCTTTCTCGAAAAATTCTTCCAGCGATTCGGGAGAAGGAATTGCGGCGGGATCCATCGTGGCTCCGCCTAATTCTTCTTCGGCGCCGGCAAAATCGAGCGCGACGTGGGAGGCGTTGCCTCCGCGCTTCAGGCGCTGCGCGGCTTTGTCTTCGTTCATCACGAAGCTGTCCACGCACACGCGCAGGTAAGTGCGCAGGCGGCTTTTTGCCGGGTCGAATTTCTCGAGCAGGCTGCGTTCGATGATTTGGACAAAAAAGCCCTGGGTTAAATCCTGAGCATCGTCGGCGGGACGGCTCCAGCGGAGGCGAACGTATTTGTAGACGGGCTTCCAGTAGGCCGCGCACAGCGTGTCCATGGCGCGGACTCGCTCGGCTTCGTCAACGCTGCGGGCCGCGTCGATCACGGACCAGCGGGTGAGGGGGAAGCGGTCGCCGCCTTGATTGGACTTATCGCCGGTCATTTTCGTGGGCGAGCTCCGCTCGCTGGGGAGGCGCGCCGTGCCCGAGGAGTCTATGCAGGAAGGGCGTGACTGACAAGGCGTGTCTCCGGCAGACGGCGGCGTGATCAGGGAAAGAGGGAGAGTTGGAGTTTGATTTGTCGAGGTACCCCCACCCCCCATGTTTTTTGTAAGAGTGGCAAACAAAGGACTTATGCTTGACGCAGTCTGTAAGAGTGGCAAATGCAGGACTTAAAGTCGCTGTGTTTTCATGGAGTTGCGGGTAGCTCGTAAGAGTGGCAGGTAAAGGAGTTAGCGAAGCGGGGCTACACGCAGAGAAACAGAGCGCGCTGAGGTTCGGAAAAGAAGGGACGTGGACGGAAGGCGGTCGAAAATTGGTGCGCGGTTTGGGAGGGCGTGAGCGAAACATGCGGGATGATAGCAGAATTTCGTCGTGTTGTCAAGAAGATAATAGAAATATGTGGTGACTATTCGAATGAGGGACGCGGATTCGAATGGACGCGGGGAAGTCCAGAAGGATGAAAAGATTGGCAGATATTGATTGGGTCGTTACGGCTGTGGAAAAGTTGCGCCAGCTACTTGGTCGATGCGGGAGGCGAGTCGAAAAGCGGCAGCAGAGCTGCCGCACTCCAAACGAATCCGTTGCAGACGCTAACTGAAAATATTTGTGTTCAGGAAGTCGTTGCGGAATTTGCCGTTGGGGTCGAACTTTTTGGTTAGGGCGATGAATTCGGGGAGCTTTTTGTAGTGGGAGTGGAGTTGCTGGGGCGGCATGGTGAAGAGTTTGCCCCAGTGGGGGCGGGCTTGAAACGGAGCCAGTTCTTTCTCTATGACGGGGAGGAGCTGCCTGACGGCGGACCAGTCTTGTTTCCAGGTGAAGTGGATGGTGACGCAGGGTTGCTGGTAGCAGGGGCTCATCCAGAGCTCGTCGGCGGCGATGGCGCGGATTTCGGTGATGAGAAGGTGTGGAGTGATCTGGTCGCGGAGGCGCTCGACGGCGAGGATGGCTTCGACGGCGTGACGGCGCGGGACGAAATACTCGGATTGCAGTTCTTTGCCGGCGCTGGGAGTGAAGCCCATGCGGAAGTGCGGGAGACGTTCGTACCAGGGGCCGAGGAGGCCCATTTGCTGGGTGCAGTTTTCGGCGGAGAGCGCCGCGATGGGGTGAAGGTTTTTAGTGCCGAGTTTTGCGCCGAAGAATTCGGGCTTGGCGTTGAAGGCCTGGCCTTTTTCGGTGCGGGTTTTGAGCCAAACTTCGCTGAAATTGTGGTTCTGCCAGTCGGTGAAGAGGCTGACGCTGTAGGCGCTGGCTTGGATGGCGTCGAAGTGGTCCTTCATGGCGCTGAAGGAGAGATTTTCGTAGACGTACTGGCGCATCTGGTAGGTGGGCTGGATGTCGAGCATGATTTTGGTGATGACGCCGAGTGCACCGAGGCCGACGACTGCACCTTGGAAAAAATTGGCGTCTTCTTGGCCCGAGAGTTTTACTACGTCGCCGGACGCGGTGACGAATTCCAACGCGGAGACGGCGGTGGCTAGGTTGCCATTTTTTTCGCCGGAACCGTGGGTGGCGGTCGAGCAGGCTCCGGCGACGGAAATGTGCGGGAGCGAGGCGAGATTGTGGAGGGCGAAGCCTTTGGCGTCGAGGAGCGGAGCGAGTTGGCCGTAGGTGATGCCTGCGTCTACCGTGACGGTGCGCGCCTGGGGATCGAGAGAGACGATTTCGTCGAGGGGCTTCAAGGAGAGGAAAGCGTCTTTGCTATCGGCGATGTTGTTGAAGCAGTGGCGTGAGCCGAGGACTTTTAGTTTAGCTTGTTTTTTGACGAAGTCCTGGACTTGATCGAAAGATTTGGCGGCATAGAGATTTTCCGTACTGTATTCGAGGTTGCCGGCCCAGTTTGTCAGCTTGTCGCCGCCTCCCAGGGCCAGGAGGCGCATAACGGCGGGGCTGGCGATGGCGACCGAGGAGAGCTTGATAAACGTGCGCTTGTGCATGGCTAAATCAGGATTTCTTTTTGATTTCGCAAGCGGCGCCATAGTACACCCGTCTCGCCGGTTCGCGACGCTTGAAACCGTTTGCAACGGGAGCGCTTCATCCCGATCCAGAGGCTTGCCGATTTCGAATCGTTGTGTTCTGGGGATGCGAGCCACTCCGGCTGAGCATTGAGCCGGCTCAGCTGCCGCGGGCACGAACAAAACGCGAGTATGTCTCGTTGTGCACAGACGTACGCTTTTGTTTCTCCTAACATGGTGGCTAACGTAGAAGTAAAGGTATCTCTTCCGCGGACGAGTTCAAACGGAGGCCGGTGATGGCGGCAGCAGCTATCGGCGGTCTGGAAGCCTCGCGCTTGCCAGACTTGCTCGTTTTAATCAAGCAGACAGCGGAGTGCGCACGAAGCCGGCGAGTGCTCGACCCACGCGCAACAATTGTTAGTGACGAAATACTGCAAGCAAAAGTTTTGTTCACACGAGCGAGGGCTTGGCTATTGGGAGTGAGCCCACGGCGTGCGGAGCCCAAATGGCGAAGGCTCGGCGACGTGGAAGCCGCGTTTTTCGCGCTATACGATGCGTTACGGTCACAGATTAGGTCCCCACTGTTGGTGACCGCGAAGCACCCCAACGACCGTCGACCATAGCTGATTCTTGACGGCCTTTGGCCCGGTCGTCACCGCTCATATTCCCCGCCGCTGCGCCTCACTGCTGCATTCTCCTCTTTGTCGATCAACCTCTTGACGATCTCTTCATATACCGGGCGCGGACAAAAACGCACAGGCAAGAGTGCCTGTGCTGCTTATTCGTAGCGGAGGGCTTCGACTGGGTCTAGGCGGGCGGCTTTCCAGGCGGGGTAGACGCCGAAGACGATGCCGATGAGGGCGCAGAGGACGAGAGCGGTGATGATCCAGAAGACTGAGAGGGCGGCAGGGAAGTGAGCGGCATATTTGAGGAGGAGGGTGATGCCGGAGCCGAAGGTGACGCCGATGATGCCGCCGATGGCGCTTAGCGTGACGGCTTCGATGAGGAATTGGACGAGGATGTTGTTGCGCCTTGCGCCGATGGCTTTTCTTACGCCGATTTCGCGGGTGCGCTCGGTGACGGAGACCAGCATGATGTTCATTACGCCGATGCCGCCAACGATTAGGCCCACCGAGGCGACGGCGAACATGAGGATGAAAATCAGGCCGCTGATTTTTTGCCAGAGCTCGAGAAAATAGTCGGGGGTGAAGATAGCGAAGTCGTCGGGCTTGTCATTCGCCAGGCGACGCTTACGACGGAGGAGGTCGCGCATTTCGTCGACGGATTCCGTGACGTTGTTGGGGTCGCTGGCCTTGGCGAAGATCACGTAGTCTTTTTGATTGGGGTAGAGCTTGCGGAGAGTGGTAACGGGCATGTAGGCGGAATTGTCTTCGGGGTTGGAGCCGCCAGAGATGCCTTGGCGCTGTTTTTGGAGCGTGCCGATCACGGTGAAGAGCTGGCCGTCGATGGTGACTTCCTGACCGATGGCGTTGCTAGGAGATTCGGGGAAGAGCGTGCGGACGGTGTCGTAGCCGAGGAGGACGACGGGGGCGCGATGCTCGGCGTCAGTTTCGTTGAAGAAGCGGCCGGATTCGATTTTCAGGTCGAAGATTTCGCCGATGGATGGTTGATTCCCTTGCAGAATGACGCTCTTCGCGCGGTACTGGCCGCGGCGGACGTCTTCGGTGCCGGAGCCGAATTGCGGTTGAAAGATGCGCATCGAGGCGGACGCGGCTTTGATGTGCGGAAGCTTGGCGATGTCTTCGGCCCATTCGGGCTGGAGCTCCTTGCGGGTGAACCAGTCGCTGGGCGGGCGGGAAAGCGAGGCCCAGGGGAAGCGGTAGGCGATGATGGTGTCCGAGCCAAGCTCGCGGATGCCGCCGAGAACGTTGTCGTTGAGACCGTTGATGACGGCGGTGACGGTGATGACGGTGGTGATGCCAATGACGATGCCGAGGATGGTGAGGGCGGAGCGCAGGGAGTTTTTGCGAAGGGTGTCGAGTGCGAGCAGGATTTCGTCGCGGAATTTGAGCGCGGTCTGCTTGCCGGCTGGCAGGCGCACGGGTAGAACGGTGGTTTGCGTATGCGGTAGAACTTTCCCTAGCGTTGCCATTGATCTATTCCAAGTGCGTATTCTACTTGCGTTTTAGCTTATTGAGCCCCGCCAAATACACGGTCGAGCGACTTGCTGCAAAAAGCGGCAGCAGAGCTGCCGCACTCCATATCATTCCGAGCGTAACGCTACAACCGGATCCAAGCGCGCGGCTTTCGACGCCGGATAAGTTCCGAAAAATAAGCCGACGCTCAGCGCCACGAGCAGGCCGCCGATGACGGACCACAGTTGCACGGCGCTCGGGAGCGGTGAGACGATCGACACGAGCTGCGCAAGGAGCACGCCGCAGATTACGCCTAGCGCGCCGCCGAAGAGCGAGATCGTGGAGGATTCAATCAGGAATTGGCGGAGGATGTCTCCGCTGCGCGCACCCAGAGCTTTGCGTAGGCCGATTTCACGGGTGCGCTCGGTGACGGAGACGAGCATGATGTTCATGATCACGATTCCGCCAACGAGCAACGAGATGGAAGCGATGGCGATGGTGACGAAGAAGAAGCTGCCGCTGATGTCCTTCCAGAGAGAGAGGAAGGAGTCGCTGGTTTCGATGGCGAAGTCATCTTTCTTGCCGTAGGCGAGATGACGACGGCCGCGCATGATTTGCCGGACTTCGTCGACGGTTTCTTGAATTTTCGCGGCGGAGCCCGCGCGAGCGGTGATGCGAAGAGAGTCGTCCTGGGTGCCGTATTCTTTTTTGTAGGTGGTAAGCGGGAGGATGATCCAGTTGTCGAGTGAGGTGCCGAGGGCGGAGCCTTCTTTTTTGCCGACGCCGATGACCTGGCAGGGGATATTGCGCCAGCGGACTTCTTTGCCGATGGGGTCGACGCCGGGAAGCAGGTTTTCGACGATGTCGTTGCCGATGACGCAGACGGGGGCGGCTTGTTGAAGGTCGGTTTCCGTGATGTGGCGACCGGCGACGAGGTCGACGTCGTAGAGCACGGGCATTTGCGGGGTCCAGGCGCGGAGATTGGTGTCTTTCAGGGAATTGAGGCCGCTTTTGACTTCAAGACGGCCGCCGAGAGAGGCGCCGATTTCCTTGCAGGATTTGCAGAGTTCGCGGACGGATTGATAGTCGTCGTAGGTGATGCGCTTGCGCTTTTGAAATTCGAGATAGTCGTCGACATTGGTGACGATAGAGGGCGTTTTGGCGACGCCGAAGACGTCGGCGCCAAGCCGGAAGACCCTGGTGGCCACGTATTGGTTGGCGCCGTTAATCAGGCTGACGACGGCGATTACGGCGGCAACCCCGATGACCACGCCGATCAGGGTCAGGACGCTGCGCAGCTTGTGCGCCCAGAGGCTGCTCGTGGCAATAGCCACCGCCTCCTTGAAGTTCATTGTGGTCGCCTGAGCCATGGAAGGTCTTGCCTAAGTATACGTGCGGGGAGCTGGTTAAGTATCGCTTGCGAGGGGCCTGCAGTCCAACGACAAAAACGGGGCAAAAGGGGCGCTTGCAAGTGGTACGGGAGAAGGGATTGAACGTTAAGGCTTAAAAGAGAGGTCGGGAATCCGGAGTGGTGGGGTTCCGGATTCCCGGGGGGCGTTGCAGGGATTAGGGCGGGGTGTGGTTTAGCGGTTTGTACGGGAGAGTCCTGCAACCAGGGTGACTTGGCCCCGAGTCTCATTCTTCGCAATCTGCGACATTTCCTTTTCTCGTCCGGACTTCAAGAGCTGGCGTCCCTGGGAATTGCCTTCGGTCCAGACTTGCGAGAGGAAGTAACGCTCGCCGTAGCGGTTGAAGACCAGTTTTGATTCGGACTGGGGTTCGGCCGAGACGGCAGCGTTCGTGACCAGGAAGGCTGACGCGGCGGAGTCCTTGCGGGAAATCAGGATTATCGTATGCGTTGGAGCTGAAACCCTGACGGTATACTCGCCGGCCGGGAGCTGCGTGTCGCCGGCCACGAAGTCGAAGGGGATATTGACGGCCAGTAGCTCCTGCGCCTGCGCTACGCGGGTGAATGCCATCGCGGTCAGCGCCATCACACCTGCCATAACCAAAGCTCTCGTTTTCATGGGACACTCCTTTTCTAAATTCGCTGGCGGCGTCCAAGCTGAACTCCCTTGCGCTTGGTTCATTTACCGGGTCAGCGCCTCAACATGGTTTGCACTTTCGCGCATTCCTGGGCGGAGGACAATGCACGGGGTGTGAACTGGAGGGCGACTGTGGGTGAACAAGTAAGTGAGCGGAAACAGAGGGGTTAAGCGAGGTTCCCCGCAGTCGCGATTCGCAAAAGGAGTGGTATAGTTTCGGGGTTACAGGGAATTATTCAGATGCCTACGCCGGCCCGCTCCGCGAATGTCGTGCGATTTGATGTGTTTGAAGTGGAATTGCGCGCCCAGGAATTGTACAAGGCGGGGCGCAAGATTAAGCTGCAAATCCAGCCGTTTCAGGTGCTTGCGATGCTGCTGGAACGGCCCGGAGAAGTCGTAACGCGCGATGAAATGCAGAAGAGGCTGTGGCCAGCGGATACGTTTGTGGACTTCGATCATAGCGTGAATACGGCGATCAAGAAGTTGCGACAGGCGCTAGGCGACGATAAGAATAAGCCGCGCTTCGTGGAGACGCTCCCTAAGCGCGGGTACAGGTTTCTGGCTACGGTAAAAAGGCCCGCGTCGAGCGCCGCTGTTGCAGAGACGCCGGTTGCCGCGCCTGCTGTTGGCAAAGATGCGGTCGCGAAAGATGCGGCTGCGTCTTCGTGGATGGGGCGCGTCGCAAAAGTTTCCTGCGAGGGCGGACTTCCGTTTGCCGTGGTGGCGATTGATGAGATGGCTGCTGCGGAGAGACAAAAACTCGATGCGGCGAATGATGATGTGGGGTTGTCGCTCTTGATCGCTTCGCAGAGGCTGATTATGTTGCCAGAAGGGACCCCGGTGAGGATTATCGAGGTCGAGCACACGCATTCGCGTTGCCAGGCGCGAATACTGGAAGGCGAGCACTACGGCAAGACGGCTTTGCTGCCGCTGAAGTTACTTGCGGAATCGCAAGAGCTCAATTCCCTTCGCGGACCGCGGCAGTGGAACCTTTGCAACTAGCTTTGGATGTTTAACTTGGGTGGCGGATGCGTTCGGCGAGAGCGCGGGCTCGCTGGCGGCCGATCTCGACGAAGCGGGAATCGCTGGCAATTTGATCGAGCGTGGGCAATGCGCGCTGAGGTTCGGGCAGCAGTTTGTGGTTCAGGTCGGTTTCAAATTGCAAGAGAGCGTCATTGATGCCCAGGCGATCGTATTTCATGCGGCGTTCGAGCAGCGAGACTAGTTCTTGCTGGCGGGCCAGGCCTTCGAAAATCTGCATCAACTGAGTCGCGGCTGAGTTCAGAGTGTAGTTGAATTTCGTTTCGTGGTTCTCCGAACCTTTCTCCCAGCGAAAGGTCTTTTCACCTAGATTGGCGATTCTTCGGTGAACATCCAGATCCTGTCCCTGAAAATTCTTTAGCTGGGTGGCCAAGTCGAACATTTTCTCGCGTAAAGAGGCGCTGACTTCGAACGGCGCGGCGCCGGGGTCTTCATCGAGCTGCCGGATCTCGAAGGTGGCGGCATCGGTATCGTCGTGGACGATGATCTCGATGAATTCCGGCGAGCTGGATTTGAAAATGCGGCGATAAGAGAGCTTCGCGTGGGCAGGGACGGGAGACGGCGTTTCTGCAGATGCAGCTACGGGAACGCCCGGGCCGAAGAAGCCGCTTGCGACGCATGCCAAAAGAAGAAATCGTAGAAGCAATGTCTTCATCGTCTCTTTTACGATGCGCGGCGCATGTTGTACGTTGCGCCGCCGCGTGGGAGTGGCGCTCTTCCCGCGTGGGACTTTGCGCCTAGTTTCGTGCCGGCGGGCGAATCGGGAAGCCCAAAGCGCTGCCGTGCCTGTTCCACCTGAAGATGGCATAGCGCCACGGCCAGGGCATCTGCGGCATCGGAAGGCTCCGGAGTTTCTGTCATTTGAAGCAGCGCGCGCACCATCAATTGCATTTGCCTTTTGTCCGCCTGGCCATAACCGGCCACGGAGGCTTTCACTTCGCGCGGCGAATAGCTGTGCACGGCGACTCCGCGTTGTGCCGCGGCCAAAAGCACCACGCCACGAACTTCGGCGAGCCGCAACGCGGTTCGCATATTGAGCGCGGTGAAGACGGATTCCACGGCGAGCGCGTCCGGCGAGAATTTGTCCATCAGACCGCAAAGGAGGGCATGGACATCTTGCAGCACCGCGCCTAGACACTCTTTCTGCCGCTTGGGCGCGACTTTCAATGCACCATAATGCAGCATGCGGCAGCGGCGTCCGTCGCTCTCGATGATCCCATAGCCAGTAGGTCCCGCTGATGCCGGGTCTACACCGAGCACGCGGAAAAACCCGTTCCTGGCTACGGAACTAAAGGCTGGGCTTGCAGCTTTCATCGACCTAAGTCTACGGCGTTCGCCGCGTCCCTGCCAGAGCTTTGTGTTTGAGTTTCTTCCGAGACAAAAAAACGGCCATTCCGATGCTCGGGATGGCCGTCAAGGAAAGGACAGACACGAATGTCTGTCCCACTCCATTTCAAATTAGTTCGCCCCAACCGCCGCCTGAATCTCCGACTCATCGATATCGAAGTTCGCGTAGACGTGCTGTACGTCGTCGTGTTCTTCCAGCGCTTCGATGAGCCGCACCATCTGGGTGGCCTGCGCACCCGTCAACTTGATGTAGTTCTGCGGCACCATGCTGATTTCCGCCGAAGTTGGGGTGATTCCTGCCTTGGCCAGAGCTTCCTTCACTTTTTCGAGAGCTTCCGGCGGTGTCACGATGTACCAGCCTGAGCCGTCGTCCTTTAAGTCGTCGGCGCCCGCTTCCAGAACGATGTCCATCATTTTGTCTTCGCTGGCGGCTTCTTTGGGGACCACGATTTCGCCCTTGCGATGGAACATCCAGCCTACGGCGCCCGTTTCGGCGAGGTTTCCGCCGTTCTTGCTGATCAGGTGGCGAAATTCGCCGACGATGCGGTTGCGGTTAGTGGTGACGGCCGCGATCAGCATGCCCACGCCGCCCGGGCCGTAGCCTTCGAAGGTGACTTCTTCATACTGTTCGCCTTCGAGCTGTCCGGTGCCGCGCAAGATCGCGCGCTCGACGTTCTCGTTGGGCATGTTCGCGCCCTTTGCAGCGAGGATCGCCGTTCGGAGGCGCGGATTGGAATTCGGTTCACCTCCGCCGATGCGCGCCGCGATGGTGATTTCGCGAATGATGCGGGTGAACACGCGGCCACGTTTGGCGTCAGTCGCGCCCTTCTTGTGTTTAATCGTGGCCCATTTTGAGTGCCCAGACATAACTGACCTCTTTTTTGCGCGCTCCCGGCCTGGCGGGATTCACGTTAGGTGAAATTTCGTGCGGCCGCGCGCCACGTGAGTGGCGGTTAGCTGACGCTACCCCGTTAAGCGGGGCTTAACTGTGCGGAGACTTAGGGTAAACCGCAAACCCCTGCGGAACCGAGCCAGTTTAGCACAGCCGCCGCGCGCGTGAAACCGGGTATACTCGCTTCCGGGGCACCTGTTTGCGCTTGTTACGCTTCCCTATTTTCGCCGCGGTCTGCGTCCAAATCGCACGGTCCTGCCATGCCTGACCGCCGCTACCGCGTCCTGGCTGTCGCCTCGCACCCTGTCCAGTACATGGCGCCGATTTTTCGGCGGATGGCGGCTCATCCTGGATTCGATTTGCATGTCGCGTATTGCAGTCTTCGCGGTGCGGAAGCCGGACACGATCCTGAGTTCGCAGCCACCGTTCAATGGGATGTTCCTTTGCTCGAGGGCTACTCGTGGTCTCATGTGCCGAACCGCGGCTCGGGGGATGAATCGTTCTTCGGGCTGCGAAATCCAGGACTCTCCAAACTGATCCGCGAAGGTAACTACGACGCCGTGCTGTGTTTTGTCGGCTACGTGCGCGCTACTTTCTGGATAGCTTGCCGGGCAGCCAAGTCTTCTAAGACTGCGTTTCTCTTTGGCACGGACACAACCACGCTTGCTCCGCGTGATGGGCGAATGTGGAAGAGCACAGTAAAAAAAATTCTGTGGCCGCGGCTTTTCCGTCTTGCCGATCAGGCGATTGTTCCGTCTTCTGGCGCGCGCGACCTGATGTTGTCACTCGGGTTGCCTGCGGAACGCATCACGCTCACCCCTTACAGCGTGGACAACGATTGGTGGATGAAACAATCTGCGAGCGTTAACCGTTCCGCAGTGCGTGGCTCGTGGCAGGCCTCGGCTTCGGACGCCGTGATTCTTTTCTGTGCCAAACTGCAACCTTGGAAGCGCCCTGGCGACCTTCTGCGCGCCTTCGCCGACGCAAATCTTTCGAATGCGCTGCTCCTAATTGCAGGCGAAGGGCCGCTTCGCGCGCAACTCGAATCGGAGGCCGCTGCTCTGGGGATTGCGGCGCGCGTTCGTTTCCTGGGCTTCGTGAACCAGTCGCAGCTGCCTGCCGTGTATACTTCCGCCGATCTGATGGTTCTCCCATCGGAATACGAACCGTTCGCCGTGGTGGTGAATGAAGCGATGTGCTGCGGATGTCCCGTGGCGGCCAGCGATCATGTCGGCGCGGCTCGCGATCTCGTTGCGCCGGTTCGGAAGGAATTTGTTTATCGCTATGGCGACGTCGATGCCCTGGCGGCACTTTTGAAGGATGCGCTTTCCGATCGCGCGCGACTTGCCTCGCTCGGACGAACCGCGATCGCCCACATGCAAACGTGGTCGCCGGAGAGAAACATCGCGGCGACGCTCGGAGCGATTGAAATTGCGGTTGCGCGCAAAGGCCGGCGGTCAGGCGTAGCGGTTGAGAATACTTCGGCCGCCCGCACTACTCCTGCTTCTCCGCAAAAAATCCGCGAATGAAGCTGCTTATCTATGCTCATTTTTTTGCCCCAAGCGTCGGCGGCGTCGAAACACTCGTACTGTCTCTGGCCCGGGGCCTCTCCGGACTACGCACGCCGGACGGCGGTCCAGAATTCGAAGTCACGCTCGCGACGGAAACTCCAGCGGGCAAGTTTGACGATAGCTCGCTTCCTTTTCGAGTTGTCCGCCAGCCCGCACTCATCAAATTGTGGGATTTGATCCGCGCTTCTGACGTCGTTCATGTGGCAGGCCCGGCGTTGGCGCCTGTTGTTCTCAGCCTTCTTGCGCGTAAGCCAGTCGTTGTCGAGCATCACGGGTTTCAAACGATTTGCCCGAATGGACAATTTCTGATCGAACCCGCAGGAACCCCTTGTCCTGGGCACTTCATGGCCGGCCGGCATGGCGAATGCCTCCGTTGCAATGCCGGCCAGGGCTGGATTGCTTCGCGCAAGCTTTGGCTGCTAACGTTCGTCCGCCGTTTCTTGTGTAAGCGCGTTTCGGCCAATATTACTCCCACGGCGTGGCTCGGCGGACTGCTCAAGCTTCCGCGAGTTGTGGCGATCCCGCACGGCCTGGAATTTATTACCGCGCCGCTTGGGTATTCCGCAACGTCATCGCAGGTTCCTGTTGTCGCGTTTCAGGGCCGGCTCGTCACCACCAAGGGCGTGGGCGTCTTGTTCGAAGCGGCCCGTGCTCTGATTGCGCAAAACCGGGCGTTCGAGTTGCTCATCATCGGCGACGGGCCCGAGCGCGCGTCTCTTGAACGCCTCTCCCAGGAACCACCTCTTGCCGGGCGCGTTCAGTTTGCAGGACGTCTTGGGGGCGAGCAACTTGATTCCGAGCTCGCTCACGCTTCTGTCGTCGTGGTTCCCTCCTTGGGTGGAGAAGTCTTCGGCTTGGTTGTTGCCGAAAATATGTTGCGGGGTCTGCCAGTGATTTCGTCTGATCTCGGCGCCTTCGTAGAGGTGCTCGGCGCAGGAGGACTCGCATTTCGCACCGGCGATGCAGTGGCGCTCGCGAAGGTCCTTGCTCAAATCCTTGATGATCCAGCGCTGGCTGCTCGCCTCGGACAGAGCGCGCGGCAACGCGCGCTCGAATTTTGCGATTTTCGGCGAATGCTGGAAGCTCACGCACGGGTTTACCGCGAAGCCCACTCCTGACCTGTCCGAAAAGGCAGGTTTGCCGTGCGTCACACAGAAGGAAACTCCACCGAAGCGGCGAGCGCTCGGGGCTACACTGAATTTATGCTACACGGTGTGGAAAGCCACCTTGATTTTCCGGTGATTTGAGAGATGGGACCCACCCGTGCCAGGAGACAGAGATTATGAAACGCGCGCTTCTATTCCTCACCGCATTCTTGCTGGCGCTGGTAGCGGCACGCGGCGTTCAGGCAGTGCCGCAATCCAAAGGAACGGCCACTCTCAGCGGCGTGGTCATCGGGCCGGACGACAAGCCCGCCCCGCACGCTACTGTCTCATATCAGTCCTCGGACGGAAGCGCGCCACATGCCGCCCGTGCAGATGCACACGGCCGATTCGCGATCACCCAGCTCAAGGCCGATAGCTATGACATTCGGGCTTCCGCGAAGGGCATCTTTTCCGATTGGCAAAAGAATATCCCGCTGCGCAAAGGGCAATCGCGGTCCGTCGAGTTGCGGCTGATTTACGCGAAGGAAATGCCCAAGTCCAGTTCGAACGCAAAACCGAAGTAGTAGGGCGACTTCCTATGTTGGGGGACTAGAAGCGCGAAGCGGCTCGCACGCCAATCGATGTCGCTATTGCTGGATGATGAGCTGAGCCAGCTCATGCAGGTCTTGCGCGGACACGTCGGACACAGCACAAAACTCCATGCCTTTATGCCGCCAATGAACCCATTGATAGCCTTGCCGTGAACCGGGCGGGTGAATCGGTGTGTCCGGTTCCTTAGTGGGCCAGACAAAGACATTGATGAAATGCTTGCGGCGTCCATAGACCAAGGCCGCGACGTTACGCTCGCCAAGAACGTCCAGCCGGCCGCCAATTAGCGGAAATCCTTCGTCCATAAAATCGCGAACGGGCGGAATGAAGTCGAGTTTGCCGTCGAACCAGGGCTTGACCGTGTGCTGATCCGTCGATGCCACGTCGGTGAGATGCCCGGCTTGCAGCGAGCGGATGTGGGCGTCGATGACCTCCGCGGCGGTGACCGATTCAGGGCCAGTCGAGCCGAAATGAGGCACGGCGAGCCATGCCACCCCGGTCACCAAGAGGATGGCAGCCGCTGCGGCAAGCCAGCGCCACGCGGCTATCGACGGACTAGCCGCGCCGGCAGCGGAGATTTTCAGTTCCGCACGAATTTTTTTGCGCAACCCAGCCGGAGCCGTTTCATAAAGTTGCGCGCGTTGAAGCGAAGCGCGCAGCGACTCCGCCTCGCCAAGACTAGTTGTGCAGTCGCGGCAAGTCTCAAGGTGGCGCTCGAATTCGGCGGCACGCATGGCGTCGAGCTCGCCGTCGAGATACCCGTGCAGAAGCGTCCCGGAGAAATCACAGCTCATGGGGCGCCTCCTGCTGGGCAGGCTGCGTGAGGGCGCGCTGCAAGCGCTGCCGCGCCCGTGCCAGCGCGGACATGACCGTGCCGATCGGCGCGCTGGTAATGGAGGCGATCTCTTTGTACGAACAGCCTTCCAGCTCGCGCAAGATGATCACTTCCCGGAAGCGTACCGGCAGGGTTTCAAGCGCGCGGGCCAGCCGCTCGCGATTGTCGCCCGCGATAGCCAAAGATTCCGGCGTCGCGGAAGACTGTTGGTGCAGGTCTTCGTCGAATTCAGTCATGAGCTCCACTTGGCGGTTCTTCTCTAGCCACGTATAACACGTATTGCGAACAATCTGCAGGAGCCATGCCCGGGCGTCGCCGCCATTGAAACCGCGGAAGAAGCGGAACGCACGCAACAGGGCTTCCTGTGCGACATCCTCCGCGTCGTTGCGGCTTCGCAACAGCCAACGCGAAAGATTGAAAGCTGCATCTAGATGAGGCAACACGAGCTGCTCGAAGCGAGCCCGGTCCTGCGAATCCACCACGTCCCAACCCTTCCCCTGGCCCGTCGTACTCATGAATGAAAACCGCCTAGCAGTCGATTTTATTCCCAATTATCTAATTCTTAGGACGAACTAATTTTAGCAGAGTGAGCACACAAATTTGGAATAAGGCGCGGCATCGTGCGGTCTGCTCAAATGAAACACGTCCCATAGCGGCGCGGGAACCCTGGCTCTCTCTAACCCGCGCCGCTCCTGCCAAATATGCGCAGCAGCGGGAGGTGCATACGTGCGTATGCATTGGAGAGACGTGTCTCCAGGAGAAAGAAAGATGGCAAACAGGACAAAAGACGAGATTTTGCACGATCACAACAACGATGGCATCGATCGCCGCGGCTTTTTGAAGTGCATGGCTTGGGCGGGGACGGGGGCGTTCTGCGTCATGCAGGGCGGCGTTCTGAAGTCGTACAGCATGAGCCGCCTTTCGGAGATGAACCCCGCGGACATGAAGGGCGAGTTGAGCTTCGCGCAGATCAGCGACAGCCACATGGGTTTCAACAAACCGGCGAATCCGGATGTTGCGGCAACCCTGCAGGCCGCGGTCGGCAAAATCAATGCGCTTTCCACGCCGCCGGAGTTTTTGCTGCACACAGGGGATATCAGCCACCTTTCGAAGCCCGAGGAATTCGACACCGTCGAGCAGATTCTGAAGAGCGCCTCGGCAAAAGACGTCTTCTATGTCCCCGGAGAGCACGACGTTCTGAATGACGACGGTAAACAATACCACGAGCGCTTCGCCAAGGGGGCTCAGCCGGGCGGGTGGTACAGCTTCGAAAAGAAGGGCGTGCACTTCGTCGGTTTGGTTAACGTGATGAACTTGAAATCGGGCGGGCTGGGCTCGCTGGGGCACGACCAGTTGGAATGGTTGGAAGATGATGTCAAGCATCTGAAGTCCAGCACCCCGATCATTGTCTTCGCGCACATCCCGCTCTGGACGGTGTATCCAGACTGGGGATGGGGAACAGAGGACAGCGTGCAGGCGCTCGCGTACTTGAAAAAGTTTGGCTCCGTGACCGTTCTCAATGGGCATATCCACCAAATCATGCAAAAGGTAGAGGGCAACGTCACGTTTCACACCGCTTGCTCCACTGCGTTCCCCCAGCCTAAGCCGGGCGAGGCGCCTTCGCCGGGACCGATGAAAGTGCCCGCCGAGCAGTTGCGCAGCGTCTTGGGCATCACCGATGTGAACTACGTGCGCGGGCAGCATGCGCTGGCGGTTGTGGACTCGACGCTGGCCTGATCGTAAAGAGAAAGCAAAGACAAACCGGAAAGTTGATTTTCAAAACTAGAGAAAAGGAAGAAAAATCATGAGGAGAAGTGTGTTCGTAGCAAGTTTGCTGGTTACGGCAGTGATGGGCTTGGGCGGAATCGTCGGGGAGCATAAAAGCTTCGCGGCGAGCGCGCAGGAAAAACAGTCATCGTCGGCCGAAGTGAAAATTGATAATTTTTCTTTTGGTCCTGTGGCGATTACGGTGTCCGTGGGAACAACCGTTACTTGGATCAATCGCGACGACATTCCGCATACGGTTGTCAGCACGGACAAAGTGTTCAAATCCAAGGTGCTCGACACCGACGAGAAGTTTTCTTACACGTTCACGAAGGCGGGCGAATATCCCTACTTCTGCTCGATCCATCCCAAGATGACCGGAAAAGTTGTCGTCCAGTGATCGCCGGCAAACGGAGGATGGAACTTGAACCCTTTTGACATCAAGGCCGCATTGCTTGCGAAACACGCCCAGCACGTCGTGTTGATCCACTTTCCTATCGCGTTGTTTATTGCCGGGGTCGTGTTTGATTTCCTCGCGCAGAAAACCGGGAAGCGCGGATTTGCCGAGGCGGCCTATTATAATTTGTTGGGCGCGGCGATCTTCGCCGTGCCGGTGGTCGTCACCGGGATCCTCGCTTGGCAGTTCCAGCTTGAGGGGCAAAAGCTCAAAGGCATTTTGCTCATGCACTTGGTTTTGGGTTGCACATCAACGCTCCTCATCTGGATTGCCTGGGGGATGCATCTGCGCGCAAGGCGGCAATCGGCAACCGGGCTTCCGGTCTTTCGTCTGGCCCTCGAAACGATCGGCGTTGCGATCATTGCACTGACTGGGCACCTTGGCGGATTTCTCAGCGGAGTCAATGGCCCCAACTAGTACCTTTAAGAGCCAGGCAGAGCGCGCCTTTTAGCCGCAAAGCACTGTAAATAAATGAGATACGCGAGTAGCTCTCATTGAAGACTAGCTATGGCCTAGTACCACGACCACGGTACCCCGTCGACTGGCTCTAGCGGCCCATTGAGGCCCCCACATCCGGTGCGTAGTCTTCTAAGAACGGGTTGGGGGCCGCGCGGGGACAGCGGCTCCGCAAGGGGCCGTGTGCGAGCTACCCAACCCGCCACTCTTTAATCGACCTACCTGCGGTCCGCGCTCGAACACTCAAAATCAAGCTTCCCATCACCCTAAGCCAATCTCCAAGCCCTAAGCAAAGATGGGCCGCCCCCGTGCACTCCACACTGCGGTTTCTTGCTTCCTTACACAAAGGTTGCGCCATCATAGACTTGAGGAGTGCATCGGCCTGTGACTGAACGATTCAGACGACATGTGGAGCAATTGGCGGACAAGCTCCTCGCGCCCACTCTTGTTGTGTCGGCCCTGCTTTTGGCAGCCGTCTCTTGTGCGCAAACCACGCCAGCCGCCAATCCTGCACCTGCCAAATTGCGCACCGATACGGTCGCTGCCTTCGACCGCTACGTCCGCCTCACCGAAGAACGCAACGACGTGGAACTGAAGCGCGGCTCGGCGCTCTTGTGGATCGATTCGCTCCCCGAAGCTCAGCGTACCGAGGCCTACGCCGCTCTAAAGCGCGGTGACGTGCAGATCCATCAGTTCAGCACGCTTGACCACGGCAAGCCCATCCTCTGCCCCGGCGGACTCATTCATCACTGGGCGGGCGTGGTTTTCATCCCCGGCGCGAAGCTTGACGACGCCCTCGCCATTCTGCAGGATTACGATCGCCAGTCCGCCTATTACGCGCCCGACGTCGAACGCTCCAGGATCGAGTCGCATGACGGCGATTACTTCCGCGTGTTCCTCCGCTTCCGGCGCCACAAAGTGATTACCGTGGTGCTCGACACCGAGCACGAGGTCCGTTATTTTCACGACACTCCTGGACGCGCTCATAGCCGCAGCTCCGCAGTGCGCATCGCCGAAGTCGAAAATCCAGGCAAAAGCGACGAACGCGAAAAGCCGCCTGGCGATGACGGCGGCTATCTATGGCGCATGGAAACCTGGTGGCGGATGGAAGAACGCGACGGCGGCGTCTACGTCCAGAGCGAAGCCGCCTCCCTGACACGCGATATTCCCACCGGCCTCGGCTGGCTGGTCGGTCCGTTCGTCACGAGCATCCCCAAGGAAACGCTCGTTTTCACGCTGGAGGCCACGCGAAAGGCAGTTCAACTCAAAGCAAGTAAATAGACTTTCTGCAGGAATCGCCCGCTAGCCATGCGGATCACTTTTCGACTTGGCAGCTTTAAGCAGTTCCCATAGCCCAGCGGCATTTCGATCCCAGTCCCATTCGACGACCGCCTTAGCTGCGGCTTCCCCCACCTTCCGCCGTAGATCCGGCTCGGTGTGAAGGCGTTCCATCACTTGGCTCAGAGCCCGTGCGTCGCGTGGCTCGCGAAGAACAAAGCCATCGACACCGTCGTGAACGTAGTCAGCGACGCCCGCGTGAACAGAAGTAATTGCCGGCAAGCCGCACGCCATTGCTTCGGCTACGGGGAGTCCAAAAGAATCTTCGCGGCTCGGGCTAAGGTAGACGTCTGCCACGGCGTAAAAATCGAGCACGTCGGGACTTGAATGTTCCCAGCGGCAGTGGTCCTGAACTCCGAGCTGCACGGCGCGGGCACGGAAGGACACAGGGGAGTCGTCTCCGACCACCAGCAATCGGATCGGCAAGCCGGGAAGCGCCGCCATGGCTTCCAAAACGGTTGGCAGGCCTTTGTTGCGCCAATCATTGCCAATTAGAAGCAGAACGAAATCTTCGTCGCGAAATCTTCGCCTTTGCCGTGATTCCGCGCGCCGCGCAATCCTGGCGGCCACGGAAAAATGTCCCGTGTCCACTCCATTCGGAATGACGCAAACATCCTCCCTCTGAAAGTACTCCTTCAGAAGGTCAGCCGTTCGCTTGGAAACTGCCGCAAGAGTGGCCCTCGGGTCCGTGTAAATCCGGCGTTCCAGCGCGGTGAGCAGCCCGTAGTAGACTCGGCGGTGCAGCCCTCGAAAAAAACCGGCCTGCGCACTGGAACCCTCCTCTTTGCGGGCGAGCTCCCTCAATCGCTGGAACAGCGCGTGAACGATCACCACATCCGGATGCAGGCAGTTGATTCCCGGCGACAGCACCAGATCGTAAGAAGCGCCGCCAATTCTCGTGTGCCACCAGCGCAAAAGCCCGTTCAAGAACACCCACGCGAGAAATTGCAAGACATGCGGCCCCCGAACAGACGGCACCTTGTGCCAGAAGATACCGCCCGATGTGCCCGATGCAGTCGCTTGTGCCGAGTTCGCCGGCAGCGGGTCGCTTACCGAAAGGTCTTCGACCCGCTGCGCGTAGAGGTGTATCTCGCAGCCATACTCCCGCGCGAGCCGCTCGAGCAGCTCCGCAAGCGCGCGCTCCGTCCCGTGCCGGCGGTCCACAAACGGCGACACAACCGCGAGCCTCAAGTCAGCGTATCCAGCGTCGCGCAGGTTGCGTCAACGGCGCGCCAGCAGCGAACTGCGCCGACGGCGCAAGCGTCGGAAGCCGGAACAGCAAGCCCAGCAGCAGCCAAAGATAGGCATTCAAAAGGAAATCTTCGTAAGGCTGAATCCCGCCAAACGTGGCCGGAAAAAGCAAAAAGAACGCATACCAGAAAATCACGAAGCCGAGCGGAAACCACGGCGAACCCTTCAGCCCCTTGACCACCTTCCATGCGGCAATCACAATCGCCCCGCTCATCACCAGCCAAAGGATCAGCCCTCCTATTCCCATCTCCACGACGAGCGCTCCGAACCCGCTCTCGACACCCACGCCCACCGGCTTCACATTAAAAATTCGCGCGACGTATTGCCCGCCGAGCCCGCTTGTTCCGATGCCGTAGCCGTAGGGCCAGCGCTCGTAGCTGAAGGCGCCGAGAAAATTCTCCACGGGATACGTCCAGGCACGATGCGTGAGTTCGTTGTTTGGGCTGTCCGAGAGAAGCGTTTCTTGGTAAATGGCGAGCCGCGATAACAGAGCATCAGGGTAGGCATAGAACAGCAAAATAATCCCCAGCCCAATGCCGATCGCGACTCTCTGAATGGAACGGAACACTCTCAACGCTTCACCCTGCCTCCATGGCGCGCCCCAGATAAACGCAACGCTGGTCACCGCGGAGTTGATCATTCCCCACAGGAATGAGCCTCGGGACGCCGTCAAGAATGCTCCCGCCGCCGTCACAGGGATGGCGATAAACGCGAGTGCTCTCCCTTTTCTATGGCGCAGGAGCAGGTAACCGCTGAAACCAAGGACGAGTATCCAGGCCACCAGGATGAGATGCGCAG
>Ga0210395_10000493_pt1 | contig 30895 bp, 23 predicted proteins | sample IncBWH4OmetaG_FD_150861 | JGI IMG/M metagenome (GOLD analysis project Ga0210395, IMG submission 150861) | Forest soil microbial communities from Barre Woods Harvard Forest LTER site, Petersham, Massachusetts, United States - Inc-BW-H-4-O ... | reverse complement strand
GAAAAGCGCACTCCCTCCTCATGGTCCAGAAGTGCCGTTCGAGGAAATGGGCCGTGGCACAGCGGGACTTATATCGACAAGACCGACACGCCCGTGTGCAGCTGAGATTTGACGCCTGCTCGCAGATAGCCAGAACTACGATATTTCGGTACTTCCTCAGGACAATTCAGAAGACTAGCAACGAATGGTTTTGTCCGTTAGCGACGTCCGAGAAAAGGCTCATCGTTTTCGCTTAGTTGGTTCGTAGCCAGACGCTCTATCCAACTGCGCTACGGGCGCGCGGTTTAGAATTATAAACATAGCGGTGCGCCGCTCATCCGCCCGCGCTGGAACTCATTGAGAAATAGGCGCGCGGGCCGCGTTTCCCGGAAACACGCCTTCCACAAGCCGTCCGTCCTTCAAAACGGTGATTCCGTTCACAAGCACGAACTGAATTCCTTCTGAATACTGAAGCGGTTCCTCGTACGTCGCATTATCGAGGATCCGCTCCGGATCGAAAACCGTGATATCCGCGTCGGCGCCGACGCGAATCCTACCCTTGTCTCTGAATACTGGCGCCCTCTTCTCCAGCCGTTGTGCCGGCATCAACGTCATTTTTCGCAGCGCCGTCATGAGGTCGAGCGCTTTTTCCTCTCTCACGTAGTGCCCGAGCACTCTCGAAAATGTTCCCTGTCCCCGGGGATGCACTTTTGAGCCCGTAATCGGCATGCCGTCGCTCGCGATCATCACGATGGGGTTCGCCACCGCTGTTCGCGCCGCTTCTTCCGGAATCGAGTGGATGACTACAATTCCGCCTTTCTTCCGGTATTTCTCAAACGTCTCCGCAGTCAATCGCTCGCCCGTCTCCGCCCACTGCACGTCCTTATACGTGATTCCCATATTCTCTTGCCACCCGGGATCGAAAATCGCGGACTCCAGCGCTGTGCTTCCCGCCGTGTACGGATAGCACTCCGTGGTCACGTCAAGCCCATGCCGCTGCGCTCCTTCGACCATCGCGATCAGTTCCGGCGTAAACTTCAAGCCCATGCTTGTAATGTGCACAACGTGCAGCGAAGCGCCCGTCGAGACTGCCGCCGCAAGGACTTCTTCGAGCCCCGCGACCCCCGTCGTGGGCTCTTTCAATCCTGCGTAACGAAGATGCACATGCACGGACGCACTGTACTGTGCAGCGATTCTGAACATCTCCACAATCTCCAACCGTGAAGCGCCCGGCGTGTAGTTCACTCCCATTCCTTCCGCCAGAGCGCCTTGCCGAAAGCCCTTCTCCATGTCTGCTTTCATCTCGGCGAGCTCCGCGTCAGTTGCAGCGCGATGGGCCGCATCGCCAGTGGCCAGCATGCCTCCTGTTGCATCATGCAGGGCTTTCATTCGCACAGGTATATGCCCAATGCTCACCCCGAAATTGATCAGCGACTTCCCTTCCCGCTTGGCATACCAACCGGCCACGTCAGCCGTCCCCGCCTCGAGTTCGAGCGAAGTCGTAACGCCGTCATGCGCTTGGAACTGATAGTTCTTCGGCTCCTGCCCGTGTTCGTGCAAATCAATAAATCCCGGTGCCACGACGAGCCCCTTCGCATCCGTCGTCGACTTTCCTTCGAGCGGACGCGGCGAAATCGCACGAATCTTCCCACCGCTAATCCCCACGTTGCGCACCGCATTCAGCCCGGATTCCGGGTCCATCACGCGGCCGTTCGCGATGACCACGTCGTATTTTTCGTCGTCAGCCGCAAACCCCGCCGCGAGGCCATAACTCAGTATGATCGTTCCCGCAGCAATCGCGATGGCTGCGATGCACATCCTGCGAAATGGCCTCTTTCCCATTTTTATTCTCTCCCCCGTGACTTTGCGCCGCTAAGTCTCATTCTCCAAGCGCTTGGTGTCAAAGGAAATCTGAACCCTTGGAAATCTGAACCCAGCGAAAAGGCCCAGGCCCGAGACTTCAGAGATACGTCCACACAGGAATCCGTGCCGCGAAATCCTTTCGGAAAATAAAAACCCCGGGTCGCTGGGGGGAGCGACCCGGGGTGGGGGTTACTGCTGAGGGGGGCCCGAGGAAACTCGAGAAATTCTTAGTTCACCTGGTGCAAGGTCAGCAAGCAAATCTTTCTTAACTCTTCGTAGGTAAAAAACATCTCTTCCTGCTCTCCCGCGCACTCTTTGTGTCCCAGTCCTGATTGATGCGAAAGCCGGGAAAGTTCGTCTTCGGAAATTCCAAGGAGCAGCGCCGCGCGTCCTCGCGTCACGTACTTTGGCACTTGGCTATTCATTGTTCCTCCTCACGCGGGAAGCAACGCCATAGCATCTTGTTCCACCGCCAGGATCATCGTTTTATAGATGTCCACATCCCAGCCTTCGCCAATCCTCATGCGAACCGTCTCATCGCCATCTTTCAGCAGCGTACCCCGCAGCGGCACCTTAATATCGCCCAGTGCCACCTGCAGCACGACCAGCTGCCCCAACCATGTTGCGTATGCGCTGTCCATTCCCCCTCCTGCAGATGTTCAGCTCGCTGACGGGAACAGAATCGCTGAACGCACCTCCGCGAACAATGGTACAGAGAGGGTACAAGCCTAGTAAGAAAGTACTGCCTGCCGATCAAGCAAGCTTTTGCGCTGATTTGGTACACCAGTACGCACGTACTGTTTTATAGGGACGCCTGGACCATTGGGAATAAAGGATGTGGCTGGCATTCTTCTGGCATGTCGCAGGTCCATCATTCCTCACTGAACGCTGGGCCAGTCGCCCCGTCCGAAAGAACAGGTCTAGGCCTGGCTCTGGGCGGCGGATTCGCCCGAGGATTCGCCCATCTCGGCGTCCTGCAAGTTCTCGAGCAGAATCGCATTCCGATTTCCTATATCGCTGGCACGAGCGTGGGCAGCGTTCTCGGCGCGGCCTATGCCAGCGGGGCGCCTCTCGCGCGCATCATTGCTACTTGCCGCACGCTTCGTTTCCGCGACATCGCCAGGTGGCGCGTCTCCCGGCTGGGGCTCGCCAGCAATCACCGCCTGGGTGATCTGATCGAGCAAGTCTTCGAATCGCGAAAGTTCGAGGATCTGAAAATTCCCACGGCTATCGTCGCGACGGACTTGGCCAACGGAGAGCCCGTAGTTTTCACGCACGGAAATCTGTGTGAAGCGATTCGCGCAAGCTGCGCTTTCCCGGGCTTGTTCGAACCCGTGCAAATCGGAACACGCTACCTTGCCGACGGCGGTCTGGTCGCCCAGGTTCCCACATCCGCGGCCCGCGACCTTGGCGCTAGGCACGTGCTTGCCGTTTCGGTTGGCCTCGATGATGTTCATCGCGGCGCTCCATCCAACGTCTTTCAAGTCGTCTGCCGCGCCGTCAGCGCCGCCCAGAAACATCAGCTCGAAATATGGGAGCGTCACGCCGACCTGGTTCTCCGCCCCGACGTCAAGTCTCTCGCCTGGGATGATTTTGATCGCGCCGACGAGGCCATCGAAGCCGGCGCCGCAGCGGCACGCCGCGCACTCCCCCGCATCCAGAAACTTCTCGACCCTACTCAAGACGCCCATATCGAATTCCAGGCTCGGATCGAAGCCGAAGCCCAAAGTCATCTCTGGCTCGCGGAGGCATCCCGATGATTCGCCTAACAGCTCTAATCGCGGCCATTATCGCTTCCATCGTTCTCTGGCATGAATGCGGAGAAGATATCGGCGTTTTCTGCTACCGTATTGGATTGGGTGCTTTTACGACGCTGCGCTCACGCGCGCTCGTCCCTGTGCCTGCTGCTCAAATCATGGTCTTGAGGACCCGTTCCGCTTGCTCCAATCCATCCTCCACTTTCTCCACTCGCTCTATAGTCCGGACGGACTTCGAGAGCTAATCCGCTCTGGGGGCGCTCCTCTTGTTTGCACCATCGTCTTTATCGAAACCGGCTTCTTCGTCGGTTTTTTTCTCCCTGGCGACTCTCTTCTGATTACGGCCGGAATCTTCTCCTACGCAGGCGTTATTCCCCTCAAGTGGCTTCTGCTCCCCGTCATGCTTTGTGCCATCGCAGGTGACCAGGTTGGCTATTGGATTGGCCGTTCCGCGGGAGCTGCCCTGTACCGGCGCGAAGATTCCCTCTTCTTTCGCCGCAGCCATCTCCAGCGCGCCCACGATTTCTACGAGAAATACGGCGGCCGGGCCGTGATTCTTGCGCGTTTCGTCCCAATCGTTCGAACGTTCTGTCCGCCCGTCGCCGGCGCCGCAAAAATGCCGTATTTTCGCTATCTTCTCTTCGATTTTATCGGCGGCGTTTTCTGGATTAGCACCATGATCCTGGGCGGCTACTCGCTTGGGCATTTCATACCCAACATCGGCCAGTACATTCACTATGTCATTGCCGTGGTTGCTGTCGTTTCGATTCTCCCTGCGGTGATCAGCGTGCTCCGTGCCAGGCGCTCCTCGAATACTCCTCCCGCACCTGTAGTCGCCGACGGCAAGGCCCGCTAGCTCATGCCCGCAGCCAAACTCCGCGCCATAATCTTTGACATCGGCCGTGTGTTGGTCCGCGTCGATGTCGCCCGCGCCATGCAGGGTCTCGCCTCAGGGAGCACTCTCTCGCCCTCCGAGTTTTGGTCTGCTATAGAGAAGGATCCCAGCTGGCCTGATTGGCAGGAGGGGCGGATGGCCCCGCGCGATTGGTATCTTCATTTAACGAAGCGTCTTGGCGGGAACCTCACCTTCGACCAGTTCACCGAAGTCTGGAATCGCGCTCTCGACCCGGCCCCGATTCTCGAAGACGCCTTTTTTGAAAAGCTATCCAAACGGTATCGCCTCGCCCTTCTCTCCAACACAGACCCCATCCATGTCCGCCACCTCGAAGCCACGTACAGCTTTTTTGCCTACTTCCCCACGCGTATCTATTCCTGCGTCGTCGGTGCCAGCAAACCTGATCCGATCATTTACCGGGAGGCTCTCCGCGCCCTGAAAGTCCAAGCCCAGGAAGCCGTTTATATTGACGACATTGCGGCCTATGTCGAGGCCGCTCAACGTCTTGGCATGGGCGGCTTTCAGTTCCAGTCTCCCGCTCAGCTGACTTCCGACCTCAAATCTCTGGGCGTCGATCTGCCTTGATCCAGCCGGAGGAGTAAGAAACTCCGAAATGGGTCCTCCTTGCGTAAAGATTGCTAGGACTAGTACTGCCTCTGTTCTCGCGACGCCCATCCGGCTCCATGACAACCCGCATTTATTCATCAATTTACAGGAGTCTTCGCCCCCTATTCCCTGTACTTCCTTTGGCGTTCTAGTTGCATCGTCTTTGTTACGGGCCGATTAAGATTTCAAATCGTTCGCCCACATTCGGGTGAGGAGAAAAAAATTTTATGGTAGAGGAACACATCATCGAAACGAGAAACAGCTCATCTTGGCAGTTGCCTGCGATCATCGTACTTGGCTTGGTCGCGATAGCCGGTTTGGGATTTGGCTGGAACGCTTCGTCAAAGCTCGACTCTACGCAGCAAGCGGTCACCACCGAGGTCAAGTCCGCCCAACAATCCACCCAGCAGGACATGTCTTCTCTGAAGGACCGCCTCGCGCAGGATGAGAAGGCCAATGCTGATCTCCAAGGCGATCTGAAGGTTGTCACCGACAAGCTTAAGATTACCCAGGGCCAACTGAAGAAGGCTCGTCTGCAGGCCGAATTGGTCGCGAAACAGAACGACGAGACGACTCAGAAGCTCAGCGCTCTTGACACGTCTGTGCACACCGAACTGGCAACCAAGGCTGGCACGGATGACGTGAAGAACGTCGACACGAAGGTCACCGCTGTTGGCGCTGATCTCAACACCACCAAGGAAGACCTGAAGATGGCCAAGAGCGAGATGGGCACTCTCATCGCGCGCAACCATGATGAAATCGACCAGCTCCGCCGCCTCGGCGAGCGCGACTACGTCGAATTCACCATCGCAGGCAAGAACAAGCCCCAGAAGGTCGGCAACGTCACTGTCGAGCTCAAGGGCGTCAATCAGAAGAAGAACCAAGTCAATCTTGCCATGACCGTCGAGGACAAGCGCTTTGAGAAGAAGAACCGCGCCCTCAACGAGCCTATTTTCTTCTATATCTCCGGCACGCACATACCGGAAGAAATAGTCGTCAACAAGGTTGGCAAGGACCAGGTTAGCGGATACGTCAGCATCCCCAAGGCGAACTCGCAGCCGGCCACCACCTCCACCACTTCCGGCAACTAAACGTATTCGGTAACCCTCGGCCATTTCGGCCAAAGAGGCAGCGAAGCGGGCAGGGATTCCTGCCCGCTTTATTTTTGTGGCCCTCTCCTATAGCCCCTCTTCGTGACCTTTTTTTTGGAGGGGTCGTCCGGTTTCCTATCAAACTTCGCTAAGATGGAGGCACGCACAGCGGAGAACCGTTTGCATCAAACTTCGTTCATCTTGTACATCGCCATCGACGACCTGATTCCCGCTCACGGAAAAAGTGTACCTGGTCTCGATGAATTCACGGCCGCCCTTGACCACCGCGGCATTCCCACAGTCTGGCTAACCAGTCGCACCCGCCTTCAAATGGATGCGCCTCGCCGCAAACTCGCACACACGCACCCTTTTATCGCCGAGGATGGCTCCGGAGTATTCCTTCCCGAAGGCTATTTCCACTTGAAGCCCCAAACCAACTCTCCCCGGCCGCGCGATACGCCTACTGTCCGCCTCGGGCGGTTCACTTGCGTGCCCGTCGCAGAGCAGCAACCGGCAGCTGCGGAAGCATTGGAAACCCTTGCGGCCGAAACCGGTGTGTCCGTTGTCTCTTTGCGCTCTCTTCCTCCCCGTGAGTTGGCGCAAAACGCGAATTTGCCACTCGCCGAAGCAGAGCTGGCGCGCCAGCGCGATTTTGACGAGCTTTTTTTCTTTGCGGGAGCCTCTCAGCAGGACATCGAAGACTTCCAGGCCGCGGGCCGCGACCGAAGCATTCAGTTTCGCCAGCGGGGCATCCTCTGGTCCCTGTCCATCGGGGCGAGCGTTCGCCGCTGCGTTAGCGAACTTTCCAAACTATACGACCGCGCTCTCCGCTCCCACGCCCGCACCATCGGAATCGCCACGTCGGGTCAAGAGGCAGCCCTTTTTGCTGCGTGCGATCGCGCCATTCTTCTGACCAGCGTGAGTGAGCTTCAGGCGGACATTCCTTCTGCACAAGCTGTAGTCCAAGCTCATAGAGTAATAGAACTACCACTCCGAGCCGCTGACACGTGGGAACAAGTGCTCGCCAATCTCTCACCACGACGATAGGAAGCGCTAAGAACCAAAGAAGCCGATATGCATCTTTGGAAACAAAGTGTCTGTATTGCGACTGCTTTTCCATATGCTTGACACCTTGCACGCGACCTTGTTTCCGTCTAACCCTCGCAAATCTTCTGTTTTCGCTAGGATAGCGATTTTTTCTGCTACCACGGCCGTTGGCCCTTCGATTGCCCTTTGATACGTGGGTGTTAGGCATTTGTATCTGTAGTTGCCATATCGTCCAATACGACTCGTCGAAGATTCTAGCAGGCTGAGTACTAGGAGAACCCTTACTATGACATGGCTCATTCGCAAGCTTCGCATTCCAGCCTCTGAATCCGCCATGGGTGTTGTTCTATCGTTTTGCATCATCACCATGGGTCTCATGTCGGTTGCTTTGCTGTGGCAGGCTCAGATCATCGCCAGTCAGCGTGAAGCGATTCAGTGGCTTGAGTCTCTTAAGTTTGGTGGATAGTTTTTCCCTTGCCCAGAGCCCGCTAACGCCAGGCGCGCCCCCCTCAGCGTGCCTGGCCCCCTCCTGCGGCTCTCTCGAACTCGCCGATCGATAAGTTCTTCTAAAAAATCCAGCGCGACTTTCGGGCTGTCTTATGTTTCAATATCCCCGCGGGGGAATTCTGATCATCGGAGATTTACTGTGAAACGTACCGTTTGTCTTTTCGTGCTGGCTGCTGCATCGTGGCTTTTTGCTTCTGACGCGCAAGGCGCTCCCAGCGCTCAACCGGCTGTCGCTTTGATGGCCAGCAATGGCCAATCGCCGTCATCCAATGCGGCTTCATCGCACGACCGTCACCATCGTCGGCATCGCAGCCGCCATCGTCGCCATCACCACACTTCGAGTCAGCACTGACCTATAAAATCAAAAAAGATAAAATCAAGAAGGGGGAGCCAGCGGCTCCCCCCTTCTTGCTAATTGGCTGTGTCGTCTCCGAAGCGCGCCAAGTGCACGTATGTTTCGAGAGCGACTCGCACCGCGAGAGCGGTGTGTTCAGCTTTGGTTCAGCTCTAAGCCCGGTGGAGTCATGTCCCCTCCGGAGCTCATGGAGCTCTCAGCTCCCGGTCTACTCCCTCTCAATCTCAATTGCAAGTGAAGATTGATGGTGAATGATGGTGAATCGGGACGGCGATTTCGACATCCCGATCCTCAAGCAAGCGAAGGCGGAATGCTCCAAGCTGCCATGATCCACAAATCAAGAATTTTGCGAATGCGTTCCCGTGGAATGACGGCGCTGTCTGAAGGTGACCACTCGCAGAAGCTTGGGTGGACACACCCATCCCAAGGAAAAACTTTTTCCCTTCGTCCTCGGCGTTTTACTTGATGAAAAGCGTTTCCCGAAGCTGATCTCGGCTTACGAACGACTTCATTGTGCGGAATCGGATGAACAGGTCTTGAATCTCGCGATTCTGGTAAACTTTCTGCGCCGGGCACAGCACGGTCGCCGAAATGATTTGCAGAGAATTCGAATCCGCGATCCGGTAGCGCTGAAAACCTTCCGGCTTCTTGCTGTGGAATAGCGCGAAGACAACTCCGCCCGGACGCAGCAACTCCGTCAAATTCGCTATGGCTTGTTTCGCCAGGGCGGGCTCCAGATAATCCAACAAATCCCACACTAAAACCGCATCAAACGAAGCGCGCGGGTACTGCAGATTGGATTCGAGGAATCGCGCGGCGCGCCCGGTTGGAGTCATGTCTACCGTATCAGAGACGACGCCTGGCTGATGTAGCCGCACTTCCTCTTCTTTCAGAAAATCTTTCCACTCCCGGAGAATATCCTCCGAAGACACGCGGAATCCACGCTCGATGAAAAAGCTGAGGGTCGTCTGCCAGGCGGGTCCGAGATCCAACAATGTCCCGCGTCCAAGTCCATCCAGATTCCACAAGAACTCTTTCAATCCGTTCGAGACGCGCGTCGATCCAGGTGCCTCCGGAGGGCGCGGCGCGCCCACCGCAGGAACCGGGGCCACGTTGCGCGTTCTTCCACTTTGAGGTATCGGCCGCGAAACCTCGCGGCCGGTGCCACTTCCAATCCCGATGCCGAGTTTATTCAGAAAGCTCATGGATCAATCCGCCGCCGTTCCGGTATTCATGGAAATCGGGCCCGATGACTTCGCTGCCGAAGGCGAAGCGCTTGCCGCGGCTGCGGCTTGAGTTTCTCCTGTCTTGCCTGGGTGTTTTCCGGCTTCGACTTTTCCCCGCAGCGTTGCGCCATCTTCAATTGCCAGCCGGTCGGTCTGTACTTCTCCGGTCACTTGTCCGGTGCTCCAAAGCTGTACCTTGTCGCGCCCAGAAACCTTTCCATCCACCCTGCCGCGAACGATCACCTCGCGAGCGGTCACATCCGCCTTCACGTATCCGTTCGGCCCAATCGTCAAACTCCCGTTCGTAAGATTCAGCTTTCCATCCACGTGGCCGTCGACGAATAGATCTTCGCTGCCGGTGACTTCGCCTTTTATTTTAATTCCTTGACTGATGCAGGCCGCCGCCTTCGATGAGACTGGTACTTCCTTCGCCTCACGGATCGGGGACGAACTTGGACTTGGCGTGTTTGGAGTGCCCGCGGGTGATGTGGAAATCTCGGGCATTCCTTGTGGTTTTCCGTCTTCTTTTTTCCACATCTGACACCTCGACAGCGAAAATTGGATTTTCGAAGCCGCTGAACGAGCGCTGGGAGGAACCGCGACTCAGAAGCGTGAACATAGTACAGGACTTAGCGGCTGTAAACAAGTATGCAGGGTAGCAAATCTTGCGTGTTTCCTAAATCGCTACACCACATTTTGTGGTTTCAGTGCGGCTACATCCACTATGGATTGCGATGCTTCACCCGTTTGGCCGCTTCCCTGCGATCCACCGATTTTGCACCATTTTTAGGAGAACTCTCAGTGTTAACTATGCGGGGTATGTATCTATATTTATTCATTTGCCTTGCGCAAAGGGCATCCGTGGCTCTCGCATTCCTCGTCCGAACCCTCTCGTAAGGGAACGTCAGCACATTCTTTCGTGCGCGCCGCCGGTCTTTCGTTCCAGAAACGTCAGGCTTTGTTGGCGTCCTTGCCGCGAAAAACACGGCTTCACGAATTCGGGTCCAACCCGCGCAGATGCGCTGCCGCTTGCTCCGGCAGCTCCGCGTTGAAATAAACCTCTTTAATGCTGTAGGACTTGCTGCGCTTCTCCAAGATCGGCATGATTTCAATGTGCCAATGGTAATCTTCCGCCAAGGTTTTCCAATAGCCCGCTAATTCACCCTTTTTGCTCTTCGTGTTCGGCGCTGTGTGCACCACCAGATGATAGGCCGGCGTCACTTTTTCCAACCGGCGCAACACTCGCCCCAGCAGCGCCGCGAGTTGCTTGCGGTTGGAACCGGGCCGCGGCTGCTCAAACATTTGATTATGCTTCCGGTGCAGTACCCAAACTTCATAAGGCACGCGCGATGCGTACGGGCACAGCGCGTAGTAGTCGCCTTGCACGTCCACGATTCGCTCGCCCTGCTTTTCCTCTTGCCGTACGAAATCGCAGAATATGCAGCGCTCTTTGTCTTTGAACCAGTCATGCGCGGCGTGCAACTCGTATTTGATTCGCCGCGGAACAAAAATCGTCGCGGCAACTTCGGAATGCGCGTGCGGCCACTCCTCCCCTGCCAGCACACCGCGATTCTTGAAGACGCTCACATACTTGAATCGGGGATCCTTTTTCAAATCGGCGATCCGCGCACCCCACGCCCACAACACGCGTTCGATCTCCTCGTCACTGAACTGGGACATCCTTTTGTCGTGGTCCGGGGTCTCCACCACCACTTCGTGGGCTCCGAGTGGTCCCATTTTGTCGTACATGCCCTCAGCCAAGCGCCCGGCATCTCCTTCCAGCCGGTAGAGCGGGTCTGGATGAGGCACCACACGCACTTGCCACGGGCCTTCTGCGGGCCAGCTCAGAATGGCCTTCATTTTTTCAATCTTTTCGGGCTCAAACGGACATTCGGACAGGGATTCGCCGGGGACTTCCCGGTGGCCTAATACAATCCAGCTCTGTGTGATGGGATCTTTTCGGAGTTCCATTCAGGTTCTTCAGAAGTTCTCGCGTTTGCCGTGTGGCACACAGCCCACCCACGCACGCCGTCTAAGAAAATCGATTTGCGAGGCTTGCACCGAGCCATCTCGCATCCGCGTAGTTTGTTTCTCCCCTCCCCAATTGTCAAGCAAGTGGCTTCGAAATTCCAAGTCGCTGGTTTTTCCTTCCCGCGCGGACACCCAGTTTCCGTGGACCTGGCCGCCAGTTGATTCTCATTACGCCTTCTCATTCGTCGTTTTCAGGACCCGCCGCTTCGTCGTGGTTTCTCATTCCCGTGGTCTTTCCACGTGCTATTCTCAGGCCAAACATGGGCATCGTTGACACTGACATCTCTTTCATGCAACTCGCCCTCGAGGAAGCGCGCGCAGCGGTGGCTGCCGGCGAAATCCCTGTCGGCGCCTGCATCGTCCGCGACGGTAAAATCCTCGCCCGCTCCGGCAACCGCACGATTCGCGATTGCGATCCCACCGCCCACGCCGAAATCATCGTGATCCGTGAAGCAGCTCGCCTCCTCGGGAACTATCGTATGCCCGGTACAACACTCTTCGTCACTTTAGAGCCCTGCAGCATGTGCGCCGGCGCCATGATCCAGGCCCGTATCCCTCATCTGGTCTACGGCGCAGACGACCCCAAAGGCGGCGCAGTCCGTTCTTGTTTCGAAATCCTCGCTAACTCCACTCTCAATCACCAAGTGGAAGTCCGCCCCGGCGTTCTCGCCGCAGAGTGCGCCTCCATCCTTCAATCTTTCTTCGCCGCCCGCCGCTAAATGCTACAGTGGCGCAAGTCTCCCTGGCGCCACCGCTTGATGGCACAGAGCGATTCCCATTTGCTAGCCTTACGTCGCGTCACACGACGAATCTGCACAACAACCGTTCAAGACTGTCGTTGGTTTGGGAATCCTCGATTGCTCGAAGCCAAAACACTTGCTACGATTGAAATTGCCACGGCCGCGGAGAGGTGACTGAGCGGTTGAAAGTACTCGCCTCGAAAGCGAGCGTACGGGGAACCGTACCGTGGGTTCGAATCCCACCCTCTCCGCCATAGCTAAAATCATCAGCAAATATGCGGGTGTTTGCGCCTTGCTACTATTTTTTCTATGTAATTGGTGATTTAAAATAACTGCGTGGTGGTAGAACAAAATCTCTCACATTACGCCATGCGGAAAACCCTGAACGTTAAAGAGAACCGTCGATATCCGAGCTGCGCAATCACTATACGAATACACCGACTGCAAGGTCACAAATGCGATCACTAATGCACCTAGATCGACGGCGGTTTGGAAAACCGCTGCGGATACAATGCGACAGTTCCACAACGGTGTTTGAAACCGTTGCAGGGGAAAACTGCTGCCTCCCAAACAGGCTGTATCCACAACACTCGAGGGAACCGTTGGTTTTGAGTCGATGCCAAGTGCGGAGCTCACTTCCTACAAGCCATTACCAATCCGCGCCCAAACTACCAATAACCGCGTACCAGGACCTAAATGGGAATTGGACCCTCTTTGCGCGAGTTTTGTCAGCAGAAGGATGACAGCATCCCAAACGAGGACCGCGACCCCACGCCCTGGCGACGCTAGTTGCGGCTTCTTTGCGACGTCATGGTAGGGGGCATTATCGCAGCGATCGCTCGCGTAACCGTTCCGGCAACTCGTTGCGAAGTCGACGCACGATCTCGGTTGGCGGCATCAATCCGACGATTGCTCGCCGATTCGGCCACCCCATGGCTGGGACGCCCCTGACGCCGACCTTGTGCCCGTCTTCCATAAAGGCGTCGACCGTTGGAGAAAACCGGCGCTCGTGCCAGGCGGTTTCCACGTCTGAAGCAGAGATGCCGAAGCGTTCGGCGATTGGGACGATGACCTCGCGTTTCGAGATATCGGCGTGTTCGGTGAAAAACGCGCGCGAAACGTCGTGGCAAAAAGCCCCGGCTTCGCCGTCGCCCTTTTGGGCGCGCACGAGCTCAGCAGTCTCAAGCGCAAAACGTGAGTTCACGTTATGTTGCGGCGGGTCGATTGGAAGTCCGACATCTTGAGCTAAACGCTCGAGCCTCTCGCGAACCTGTGGCCACTCCTCCGGCGAAAACGGCTTCGGTGCACCTTCGGGTGGCGTATCCTGATGAATCTCGAAAGGAAGCCAACGCAAATCAGCTTGCAGTTCTCGCGCCGCTTGTTCGGCCCAAACTGAGCCGAGATAGCAAAACGGTCAAATAACGTCAGCCCAGAGGTTGATGACGCGATTCATCATTCACCTCTTTCGGTGGCTTTCTCTCTTTGAAGGGTGAGTGACATGGTCTCTTACTCGTAACGCAGAGCAACCATGGGGTCGACCCGCAGTGCCCGGCGCGCGGGAAGGTAAGTTGCGGTAACCGTTGCGACTAGCAGAACGGCTGTGGCGACGCCGAAGCTAAGAGGGTCGGCTGAGCCTACGCCGAATAGCCAGGCACCGAGCAATCGTGTCGTCGCAAAAGCCAATCCCCCTCCGAATAGCACGCCGGTCAGCACCACACTGAATCCCTGGCCGAGAAACAGCCGCAGTACATCGTGAGGACTGGCGCCAAGCGCCGTACGCACACCAATTTCCTTTGTGCGCCTTCCGACTTCATAGGAAACGACGCCGTAGAGACCCATAGCGCTCAGGATCAGCGCGAGAAACGCAGCGCAAGTGAGCACGGCACTGGCGACTCTCGCATCGGTGTATGCGCCGCGCACTTGATCCATGAGGGGCATAGCTTCTGTAACTGGAACCTCGGGATCAATACTCGCGATGGTTTTGCGGACCATCGGCAACGCCGCAGCAGGATCGCCAGTCACACGAATGCACATGCGCGCTTCAAGAAGTGTTGGATCCTGCCAGAACGGAACGTAGGCCGCCGGTACAGGCTTCTGCAGGGCGCTACGCAACTGGGCATCTTTGACAAGACCGACGATTTGATACGGTTCGTCGTCAATGAGTACTGTCCGGCCCAGAGGCAACCGATCGCCCAGGATTTGACGCGCGAATGTTTCATTCACAATTGTCACGGGCGGCGAACCGGGCTTATCCGAATTGTTGAAATCGCGCCCGCTAACAAAGGGAATTCTTAGAGTTTTGAAGTAATCCGGCGCGATGGGCTTAACGAAGATGGAGGGTTCATCCTGGGGTCTCGCATAGGTCCTTCCGGGTAGCGTCGCTCTATCATCTGCGTCTTTGGTCATCCAAACGAGGCCTTGCCCCTTCGCAAGGCTAACCGATTCGACTCCCGGCAGTTCGCGGAGCCGCCGGACAACTTCCTGCTTGAATGTGTACGCTTTGTCTGCGGGGTAGTGAATGAGGCTGACAGGCAAGCGCAATCCCAGAACGTGACGTACGTCTATATTTGTGCCGGATTCAATAAATGCGGCGCTACGCGCCAGAAGGCCGGCGCCGACGAGGAGCGCCAACGAAAATGCGACTTGCACTGCGGCTAGCGCTGTGCGGCTCGGTCTCCGACTCGAACCCAACCCCGCTCCACCACCCTTCAAGGCTTGGTTCAAGTTAATGCGACCTGCCTGCAGCGCTGGAAGCAGACCAAATAACAGGCCTGCGGCGGCAGTCAGAGCGAGGGAGAAGAGCAGGACAGTTGCGTCCGGCCTGACGTCGAACACGTGTTTGTAACCCTCATCGTCCGCACTGTAAAAGTTCACGAGTAGCCGGCTGGTCCACGTTGAAAGCAAGAATCCGACGGCGCCGCCGGCAAAGGCAAGCAGCAGACTCTCTGTGAGTAGCTGGCGTACAACACGCCCGCGCCCAGCGCCCAGCGCCAGCCGCATCGCGATTTCTCCGCCGCGAGCCGTTCCTCGTGCAACCAGCAATCCTCCAAGATTGGCGCACACGATCAGAAGCAGAATTCCTGCGATCGTTGCGAGCAAGCGCACAAGCAACAAATTGTACTCGCGGTTTCCAGATATGCCGATCGCGGGCGTGACCGAAGCGCCGAGCCGCTGATCGAACGACGAATCAGAAGCACGTAACTGTTGCATCAGCGTGGCTATTTCCGCCTGAGCTTCAGGTATGCCAGTCCCGGGCTTCAGACGGCCCGTTATGCTCAGGATCGTGCAACTGGGTTTGAAACCATCACAGTGACGGTAACCCACGCGAATCATCATCGCGGGAATCCAGATTTCATTGGGCATCCCGCCGATTTCGACGCCGTGGAATTCTGGTGGCATGATGCCAACGATGGTGAAATTGTGTCCGTTGATGAGAAAGGTCTTGCCGAGAACGTTCGAGTCGCCGTTGTAAATTCGCTGCCAGAATCCATATCCGAGAACAGAGACGGCCTCCCGGTCTGCCAGGGAGTCTTCGTCGGACGTAAAAAAACGCCCAAGGTACGGCCGCAATCCGAGCATCGGAAAGTAACTGCTTGAGACGACTGCACCTAGCACTTCACCGGTTTCTCCGTTGGCGGAGACGTATAAAGGAGCAGTCGAATAATGCGCGGTGAGGTCCTCAACCGTTTTCGAGCGCTCCCGTAAGTAGGCGAATTCGGGAACGCTGAATAACCCTTCACCATTGTTTTCCGGCGACAGGATTCGGACGAGCCGTTCGGGATTCTTTGCCGGCACGCTTCGGAGAAACAGGGCGTCAACAACGCTGAAGATGGTCACATTTACCGCAATCCCGAGAGCTGTGGTCAGGACCGCGATGGAGGTGAAGCCAAGAGATTTGCGCAGCATGCGCGCGGCGAAGCGCAAATCTTGCCACAACGTCTCGACAAGAGATTCCCAGCCGGCAGAGCGGACGACTTCCTTCGTAACTTCAAGATTGCCCCGCTCCAAGCGCACGGCGCGAAGCGCATCCTTGCGGCTCATTCCCTGCTTCATCTTTTCTTCGGCTGCCATCTCTAGGAAGTCGCGCAATTCTTCGTCCAGCTCGTGTCTGACCTGCTCCTTTCGAAACAACGATCGGAGCCCGCCCGCTATGCTTCGCAGCAATGACATTGACCTCCCTACGACGCCTCCACGATTCTGGCGATCGCCGCCACTTGCCTTCCCCACTCGCGCGTTTCGCTGTTGAGCCTCTTTCGTCCCTGATCGGTCAGCACGTAATACTTTGCGTTCCTGTTGTTCTCGCTAGATTTCCATTCACCCTGATTAGCCCATCTCGCTGCAGTCGCTGAATCGCTACAAATAACGAACCCGCATTGAGGCGAAAAACGCCCTTGCTCATCTGTTCGAGCCGGCCGGCGATCCCATATCCGTGCATGGGTTCGAGGGCCAGCGTTTTCAGGATGAGCATGTCCAGAGTGCCTTGAACGAGATCACTCGGTTTGTCCGCCATAGATGCATTCCCCCTGAGGTTCAGGAGGAAGAATACACGTCTCATACTGATTGTCAAGAGGAGGACAGGAGACGTTGGGCTTTGGAGCGCCCGGAAAGGGATTAAATCGTGCCCCATCTTCGGGCACGTCTATGCTCCTGCCGGTATTGGGATTGATACCACGGCCTCACGTCTTTGACGCTCAGCCGCCGGCCACTGCCGGCTGCGAACTGGTTAGCCCGCTCAAAGAACAGGTCAAGGCACTTTGCATGCGAAGTTTGCCGCGTCGTTCGTGCTTCCCACGCCGTTGTAATGCGCGACCGCTGGATAGGAACAGATTGGTCGTGTCATGTTCACACGGTTGTTGCTGACACGCGATGCGATCAATCGATCGGGTGCGATTCCGGACTCGCGCCAACGCTCTAGCGCGGCCATCCAGTTCACCTGGTCGGGCCCCGGCCCACCTCCGCAATGCTCCATGCCGGGTACCATGAAGAGCCGCAGCCAATCCTGCTGCTGCGATCCCATTCTTGCCAAAACACTTGAATAATAATTGACAGTGTTCTGCGGCGATATCGCCCCGCCGGATCCTCCATCATTCCAGCCATGATAGATGAGAAGTTTCCCACCACGAGCCCGAAAGGCGAAAAGATCCGGGTTCACGGCGTCGATGAAACCGGCTTTCTTGTCGATCAGGGAGGTATCGCGGTCCAGGTCGAACGTGCGCCAGTCCCACGCTGGGTCTTCGTGGGCGACGAACCTGAACATACCCACGTCGATCGATCCAGGTTCAGGCTTGGCGCCTGTCAACATGGCCCAACCAGTTTCGCCGCCAGGCACTAGTCCGGGGTAAATCAATTCCCCCGTCTTTCGCCTTGCCGGGGCGTACCCCATCTTCACGGCCTCTATCTGTTGCGCCGTCAGACAATCGTCCCGGTCGGCGCCCCGGCACAAAAGTGTTGCAGGATCGAACTGGCATTGGTGTGGGTCCGTCAGCAGGCCGTCCGTCACTCCGTCGATTGCGTCGCATGCGGCGAGCACGGCGCGATTGAGGAGGACGAGTTTGGCGGGAGGGACAACACTCGCCGGGCTTTGGAGGATCCTCGCTTCTACTGCGATCCGCCAGGCACACAGCTGCGTCTGATTATTCGCTGGAGCGCCGGCGATAATCCCATCGAAGTCCTCCGGGTAGCGCTGAGCCTCCATCAGGGCCTGCCGCCCACCAGTGGAGCAGCCCGTCCAGTACGAAAACCGTGGCGCGCGACCGTAGAACGTCGCAATGATAGCTTTCGATTTCACCGCCATCTCGTGGACGGCACGATAGGCGAAATCGATGACTTTTTCCGGATGTCCGATCGCGAACGACGCATTCGCGCCTGCATGTCCAGTGTCCGTCGATGCCGTCGCGTACCCCTCCTGCAACGCCGAGGCCATCGCACCGTAGCTGATGGTTCCCGCCCAGCCGCCGTTGCCGACGGCCTGGAACTTTCCGTTCCACTCAGCAGCCGGCAGCCAGACCTCAATCTTGATGTCAGAATCCGCCGAGGGAGTGAGCGTGGCTGCCACACGGCAAAAGGTCGGCAACTGGCTGAATTGCGGCGCCGCAGGGCCCGTTGCAGGCAGAGTGAATGCTCCCGCCGGCACCACCTGTGCGAGTGTAATCGAAGTGTTCGGGAGCGCTAGGGATGACAAGCTCTCGCACGACGATGAGGCCTTGAGGGCGTGTCCGTGCGTTGTCAGTGCGAGGAGGAGCGCACACGATCCGCCAGTTACCATCTTCATCGCACGTTCCTCCGAAGTTCCGATGCGAGGGCAACAAGACAAAATCCGCTCGCTCCACCGGGAAAATCGCGTTGCTTGCTAACGCTTCCACTGGAAGACGACACCCATTGCTGGCGTAGCTCTGCTTCAGGGAAGCGGAATCCGTTCATTCGCTCATAATACTTCCGGAGTTGAGGCATTGAGCTCCCACTCGTTCATCGACCAAATATGCGGCTTCGGTCTCAAAAGTTCCCTGAATTCGACCTGTCTCAACGTTCACGCAGGGGCAGGTTCTTCCCGAGTGACGGCTAACCGGAAGTTGTTCCGGGCCAGAAATCCCGTTCTTCGAGGAAGTGTGTTGATGCCGTTTTCTTGCTGCATGCTTGGTGCACTTTAACCTGCAAATGAGGCCATGTGGATGCAATTTGGAACACGTTAGATCACTGAAAAGACGCGAAAATCGGCGAGCGCAAACAGGGCAGGTGGGCTTAGCAAACCGACCCATTGAACCACTAGGGCACCTCTCCTCCAATGTTTCCCGCCGCAGCGAGAACCGTGCTGCTTTCTCAGTGCTTGAATGCTCCAATGGCGAAGGACTACCTCAAACGCGAGCTGGGACAAGCCTTTGCCAAGAGTTCGCAAGTAATTGCCTTATTCAACCCCGACGTGGGTGATAACCAGTTTATTATCAAATCGTTATGGTGGGGCCAAAATTGCTCTGCAGAGGATCATTCGCTCGTCGTTTTGTGGTGCGAAAGCGATCCTGGACATTTCAGGGTTACCCATGCCCTGGCTTCGGCACTCTCATTACTTTGGTTTTACTTGATTTCTGAGAGGATGAGGCTCGGAAATTACTATTGGTCTTCCTGGGCGAGAGTCGCTCAGCGTCGCCGTGGGGTGGCGGGACGCAGGTAGGACGGTCGATGCATGTCTTTCCCGCCTTTCCTATGCCCAGCGCTGCCTGTTTGTTTCTCGCGTTCGAGTCACACGCCGTAAGCGATTTTTGATGCAAGGAGAGGAACCCATGAGAGCGAGACAAATCAAAATCTTGGCAATGCTTATTTTGGTGATGTCCCTGCTCACGTGGGGTCGCACACCAGTGTACGCCGACGGCGTCGATTTGACGATTGCTCCCGTTTCGGGATCGCCGGGAAGCACTGTGACGGTCGATGGGACCATCACGAACAACGGTTTAGACACGGTTTATCTTAATAGCGAGAGCTTCACTGTCGCCTCCGGTTCTTTCGTAAACGGCGACATCACGGATTTCTTTCTGAACGCGCCGCTCTCGCTGGCACCTGACACAAACTCGGGACTAATCGCGCTGTTCACGTTCGAGATCGAGCCCGGGACTTCCGGCGGCTCATATTCGGGCAATTTTCTCGATATCGTGGGCGGCGGCCCATCCGACTTCACCGACGTCCTAACCAGTTCCGGCTACTCGGTCACCGTGTTCAGCAGCACAGTTCCAGAACCGAGCGCACTGGTCCTGCTCAGCACAGGTCTTCTCGGTCTATTGCTGCTTCGGCGAGATAACCTAAAGGCTTTGGCCTCTTCACGCTGAGCTCTTTCAATTTTTTCGGAAATTTTAACGATGGACTTGTTCGAACGGCTTTAATAACCTGCCGCTCTTCATAAGAAAACGGTCACACGATTCTCGGGCCCTGGTTTAGTTCACGTCTCAAAGCAGGAGGATGCATGAACCGCTCCGCAGAGCCCGCGCGTCACCGACGTACAAAATTCTGCCTAAGATTGTCCGTTGTCATCGCCTTAATCTCGTCGCTTGGAGCGGCCGTAACACAACCGCAGATTCCTACGATTAGCACCTTTGCAGGCGGGGGGCTGCCGACGCCGGGGCCGGCGACGGCAACAGGTATTTCAGACCCTGGAGGCATAGGAATAGATCCCACCGGAAATCTATACTTCACGTCCTCCACTGGTGCAATTTTGAAGGTTACCCCCGCAGGAACACTCTCGATTTTCGGTGGGACTGGTCCGTGCTGCTATAGCGGCGACGGAGGGCCTGCGACTAAGGCGCAACTCTCCATCATTCCGGGTTTGCCAACTTCGCCGCTGAAGACGGACCTGTCTGGCAGTGTCTATTTTGTCGACGACATTGGAGTGATCCGACGAATTGACCACGCAACGGGCATCATTACGACAGTCGCAGGAGCGCCTAACCCGGACGGGAAGTTCAGCGGGGCCGGAGGGCCAGCGACCAGCGCCCAAATGAATCCCGCAGGGCTCGGCTTCGACGCGGCGGGCGACCTATTTATTTCGGACTATAACAATGTTGTTTGGCGCGTGGATCACGCCACGCAAGTTATTACGATAGTGGCGGGTGTTGCAGGCCCCGGATGTGGCAGCAAGGGTGACGGAGGTCCTGGTACGAGCGCTGAATTATGCTTTCCTGCCGGTTTGGCCGTCGACTCAGCTGGAAACCTCTTCATTGCTGAGGTTGGTGACGTTCGCCGAGTGGATGCCGTGACGCGCATAATCACGACGTACGCTGGTGGTGGGAATACGTATCCTCCGACAGGGGTTCTTGCCACGCAGGCTGGGCTAAGTGACCCAACTGGCTTAGCATTCGACCCGGCTGGCAATCTCATCATCGCTGATTCTGAATTGCCCGCAGTGCTGCGAGTGGACAAATCGACCCAGATCATCACAATTGTAGCGGGTGATCTTACGCTAGGCCCCGGCTTCTCCGGCGATGGCGGCCCAGCAACCTCCGCTCAATTCGCCAACGACTTCGGCAGAAGTGAAGACATGGACGTGACCGTCGATGCTTCCGGTAACATTTTCGTTACGGACTCTGTTAACTACCGCGTTCGCCGAATCGATGCGGCCACCCAAATCATTACGACCATCGCTGGAAATGGCGGCATAGGTGACGGCGGACCGGCAAGTCAGGCCCTGCTCTTCACGTCGGGCCTTGCCCACGACACTTCAGGCAACGTGTTTATCGGTGATCCCGTCGACCACAGAGTTCGACGTGTGGACGCTGCGACTAGTCTGATTTCGACCGTGGCTGGTAAAGACGTTGGAAGTTCTAGTGGATACGGCGGCCCTGCGACAGCTAAGCAACTCAATAGTCCGGGAAGCGTTGCTGTGGATGGTTCCGGAGACTTATTTATTTCAGATCATGGCAACGACATCGTCGAAAAGGTAAACGGCTCGACTGGAATCATCACTTTGTTTGCTGGTACTCCAGGCTCTGCAGGTTTCGGCGGGGATGGAGGGCCCGCGACGAGCGCTGAATTGAATACGCCACGAGGAGTAGCCGTAGATACGAAAGGTAATCTGTATATTGCGGACAACGCGAACAACGTGATTCGGAAAGTGGATGCTTCGACGGGCATCATCACCACAACAGTCGGTAACACCTCCATTCTGAGCAATGGCACGCCCGTCGGAGGCTACAGTGGCGACGGCGGACCAGAGACTTCAGCTCAACTATTACATCCTTTCGGCGGCACGCTGGACAGCGCAGCGGATGGCTTCATCGCCGACCGCGGTAACAATATAATTCGCCGCGTGGGCGGGGGGACGGGCATCATTACGACGATTGCGGGAAACCACGCCTTAGGCCCCGGATTCAGCGGCGACAACGGGCCGGCTTCGCAAGCACAGTTGAATGGTCCTTCCGACGCAGCCTTAGACTCCTTCGGGAATCTCTACATTTCAGATTCTGGCAATTACCGCGTCCGCATGGTGAACGCCGTCACGGGCATCATCACCACGCTGGCAGGCAACGGTAATTTTACGTTTGGCGGCGATGGCGGACCCGCCGCGGAGGCGAGCCTTTGGCCATACCAAACTGGATTGACGGTGCTGGATCCAGATCCAGCCGGGAACATTCGAGTCCTGGTGATGGACGGAACCAGCGGACGCACGCGCCTCATCATGATTCCACCCGTACCGGCAATGTTTCTTACCTCGACAAGCTTGAGCTTCGGCAATCAAGCCGTCAGCACATCCAGTGCGCCTCAACTCATCACGATTGCCAACAGCGGCACGGGTCCACTCAATGTCATGAATATTGCGGTGACCGGTGTAGACGCTGCGGACTTCGCGATCAGTCCTGGCGGGACCTGTACGGGCACGAGCTTTGCGCTTGCTCCGACGGCGAGTTGCACGATCGCAGTGACGTATGCGCCGGGCTCGGAGGGCCAGCAGACCGCCTCTTTGACAATCACGGACAATTCGGTCGGTAGCCCCCACACGGTCACGCTACAAGGCAACGGCGGGCAAGCGCTGGTGAACGTATCTCCGAATTCGGTGACGTTTTTTGCTCAGTTGCCGGGAACGACGAGCTCGTCGACCCCGGTGACGATCACCAATGTGGGCGATGCTCCGCTGATGATTTCGAAAATCACGCCTACGGCAGGATTCGGGGAAACTGACAATTGCAATCAGGCGAACGGTATTGCGCCGAGCGGCTCTTGCACGATCAATGTGACGTTTACGCCCACGGCGTCCGGCGTGACCAAGGGCACGCTGACAATCGCATCGAATGCCTCGGGGGGGCCTCAAGTGCTTCCGCTACAAGGCACTGGCGATCCGCCGGGCACGCCAGCCGGCCCATACGCGTACGTGCCGATTTCATCAGGTCACACGGTGATGGTTTTCGATGTCCCCACTGAACTTTTGGTCACGACGATCAATGTAGGCCAGGCGCCTTTCGCAGCTACCGACAGTCCGAATGGGCAGTTTGTTTATGTGAGCAATTCCAACAGCAACTCGGTGTCGGTGATCAATGCGGCGACGAATACGGTGGTGGCTACCGTGCCTGTGGGTCCCATCCCCGGCGGGTTCGCGATCACGCCGGACAGCTCGACAGTGTACGTATCGACGCACGGGTCGAACTCCGTCTCGGTGATCAATGCGGCGACGAACACGGCCATCGCTTCGATACCGGTGGGAACGTACCCGTTCCTGATGGCCGCGAATCCGAACGGAAAACTCATGTACGTCACGAATTTCAACTCGGCGTCGGTATCTGTGATCAGCACCGCTACAAACACAGTCGTCGCAACGATCCCTGTCGGTGTGTCGCCGCAGGGCATTGCCATCAGCTCTGACGGCAAGACACTCTATGTTGCGTGCACCACATCTGAATTTGTTTCGGTGATCAACACGGCGACAGACACAGTGAGCCAAACGATCCCCGTGCCGAATGGGCCGCTCGCTATTACATTGTCTCCCGACGGATCTACGGCGTTTGTCAGCGAGTACTTCGGAGGGGCCACGGCGGTGATTAATCTCGCAACGAAGACCGTCACAAACACGGTTCCCGTAGGAACCAATCCGTACGGCTCGGCAGTTACGCCGGACGGGTCGTTCTTGTGGCAGTCAAATTCGACATCGGCCTTTGCCTCCATTATTTCTACGCAGACGGATACCGTGGTCGGAACCATTCCCGTCACCGGAAGCTCGTTCAATATCGGAATGGCATCGAGCGCGCCAATGACGCAATCGATCACACAGCCGTTGAGCCCGACGCAGCCCAATCAATTCAATTTTGGTCCGCATAATTTCACTGTGCAGTACCCTCCAGGCACCAGTTTTTCGAACGTGAACATGACTGTCGCTGCGGCGCAAACGTCTGAGGCCACTTTCGCGCAGAGAGTGGCGGGCACGGTTTTTGCGAACGCCACTTGCATTGTGTATTCGGGCGCTGGTGGCAACTGCGTCGATTACCAGGTGACGTGCACAAACACGAGCGGAAGCACTATCGCATGTCCGAGCGAGCCGACGCCATCGATCAACGTGAAGACGAGCTACGATACGCTGCAAACGATCGTTAATCCGGGGTTCCTGACAGCACCCATCGGGACCAATCAGTGGCAGAACATATTCACTGCGTTCTACCTGCAGCGCATCGATCCGACCACGAGAGGGCGGACTGTGGCGTTTTCGGAGTTTTTTGCGGTGGATTTGGGCGCCACGAACGGCCAGGGCGTGGGTACGCTGCAATTTGAGGCCCCGCTGCTTGCGAGCGACAGCCGCGTGTTTCCTGCCGGAACGACGATCCCAGTGCAATTCCAACTGACCTCGGTGGCGCATCCGGGAACGCCTGTGACAGATGCCGTGGCGGGAATTGCAGTAGTGATGGTCGCGGACGGGAACGGCAATCCCGTGTCGAACGTTGTACTCGAGAAGTCAACCGGCTTCACTTACAGCGGAAACGGTTACGGCTACCAATTGAATACGACGGGGTACGCGCCGGGGACTTACAACCTGACGGTGTACGGCAACGCGTTTGCGGCACAGCAAGTGCAATTCACGTTGCCCGCATCGACGACGAGCGCGCATCTGGTGACCACGCTGCAATCGTTCACGCTGAATACCAGCACGAATCAATACGCGGTTGTGCTGGGTTTGTCGAACCCGGGCACAACGGCAGCGGGCGGATTGTTGATCACGTCCGCACAACTGAACAGTACGGCCACGACGACGATCTTGCCGTTGAGCGTAGGCGACCTGGGTTCGGGAGCTACGGCGACAGCCACGTTGACGTTCCCTGCATCGGCGGGAGCTCCGGCGACTCGCGGCGTTTTGAATATCAGCTTGAGCTATGCGGGCGGGACCGCGGGCGCAGGTTTCCGGGTCACGTTGCCCTGAGACGATCGGGCCAGATTGAGAGGTCAAAATAGATCAGTTGTTCACTGCGGCGGCCTTGCGCGCAATGAGAAGGAATTCTTTGTTCGTGGCATCGACTTGCAGCGTTCTTAGGTCAGACCGAGCTTGAGCCGATCGTCCCAACTTAAATGCGACTTCGCCCAAGGCGAGCCTTGCCTCGAACTCGTATCGCAGGAAGCCGACTCGTTTCGATTCCGATAGCACTTCGTTGAGGACTGAGATCGCAGCTGTGGGATTCCCCGAAGCCATCCGCAGAACCGCTTTGTCGATAGCTAGTTCCAAATGCAGCGCTGCGTTTTGATTTTTGAGGACTAGCGAGTTTGCCGCTTCCAGTTCTCTTTGGGCTTCTTCGACTTTACCCTGAGCCAGAAACGACTTGATGATCAAAGAAGTAGCCGACAGTGCGTCTGGAGTTCGATTCTCTTTGAGTAAGTTGTTACGGACGGAGCGTAAGTCCGCCACCTGCTCTGCATGGCCTTCCTCGATCGCCAATGCCGCCATCGAAGTCCGGGTCACTTCCAAATTCTGCTTCTCGCCTATTTGGTTTCGGATCGCCAAAGCTTGTTGGTAGCAACTTTGAGCAGTTTGGAAATCCGCCCGCTGCAACGCTACCGAACCCAGCCCGACGTACGCCCACGCGGCGTTGCTGGTGTCGCTCGTATCTTTCGCGACTTGCAGCGCGTCATTGTACGTCTTTTCGGCAGCCGCTAATTGGCCCAAGTGTTGCAGAACGTCGCCTACCCCAACCAGTTTGTCGGCGGAACCGGTTTTGTTTCCGCTTTGAAGATCCAGAGCAATCGCTTGATCTAGCGCGCTTTTCGCTGACACCAGTTTTCCCTGTGCATCAAGCACCGTCCCTAGGTTGGTTAAGCCGTTGCCCTCACCCCTCTTGTCGTTAACTTCCCGCGAAATACTCAGCGCTTGCTCGTACGTTTTGCGGGCCTGCGCCAGATCGCCTTCGTCTTGCACGAGTTGTCCCATGTTTAGCAGGGTCATTGCGGAGTCTTTCCGATCGCCGATTTCGCGGAAAACCGAAAGCGCCTGTTCATACATCTGCCGAACCCCGGTAAGATCACCCTGCTGCTGCAGCACGAGCTCCAGATTATTCAGGGCGGACGATTCGGCGCGCTTGTTTCCAACCTCCCGCGCAATCGCGAGTTCTTTCTTGTAGTTCGCAATTGCGTTTCCGAGATCACCCTGATCCGCGAGGACGTTCCCTTGCACCTCGATGGTATAGGCAACTCCGTTCCGATCGCCTGCCCGTTCGTAGATCGCTGCCGATTCTTGCTCAGCCACAGTTGCTTCTTTGGTCTGGCCAAGATTTTCGTCCGCCGAACCCACCAGGAGAAGGGCCCGCGCAAGCAGCAGCTTTGCTTCATTTGCTCGCGCTCTATCAGCCGCGCTCAAAGCTAAAGACTGCATCTGCTTGATGTCGCCGACAGACCTCGCGGCCTCAGCGGCTACAAGGTCAATGCGCACGTCTTGGCCAGAAGGTGGAGGCAAGCTGCGCAATGAATTTGCCGTCGCGATCGCGTCCTTTCCTTTGCCCCCGCTGGTCTGAGCCTTCACGAGCAAAATTCCGTACTCCACGTTGTCGGGAAAGAACGTGAATAATGACCGGTAAGTGTCGATTGCCTTGTCCCAGTCCCCTGTCGTTTCCCGGTATTGCCCTTCCACTTGGAGACGGTTTTCTCTCCCTAACGCGGCGGAGAGATCGAAAGCCTTCTTGGCTTCGTCCTGAGCCTCCTGGTCGTAACCCAGCTCTTTCCAGGCTCTTGCCAGGGCCGAGTGGGCAAGGGCGAAATTTGGCGCGACGCTTAGAGCCTTTTGCAGCAGGTCGCGGGCCGCGACGTTGTCAAACGAACGCAGTTTCGCGAGGCCTTCGGAATAGAGCCGCGTCGCTTCAGAATTTGATGGCAGCGTGGCTTTCGCAGCAGCAGCTGCGGCTTCAGAGACAGTTCCGACTCCTAGTTTGGATCGCAGTTCCACTCCAGCCCGTCTGACCAGGTCGTCCATTTGATCTTCGCTTCCTTTTTCGGAAACGGCAGCCAGGGTCTCCCCTCGCACGGCATCCTGTAACCGCAAATCAAGACGGATTTGGCGCTCGCCAAGGGGAAAATAGGAGCCAACGACCACTTTGTCGGCGTTAAGGTTTTTGTGAATTTTTTGTAGTGTATCTTGGCCATAGCCATCAGCATCGGGCAAGGACAGATTGATCTTCATCTGCGCAACATTCTCCCCCGGGACCGTTCGCAGTTGCTCTCCCGCAGCCAATTCCGTCGTCAGCATTTCAGAAAGCGCTGTCGAAAGCCACGCTTCGTCCGGACGCCCCGAGACATTCTTGAACGTAAGTACCGCTACCGACGGCCGGGCCTGTATCGAGCTGCTCGGTGAAACCAGGACCCTGTGTTCGGCAGAGCCGCGGCCTAGCAGCCGATCGCGCAGACCGCCCAGATCTAAACCAAACGCTAATCCCAGGAGCAGCACGATCAGAAGGATCCCTCCTCCCGTCGCTGCCAGTGACCAGTACGGACCCTTTGATGCCGAGCTCGGTGATTTGCCGACGCTCAATCCTTCTAGTACCGCAAGCATTTCCCGCGCCGTTTGGTAGCGACTGGCAGGCTCCTTCTCCATCGCTCTCTGGATGAGCGCTTCTAAACCTGGTGAAATCCGCGGGTTCTTTGCCCTCGGGGAAGGCGGCACCTCGTGCAAGATAGAATCATACAGTCGCAAAGGCTGCCTCTCGGAAAACGCGCGCTTCCCGGTAGCCATTTCGTAAAGCACCGCGCCAGCGGCATAGAGATCTGCGCGCGCGTCCACTTGTTCGCCTCGCAGCTGCTCTGGAGCCATGTACGGAACCGTTCCTGAAATAGTCCCAGTTTCCTGCGTAATGCTTCGCGTGATATCAGGATCCGCACTCACCTGTGTTAGTCGCGCCAGTCCAAAATCTAGAATTTTGAGGCGACCCTCGGGCGTGACCATCAAGTTGCCTGGTTTCAGATCGCGGTGTACTACGCTTTGCTTGTGCGCCGCGGCCAGGCCATCCGCGAACTGGATTCCCAGTCGTACGATTTCCCGCTCCAGCAGCGGTCCCTCCTGCAGTTTTTGACTCAGTGAATGTCCCTGTATCAGCTCCATCACGAGGAAATCCATGCCATCTTGCGAGCTGAACTCGTGTACTGTTTCTATATTGGGATGATTCAATTTGGCGAGCGCCAGAGCTTCTTTGCGGAACTGCTTCCGTGCGGCTTCGTCGGCGATGGTACCAGCCGGGAGAACTTTTAAGGCAACGTCGCGCTCGAGCTGCTTATCATGGGCGCGATAGACTTCACCCATGCCGCCTGCGCCGATCTTCGCGACGATTTTGTAATGGCCGAGTGTCTGGCCAATCATGGAAAGGAGAGCTGCCTCCGGATGCGAATCTTAGGCTGCGCCCCCACGCAAGTCAACCGGCCCGCCGTCGCTGACCGTCGCTGTCGCCGCAAAATGAGAATGTCCGGTTTGTGCAATGTAGAAATGTCCGCTTTCATGGATGGCCGAGGCCCCCATGGAAACGGAGCGAATCACTTTGAGCCAACGAGAGCGGGACCGATTGAAAGTGTTGCACGAGGTACAGCACTGGCGATGATTGGGCACAGGGGCGCGCACGCAGCACTCACCGAGTCATGGCCCGGCGAGTACATCATGCAAACGAGGAAACCGGAGAGCGCGTGATTATTACTTCAGGCGGCCAAACGAAGAACTAGATACAATCACACCATGAAAAGTGGTCCAGTAATCGGCTTCCTTCTCTTGGTTCTCGCGTGGCCAAACACCGCGCAAGAAACCTACAAATCTCCTCAAGTCGCTTCAGCAGGGGATACTTATGTTCCATACCAGGTTGTTCTTGATGGGCTATTCGTTCTCGATGTGTCCATCGATGCCGAGGGCACAATACAGGGGATCGACGCTTTGCGGGACCCAGGCTCGATGCTCGGGGCTGCCAAAACATCCGTGCGCCAGTGGAAATTCCGGCCCGCGTGGAAATTCCAGAAAGCATCCAGAGAGGGCACGTCAGCACCCTCCCGCATGACGGTGAGCTTTCTCTACCGCCCGCCGAACTACGGTAACGCTGCTGCGGTTCCGCCGAAGCAATTTTCGTCCGTGGTGCCAACTGAGCACGATAACTACGCGCCGGTCGGAGTCTTGTCGTTTGCTTATCCGGCGTATCCGGTCAACAGTGTCGCCTGGGGATCGGTGGTGGTCCAGCTCACAGTGGATAGCTCCGGTGAAGTGAAGGGCGTTGACTTTCTTCACGGAATGGATGTCTTTAACTCTTTTGTTTCAGATGCGTTGAAGCAGTGGCGCTTTCAAGCAGCGACATTCAATGGAAAGCCGATCACGTCCAAGACGGTCATCGCTTTTGTCTTCCAGCCTCCCGTTGCGAAGTAAGGTGACGTTGTTCACTTGAGCGGATTCGGCGCGTGTCCGGCGAGACTTCGTAAATACCGCCATCGGCGGGGATCGACGCTGAGAAATTAAGAAACCACGTGCGGCTATGCGAACAGCTCAGTCCGGATGGAATGGACGAGCTACTTGAGGAACGCGAGAGAGGCGAGCGTCCATGATCGAACGCAGAAGAGGGGTCAGTAACAACGAGCACATAATTTAATTGTTTAAATATATGCTCTGTGTTCGTCTATCTCTCGATAATATCCCTAGGAAGTCTTACATCCGTATGCGAACTGTATTCCCTATGACTTGATACTCTATGAATTAATATTCTATGAATTAATACTCTATATATCAATACTCCGGACGTTCATTTTGTGATAGGCTCTCTGCCGCTGACCGAGGGAGTAGGTCCTTCCAGGGATGTAAAAACACTAATCGCCAGGTCCGTGGACGGAAGAATCCAAACTGATCCAAAGGAGGACACCGTGACCCAAACCACTGGTACACAACGAAGCAACGAGCAGGCGGATGCTGTTCGTCCGTTTCAGAAAGTGAATTTTCCAGAAGCGGAACTCACCGAATTGCGTAGGCGCATCAACGCGGCAAGGTGGCCTGAACGAGAGACGGTCACAGATGCAACCCAAGGAGTACAGCTCGCGACAATGCAGGCGCTGGCACGCTATTGGGCGACAGATTATGACTGGCGCAAAGTCGAAGCGAGACTGAACACCCTGCCGAATTTCATCACGGAGATCGATGGGCTGGACATTCATTTCATTCACGTCCGTTCAAAACACGAAAATGCCTTGCCTCTCATCGTGACGCACGGATGGCCCGGCTCGATCACCGAACAATTGAAGATCATCGATCCGCTAACCAATCCCACCGCACACGGCGGAAATGCATCCGACGCGTTCCATGTCGTGGTTCCGTCGATGCCCGGCTACGGTTTTTCCGGCAAGCCGGCCACGACCGGGTGGGACCCCGCCCACATTGCGCGTGCGTGGACCGTGCTGATGAAGCGCCTCAGCTACAACAAATTCGTAGCGCAAGGCGGCGATTGGGGTGCAGTCATCACCGAGCTGATGGGTGTGCAAGCGCCTCCGGAGTTGCTCGGCATTCACACCAACATGCCCGGCATCTTCCCGGCCGAGGTCGACAAGGCTGCTTTTTCAGGAGCGCCGGCACCATCGGGTCTCTCCGCCGACGAAAAGGTCGCTTACGAGAATGTACAGTTCGTCTATCAAAAGGGAATCGCCTACGGGTACCAGATGGGGCTGCGCCCTCAGACGCTTTACGGAATCGCTGATTCCCCTGTCGGCTTGGCCGCTTATTTTCTCGACCACGACGCGCGCAGCTACGAGATGATCGCGCGTGTCTTTGCCGGAGGCAGCGAAGGCCTCACACGAGACGACGTCCTCGACAACATCACGCTCACTTGGTTGACGAATACGGCGCTCTCGGGGGCT
>Ga0210395_10000492_pt1 | contig 30969 bp, 28 predicted proteins | sample IncBWH4OmetaG_FD_150861 | JGI IMG/M metagenome (GOLD analysis project Ga0210395, IMG submission 150861) | Forest soil microbial communities from Barre Woods Harvard Forest LTER site, Petersham, Massachusetts, United States - Inc-BW-H-4-O ... | reverse complement strand
GGTTTTTCCTCTGTGTCCCCCGTGTCCTCTGTGTTTAAGGTTTTCTCCGGCCGCAGCAACGGAAACAGAATCACATCGCGAATGGTGTGCGAGTCGGTCAGCAGCATAACGAGTCGGTCGACACCCACCCCCACCCCACCCGCCGGCGGCATCCCATACGACAGCGCGCGGATGTAATCCTCATCCATCTGGTGCGCCTCATCGTCGCCGCGTTCGCGTTCCTTCAGCTGCCCTTCGAATCGCCGCCGCTGATCTTCCGGATCGTTGAGTTCGCTGAACCCGTTGGAAATCTCCATCCCCCCCGCGAAAATTTCCCAGCGCTCAGTCCAGTCCGGCTCGTCCGGCTTCTGCTTCGACAGCGGCGAGACCGCGGTAGGATATTCATAAATGATTGTGGGCTGCGTCAGGTGCTCCTCGGCCACCGCCTCAAACAGTGCCGCAATATTTTTTCCCGCCGGAGCATTTGCCTCGTAAGCCATGTGCGCGTGCGCCGAGTTGAACCGCTCCACCAGCTTCTTCACGCCGCCCCCGCTGGCAAAATCGCTCATCTCCGGCTTCGCCCCAGCCGCCTCCGGCCAGTAATGGATGATCGCCTCGCGCATCGTCATGCGTTTCCAGTTGGCCCAGTCAATCTCCTGTTCGCCCCATTTCGTTTTCGTGCCGCCGGTCACATCCTTCGCCGCCTGCGTGATAATTTCCTGCGTCAAGTCCATCACGCCCTGGTAGTCCGTGTAAGCCTGATAAAACTCCAGCATGGTGAACTCCGGATTCCACCGCCATCCGAGGCCCTCGTTGCGAAAGTTCCGGTTGATCTCATACACCCGATCCATCCCGCCCACCACCAGCCGCTTCAAATAAAGTTCAGGCGCGATGCGCAGAAACAGATCCATATCCAGCGTGTTGTGATGCGTCACAAACGGCCGCGCCACCGCCCCGCCGGCGATGGGCTGCATCATCGGCGTCTCGACTTCGATAAATCCGTGCGCATCGAGCGTGCGCCGCATCGATTGCACCACCTTCGTGCGCTTCATAAAAACCTCACGCACTTCCGGGTTCATCACCAGATCGACATACCGCTGTCGGTACCGTAATTCCACGTCGGTCAGCCCATGCCACTTCTCGGGCAGCGGCAACAGGTCTTTACTCAGGAATGTGATTTCTTCTACGTGCACCGAGAGTTCGCCGGTGCGCGTGCGAAACAGATATCCGCTGACCCCGACGTGGTCGCCCAGGTCGAGCAGTTTGTAGAGTTCGAATCCTTTTTCGCCCACCGCATCTTTCTTGACGTAAATCTGCAGCCGCTTGCCATCCTGCTGCAGGTGAGCAAACCCGGCCTTGCCCATCAGCCGAATCGCCATGATGCGTCCCGCCACGCGCACGTTGACCCGCGCCTGTTCCAGTTCTTCGCCCGTCTTCGCGGTGTACTGGGCAAGAATCTGCTCGAGCGTGTGAGTGAATTCGTACTTACTGCGGTACGCAGCCTGCCCCAGCGCCTCAATCGCCTTCAACTTCTCGCGCCGCAGTTCGTAAATATGATCGTCGAATGCCAAGGGAGTCCTTTTAAGTTCGAGCTTGAACTGGGGTGCCCCATGTCTCGCTGGTTTTGCGAGACATGGGATTCGCCAGCCCGGTTGAAGATCGAACCGCGATTATAAACAATCGCGGTCCGTAGCCCGTACACCACCGTAGCCCCGTACACAACCGTAGCCGCGTGCGCGAGCGTGGAAGAGCGGCGCTTCAGCGCCGCGTAAAGCGACCACACCTAATATCGGGCTTCAGCCCCGGTGGTCCGTCTCCATGCGAGCCAGCCTCTTTTCTCCCGCGCGCCTTGCACGTATCAATGTACTTTAGTACATTGGTACGCATGGCCGACGATCCCCAACTTCTGGTCGAGCGCGTGCAAACCGGTGTGCGCATCGAGAAACGCATCCTCAAGGTCCTGAAAGCCTTCGCCGAATATCACGACATGACCCTCGGCGACGTCCTGGAAGGCATCGTGCTGCACGCCTTTGACGGCAAAACCCCTTTCAGCGCAGCTTCCCTCGAACGCATACGTGACTTGAAGAAGTTCTACCACCTCGACCTCGACTCCAGCGCTAGCCACCGCCTGAAAGAAATCAAAGCCAAATCGCCACGCAAACGCGCCGACAAATAAATAAAAAAGGAGCCCCGATCACCATGAACGCCAAATGCGGTCTCACCGTCATGCAATGGACTCTCGGCATCGTAATTCTGATCGAGGCGATCCTGTTCGTGCTCCCCGGCGCCGCGCACGACTTTGCCCGCAGCACCCACATGCCCGACTTCATCCGCCTGATCCTGGGATTCGCCGAGATCGCCGGCTGCATCCTCCTGCTGATTCCGAAGAGCGCCACCCGCGGCGCGTGGCTACTGCTGGCCATCTTCGTCATGGCCATCGTCATTCACCTGCTGCATGGCGCCTACAACGTCGGCAACCTCGCAATCTACGCCGCGGCCGCCTTCGCCATCGCAGTGGGACGAAAGTGAAAGATGACCGCTGAAGAACTCATCCGCCGCTTTGAAGCCGACGCCGTGCCGGAAGATTCCTTCCATCACGCAGATCACGTCCGCTTGGCCTTTGCCTATCTCTGTCAATATCCGCCACTCGAAGCGCTCGATAAATTCTGCACCGCACTCAAGCGCTTCGCCACCGCCCGCGGCAAGCCCGACCGCTACCACGAGACCATCACGCACGCTTATTTTTTCCTGATCCGCGAGCGCATTGCGCGTTATGCAGACGCCGGATGGGATGACTTTGCGCTCCGCAACTCTGATCTGCTGGAGTGGAAGAACGGCATTCTGTCGCGCTACTACCAAGAGTCAACGTTGCAATCGGAGCTTGCCCGCACGACATTCCTCTTTCCTGACAAGTGCGGGTGACGCCGCAGCTTGCGGGAGTCAGGAGGCCGCGCTGTGCATGGCGGGGCGGTCGAATGGGCTCGTCCCCACATGTAAACCGTTGGTCGCTGTCTTTTTCGGCTCTTCCCCGTCTAATCGGTTACGATTTCTGCAGCCTCCAATACCACGGCAGGAAAGGCCTCATGAAACGACTTCTGCTCATATCCGTAGTTCTGACCGTCACACTCGCCCACGCGCAAGAAATCCACTCCGGCAACGACCTGCTGCGCGCGATGCACGACCGCTACCAATCGTCCTGGTACAAGACGCTCACCTTCACGCAAAAGAGCACAACGTACAAACCCGACGGCACCAGCACCGCCGAAACCTGGTATGAAGCCGCGCTGCTCCCCGGCAGGTTGCGCATCGACATCGGCGAACCCGCCAAGGGCAACGGATATCTCCTGGTCGACGGCAACGTCACGATCCTGCAAAACAACAAAATCACTGGCACTCGTCCGCTCGTAAACATTCTTCTCGTGCTGGGATTCGACGTCTACACGCAGGCTCCCGAGACCACCAGCAAAGTCGTGCAGGGCGAAGGCTACGAGCTCTCCAAGCTTCACGAAGATACTTGGGAAGGCCATCCCGCCTACGTCGTCGGCGCCGACAAGGGCGATCTGAAGTCCAAGCAGTTCTGGGTAACGAAAGACACGCTGCTATTCGTGCGTGTAATTGAACCTGCGCGGGGCGATCCTGCGAAGCTCGACGACATCCGCTTCACCGACTATCGCCCGCTGGCCGGCACATGGGTAGCTGCGCGCGTCGAAATTCATTCCGCCGATAAACTCGTCTTCAGCGAGGACTACTCCGACATCGAGGCCAATGTAAAGCTGCCCGACGGAGCCTTCGATCCCGCACAATTCAGCACCACTCACTGGGAGAAATAGCGCGCGTCTGACGTAGAGACGTCGCTGGCTACGTCTCTACAAAATCCCGGGTGCATCCTTGCCCCCTCCCGCAGTAAAATAAATCCCATAATTTCCCAACTCAACCCAGGAAGTGCCTCATGGTTCATTTAAAGGTCAACGGACGCGCGCAGACTTTTGATGGCGATCCGGAAATGCCGCTGCTCTGGTATCTGCGCGACATCCTCGGACTCACCGGCACAAAATTCGGCTGCGGCATGGCCCTGTGCGGAGCCTGCACCGTGCTGCAGAACGGCAGCGCGATCCGCTCCTGCCGCAAGCAGATGGGCACCGTCGAAGGCCTCGAGATCACCACCATCGAAGCCCTCTCGAGCAACGGCCCGCACGCCGTACAAAAAGCCTGGGCAGAAATGAACGTCCCGCAATGCGGATACTGCCAGCCAGGGCAGATCATGCAGGCCGTGTCATTGCTGTCGACGAAACCCCATCCCACCGACGACGACATCGACACGGTGATGGCGGGCAACATCTGCCGCTGCGGCACCTACCAGCGCATCCGCTCCGCCATCAAGACCGCGGCGAAGGAGAACGCATGATCACCGAAAAAAGGAAGACCGACGAAAAGATCTCCCCTGAAACAATCACCATCGAAAACGTCAGCCGCCGCGGTTTTCTGCAAGGCGTGTTCTCCGCCGGAGCCTTCGTGCTCAGCGCCCGTATTCTACCCAGAACGCTCTGGGCTGCGACCTCCAGCGCTCCGGCTTCGGTCGCTGCGTCTGCATTTCATCCCAGCGTCTTCGTTGGCATCCACACCGATGGCATGGTCTACATCGTGGCCCACCGCTCGGAGATGGGCAACGGCGTGCGCACCAGCCTACCGCGCATTCTCGCCGACGAACTCGACGCCGACTGGAACCGCGTCACCGTCATTCAAGCCGATGGCGATGCCGCCTACGGTTCGCAGGACACCGATGGTTCTCATTCCGTCCGTGAATTTTTCGACACCCTGCGCGAGGCCGGAGCCACCGCGCGACTCATGCTGGTTCGCGCCGCCGCGCAGCAGTGGGGCGTGCCCGAGTCGCAGTGCGTCGCCGACCCGATGCACACGGTCTCCGACAAGAATTCATCCCGCAAACTCGGCTATGGAGAACTCGCCGCTCTCGCCGCGAAACTCCCCGTCCCCAAGAAAGAAGAATTAAAGTTCAAATCGCCGCAGGATTGGCGCTACATCGGCAAGCCCGCAACCGGCTACGACATCGCCGATGTCTGTTCCGGCAAGCCTCTCTTTGGCATGGACGTACGCGTCGACGGCATGCTCTACGCCGCCATCGCTCATCCGCCAGTGCTGGGAGGAAAAGTTAAATCGCTCGACGACTCGGCGACTCTGAAAGTGATCGGCGTGAAGAAGACCCTCCCCATCGATCCCTTCAAACCGCCGCACGCCTTTCAGCCGCTCGGCGGCGTCGCCGTCATCGCCGACAACACCTGGGCCGCGTTTAAAGGCCGAAACCAACTCAAGATCGAATGGGACAACGGTGCCAACGCCGGTTACAACTCCGCCGACTATAAAAAAGAATTGCAGCAGACCGCCCGCCAGCCCGGCAAAGTCGTGCACACCGTCGGCGATCCCGACGCAGAATTCGCCAAGGGCGGCAAAATTGTTGAAGCCGAATATTTCGCTCCGCATCTCGCGCACGCTTCCATGGAACCGCCCGTCGCCGTGGCAGACGTTCAAGGCGAGAAAGTAACCGTCTGGTCCCCAACGCAAGACCCGCAGGGCGTGCAGGAACAAATCGCTAAAGCGCTCGGCCTGAAAAAAGAAAACGTCACCTGCCACGTGACTTTTCTCGGCGGAGGCTTCGGCCGAAAGTCCAAACCCGACTACGCCGTCGAAGCCGCCGTGCTCTCGAAAAAAACCGGCAAGCCCGTCAAAGTAATCTGGAGCCGCGAGGACGACATCAAGTTCGACTACTACCACTCGGTCGCCGCCATGTACATGAAGGCCGCGATCGACGACGCCGGCAAACCCAAAGCCTGGCTGCAGCGTTCCGTGTTCCCGCCCATCGGATCGACGTTCAACTCGAGCGAGGTCTACGGTAGCGCCGGAGAAATGTCATTAGGGTGGGACCTGACTCCTTTTAACGTGCCCAACTTCCGTTCCGAAAACGGACAGGCCACCGCCCACGTCCGCATCGGCTGGCTGCGCTCGGTGGCCAATATTTATCACGCGTTCGCCGTGCAAACGTTCGCCAATGAACTCGCGGTCGCCGCGAATCGTGATCCCTGCGATTACCTGTTGGGCTTGCTCGGTCCTGCACGCAATGTCGACCCCGGGCCGAAGGGTTCCCCGGGAGTCACCGAAAAGTATCCCTACGATATCGGACGCCTGCGCCACGTCGCCGAAGTGGCCGCTGAGAAATCCAACTGGGGTAAAAAGAAATCCGGCAAAGGCTCCGGCATGGGCATCGCCGTTCATCGCAGCTTTTTCACCTACGTCGCATCGGTGGTCGAAGTGGAAGTTGACGACCAGGGCGTAGTCCGCATTCCGCACGTCACTACCGTGGTTGACGCGGGCGTCGTCGTCAACCCTGACATGGTCCGCTCGCAATTCGAAGGCGCTGCCGTATTCGGCACCAGCGTTGCCCGCACCGGAGAAATCACCGCAACCGCCGGCGCCGTCGATCAGTCCAACTTTTTTGACTATCAGGTCGCCCGCATGAACGACGCCCCGCGCCAGGTCGACGTGCACATCGTCGAAAGCACGGCCCCGCCCGCGGGCGTCGGAGAACCCGGCGTGCCTCCATTTGTTCCGGCGCTGTGCAACGCTATCTACGCCGCAACCGGAAAGCGCGTAAGAGAGTTGCCGCTAACGAGAAACGGATTCGCGTAAAATCCCGCTCTTGAACCGCGGCGTCATCGGCGCTACTATGACGTGCTGCGCAAAACGCAGATGCAAAACTCTATGCCGCAGAACTACGTCCCTATCTTCATCTTCATCGCCATCGTCGGCGCGCTGCTGCCGATCACGCTGCTGGCGGCGAAACTGGTGCGCCCCTTCAATCCCAGCAAGACCAAGCTCATGCCGTACGAATGCGGCATTGACCCCATCGACAGCGCCCGCGGACGCTATACCGTCCGCTACTACATCATCGCCATTCTTTTTGTAGTGTTCGATGTGGAAACAATTTTTCTATTTCCCTGGGCCGTTCGCTTCAAAGCCTTCGGCTTGTTCGGCCTGCTCGAAATGCTGATCTTCCTCGCCATCCTGATCGTCGGCTACATCTGGGTCTGGAAAAAAGGCGCGCTGGAATGGGTGTAAGAATAGTCGAATTATTCCTCGTCTCGATTTTCGAGCAGCCTTACTCCTGTCATTTCGAGCGGAGCAGGATGGTCCGCTTGCGGACCATCTTGCGGAGTCGAGAAACCTGCTGTTTGATTGAAAGCTAGTTCGAATATGGCCGTCGTCGACAATCCAATGGACTCCTCCCCCGCCGAAACCTTCGCCGCCAGCCGCTGGACCAAAGGAAACTTTTTCTTTCCTACGCGCCTCGTCATCAGCCCGCAACGCGTCGCCCGCGTGAAGTCGCGACTCTTTGGCAGCAACGAAGAAAGTATCGCCATGTCGAAGATCGCGTCGGTACACATTTCCACCGGCGTGTTCTGGTCCGAGATCGTCATCGAATCCACCGGCGGCACCGACCCCATCACCAGTCACGGCCATCGCAAATCCGACGCACAACGCATCCGCGACCTGATCGAGCAATATCAAGCCCAAGCGCGCGCTTAGTGGACGCCGTTTTCCCACGCCCATTGTCATCCTGAGCGAAGTTGCCGATCGCGAAGCGGACGGCAACGCAGTCGAAGGATCTCTACCCATCCACCGCGCAATCGCCCCGCACCGCCTTAAACAGTTCCCTCGCAACGACATTCGCGCGCCCATCACCGACGTTGACTTCGCCCCCTCAAGCTGATAAAAGTTAACGTTCTTTTCAGCGCAGACGGCGCCGAGGTCTGTGCGTTCGCGAGCTATGCCGGACGAAATCAAATCCCCCTCTTCGCCGCCGCCCGAAGGTGAACCGAAGCCGACTGCGGTTCAGCCCGCAACTCCGGGCGCCGTGAAAGCTACTCCCGCTGTTCCTGTTCAATCCGAAACCAAACCCGCTGCGTCGCCAGCAAGTCCAGCCGCTGCTAAACCCGCCGCCCCTCCGCCCAAGCCTGCAGCCCCGGTGCCGACGCCCTGGGATTCGCCCATGATTGCGAAACTCAAAGGCAAATACGGATCCGGCGTTGAGCCCCTCACTTATCTCGGCCAGAACTACATGATTGTCGATCGCTCGCTGATCCCTGAGATCCTCCAGGTGCTGCACAACGAGGAACAGTTCGACTACTGCGTGGACATCACCGCGGTGCACTATCCCAAACGCGAGAAACAGTTCGACGTCGTATGGGTGCTGTATTCATTCGCGCACAACGAGCGCATCCGCGTCACCGCGCGCATCGCCGACGGCGAAAGCATCGCTAGCTCCGTTCCCATCTGGGCGACCGCGAACTGGCTGGAGCGCGAAGTCTTCGATATGTTCGGCATCAAGTTCGACGGACATCCCGACATGAAACGCATTCTGCTACCCGACGGCTGGAAGGGCCATCCCCTGCGCAAAGATTACGGCATCCTCCAGCAAGACAACGAATGGGTACAGATCAACCTGGGAATCGAGAGCGGACAATGAGTGGGATTATCAAGGCAATGACCCTAGCTGTGTTTACATTGCTCCTCTGCGCCTTAAGCTCGATTTCTGCTCTCGCTCAAACCGGCTGCAACCTGAATACGTCGGCAGCGCTGCAGCAGCCGTGCGGGGAAACTTCGAAGGTTTCAGGCAATATTCTAGGCGTCGATCTCTCTCGTGGAGCGCTTGAGATTTACCTCACCGCGGTTTCGTATCGCATGTATTTCGAAGTCTCAGTCGATGACACGGGTTCTTTCACATTAAGCGCCGTTCCTGCTGGCGACTACGAACTCTTCGTAAGCCAAGCTGGTGAGTTTGTTGGTGTCAACATGGTGTCTGTCTCTCCTGGAACGTCGTATTTGATTTTTCAGCTATCGAACGAGCGACAAGCCCTCCGCTCCGGGTCTGCGTCACCTCATTTAGAGTGCGTTCGCGGCTTTTGTCACGTTCACTTCAATGACGCAATTGGATAATGACCGATCCGACCTCACTCTCGCCGCCCAGTCTCGGAACACACGTCGAAGCCCACGACAAGACGTTCCTCGACGCCAACGAGCTCGTCATCAACATGGGCCCGCAGCATCCCGCGACCCACGGCGTGCTCCGCGTAATTTTGCGGTTGGACGGCGAGAAGGTCATGGGCCTCGAGTGCGTCATCGGATACCTGCACCGCGGCGTCGAAAAAATCGCCGAACACCGCACGTACACGATGTTCAATCCCTACGTCGACCGCATGGACTACGTCGCCGCGGTCTCGAACGGCCTGGGATACTGCGAGACCGTCGAAAAACTTCTGAACGTCGAAGCCCCGCCCCGCGCGCAATACGTCCGCGTCATCCTGACCGAACTGAATCGCATGGCCAGCCATCAACTTTGGCTGGGCACACATGCGCTCGACATTGGAGCCATCACGCCGTTGTTTTACACTTTCCGTGACCGCGAAGAAATTCTCAAAATCTTCGAAAAATATTGCGGCGCACGCCTGACCACCCACGCGTTTCGCATTGGCGGCCTGCAGTATGAGACTTACGAGGGATTTGAAAAAGAAGTGAAGGCGTTTGTTAAATTCGTCAGGCCGAAAATCGACGAGTACGAGGAACTCCTCACCACCAACCGCATCTGGCTGGAACGCACCAAGGGCGTCGGCGTTATTTCCGGTAAGGACGCAATCGCCCTCGGCGTGACCGGCCCAGTCCTGCGCGCCAGCGGCGTGAAGTGGGACATCCGCAAAGCCCTGCCCTACGCCAACTACAAGAATTTCGATTTCGATATTCCCACCGGCCAGAACGGCGACACCTATGACCGGTACATCGTCCGCATGGCCGAGTTCCGTCAGTCGCTGCGCATCATCGAGCAGGCCGTCGACGCCATCCCAGAAGGCCCGATCATGGCCAAGGTCCCCAAGGTGATCAAGCCGCCGGTCGGCGAGGTCTACCACTCCATCGAAGCGCCCAAAGGCGAGCTCGGATATTTCATCGTCAGCGACGGCTCCACGCAACCCTACCGCATCCGCGTGCGCCCGCCGTCTTTCGTGAACCTGCAGGCGCTCGATGTGATGTGTCGCGGCCAGCTGGTCGCCGACGTGATCGCAGTCATCGGCACGCTCGACATTGTTCTTGGCGAGGTAGATCGCTAATGCACGAGCTGATCGACTACATCCAGTCCTACCTCGACCCGCGCGTCACCACGACGCCCGGCGCAGCCGGCAACATTTTCTGGGCGACGGTCTACATCCTGCTCGTCTTCGGCGGACTCTCTGTCGCCGTCATCGCCATGAACTGGCTCGAGCGCAAAATTCTCGCGCACATGCAGGTACGACTCGGCCCCATGCGCGTGGGCCCGCACGGCCTGCTGCAGCCCATCGCCGACGCCATCAAGCTCCTGTTGAAGGAAGATATTATTCCGGCCGAAGCCGACGCTTTCATTTTCTGGATTGCGCCCTTCATGGTCGTGCTGGCGGCGTTCACCGTGTTCGTCGTCGTCCCGTTTGGCCCCACACACGCCATCACCGACATGAATATCGGCATCCTCTTTATGCTCGGCGTTTCGTCGCTGAGCGTGCTGGGGATCGTGATGGCCGGATGGGCTTCGAACTCGCACTACCCTCTGATCGGCGCATTACGCTCCAGCGCGCAAATGGTTTCGTATGAAGTTGCCATGGGCCTGGCGGTGCTCTCCGTCATCCTGCTCACCAGCCTGCACGGAGTTGATCTCGGCCTCTACGGCATCGGCGCAAACAACCCACAGGCGTACGGCACGCTCAGCATGATCGGCATTGTGCAGGCGCAGCAGGAACAGGGCGTCTGGTTCATCTTCAAATTTTTCCCGCTCGGCCTGATCGGATTCTTCATTTTCGCCATCGCCATGGTCGCCGAGACCAACCGCGCCCCCTTCGACTTGCCCGAAGCCGAATCCGAACTGACCGCCGGATTCCACACCGAATACAGCGGCTTCCGCTGGTCTTTATTCTTTCTCGCCGAATATTCGGCGATGATCGCCGTGTCATCGATCGCCGTCACGCTGTGGCTCGGCGGCTGGCTTCGCCCTTTCCCGAACGCGCTCAACGGACCGACGTGGGATTTGGTCTTCTCCCTGATTCCCGGTATGTCGTTTCTTCTCCTGGCCGCGATGTGCTTCTACAACGTGGCCCGCATGCCGAAGCATCCGCTCTTCAAGATCCAAACCATGGGTCTCGCCGGATTCGGCGCAGTCCTCGGACTCATCGGCGTCGTTATGTTCATCCCGGCCGTCCGCGACCGCGTCAACGACGTTTTCTGGTTCGCCGCCAAAGTTGCCGGATTCATGTACCTCTATATCTGGTATCGTGGCACGTTCCCGCGATATCGCTTTGACCAGCTCATGAAAGTGGGATGGAAAATTCTGCTGCCCCTGGGCCTGGCATTATTAATCCTCACCGCAGCCATGGGCATGCGAACGGAACTGTGGAACCAGTTTCAGGAAGTGGTGCACGGCTTATGAATCCGGTAGCGACACCATTCTTCTTCTACCTGCTCGCCGGAACCATGATCGTCGGCGGCATCCTGGTAATCACGCGCAAGAACGCCGTGCACTCCGCGCTGGCACTGATCACGACTTTGCTCGCCCAGGCCGCGCTCTACCTTATGCTTTACGCTCCATTCGTGGCCGGCGTGCAGATCATTCTTTATGCCGGCGGCATCATGGTGTTGTTCCTGTTCGTGATCATGCTGATCTCAATTGAGCGCGCCGCCAAAGAGCGCCAGTTCAACAAACAATGGCTGGTCGGAATCGTCGCCGCCGCCGCTCTGGGCGGTTTGTTCATCACGATCTATACCACCACCACAAAAGGCAAAGAGCTTTTCCCCGAAGGCCGCATGACCTACGGCGAATCGCAAAACACCCAGCAAATCGCCGCCCTGCTCTTCGACCGCGGCGCCGGACAATACATGTTCGCCTTCGAAATCGCTTCCCTGCTGCTGCTGGTAGCGATCATCGGAGCAGTAGTAATGGCAAAGAAAAGGATTTGAAAACAGCCGTTAGCAATTAGCACTTGGCATTTAGCCAACAAGATTCCGAGTTGGGAGTCAGAAAGGATCGCCGACGGCTAAATGCTAATTGCCAAGTGCTAAAAGCCCGAAGCTAGAAGCTCAACAATGGACGCCCTATTCCACATCACGACCCTCCACTACCTGGTCCTGGGCGCAGCCCTGTTCCTGCTGGGCGTAATCGGCGTGCTCACCCGCCGCAACGTAGTCATCGTCCTGATGTCGATCGAACTGATCCTCAACGCCGTCAACCTGAACCTGGTCGCATTCTCGCGCTACTGGCAAGGCATGCCCGGCCACCTCGGTGGTCCGGGAGCCCTGCACGGCCAGGTCTTCGCAATTTTCGTAATCACAGACGCAGCCGCCGAAGCCGCAGTCGGCCTCGGCATCCTGATCGCCTTCTTCCGTAATAAAGAGACGGTCAACGTGGACGAAGTGAATTTGTTGAAGTGGTAGAAGAACAGCTGTCAGCTATCAGCTTTCAGCTGTCAGCCATAGCAACTGATGGGACGCGACACGAGGACGAAGTGTTTGGCTGAAAGCTGATAGCTGACAGCTGAGAGCTTACATGCTATTTCTAACCCACATCTACCTCATCCCGCTCTTCCCCGCCATTGGCGCGGCGCTCATGTTTTTTTTCGGGCGCAAGCTGGAGAAGGGGACGGTGAGCGCGGTTTGCGTTGGCACCATTGTCCTCGCGTTCCTCATGGCCTGCGGCGCAGTCGGGCAATACACAGACTGGGCCGCGGCCAACGATCACAAGCCCTTCGAGAGCATCGGCTACACCTGGCTCGGCACCGACAGTGGACAACTGACTTACACGACCCACGACGGTCCGGCCGCATTTCACGTCGATGCGCGCCTAATGCTCGACCCACTCTCCAGCATCTGGCTGCTCTTCGTCACCGGCGTCGGCATGCTGATCCATATTTATTCCACCGGATACATGGCGCATGAAGGCGGCTACTACCGCTTCTTCGGATATCTCAACCTCTTCATGTTCTCCATGCTGACGCTGATTCTCGCCAACAACTACGTGCTCATGTTCGTTGGCTGGGAAGGCGTGGGCCTGTGTTCGTATCTTCTGATCGGTTTCTATTTCCATCGCAAGTCGGCCAGCGACGCCGCCAACAAAGCTTTCATCGTAAACCGCATCGGCGACGCCGGCTTCATCCTCGGAATGTTCTTCATCGCCTGGATGTCCGGATCGCTGCGCTTCATCGACGTGACGCACTTCGCCCGGGTCAACGCCGCCACGCTTCTGGGCAATCCCTACATCACCGCCGCCACGCTTCTTCTCTTCGTTGGAGCATGCGGCAAGTCCGCCCAGCTTCCTCTCTATGTCTGGCTGCCCGACGCCATGGAAGGCCCCACGCCAGTCTCCGCGCTGATCCACGCCGCTACCATGGTCACTGCCGGCGTCTACATGGTCGCAAGGTCGAACGCGCTGTTCGTGCTCGCGCCAAAATCGATGATGGTCGTTGCGATCGTCGGCGCGCTCACCGCCATCTTCGCCGCATCCATCGGCCTCGTACAGAACGACATCAAACGCGTCCTCGCTTACTCGACCGTCTCGCAACTCGGCTACATGTTCCTCGCCCTCGGTGTCGGAGCTTTTTCCGCCGGAGTCTTTCACGTCTTCACCCACGCGTTCTTCAAAGCCCTGCTCTTCCTCGGCGCCGGCTCGGTGATTCACGCCATGAGTGGCGAGCAGGACATGCGCAATATGGGCGGACTCTCGGAAAAGATTCCAGTTACGTTCCGTACTATGCTGGTCGCCACGCTGGCGATCGCGGGAATTCCGATCCTGGCGGGATTCTTTTCGAAAGACGAAATTCTTTGGCAGGCCTGGAAGTACAGCCCATATCTCTGGGCCATCGGTTTCGCCACCGCGCTGATGACCGCGTTCTATATGTTCCGCCTGATCTACCTGACATTCTGGAGCCCGTCGCGCGTCGCCAGCCACGAAATCGAACATCACATCCACGAGTCGCCGGCGTCGATGACCGTGCCGCTGGTCGTCCTTGCATTCTTTTCGTTGACGGCCGGATGGCTGGGATGGCCCGCGAGCCTCGGCGGCTCGAACCACTTCGAGAAATTCCTGGAACCGGTCTTCGCAAATCACACCGAAGCGACAGAAACTCCGGCCTCGCCGGAGGAAGGCCCGCGCAGCACGGAATACTTGCTGATGGGACTGTCAGTCGCCGCCGCCTTCGCTGGATTGTTCCTGGCGAGGAATGCATATAAGACTACGGGCAAAGGCTACACCGAACCCCTCGCCGCAGCTGCGCCCCCAGTCTACAACACGCTGCTCAACAAGTATTACGTCGACGAAGGTTACGACTACGTCTTCACCGGCCGCCGCAAGCTAGGCGACTTCCGCCTCGGCGTGATGGGCCTCGGCGAAGCCAGTTCCTGGATCGACACCAACGTAATCGATGGCGCAGTCAACGCCGCCGGCTCCCTCACTCGTTCGAGCGCAGTCGTCTCCAGTTGGTGGGACAAGTGGATCATCGACGGCATCGGCGTGAACGGCCCTGCGATATTGGCGCGCATGCTAAGTTATCCCGCGCGCCTGTTCGAATGGGGCCTGGTGCAGTGGTATGCCCTGGTCATGACCGCAGGTTTGGTAGGCTTCGTTTTTTACTACGTGTATCACTGAGTTGCGAGCTATGAGCTACGAGCCGCGAGCAAACCGGGTTTTGATTGCTCGAAGCTCACAACTCAAAGCTAGAAGCTAATTATGCAAAACCACATCCTATCCATCATTCTCTTCACGCCGCTGCTGGGCGCGCTCATTCTCCTGTTCGTTCCCAAGGAGAACAAAGACGCCATCCGCTGGATCGCGAATTTCTTCGCGCTCGCCGGCCTTCTGGTCTCGCTGCCGCTAGTGCCCATGTTCTGGGAGAAGGTCACGAGCGGCGACACCGCTCCCTTCAAGTTCATCGAAGGCGCAGCCAACAACTGGATCCCCTCCATCGGCGCGGGCTACGTGCTCGGCATCGACGGCATCTCGTTCCTGCTGATCATGCTCACCACGCTCCTCGGCTGGATCTCCATCCTCTCCTCCTGGACCGCCATCGAGAATCGCGTCAAGGAATATTACATCTGGTTTCTCGTTCTCCAGACCGGCATGCTCGGCGTCTTCATGGCCCTCGATTTCTTCCTCTTCTTCGTTTTCTGGGAAGCGATGCTCGTCCCCATGTACTTGCTAATCGGCATTTGGGGAGGGCCAAGAAAACTCTACGCCGCCATCAAATTTTTCCTCTACACCCTCGCCGGCTCGGTGCTGATGCTGCTGGGCATTCTGTTCCTCTACTTCCACCACTACAGCGCGACCAACCCGCACGTGTACACGTTCAGTATTCGCGATCTTTACCTAACCGCGCCACACATTTATTCCGACTACGGACCGCACGTCGCGACGCTGCTCTTCCTGAGTTTCTTCTTCGCCTTCGCCATCAAAGTCCCCATGTTCCCCTTCCATACGTGGCTGCCCGACGCCCACGTGGAAGCCCCCACGGCCGGCTCGGTAATCCTCGCTGGAGTGTTATTGAAGATGGGAACCTACGGCTTCATCCGCTTCTCACTTCCCTTCTTCCCTCAGGTCCTCGCCGATCAGACCCCTCACCTCGGCATGACCGTCCGCGGCTGGATGATTTTCCTTTCCATCGTCGGCATCATCTACGGCGCGCTGGTCTCGCTGATGCAGAAAGACATGAAGAAGCTGGTGGCGTATTCCTCGGTCAGCCACCTCGGCTTCTGCACCCTGGGAATTTTCGCGCTCACTCCGCTGGGCATAAGCGGCTCCGTCCTGCAGCAGATCAACCACGGCATCTCCACCGGCGCGCTCTTCTTAATCGTCGGAATTCTGTACGAGCGCCGCCACACCCGCGAGATCGCCGAGTACGGCGGCATCTCCAACGTCATGCCCATCTACGCCACCATCACCATGATCATGTTCCTCTCTTCGATGGGCCTGCCGCTGCTGAACGGCTTCGTCGGCGAGTTCACGATCCTGCAGGGCACTTTCATGGAAAACTGGCGCTGGGGCGCATGGGCCGTTCCCGGAGTCGTTCTCGCCGCCGCATATTTGCTCTGGCTCTACCAGCGCGTTTTCTTCGGCACTGTCACCAATCCCAAGAATGAAAAACTCCACGACCTGACCCCCCGCGAAGTCGCCACCTTCGTCCCGCTCCTCATCATGGCGTTCTGGATCGGCCTGTATCCCAAGCCGTTCTTCGACATTCTGAAACAGCCGGCGAACCACACGATCTCGATGGCGCGTCCCGACTATCCGCTGCCGCCAGACACAACCGTGAATGCCTCGGTGAAACCCGTCGAAGTGCCGCCAACAATTCCCGTGATTGTTGATGACCGAGCTTTCCCATCGCACGGCGCAAAGCCCGTGAAGGCGCCATCCAAGGGGACGAACTAGTGGGCGCTCTCGGACTCTCGATGACGGACTATCTGCTGGTGATGCCCATCACTTTGCTCACTTTGTTTGCGCTCGGCATTCTCCTGATTGACGTCTGGATTCCGCCGGAGGACAAGTGGATCAATGCCGTGATCGCGATGTGCGGCGTTGCGTTCTCAGCAGCCGCGATATGGAATCCTTTCCGGCCCGTAATCCTTACCTTCTTGGATCAGCACCGACTCGGCGGCCACCCGGCGATGCTGAATACCATGCTGGTCGACCGCTTCGCCATTTATTTCTGGTATCTGTTCCTTGCCGCCACCGCTCTCGCCATCCTGACCTCGGTGCGCTACCTCGAAATCGAGCACGAAAATCACGGCGAATACTATGCCCTAATGTTGCTTTCAGTTGCAGGCATGATGTGCATGGCCGCCGGCTTCGACATCGTCCTGATCTTCATCGGCCTCGAATTGATGGCTATCTCCACCTATGTTCTGGTGGGATTCCTTCGCCGCGACCGCCGCTCCAACGAAGCCGCATTGAAATATCTGCTGCTGGGCGCATTTTCCTCCGGCATCTTTGCCTACGGCTTGTCCTTGTTCTACGGCCTGACCGGCAGCACCAACCTCGCCGTAATTCGGCAGGAACTGGTGGGGCACATACTGACCGTCAACAACCCATACAAGCCGGTCGCCATCGTCGCCCTGTTGACCACCATCACCGGACTGCTTTTCAAAATCGCGGCGATCCCATTTCATCAGTGGGCGCCCGACGCCTACGAAGGCGCGCCCACCAGCATCACCGGATTCATGTCGGTTGCCGTCAAAGCCGCAGGATGGGCTATGCTGCTCCGTATCCTGCTCTGGGGTCTCTTCCCCATGCGCTCGAGCTGGGTTCCCGTGCTGGTCTTCGTTTCCATCGCCACCATGACGGGGGCCAACTTCGCCGCGCTCACCCAGACCAACACCAAGCGCCTGCTCGCCTATTCCTCCATCGCTCACGTCGGCTACATGCTGCTCGGCCTGATCGCCGGCACCGCGACTCAACTCAGCCCGGACGGCATCAAAGGCATCCTGATCTACCTGCTGGTCTACACGTTCATGAACCTCGGCGCGTTCGCCGTGATCACATCCCTGCGCCATCGCAACGTGGTCGGGGACGAACTCGACGACCTCAACGGCCTCTACTCCCGCGCCCCCGTCGAAGCCGTGCTCATGCTGATCTTCATGCTCTCGCTGGCCGGCATCCCGCCGCTCGCCGGATTCTGGGGAAAATATTTCATCTTCCTCAGCCTGATCGAATCCGGCCACTACGCCCTCGCGTCGCTGGGCGTGCTCTACTCCGTCTTCGGGCTCTATTACTACCTGAAGATCGCCAACGCCATGTTCATGGGCAAGGTCGAAAAGTCCGACGAAAAACTTCCCATCAGCCTGGCCATGCGCGCCGCCATCGCCCTGACCGCCATCGCCACCCTCTACATCGGCCTGCTCCCCAACAGCTTCATCGAACTAGTGAACTGGGCCCTAGGCATAGCCCAAAACCCCGCGACAGCAAGACTGGTGCACTGAGCGTTTTTTGCTCGTTTTTGCTCCATCATCTATACCTTGTCATCCTGAGCGAAGATGTTGCTTTGCGGAACGCAAAGCAACATCGCAGTCGAAGGACCCCTTTCACTCCGACGCCGATCGCGGCCCAACAGGAGTTTCCGCTCAGCTTCGTTCCGACCGCGGCGATTGAACGCCGAAGCGTAAGATGTTCTAGTTCCAGCAAGCCCCCCTCAAAGCACATGTCCAATCCCCCCACGCCCGACCCTCCCCCCCAAAAGAAAAATCCCTGGGTCCAGGTCGGCCGCTACAGCCAACTCGCCTTCATGCTCCCCGCCGGCACCGTCGCCGGATGGCTCCTCGGCTCCGCCCTCGACCACTGGCTACACACCTCCTGGATCAGCATCGTCGGCCTGTTCCTCGGCATCGCCGCCGGCATGATCGAACTAATCCGCACCGTCCTGCGCGACACCAAGTAAGATCACTGAAGTTGCGTATCGGGAAGGGCACAACTTCAGTCGTGCCGTAAAGTCGCCACGATCATTCCGGCTTTAGCCGCTGAGGGAAGACACTCTCGGCCTGGACCTCTGTTGTTTTCGACTCTATATGAATCATGAACGGCTCGCCCCCGAAACATCGCCCGACGCCTTCTACTCCGGCGCACTCACCCGCATCCGCAATTTCATGCTTGCCCTGGCCCCGGCCCTCACCGCCGCGGCCTGGTGGAAATTCGGCCGCGCCGCCGCCCTCGGCCTCTTCTGCGGATGCGTCATCGCCTACCTGAATTTTCACTGGCTCAAGAGCGGAGTTTCCGGCCTGGCCGACCGCGTCACCAACACCGGTAGAGCCCAGTCGAGTTCTGGCATCATCGCCCGCTTCCTGCTGCGCTATGTATTGTTGGGAGCCGCCGCGTATGCTATATTAACCAGTTTCCCCGCGAGCCTCAGGGGCCTGTTTGCGGGCTTTTTTTTACCCGTAGGGGCTATCGTCTGCGAAGCGGTTTACGAGCTGTATGCAGCCGTAACGCGTGACATCTAGATCCGAGATTCGCACTTCTCGCGAAGAACGCGCGAGAAATAGGGCACCCAGGAAAAGCTTTCTACATGCCTGAACAACTCTGGTTTACCGAAATCCTGAATCGTCTCTTCGGCGGCCCGGTCACGGCCCTGCTGCTGCGAATGGGTATTCACCCCAAACACGCCCAGGCGCCCATCACGGATTCCTTCGCAATGGAACTGCTGGTATTTTTCTTCCTGCTGGCGCTATTCCTTCTGGTCCGGTCGCGGCTCTCAGTCGACTCCCCCGGAGGCCTGCAGCACACGTTTGAAAGCCTGGAAGGTTTTGTGGCAGGCCAGAGCCGCGAAATCATCGGCCATCACAACGAACCTTACACGGCATTCTTTGCCATCGTCTTTGTCTTCATCCTGGTTTGTAATCTGCTCGGCGTGATCCCGGGGTTCGAGTCGCCGACGGGCGTTCCCACGGTGCCGCTGGGTTGTGCGATTTGCAGTTTCCTGTACTACCACGCGCAGGGCTTCAAACATGCCGGACCCAAGTATCTTCTGCATTTTTTTGGACCGCCCATGGAGGGCATGCCCCTCATTGCCCGAATCTTTCTGGCTCTTCTGATGCTCCCCATCGAACTGGTCAGCCACTTCGCCCGCTTGCTTTCGTTGACGGTTCGTCTGTGGGCAAATATTTTCGCCGGAGATCTGGTCACGCTGGTGTTCTTTTCCATGATCCCAATCGGCATCCCTGTAATTTTTCTGACCCTCCACATCGGAGTCGCATTCCTGCAGGCCTACGTCTTCATGTTGCTGTCGATCATCTACGTCTCCGGCGCAGTCGCCGAAGAGCACTAGAGCGGATGACGACGATGAGGTGAGCATTGAACGGCTCATGTTGACCGAGTTTTGAACGGGCGCGGCTTCGAGCCGCGTGTCGATGTGGAAGAGCGGCCCTTTAGGGCCGCGTCAAGGTTCGAAATTGACGGAGATTTAGCCCCTGAGGGCGGAGGATTAGTCAATGTCGTCAGCTCGCAGTTGTCAGCTCTCTAGCTCTTGGCAGCGTCTCGCTGAGAACCGAGAACTGAGAACTGGGAACTGGCCTCCAGCGTGAGGGCGTCTGCAAGGTACGGCGTCAACCACCAACTGGCGGCAATTTGATACGAGGAGAAACACAATGCGCAAATTAAGTTATCTGTTCATGTCGTTATCTGCCCTGTGCTTCGCCATGCCTGCCTTCGCGCAGGGTGGCGGAGCCAGCGAGACCAACTGGGTCGCCATTACCGCCGGATTCTCCATGGCCATCGCATCCGCGATTTGCGGCCTGGCCCAAGGTAAGGCCACCGCCGCTGCGACCGAGGCCCTGGCCCGCAATCCCGCCGCGCGACCCGGCATCCAGTTCGCCCTCCTGCTGGGACTGGTCCTGATCGAGTCGCTGGCGCTCTACACGCTGGCGATCATCTTCCTGAAGGTAAAGTAGCAACGCGCGGGGGAGGCGCCCCCGCGACAGCCGGCGGGACGCCGGCGCTACAAAATCAAAAGCCTCTGCCGAAAGGCAGAGGCTTTTGCATTTGAAAGCTAAGAGCTGAAAGCTGACAGCTGATAGCTGCTTTAGATTTTCCGCTCCCCGCTCCACTCCTGCGGCTTGCTCTGCGGAGCGCTGTACAACGCATCCACCAACAGCCGGCGCAGCCGGTACCGGCTCTCCAAATCCGTACTCACGATCTCGAATCCCACTTCATTCACTCGAGCCCGCCGCAGCAGCACGTGCGCGCGAATCTTCGCCCGCATGCCCACCGAAATCTCCAGGTCGGCTTCGCTGCCGATGCGCAGGTTGTCCTCTTTCGTGCCCATACCGCCGCCCAAGCTGAGCTCGCGGATCAGAATCCTCGACTTGCCCCACGAACTGCCAATGGTTGCCACCACGGTTTTCGCCAGCACCATACGTTCATAGCGCCGTTGCCGCACCCACGGGCATGCCGGAGCCATATCCAGCGGCGCGATCGCCAGTTCCGCCGGCTCCAGCCCGCTGTCGGATAGAACCTGCGAACTATATCGCGGATCGGTTTTCGACAAAGCTTGCGCCGCCGCAATTCTCAACTCCCGATGATGCACCCAGCCAAACGTTTTCTTGGTTTCTAGAATTTCGCGCAGCGTCGACACCGCCTCCGCATCTTTCAACCGGCCCAGGGACTCAATCGCCTTCAATTGCACAAAAGGTGACCGTGAAGCCGTTTCCCCCGGCCGCGCCATCGCGATCAGCGGCGGGGTCGCGGTCATGTCGCCGCTCATTCCGATTTCGTCCACCGCCTCGGGCAACACCAGCGGATCCAGAATCTCCGCCAGTTCCAGCAGCGTGCGTCCGCGATCCACCGCCGCCCCATACGCAATCTGACGCACCACAATGTCGTGATAGAAACGGTTCCACTCCGGCATGCGCGCCGGCAACAATTCCAGCAGCGTACCCACATCCAGCCGGCTCACCAATCCGACCGCGCCGGAAGCCTGCCGTGGCTGTCCTGTGCGCAGAATCTCGCGCAACTGCACCAGCACCGGAGATCCCAGCTGCTGCACCAGTTCGATCATCCGGTCGCATTCGTCGCGCCGCATGCAGCGGAAAAACCGGTCCGCCAGATGATCCGCTCCAGTGTGGCTGGTCCGCCGCAGCACCGACAACATGTCGGGAGGAACCGTATCCATCTGGATCGCTTCTTCAATAAATTCGGGCAGCCGGTTCTCAACTCCCACCCGCGGACGAAGATCGCTCATCAACACCGGCCGCTCCACGCTGATCAATTCCATCCCGGCGCACACTTCATTCACTGCGCCATAGTTCTTGGCCGAGCTTGCTTCCTGGCTCAGCCGAACAAACGCCGCGCTGAACAGGCTTTGCAGCTCCGCATCCTTCTCCGCAATCAGCTGCTCGCTCAGTTTCTTGATCGCCTGCCCCATGGGCTGTCCCCCCAGCCGCGCGTACAAGTCGGCCAGTTGGCTCAAGCCAATGGCGGCTCGGCGGCGGGGTTCCGCGTCCTTCGCCCCCAGGCAACTGGAATAATTATTCAGAATGTCGGTGGCGCTCTGCTTGTCGTCGCGGTCCAGCAGCACTTCCACGAACTGCCGTAAATTCCGTGGCGGCACGCAGGGCGCTTCGTGCGACATCAGCACACTCTTCTTGCCCGACTCCGGCACTTCCGCCCAGAACATCCGGTCCAGGATGTCGGCGTGCGACTCCACCAGAATCCCGGCCTTGTTCATCTTCTCTTCCTGCAGCTTCAGAATCGAGCGCAGCGAGTCCATCTGCCGGCTCATGTGCTCCATCATCTGATGGACCGCATTCACCTTCACTTCGCCCTTCTGATAACGCTCCAGCGCGAAGCGGATCGCCATGTGCTCCGCCGCTTTCATCAGCAGCGGCGTGTCCTGCTCTTCCGACGTGGCTTTCGCCGCCAGGCTTCCCAGCAACTGCTGCAGATTCAAACGCGTGTTCGGATCGGTCTCGCTCAACTCCTTCGTGATGTCTTCTTCTTTAACATTCGGATCCTGCTGTACCTGCCCGAACCGCGTGAGCAGCCGGATCGCCTGAATCACTTCCTGTTCCTGCAGCGGAACCATCCCGCCCGTCCACGCCGGAGCCGCTCCAGTGGCAGCGCCGCTTCCAGTCCCGCTGGTATCGCCGTCTGGAACCCACCTTCCCTTGCCTTTGCCCGTCGGAAGGTTTGGCACGCTGCCCAACGGAACCATGGGAACTCCGTCGGCCGGCCCTTTTCCGCCGCCACCGCCGCTCCCGCCAGAGTTCGCCCCTTCCGCCGCCGCAATCAGCTGCAACAACTTCTGCGGATCGTTCAGCCACTGCCGAAATTCCGGTCCCAGCGTCTGCGCCGCAATCTGCGCCGCAATGCTCACATCTCCAGTCAGCGGATCGGCGGCCACAAACTTCACTTCATTGATCTTGATCGAGCTGCCTTGCTTGCCCGCGCTCAGCGCTTCCTTGATCTGCTTCGACACATCCTGCGCTTTCGATCCCGCAATGGTGAAGGCGCGCACCAGCCGCACAAAATCTTCCTCGGTCACGTCTTTGGAAAAATGCAGGCTGGCCAGTCCGGCGGTCGACAAAAGCGTTGCGAAGCTGCGCTCGGCGTTCCCCGCTTCCAGAGGTATCCCATCCAGCAGCAGCTTGTTATCGGAAACACCGAGCAGGAAACCCGCATCCCCGGTCGTCGGCAGCCCCTGCTGCAACTCTTTCCACGTGGTTTCAAACTGCCCCTCGGTGCGCTTGTGGTTATAGCCATACATTCGCGCATACTTAATGAGAATGTTCAGGCTATGGACAAACGCCCGCGCCGACGCGGCTCGTGCACCTTGCGATGTGTTTATGGCAGAGATGGCAAACTCCTCCGGAAGCGCAAGTTTGAAGCTCAAGGGTAATGCGAAACGGTAAGACCTTAAACGTTACGGAGGTAATAAGAAGGCACCAATCCCCTGCTCATAAGGGCATGACCTCCTTCAGGGGGCGAACACCATATGGAGCGGACACTCCTGTCCGCCAGCCCTTGGCCCCCTGTCCCTGCCCGTCGGTTTGCGTCGCACGTTCTTCCGAAGAAACGGAGCTCTGATCCAAGCCGCGAAGCGGCGAAAGAATACAGCCCACGGCGTAAGCCGTGGGTACACCAATGCAAATGAGCGAGCCCCGGAGGGGCGGAAGAAAGGTGCGACATAGACTCAGGCGGGACGCCGTTAACCAGTAAATCGCCATCTTCAGTAAAATGATCGCGGAAGAAGGATCGTTTAGTAATCGTTAAAGGTTTAATAATCGTTTAAAGATAGTCGCTCAAAGATGATTGCGGACCTTCCTCCGCTTCCACAATTTTGAAGACCACCACCCAAACCACCGGACTCCGCTACTGGATGGCGCGCGTGCTCGAAGAGTGCGACCACGTCTCCGCCGACTTCAGCGCCGATCCCGTGCACGATCTCAGAGTCTCCCTGCGCCGCTGCCGCTCCCTGGCCGACGGCATGATTGCCCTCGACCCCGATCGCGATTGGAGAGCGATGAAGAAAGCCGGCAAGCGCCTCTTCCAGCGCCTCGGCGCCCTGCGCGACGTGCAGGTCATGATGGAGTGGATCGAAAAACTCGACCCCACCCCCGCAAATGTGGCGCGGGCGCCCTCGCCCGCGTTGCAGAAACAGGAAGAGGAAGAGCACTCTGATAATTCATCGGGTGCCGCTCCCGCCGAACCCGACGCCACTACCGTGCACGATCCCGCCGCCCAAACCCTGCTCCAAATCCTCAAAGGCCGCGAACTCGAACAGAAAGCCGAAGCCCGCGCCGCCCTAGCCGAATTCGACCGCAAGCAATGGAAGCAATGGAGCAAGTCCCTGCCCCTGCGCTCCGCCCACATTCGCCCCGGCAGCGCCGTCTTCAAGCATCTCGCCCTAGAGCGCTGGACCGCCGCCCGCGAGCTCCACGTCCGCGCCCTGCGCAATCGTTCCCAGGTCGCCTTTCACACTCTCCGCATCGGCATCAAGCGTTTCCGCTATATCGTCGAGAATTTCCTCCCTGCCGAACACAAAGCCTGGAGCAACGACCTGAAGCACATGCAGGATCTGCTCGGCGAAGTGCATGATCTCGATGTCCTCTGGGCCACCGCTCAAGCCTGCCACATTTTCCCCGACGAAGCTTCCCGCGAGAATTGGCACGCGCGCATCGTCGAAGAGCGCACCAAGCGCATCGACGAATACCGCGAACACACAGTCGGCCCCGATTCGTTGTGGACTACCTGGCGCGCCGGTCTGCCCCAAGGCAGACAGATTCAAACTCTCGCCACCCAACGCATGATGCTGTGGGCCAAGGCACTCGACCCAGACTTCGCCCATTCGGAACGCGTCTCCCGCCTCGCCGTGGAACTTTACGACGGCCTGCTCGCCGCAGGCCTGCTCTCGATCGAACCAGCCACATCATCCAACGGCAGCTCCGACGCTCGTTCCAGCCTGCACGTTGCCGCCCTGCTGCACGACGTCGGCAAATCGCAAGGCAACAAAGGCCACCACAAAACTTCCTTCGATCTCATCCGCAGCCACCCCACCCCCTTGGGATGGAACCCGGAATCCCTGCAGCGCGCGGCGGTGGTGGCGCGATTTCACGCCGGAGCCCTGCCCACCCGCAGCCACAAAACTCTGCGCGACTTACTCCCCGACGAGCAGAAGGTCACCATTCAGTTGGCCGCGATCCTCCGTCTCGCAAACGCATTCGATCGCGCCCACGACGGCCACATCCGCCGCGTTAAGATCGAAAACGCCACGACCCAAACCAAAGCCGCCAAACGCACCAACGGATTCCTCCGCAAACCCGCGAACCTGGCGCCCAACGAAGCCGTAGTCATCGCCGCCGAAGGCTACCTACCCACCAGCCCGACCGCTCAAGCCGTCGCCGCCGAAAGATATCTGCTGGAAACCGTCCTGCGCCGGCCGGTGGTGGTGCAGCCGATGAAGGCTAAGCAGCCTTCCCGACCCAAGTCGTAAGCAGGGTGGCATCCGCGCACAAACGTAATGTAGACCGCAGACTCGGCTCGGCCTACGATTTTCCTATGAAGAAATTGGCCGTCAATTACGCAATCCGATCGTTAGTGGTATTGGCGCTCACGGCGACTGCGTTAGGGCAAGACATCGTTCTCGGAATATTGGAAGACAATCACGGTTGGTACGCAGGTGAGCCGAATTTTCGTGACGTACGCGTCGTTTTCCGGAAGGTCGGCTTGGAGTGGAAGCCCTTCCCAAGCGACTGTCCGGATCAACTTTGCTTGAAAACCGTCGCAACAAACTATCCCAATGAAATGACCTGGACGATCGCATTCGATGGCAAGAATGCAGGACAGATCACTGGTCACACACCGATTGAGTTTAAGTGGTACGCTGCCGTGGGACAGCAGGAAATCGCCGACACCGCCCATGTGCCGACGATCGGGAAACGCTCGTCGGAATTCGGAGGCTATACCGAAGCCGCCGTCTATCGTCCGCTGATCGCGAATTCGCAGCCTTACTTTAAAGATCCCGATGAGTGGAAGCCGATCCGACCATCGCAAGACTTGATCTCGCAACTGCAGCAAGCTTTCCGAAAGCAGTTTCCGAAGCTCTGTCGTCTCGGAGGACCCGAACACAACAGGATGGATGCGTTCCCGTATCGCGGCCAGGAGATTGCGGTGGTCAAGGCATACGGGTCGAAACTCGGATGGACTATCGCCAGACTGCATCTGGAAGCAGTGGACTGCCGAGATACTGAAGCAGGGTTTGACATCGATGACCCCTGGTTCGCTGTTGCGCCGAACGGATCGGCGACTCATCTTGCCGATGGAATGTGGTTGGTCGATGCGGGTGACTATGACAATGATGGGAAATCCGAGTTGGTCTTTTCTATCGACCGCGACAACCGTGGCGGATACGAGCTTTTCTACGATAACTTCACGAAGCATGTCGCCTTCGAGTTCAATTACCATTAGCCAGCACCAGGGGCCCGTAACCTCGTAGCCACTTTCCACCGCTTCCCTTTCCCCTATACAAACAGCTATGACTCACCCCCAACTCGTCGAACGAGCCGTCCGCTGGCTGCGATCCTATCGCTGCGGCGTCGTCCTTTCCGAGCAGGCCTGCGCCAGCGGCGAAATGCCCGACGCTATCGGATGGAAGCGTGCCAGCCATTCCGTGCTTGTCGAGTGCAAAGTCACGCGCGCAGATTTTCTGGCCGACCGCGGCAAACCGTTTCGCCTCAAGCCCGAGCAAGGCGTGGGCTGCGAACGCTTCTATTTCACGCCGCCCGCTCTGGTGAAGGTCGAAGAACTTCCCGTCGGCTGGGGATTGCTGGAGTACCGTCGCGGTCGCATCGAGATGATCCACGCCTCAACCAAGAACCTCCGCACCGCCGCCGGATTTCGCTATGAAATGAATCTTCTGCTCGCCAGTCTTCGCCGGGTCGAAGTCCGCATCGAGCCGCAAAGCATCACAGACTTTCTCAAATGGAAAAACCGCATGGCCGAATACAATCGGGGCACTCTACCCGAAGGTTTGGCCAGCACCGAGGAGGAGATGAACGTTTTCCTCGATCCCGAAGTGCCGTGCTGACAAGGGTAAGCCCGCCAGTGGCCGCAGCGCTTCAAGGCAATCTGGTGGAACAGTATGCCCGAGAATTTAGCCCCGGAGGGGCGAACGAACTTAGCCCAGCGCTTAAGCGCTGGGTAAAGCGGGAGGACAGAACCAGTCCCAGAGGGACGGCACCGATTCTCACGCGCATACTTTAGCCCCAAAGTTGGCCGAACCGGCCGCCACTCCACCCGCTGTCAAGCAAAACTTTTTTCGTCTCCCAAACCCAGCCCCCAGCAAGGCTCCCACGCCGCGCCTTAAGCTGCCAACCCTGCCAACTTTGGTAAAATAGAGTTAGTCGTGTTTAGCCATCAGCAATACCGTCCCAACCATCACCTTGTCACCACAAACGTTAACTTCAACCCTTTCAATATTTTACCCGCAACTCCTTTAGACTCAATATTTTGCCGACTCAAAATCATATCCAACCACAGCATCTCATTCATTCCAGACAATTTAGCAGATCGGCGCAAAAAATTCGCAGATATGGGTATCCATAACGAATCGGTCGATAACTTGAGGGTAACTACGCGATGAGAACAAACCAAGCGGAAGCTGCCAAAACCAATCCCTACATATCCCGTCGCCCTTCCATAGCTTTCAGCATAGTGATCTCGTCGGTATATTCAATGTCGCTTCCTACCGGAATCCCCATGGCGATGCGCGTGACTTTCACCCCCGCGCGCTTCAATTGGTGCGAGAGATAAGTGGCAGTGGCCTCGCCCTCCACAGTAGGATTCGTCGCGACAATAACTTCATCCACGTTGCCGGCATCAACGCGAGAGATGAGATTCGAGATGCGTAACTGCTCCGGCCCGATCCCGTGCAGCGGCGAGATAGCCCCATGCAGCACGTGAAACACTCCGTTGAAGTGCTTGGTCTTTTCAATGGCCGCAATGTTGGTCGGTTCCTCAACGACGCAGACGAGTCGCTGATTGCGTGTAGCGCTGGTGCAGTAAGCGCACGGGTCCACATCGGTAATGTTGTTGCACACCGAGCACAACCGCAAGTTGGCCTTCACGTCCCGCACGGCGGCAGCCAGTGCCTCGGCATCTTCATCGCTCGACCGCAAAATATAAAAAGCCAGCCGCTGCGCACTCTTCGCGCCAACACCAGGCAGCTTCTTCAGCTCGTCAATCAACCGGGACATCGGTTCGGCAAATTTAGACATTCGATAATTTCGCTTTCAGTCGCTCGGCGCTCACTGCACCGTCGGCAGCGTGTATTCGAGATCGTAGGAGTGCTTGCCGTCGGCAATGTTGATTGTCATCTTCCCCGCGATCCCCGCCAACTGCCCGGTGCCGGAGTCGGGCACAACAGTGATCGTCAACAGCGGCGCACCTTGCGTCATGGTCCCGCTGTGCTGCAGCACGAAACTTCCGCTGCGCCCGTGCAGCGTGCCCGTAACTTTCTCGATGGCGACGTAAGCACCGGAGCCTTTGACCGCAGTGCCGGCAGTCAGCATCTGGCCTTGAGCACTGGCCTCGAGTTCGCCGTGGTAATGCTTGTCGAGCATCAGACGGCTGAGCAGCGGATCTTCGGATTTGTCTTCGGCAGGCGTGATTTTCACGTCGAACGGTCCACTGGCGTGCATGGTCGCGGGGGCCTCTTTCGGAGATGGGTTGGTAGTTTGCGCGGTGCTGGCCGCGGCGAGGATCAGACAGATGGTTCCGGCAGCGACAATTCTTGTACGGCGCTTCGTTTTCATGTTGCGATGGCCCTTCGCGGCTACAGTCCAGGAATGCCTAGCCCGCCGAGCATGCCGCCGACCGTCGATTGCATTTGCGCGTCGACCTTGCGGGCGGCTTCGTTGACGGCCGCGAGGACCAGGTCCTGCAGCATTTCGACGTCGCCGGATTTGACCGCTTCGGGATCGATGCGCAGGCTGAGAAGTTGCTTGCGCCCATCCATCTTAGCGGTGACGGTGCCCCCGCCGGACGTCGCTTCAACAACGGTCGCCTGCATCTTTTTCTGCAGGTCGTCATATTGCGATTTGGCCTTCGACATCAGTTCTTGCAGGTTGAATCCACCCATAGGACCTCGGCTTTCGGCTTCCGCTATCCGGCCACTCGCGCCACCCTAAAGCCGGAAGGCGAGAGCCGGGAGCCGGCTAGCGTTTTTCTCTGTAGTCGATCACGGTGCGAATTTCGGCGTTGAATTTCTCCTGCATGCGGCGGACCACGGGATCTTGTTCGGCGCGGCCTCGGCCGCCGGGGCCCGGGGCACCGCCGTTGCGCTTGATTTCCTGCGGGGCCACCGTCGCGCCGGGAACGACTTTCAATTTCACCGGGCGTCCAAGGATTCCGCTGGCCGATGCGATCGCGAGACGCTTCGCATCGGGGCCGAGCGACATGTCGACGACGGTCTGTGATTCGGCGATCTTGATGACCACGTCGTTGCCCTGTACGCTCCATTCGCCGGCAGACAGCATGGAGACAAGGATGCGCTGGTTGCCGTCGGTCAGCGCCTGCAGGACAGCGGATTGCAGGCGATCGAGGTCCGCGCTCTGGGCTGGCGTCAGCTGCTGCTGTGAGGTTGGCTGGCCCTCAGGCGCTAAAGCGCGTTCCTCAGCGCTGCTAGCGGCACGAGTAGAACTCGTGCCCTTCCCGATTGTGTCGAGCGACGAGTGCATCATGGCACCAGGGGCGGGGCTGGCCACGTCTCTGCGATTTGAATCCGGATTGGAATCGCGCTGGACGTCTCGATCGGTAAATGTTTCCGGAACTGCGGAGCCCATGATTACGGGCTCTGGGGCACTCGCCGCGGCTACGATGCGCGGGCCGGTTGACGGCGCGGAGTCGGACGATTCCTGACGCGGCGTGCCTTTACGGGCGGAGTCGGCGGCGAATGGCGAAACGAAATTTGGGCGCGATTGAGATGGCTCAGAACGACGGGTTTCGGAACTCGACATTCCCGAACTCGGCGCGCTGCTTACGATTGATGGTCGCGCAGGCGGACGCTGCGCACCCGCTGTAGGCGAGGCCGCTACGTCGCTGAGCAACTGTTCGATGGGCAGCAGTTTTTGCGCGTGGGCCATTTTCAGCAGGCCGAGTTCGAGGTGGAAGCGTTGTTCCTGCTTGTATCCCAGCTCGCCGTGAGTGCGCAGCATGATCTGGAGATGACGGGTGAGATCTTCCTCGCCGAACATTTCCGCGACGCGGGCGACGCGCTCGCGTTCTTCGCTCGAAACTTGGAGCAAGGAAGAATCCTTGCCGGCAACTTTCGCAACGGTGGCGTTGCGCAGGAAACGGACCAACTGTCGGGCGAAGTGCGTGGGGCTGTGGCCTTCGCTGATGAGGCTGTCGACTTGGCGGAGAACTTCTTCGCTCCTACTTTCGGAAATCGCCTGCATCACCTGTTCGAGGATGTGCGCGGGGGCGGCGCCGACGAGATTGCGGACGGAGTCGGCGGTGACGCGTCCGCTGGCGGAAGCGATGGCTTGATCGAGAATCGAGAGTGCGTCGCGCATGGAGCCGTCGCCGGCTTCGGCGAGCAGGGCGAGAGCGTCGTCGTCGGCTTCGATTTTTTCGCGCGTGACCAGGTCGCGGAGTTGCGCGACGATGGCGTCGAACTTCACGGCGCGGAAACTGAAGTGTTGGCAGCGCGAGCGGATGGTTTGCGGAATGTCCTCGGGCTGCGTGGTGGCGAGCATGAAGACGATGTGGTCGGGCGGCTCCTCCAGAGTCTTGAGCAGAGCGTTGAAGGCAGCGTCAGTAATCTGGTGAGCTTCGTCGAGGATGTAGATTTTGAAGCGGTCGCGCGCGGGCTTGTAGCGCGCGCCTTCGCGGAGTTCGCGGATCTCGTCGATGCCGCGGTTGGTGGCGGCGTCGATTTCGAA
>Ga0210395_10000491_pt1 | contig 31017 bp, 28 predicted proteins | sample IncBWH4OmetaG_FD_150861 | JGI IMG/M metagenome (GOLD analysis project Ga0210395, IMG submission 150861) | Forest soil microbial communities from Barre Woods Harvard Forest LTER site, Petersham, Massachusetts, United States - Inc-BW-H-4-O ... | reverse complement strand
ATTCTTGTCGACGATTCAATCATTCGCGGAACGACCAGCCGCAAGATCGTGCGCATGGTGCGTGCCGCGGGAGCGAAGGAAGTACATCTCCGTATCAGCTGCCCGCCGACTATATCGCCTTGCTTCTACGGTGTAGACACGCCGCGCAAAAAAGACCTGATTGCAGCCAATAATTCCATCGAAGAGATCCGCCGCTTCATCGAGGCTGACTCGCTCTCCTATTTGTCACTCGAAGGGTTACAAAAGGCCTGCGACGGCAATGGCAATCGTTATTGCGTCGCCTGCTATACCGGAGAATATCCGACGGAGTGGGTCGATGTGGAAGACATCCTTCCCGCAGCTGTCGCAGCAAGATAAGCTGTCTCCGCTGGTTGCATAGACGGTTTCTGCCTGGCACAACCTTAACGCCTGCTCATGCTTCCCATTCTTTAGGGAGTGAATGACGCATGCCTGCAAAGAAAAAATCCAGCGCTCGTAAATACAGCTCCAAAGCATCGAAGTCTGTCGAACGCGAAATGCGTGCCATGAAGGAAGGCAAGCTCAAGAGCGGCCGCAGCAAGAAGAAGGTCACCAGCCGCAAGCAGGCCATTGCCATTGGCTTGTCGGAAGCGCGCAAGGCCGGAGCCAAGGTCCCTGCTAAAAAGAAATCTGCAGCGAAGAAGACCTCGGCAAAAAAGAAGAGTGCAACAAAAAAATCCACGAAAAAGACGGCAAAGAAGTAACGCTTCGCCCGGTTTACTCGCTCTTGCTGGCCGCTGGTTTAGACGCAGGCGCACTGCTTTCCGATGAGGTAGAAGCCGCCGGCTTCTCGGCAGGTTTACTTGCATTGCCATTGCCTGTATCGGAATTGGACGCGGCGGGCTTGCTGCCGCCCTTTCCGGCATAGTCAGTCACATACCATCCCGAGCCCTTGAACTGCACGGCTGGCGCGGACAAAAGCTTCTCCACTTCGCCCCCGCATACTGGACATACTTTTTCTTCCGGAGCACTGAAGCTCTGTATCTTCTCAAACTGGTGCCCGCAGGCTTTACAGCGGTACTCGTATAACGGCACGGATAACTCCCCTCACACTATCTTGTTATTCTTCGCAGCGAAGAATCTGCGTTTCGCCGCGATCAGCACAAATCCAAAATCTTCATTTCCCGCTGGCGTGATGCGCTGCAGCAGCAGGTTCGGCCTTCGTCTCTGCCATTGCCTGATCAATTAATTCGTAGAGACGAGTTCGGTCGACCACCTCGACAAACGGAGTGCCGCTCGTCTTGTTCGTCACAATCCAGATCGTCGGCGTGTGCTGAATTCCGATGCTCTGCCCCAGGTCGTAGTCGGCCTTCACCTGCGCCGCCAGCTTGCCCTGCGGATCGACCACAAAGGGAAACGCCAGTTTGTGATCTTCGGCAAACTTCTGCGCAAAGGTGCGCAAGCCATCCTGCGTGGTGATGCTGGCCTGGTTCGCGAATACGGCATCGCGGAAGTCGTCACCCAGCTTCTTCGATTTCGTATCGAACCAGCGCGCCGCTACAGCCGCATCGAAGCTCCAGGTGTGGAAGGGCAGAGGAAAATCGTGCCGCACCCAGGGAATGCGATATTTCTCCGACGCCTCTTTCAGCAGCGGATTCGCGCGCGCGCAATCAGGGCACTCAAGGTCTTCAAATTCAAAAATGGCAACCTTCGCGCCCGCCGGTGGGCGCAACGCCCTGGCATTGTGTACGGGCGTACCCGGAGCTGCCGACGGGTTCGCAAACTGGGCTATGGAAGGCAGCGTCAAAGCAGCAGCCAGCGCAAAGACAGCAAAAGACCTGGGCACAAATCGTGGATAAAGATGCATGTAAATTAGACTCGTACTTTTAATTTTAGCGGATGCCGCCAAATAAGGGATTTGAAATGGCCGCTGGTATGACACACGAAGCGATCTACGACTTCATGCGCGCCCGTAAGTTGGCTGTGATTTCCAGCATCGGCCCGCGCGGCGAGCCGCAGTCTGCACTCGTTGGATTTGCTGTTTCTCCGGATCTTGAAATCGTCTTCGACACCTTATCTTCGTCGCGCAAGTATCGCAATCTCAAGCGCGATTCGAGCATCGCGATTGTCTTCGGTTGGGAGGGCGAAACGACGATCCAGTACGAAGGCCGGGCCAGCGAACCGCTGGGCGACGAATTGCATCGAGTGAAGGACATCTACTTCGCGGCGTGGCCCGATGGTCGTGAGCGAGAGATGTGGCCCGGGATCGCATATTTTCTGGTCCGTCCAAAATGGCTGCGATACAGCGACTTCGATGCGAATCGAATCGAAGAATTGTGGTTTTAAGGTTTCAGTTATTCTGACGACATGGACTGCCTTTTCTGCAAAATTATCGCGGGAACCATTCCGTCGAAGAAGGTATATGAAGACGATCTCGTCTACGCATTCGCGGACATCGACCCGAAGGCCCCCGTGCATCTGCTGATCGTTCCGAAGAAACACATCGCATCTCTCGCAGAAATCGACGCAGCGGACGTAGCCTTGGTCGGCCACTTGCACGCGGTCGCAGGCAATCTGGCATCCGAGCATCATCTCGACAATGGCTATCGCACCGTGGTCAATACGGGTTCGGACGGCGGCCAGACCGTCTTTCATCTGCATGTACACCTGCTCGGGGGACGACAGATGCACTGGCCTCCTGGTTAAAGACGGTTATGGAAACAGCCAGCGGGGCTGCTCCGCTCACTGGCTCCTATTTCTGCGCCGCGTTTGCCGAGTTGGTGTATAGATCCACATTCACCTTATCGACCACTGCCGTTCCGGTATCCACAAATACCGGAAACGGAGAGAAGGGATCGACGCTGAAATCCGTGCGGAACGTCTTGGGTCCATCGTGAAAGACCTGGTCCAGGGCCCTCAGCCCAATGAATCCCATGGTGTAAGGCTTTTGTGCAATTGTTGCATCGATCACACCATCTTTGATCAGGCTGAGCGTGTCCGGATCAATATCCATTGCAATCAATAAACGGTCCTTCGCATTGTCCCGCTTCAGAACCGTGCCCACTTCCTTACCGGCCGAAGCTTCCAGGCAAATGAACGCATCGATCTTCTGCGGTCCCGTCTGCCTCATATATTGCTCTGTCTTGTCGAACGCAGCTGTCGACTCTCCCTTGATATCGACCACTTCCACCGTCTTGATCCCCGGGTGATCGCTGAAAATCTCCTGATAGCCCTTGAAGCGCTCATCGAGATTCGGCTGTCCGGGCATTGAAAAGAAGACCACATTGCCCCTCGCACCCGGCAGCCTGTCTACCACGCGCTGCCCGCCGAGGCGCCCTGCCTGCAGGTTGTTCGTGCCGATAAAGTAGAGCCGATGACTGTGCGGAGCATCGGAATCCATCGTAATCACAGGAATTCCGGCATCGATCGCCGCGTTGATGTCCGACTGAAAGCTGGAGGCGTCTGCAACCGAGATGAGAATCCCCGAAGGCTTTGCGGCGATCGCGTGCTGCAACTCGGTTAACTGGGCTTGCGGATCATATGTGGTTGGTCCGACCACTTTTGCCACAACATGATAGTCCGCTGCCGCCTTGTTAAATCCTTCTGCTGCCGTCTGCCAGTAAGGCAGCTGCAGGTTGTTGGCAACCAGGTAGTACGTCTCAGAATGCGAATGACGCTGACACCCGGTGAGAGCGATGAGCGCGATGGTCATAGACAGCAGGAATGTTCTTTGAACCGTTTGCATAGGGACCTCGCAATGAGATTGCGCGCTGACCTATTCGCCCCGTTCAGACCGGTCCAGCAACGATGGCCTTCCCAGAAGCCCAGACAGGCCGCCACGCGATACGAGCACGAATTGTACTCCTGCTGGACAAAGTTTGTGCAACTCATCTGCTTCTAGCCACATGAGGTACGCACCTCGCCGCGCAAACACAAAGGCCCGCGCGGCGGCGGGCCTTTGTGGCATATCAGGAAAAACCCTTGCTTATGCTTCGACCGCTTCCATTTCCTCGTCGAGCCCGTGGCGGCGCAGCAGGTTGGGCAGATTCTGCGAGAAGGCGGAGCGCGGCATGACCATGTCGCATCCGGCTTCCAGGGCCTTCACCTTAAGATCGCCCTGCAGGTGCGAGAGAAATCCAATGACCGAAGTTCCCCGCTTGAGCTTAGTCTTGAGACGCGGAATCAACGTCAACGGCTTGGCATTCGCATTATTCAGATCGAAAACAATGAGGGACGGGCGCGCATCGTCCGGCACATTGGCCAGTTTGGCAACGATGTCTTTGTCCGCTTTCACAAAGCCGACCTTCACGCCCAGCTTGCGAGCCGTCTCCTGAATCTTGGCCAGGAAGAAAAGGTCATCGATGAAACAGAAAATACGCGTGGGAGCATCTTCGCGCACCGGCACTGGCGCTTCCGCGACAGCTTCCGTCGGATGGAAGCCGTTCGGATTGCCATTACCATTCCGGTATTCAATCGTAGAGGGCGGGCCGTCAGCCACATTGCCATTCGCGGTCCTGTAGCTGTGGTCCATGGGACCGACAAAAACCTGCTGCCGGCGCTGCTTGTTTTTCCGGCGGCCTCCGCCCTGGCCATTGGAGCTTCCGTTCTTCTGGAATGGACGGCCCTGGTTGGAGTATTTCGGCTTTTGTCCTGGTTGCTGCTGGTTGGGCTGGCCCGTCTGGGCATTTGCCTGGGGAGCGTTGGGCTGCCCTTTGGTGCCCTTTCGTCTGCGACGCCTGCGGCGATGCCCCTGGGGCTGGCCCTGCGGCGCTTGCCCCTGAGGCGGCTGTGCCTGGGGCTGGTTCTGCTCTGTTGTCATGCTTGCACTTCCTGGTGCGTTGACTTGGTTGCAGCAAGTTTCCGGCGGAAAGCCGCTGCTTCTTTCTTCTATCGGATTTGCCGGGAGATCAGTTGATTTATAGCTCCACGCGAGATTCGGCTCACTGGATTCAGGTTGTCGAGGGAGGAACCAGATCCTGGCCTGCACTGTGTCACGGAGCCCAATATACGATCTTTCAACTCGCCATCACTATGTTTTGGGTGTTCACCTTTACGCCGTCGCATCCGCAAACGAGACAAACTTACTGCAAGGTGATACGCGCCAGTTGAATTCTTGACTGTCGAGAAATGCGGCGAACTTTCCGGATTTTTTCTCCAGCATCAGCCGCTCGATAGGCAAAGACGATACTACTCGGAATAGACTCTCCTGGCAAGTGGTTAGATGCAGGAATCTGGAAAATCCTGCCCAAAAAGCAGAATGGCCGCGCTGGGGCGGCCGTTCTGCTTTTTATGATGGCCAATCACTGGCCTCCCTGAAATCCCGTCCGCCGAAGCATCCGGGTAACAACTACGGCTTTGGGGGGAGCCTTGTAGGCTCCCGCTCTCTTGTACCGCAGTCTTTGCATCGCGCCTTCCGCTAATTGTCCGGAAAACACGTACGTCGCTGGCATAGACGTAATAAGCAATTCTTATGCCGTATCTTTTAATCAATGAAATCAACCACTTAATATGTTTCGGGCAGGCGTATTCTTCAGATTATGGAAGGTCATAGGACGCCGTCTTCATAAATCCATACATTGTTTGGGGAAAAACCTACTTCTGGCAGGTCGGACAGTAGTGGGTTCCACGCCCCGCCAGAACCATTTTCCGGATCGGCGTCCCGCAGACGAGGCAGGGCTGCCCGCCCCGGAGATAGACCCTATGTTCCAGCTGAAAGAAACCGCGAACCCCATCCGCATCGACATAATCCGATACGGAAGATCCGCCCAGCTCGATGGCATGCCTCAGAACAGTCTGAAGCGCTGCGCGCAACCGCCCAAGCTGCTCCTTGCTGAGCCGTCCAGCCATTCGCGTGGGCCGAATGCCGGCGCGGAAGAGGCTTTCATCGGCATAAATATTGCCCACCCCGTGCAGCAGTTTCTGGTTCAAAAGTGCGGCTTTGATCGCCGTCTTCCGGTGGCGAAAAAGTGAGCTAAAGTCTTCAGAAGAAATGGTTAGCGGCTCTTGCCCGGGACCTTGAAAGCCTCTGGCCGCCCCGGTTTTAACCTCTGGCCAGTGGATCGCCAGTCGTCCGAAGCGCCGCGCATCGACAAAACGCAGCTCGCGTCCCGAAGCAAGCCGCAGAATGGCGTGCGTATGGGACGGGACAGGCACCTTGGCCGCTGAAACCAGCAGGCGTCCTGTCATACCGAGATGAACGATCCACTGCGGCCCGGACTTCTCCTCATCCCCGGCTAAATCCCCGGCTAAATCAAAGACAATATGCTTTCCTACACGGTAAACGCGCTCGATCCGTCTGCCCGTCAGCACAGACGCCATCTCATCCGGGCTCGTCTTAAACGGTTCCGGCTTCGACCCCAGCCACACCGATTCGATCACCTCGCCCCGCACCCGCTGGTCAACACCATTCGCAACCGTCTCAACTTCAGGAAGTTCCGGCATAAGCTCTTATATTCGCAGAAAGCAATCCCACCCAACATTTGTCATCCTGAGCGGAGCGCCGTAAGGCGTGTAGTCGAAGGACCTGCTGTTTTGCATCGGTCGGCACGACCGGTGGGCGCCCCAAAGCAAAACCCACAACATCCGTGATAAACATTCGTGGAAGCTTTCCGAGGACGAAACCAACATGTCTGATTCGAAAACGCGAAGGGCCGCAACAATCTTCGCCCTGACCGCACTCCTGACTCTCACCGCCATTGCCCAGACAAAACCCCAGCCCTACAACGCCGCCCCGTGGGAAAACGTTCTCTACGGCGCCGCTTACTACAACGAGTACATGCCCTCCGACCTGCAGCCTGGTCGCCTCGACAAAGACATCGCCCTCATGACACAAGCCGGCATCTCCGTTGTCCGCATGGGCGAGTCCACATGGAGCCTCTGGGAGCCCGAAGACGGCCGCTTCGAATACGCCTGGATGGACCGCGTTGTCGACGCCATGGGCAAAGCCGGAATCAAGGTCATCCTCGGCACGCCAACCTACTCCATCCCCACATGGATGTACCACGAACACCCCGAAGTCCTCGTCGATCCGCTCACCGGCCCCAAACCCTCCTATGGCATGCGCCAGAACATGGACATCTCCAACCCCACCTTCCGCTTCTACGCGCGGCGCCTCATCCGCAACCTCGTCGAGCACTACCGCAACAACCCCTACGTCATCGGCTGGCAAATCGACAACGAAACCGGCGCCTACAACGCCAATAATCCCGAGGTCTTCACCGGCTTCGTGGATCACCTGAAGCAAAAATTCGGCACCACCGACAACCTCAACAAAGCCTGGTTCCTCAACTATTGGGGTGAAGACGTCAACGGCTGGGAAAACATGCCGCCCCGTCAGAACGCCACCAGCACCGGCTATAAACTCGAATGGTCCCGCTGGCAGCAGATGCGCGTGACAGATTACCTGAGCTGGCAGGCCGCGCTCGTCCGCGAGTACCGCCGCCCCGACCAGTTCGTCACGCACGACTTTTCAGACGCCGTCCATCGCGACGTGAATGAATTCGAAGTCGCCAAAGCTCTTGACATCGTCGCCGTCAATCCCTACCACGGCACGCAGGACCACATGGACGGCCAGATCCAGGCCCAGGCCGGCGACTACTACCGCTCCTTCAAGCACGCCAACTACCTCGTGACTGAAACCAACGCGCAGACCACCTACTGGGCCTCAACCTTCCAGTATCCGTACTACGACGGCCAGCTCCGCCTCGACGTCTACACCCATCTCTCCAGCGGCGCCAATATGGTCGAGTACTGGCACTGGCACTCCATCCACTCCGGACAGGAAACCTACTGGAAGGGCGTGCTCTCGCACGACCTCGAACCCAACCGCCCCTACGCCGAGGTCTCACGCACCGCGCACGAACTCCAGAAGATCGGCCCGCATCTTATCGACCTCAAGATCACCAACCAGGTCGCCATCCTCCACAGCCTCGATTCGCTCAACGCCATCGACTTCATGCCCTTTGCTTCGACCGGGCCACGCTGGGCCTTTGGAACCCCCAGCGCCGACTACTCCTCGCTCCTCAACCAGCTCCACGCCGCGCTCTACAATCTCAACGTAGGCACCGACTTCGTCTTTCCCGAAGAGCCCGATTTCTCCAAATACAAAGTCCTCATCGTGCCCATGCTCTACATCGCCGACGACGCGCTGCTACGAAAAATATCTGACTTCGTCAGGAACGGCGGCCACGTCCTCATGACCTTCAAGAGCGGCTTCGCCAACGAGAACTCGGCCGTGCGCTGGGTGCGCGCCCCGGGCCCTCTTCGCGAAGCCGCCGGATTCAGCTATCAGGAATTTTCGAACTTAGAGAAGCCGCTGGCTCTCAAAGACGACCCCTTCCACGTAGGCGCGGACGAAAACAAAGTCAGCTACTGGGCCGAATTCCTCATGCCCGAAAATGCCAAGGCTCTCGCTCGCTACGACCACCCCTTTTTCGGGAAATGGCCCGCTATCACCGAAAACAACTACGGCACCGGCACGCTCACCTATGAAGGAACCTACCTCACCGACGCATTGCAGAAAGCAGTAGTCGAGCAAGTCCTCAAAGAAGCCAACCTCACCGGCCCTGATCAGCAACTCCCCGCCTCTGTCCGCGTAAAACACGGAGTCAACCGCATGGGCAAACAACTCCACTACTATCTCAACTACTCAAGCGAAGCACAAACCTTCACCTACCCCTATAAAGAAGGAACCGACCTGCTCACCAACAACGCCATCGCCACCTCAGGAAAAATAACATTACAGCCGTGGGATGTAGCCATTGTCGAGGAGAAGTGAAGTAATTGCAGCTCATCATCTTGGGAGTGGCCCAATAGTAATTAGTGCGATGCACTCTGAGCGTGCTAGTTTTCATATACTTGAGTAGGCGTAGGGTAAATCTCCCGCCTCCGAAGGATTGCAATATGGCGCAAGGGGAACAAATCAATCCCGCGATACTGGTCTGGGCGAGAGAATCAGCTGGACTCGATCTCAACGATGCGGCGAAACGCTTAGCTCTCGGAGCATCCAAGGGCGAGAGCAGCGAACAGAAGCTGCTCGACCTAGAAAGCGGGATGCGTCTGCCGACGCGCAATCAGCTCGCGCAGATTGCGAAAACTTACCGGAGACCACTCCTTGCGTTTTATATGACGGCTCCGCCACGAAAAGGGCCGCGTGGAGAAGATTTTCGCTCAATCGGTGTAGAAGTTTCACCGCGCGAAAATGCACTGCTCGATGCTCTACTGCGGGATGTCAAAGCACGCCAAGAGATGGTTCGGGGAATGCTTGAGGACCTCGACGAAGACCAGCCGAAGAAATTTGTCTCTTCTTCTAAACTGGCAGACGGCGAGGAAACTATCGCACACCGTATCTCTACAGCGCTTCAGCTTCCAACCCAACGTGCAAGTTGGGGGCGCACCCCAGATGAATTCTTCAAGCAGCTGAGGAGAGCTACGGAAGGGCTCGGTGTTTTTGTTCTTCTTGTCGGAGATCTTGGCTCATACCACTCAGCGCTGAATGAAGATGTTTATCGTGGCTTTGCGATCGCTGATGCGGTTGCGCCGTTCATCGTCATCAACGATCACGATGCGAGAACTGCGCGGTCATTTACTCTCATTCATGAGCTTGTGCACATCTATCTCGGCCAGAGCGGAGTCAGTGGTACGCCTGAATCTATAAAGGTGAACTCTGAATCAGGTCGAATCGAGCGATTTTGTAATGACGTTGCTGGACTGGTTCTCCTTCCGAATAGCTTCGCTACTCGACGGCCTACAGAGCTAATTCGTGGTGATAAGGCAAGTAGCGAACGCTATATCGAGAATACGGCTAAGCACTGGCTGGTCAGCGAACCGCTTGTCGCACTTCGGCTTCGTCGACTCGGATGGATTTCGGCTGAACTCTATCGCGACCTTAGTTCCGGGTATGCGGCGCGTTTAGCTGCCTACAAAATCACTACAAAGGCAGCGAACCAACTTAAGGAAGGCGGTCCCAGCTACTACACTCTGAAGCAGTACCAGCTGGGTGATGCCCTGATCGACGTGGTTCGTCGCCCTTTTCGCGAAAATCTCATCACGCACACAAAAGCTGCGAAAGTATTGGGAGTAAGTCCTCCGTCCGTAGAACCACTTCTGCGCAATTACGAAAAGAGTCTGGCCTCTTTATCTCGAGAGGCAGCTGTATAATGTGCTCTATCTTCTCGACGCCAATGTATTGATCCGCGCTCATGAAGATTACTATCCCATTGATCGCATACCTCAGTTCTGGGCATGGCTTGTCTCATTAGGTGATAGCAGCACAATTAAGGTGCCTTACGAGATCTATGGAGAAATTGCTGTCTCTACCGGGCCTTTGCATGATTGGCTAACAGATAATGCCGTGACGAAGAGCATCCTCCTTGATCAAAAAGTAGACCCCGCAAGCTTGAACAATGTACTCGCCCAGGGTTATGCACCTGATCTCGATGACAGTGAAATCGAGGAGATTGGCCGGGACCCTTTTCTGATTGCCTACGCTTTGAATGATGTCGCAGAAACCACGGTTGTCACCAAAGAAGTATCTGCTCCAAGCAAACAGAGAGCTAACAGAAAAATTCCAGATGTGTGCAGAACATTTGGAGTCCGCTGTATCAACGATTTTGAGCTTTATCGGCAACTCAATTTCAGGACTGTTTAGGGCAGGGCGGGTAGCCCATATCTGAAACTTTGGGTGCCCCATGTCTCGCAGAGACATGGGGGCACCCATCCTTCACACGCATTGGCATCCAGTGAGCCTCAAGATAAACTCCCCTCATCGCTTTAACGGGAGGACTGAATGAAGATTCTGCGTCTCGCCTCTCTACTCGTCGTATGTAGCCTCGCGCTACCAGCGGCCGGAAAATCTGAAACCCGCAGGCATCCACGTCCAAACCAGCCGCGCAGCAAAGCGACATCCCCAAATCCATCGCCGAGAGCATCAGCGGCACCCTCCAGTTCATCGAGGGAAGTTTTCTCGCTCTTGCGGAAGCCATGCCCGAGGACAAGTACTCCTTCATCCCCACGGCAGGAAAGTTCGATGACGCCCGCAGCTTCGGCGAGCAGGTAAAGCACGTCGCCTGCGCCCAGTTCGCCTTCTTCAACGAAGATGAAGGCAAGCAGCCGCCCGCCAACTGCGAAAAGGGAGGCCACGATCCGGCAAAAACGAAAGCGGAACTGATCCAGTACCTCAAAGCTTCCTTCGACTACTCCAATGGAGTCCTGGCAACGCTCACCGAGAAAAACGCGCTCGACCGCGTCGAAGGCCGCTACGCCGGACCGAACACGAAGCTGGGGATTTCAGTCGTTGCCGTCTGGCACATCACCGACCACTACGGGCAGCTTGTCGAGTACCTGCGGATGAACGGTATCGTCCCTCCGATGACACAGAAATACGGGCTGAAAGTCCGTTAAATGAGACGACCGGGTGGGCCATTCAAGCCTTCTTTTGGCTTGAGTGGAGGCAGTTCAAATCGCAGACCGGATAACCCGGTGGGGATAGCACCTACTTTAGATTCGGAGCATCAACCTACTTCTCGCTACTGGGAGGAACCAGCCCCTTCAGGCGCATATATAGAGCCAGCGTCGCGTACTGCTCATTGTTATGCGAGACGTTCCCCCATGCGATTCCCAACCGCGAGCGTTTCGCAGGGCCAGCCTGCACCATCTCTGTCATGTTGGCGTCGGTCAATGCGGCGTATGCCTTGTCACATTCGGCAAACGAAGCCTTCAACGCATCCACAATGGTCGCCTTGTCTGCCGTTTCCGGTGGTACAGTCTTGGCTTCAGTCGTCCCGTTCAGTGCGCCGCAACTATGAAACTGCGCCTCGGTCACATGATTGACGACCCGGGCAAAGGTGCGGATGTCGGGCGTTGGCTTGAAACTAAAATTTTCCGCCGGCATGTTCTCCGCGGCTTTGATGATGTTCCCTTTCACCTGCGCATACCTTCCCTGAACCTCCGCCGCCATCACGTTTGCGGTCGGCGTCGGCGACTGTGCGGACAACATCACCGGAACCATGCATCCCGCCAAACCCACTGCGGCACAGACCATTCTCATTCTTTGCATCGTCTCACCTCGCACCTAGGCTAACATCCTCGAATCGGCACGCGTTTTTAGGTTGTCTCCTGCTTTGGCGAGTTGAAGCACCCGCGTATATCATAAGAGTTTGGGCCGGGCATCCGGTCCCCATCCGGCACACGTCTCTACGCGCCTGCTCCTGGTCATTTTGGAACGCTACCCGCATGAGGCAACGTGTGCAAAGCAGGCTCAAGTTCAAGATAGGTGCAGATACAGATGCGAGCAAAAACAGCTGTAGTTCTCGGTGCCCAGTGGGGCGATGAAGGCAAAGGCAAGATCGTCGACGTGCTCTCCGAGCGCTTTTCCGTCGTAGCCCGTTACGCAGGCGGACACAATGCCGGTCACACGGTCATCATCGGCGGCAAAAAATTCATTCTCCAGCTCGTGCCCTGCGGCGTGCTGCGGCCCGATTGCCGCGCCGTCATCGGCAACGGCGTCGTCCTCGATCCGATGGCGTTTCTGAAAGAGGTTGGCAAGCTGCGCGATCTCGGCGTCAACATCGACGAGCAGCTCTTTGTCTCCAACCGCGCGCAGGTCATTCTTGAATACCACCGCATGATCGAGCTGGCCGCCGAAAGCGCCCCCGGACGCCTGAAGATCGGCACCACCAGCCGCGGCATCGGCCCCGCCTATGAAGACAAGATGGCGCGCAACGGCCTCCGCGTCATCGATCTGCTCAATACCAACCTGCTCAAAACGCACATCGAGAACGCCTGTCACGAGAAAAATACCATCGCCAACGCGCTCTTCGGCGCAAAGCCGCTCGATCCGGCAAAGATGTACGACGAGTACGCGCGCGCAGCCGAACAGGTCGCGCCATTCGTCACCGACACGGAATTTCTGCTGAACAAGACTATCGACGACGGTGGCAGCGTTATGTTTGAAGGGGCGCAGGGCACGATGCTCGACATCGACCACGGGACGTATCCCTTTGTTACTTCGTCTTCAGCGACCGCCGGGGGAGCTGTCACCGGCACAGGGGTAGGCCCGACAAAAATCGGCACCGTCATCGGCGTCACCAAGGCTTATGTCACCCGCGTTGGTGAAGGTCCATTCCCGACCGAGATCTTCGATGAATCCGGCGAATTGCTGCGCGCCCGCGGACAGGAATATGGCGCCGTTACCGGACGTCCGCGCCGCTGCGGCTGGCTCGACCTGCCTCTATTACGTTATTCGAACCAGATTAATGGCACGGAATGGCTCGTCGTGACCAAGCTCGATGTGCTCGATGAGTTCGATGAGATCCCTGTCTGCACCGGCTACAAGATCAACGGCAAGCTGATCGACACCATGCCTGCCGACGTGCGCGGCCTTGAATCCATCGAATGTGTCTACACCCGGCTGAAAGGCTGGAAGGAATCGACCGAAGGCATCACGGAATTCGACAAGCTGCCGAAACCCGCGCAGGACTATCTCCGCTTCCTTGAAAAAGAATCGGGGGCAAAAACTGGAATGGTCTCCACGGGCCCCGACCGCGACCAGACCATGCTGCTGCCGGAGTTCGCCGCTGCACTGAACGAGCTGCGCCCATAGCGCAGCTTCTTCGCAGGCCGATGCCGCTCGGAAGATCGCAAATATGTTGTTCGGGGATCAACACGCTTCGTATAATTGGCGAAGATTTAGCGAATCATCAATGTCGAAGATGGTAGCTGATGAGCGAGCCGACACCTCGAAAAATCGTTCATATCGATATGGACGCGTTCTACGCTTCGGTCGAACAGCGCGACGATCCGCGGCTGCGCGGCAAACCTGTTGTCGTTGCATGGAAAGGCAGCCGCTCTGTTGTTTGCGCCGCCTCGTATGAAGCACGAAAATTCGGTGTGCGCTCGGCCATGCCGGCGATGCGGGCCGAACGACTGTGTCCGGATGCAATCTTTGTCCCGCCCGACTTCATCCGGTATAAAGCCGTCTCTCGCGCAGCACGCGAGATTTTTCAGCGTCATACAGATCTTGTCGAACCGCTTTCACTTGATGAAGCCTACCTCGATGTAACCGAGAATAAGACGGGCCTACCGACTGCCACACGTGTCGCACGAACTGTTCGTCAACAGATCCGCGGAGAACTCCACCTTACCGCCTCGGCCGGAGTTGCACCCAACAAATTCCTTGCCAAGATCGCGTCCGATTGGAAGAAGCCGGATGGCCTGTACGTGATCCAGCCCGAAGAGATAGAGACATTCTTGACGCCACTTCCGGTTAGGCGCATTCCAGGCGTAGGCAAGGTGACCGAAAAGCGATTGGAAGAGATTGGTATCAAGACGGTAGGCGATCTTCGGAAGCTGGAATCTGCAATGCTTGAAGACCGCTTCGGACGTTACGGAATTCGGCTCTATGAACTGGCTCGCGGTGTGGATCACAGTCCTGTAGTCGCTGACAGGCCGACAAAATCCATCTCTGCGGAAGACACGTTCGAAAAAGATATCTTATTGGACGAGACAGAAGCCATGATCCGCCGGCTTGCCGAAAAGGTCTGGTCGGCAAGTCGCAAGGAAACGCGCATTGCCCGCACCGTCGTTCTCAAACTGAAAACGAGCAAGTTCAACATTGTTACGCGCAGTCATACCGCTGTCTCCGCGCCATCTTCCTGCGAGGAACTGACCAGTATCGCGCTATCTCTAAGAGAACGGGTAAAGCCGAGCGCCGATCAACGTTATCGGCTCGTCGGCGTCGGATTGAGCAACTTTCGGGAGGCTGACGAAACTCTCGCGCACCCTGTTCTGTTCCACTAGGCGACACCACCGATCATTTGATGCTTGATTTAGCGTGGCATTTGACCGATTGTTCGCTTGAGGTCGGCCTGGGCAAGCGACAATCCCAAATTCGCTTCGAGATAAGAGGCTTTCGCCGAAACTGCCTTCGCTTGCGCTTCCGCGCGCGCAGAAGCTAGAGCTGCATTTTGCTCGAATTGACGATCCGATAGGCGGGCGACCTCGATTCTGACCTTCAAAGCTTCTTCCGCCACCCCGACCATGTTCTGTAACTGCTCTACTTTGTCGTATGCTGCTTCCACCTGCACAGCTACTTCTTCCTTCACCTTGGCCAGATTGAGTTCGGCTTGTGAGAGGAGTGTACGCGAATCTCTGATCTCGGCGTTTCTACGTCCCCCTTCAAACAGATCGTAGCTTAGCGTAAAGCCGAAGGTGCCAAAGTTATGGACAAGAAGCGGAACTCCACTTTGATAGCTATAGCGTGCTAGACCCGTAACATCGGGGATATAGGCATCTTTCGCAGCCGAGAGTCCCGCTTCAGCCTTTATGACACTTTGCTGCGCGGATCGAATCTCGGGGCTATGCTCCTCGGCAATCTGAATACATTCTTCGCGGCTCGGAATGGACAAAGAGGCCTCGGATGGATCGCTATCGAGCTGAAGTTGCGTATGGAGTGGAAGGCCCAGCAAGTCATTAAGCGTCAAGGACAGAGAGTTGATCTGCAGGCTTTGCGTAAGTGCGGATTGTTTAGCATCGAGAAGTCCTGCACGCCCTTCAAGGGCGGCTACATCCAATGCACGGCCGGTCCTGACTGCGTCCTGAGCTTCCTGATCCTTGACCTGGCTTGCACGTACCTCCTCGTCGGCGGCTTGTTGTTTAAGTTGCGCAATCAGTAGCTCATAGTAGATCTGGCGCACCTTGAGGGCGACTTCATTTTCAGCCTGATTAACTTGAATTTTTGCCGTGTTGATATCTGCGGTAGCGGCACGGTTCGATGCATGAATCTTGAACATCTGCGTCAACGGCTGTGTCAGGCCTGTGCCGCTCGTATACGAAGTGAGCGCCCCTTGATCGATGAACAGAGTTTCTCCCGGAATCGGGCCGGTGACCTGGTGAACACCAAAGGTACCTGCAGGAATCTCCACTCCAGCAAACTCGGTGACGTGCAGAACGCTGGATTCGTTCTTAATGTGAGGAAAGTATGCGGAACGGGCTATTTCTTTCTTATGCTCGCTATCGACAACAGCAAGCCGCGCCAGACCAAGACTTCGATTTTGCTTAAGAGCGAGATCGATGGCTTGAGAAAGGGTCAGATGCATAGGATTGCTTTCCTGTGCTCGCACGACTCCACTTATTCCAACCAGCAAAAAGGTGCACAGTGGTGTGAGCAGTAGAAATCGGTGTGAGAAATGCTTCATTGTCTTCAGCCACATATTCATATCCTTCAAGCATCGGTTAGTTCTAGGCAGCTTTGGCGGCAGATGTCAGTACATGTCGATATTGAGTGGGTACAGTTGCCATACAGGCAATGATGACTAAACAGCAAAAGGCAGCCCATGCCACCAGCATGAAGCTGTCCGAGATTGCCAGCGTGAACGCCTGTTGCCTGACCTGTAGTCCCAGGATGGTAACCGCTTTTTGTGCTGCTGCTGTTACGCCTGTGGATTGACTTGCCATCCCTGCGGTTAGCCCAAGTAGCCGCTGATTTGTGGAAGGCTGCCCGAGTTGGACTCCGAGGCCGAGCATGTTCGAATGAAACTGTTCACGAGTTGGGATGAAATGCTGCATGAAAGCTGTGCCGAATTGTCCTCCAAGAAGCCGAACTGTCTGGAAGTATCCGGCAAAGGTCAGGACATCGATAGGCCGGCTAAGTGCGCCTGTATTGATGACTTCGAGAATGAGAGCCCCCACCATAGCATTGAAGGCCAGGGCCAGCCCGACTGCCATCACGGACTGAGACAGTAAAAAATTGTTCCCTGCCCAAGCCGATGTCACGGATGCATTCATGACGCAGGCAAACCCGACCAGGCCGAAGCCAGTAGCGAGGATAAGCCGGGCATCGATGTACTTTAATAGGTACATCGCAAGAAGCCCCAGCACCAATTGAGGTATGGCAACCCAGAGTAAAACGGGGCCAGTTTGAAGGGGGCGATAACCCTGGACAGAGGCAAGATAGCTGGGAATCGTGATAACCGTGGCCAGCATAACAAAACGGAAGAGGATCAAAACCCCGGTTAGCAATATAGTATTTCGGCGAGCAAGAAATCTAAAGTTGATCAGAGGGTGTGGCGAGATAAAGTGTCGCACCGTTGATGCCAATAGAAGGAAAGCCGCAGCGACAAGTAAAGCGACAATGATTCCTGACCTTATCCAATCCAGTCGCTGCCCCTGATCCAGTGCTATGTATAAGAGCGAAAATCCAAGACTGGCATAAAGAAATCCTCTCCAGTTCGGCCTGGGCTGCCCTTCTTTGGGTTGAGGCAATGGTTGCCAGGGGATGCCGAAATAGATCAAAACCATCATGACCGGGGTCAGAGCGGCGCCGTTCCAGAAGATCCAATGCCACGACAGATGATCTATGTACCAGGCTTCGAGTGACATGGCTAAGTTTGTCGCAATGAGGATGTCTATGGCATACATCGCGATTCCAAGCAGCACGTAGCGCATCGGCAGATTGCGCAGGACAAAAGACAGCGTGAGAGGATAGAACGTTCCTGCTGTCAGTCCTGCTAAGACAAGCAGAAAAAGCATCGTTGGAAGATTTGGCGAAAAAGGAAGCAACAAACTGATCAGCGTGAATAAGGACGCGCAGGCTAACAGAACTCGACGAGCGCCGAACAGGCCACCCAGATATACGGAAAAGGGACCGATAAACATCATTGCGGCGTTGAATGCAGTGCTGATCCAGGAGGCCTCATCGACACCAAGATGTAAGGCTCCTCTCAAATCCGCCAATCCAACGCTGATCAGACGTCCTGTGCAGGTCGCAATCATTGCGCCAAGCAGGACACCCATTACTCCCAACAGAGGATGAGTTGTAATCACTGAAGCCGTGTGGACTGCTTCAGGTTCTGATGGCTGAGGTATGGGTGGCGGAGTGCTCACCGTTGTGTCCCCTGAGACATTTCATTGTTCCCAGAGGCGTGGATCGTTGCAACCACCGAGAAACCTGGCCGGAGCTTGTCCTGCAGAGGGTGCTCTGGATCAAGCACAATTTTTACAGGTATTCTCTGGACGACCTTGGTGAAGTTGCCTGTCGCATTGTCGGGGGGCAAAAGGGCGAACTGCGATCCGCTGGCCGGAGAGATCTCGGCTACCTTTCCGTGAAGAACGACGCCGGGAAATGTATCGATGCGAATGTCCGCCGCGTCTCCCTTGCGAATATTGGTGAGTTGCGTCTCCTTATAGTTCGCTTGAATCCATACATCGCCTTTCACCAGATCGATCAGCTGCATTCCCGGCGCAACGAGTTGCCCCTCCTGTACATGACGTTCTCCGACTGCTCCTGGGGCCGGAGCAACAATCCGCGTGTAACCGAGATTGACATTGGCGACGACGACTGCCGCTTCTCTACCCTGGATTTGCGCGCTGTACAGACTGTCTCTCGTATCGAGCGCTGCACGCTGTCGCTTCTCAGCTTCGAGCAGAGAGCGGCTGCTTGCGAGCGCAGCTTGTGCACGATCCAGGTCAGCTTGGCGACTCGTCAGCATTCCGGAGAATCGATCGGCATCTGCGACGGCCTGTTCCAGTTGTTGCTGAGTCGCGGCTTTCGAGGCAACCAAAGCCTGCTGACGTTTTAATTCTGATCTCGTTCGGTCGACATCCGGTTGAACGGAATCGATACCAGCCTTCGCTGCGCTCATAGCGGCAGCCGCCTGCTTCACACTTGCTTCAGCGCTTTCAATCTTGGCATCCTGAATTCGTTTCGCTGCCTGATTGTTCTCAAGTTCCGCCTTCGCTCCAGCCAAGGCTGCTTTTGCTTCTTCCAGCATCGCACGATAATCGTCGTCATCGAGTTCTACCAGGATCTGCCCGGGCTTCACGGCCTCAAAGTCATTGACATCGACTTTTCGCACCGTTCCCGAAATCCTGGTGCTCATAGGCGTCACATCGGCTCGTACGTAGGCATCATCGGTTCGCTGTTCTGCCCGTCCTCCCTCCCATCTAGTCCAGTGGTGCTGGATCGCGAAGAGAAGCAGCGCGGCTACTCCAAGCACAACAATTGGGATCAAAATCGCTCGTTTGGACATTTCTTAGACGCTTCCCTTCTGACTGACATTGCTGCTATATACTGCCCGGGCAGTAGAACTCATTACTTGAGTGCTTTGGTAGAGCGTTGGTCCGTTATGTGCCGGCCGTTCCCCTTCCCACAGTCCTTATACCGAGCTGTTCTCAAACCCGCATCTGTTCAGGCCATCAAACCGTCCGACCCCTAGACATTGGGGAAATGCCTTTTGTTTCGCAAGGATAGACCTCGTTCACCGAACGAGAAACAATATAAAACGAGTCTCAGTTCTTTTGCAGATATCATTTTTTAGCAATAGCGAAAGCATTACAGCGTCAGAAAAACGTTAGCTCACGGTGAGAGAATCACAGTTATATTCAATGGACTCCAAGGACGCTGCAGGGAACGTCCTGTGCAAGCGTATATACCGTGCTCCAGAGACGTGACACCACAAGAGAGCGACGGTGAAGGCCAATGATCAAAAGATCGATCTCGTGGACGTTGACAAAGTGAACTATCGCATCGACTCGTTCTCCATCTAACAGATGGGTTTCGATCCGTACGCCTTCAGCTAGAGCTTTTTCTCGAGCCGTATTTTGCAATTGTTCATAGAATCTCGACCGATCGTCACCAAGAGTTCGAAGGATGCCAGGGTCGGCGGCGACACCATATGCGGTATACGCAGGAAGTTCCTCCACGACAGTGATCGTCTGGAGCCCAGCATGGAGCGCCGTCGCAAGACGAATCGCAGCGGTCAGTGCTCGCCCGGCTTCTGGCGATTCGTCATACGCCACAGCAATATTTTTAAACATAGCTTCTCCCTGTCCCGCCACACTGCCTCGAAACAACTCCGAAAGAGTCGATAAAAGGTCATTGCCGCTCATCATCGTTCGTGAGCTTGTCTCTGAAACTCTGTGTCGCAACGCTACGCTTTGTCAACTGTTGTAAAAGGCTCTATGCATTTTTCGGCTACTCGTCACGGTACCGGATTTGCATGAGTAACGGGTAAACGCCCTTGTGTTGATTGAGTCGTAAGCAGGTCAGCGTCGTTTCCTCAAGACCCAGGTTGTCATGCAGCGGTAGTCTTGCACGATGGTTGTCTTTAGTGGGTCCACAAGCACGGCGTTCATCTCCTCGGTGAGATCCATGAGCATTTCCTCATCCACCAGGAACCATTCCGAACCGTCCCCCACAACAAACAGACCGCCTTGCACTCGCTCGAACTCCATTCCAATCCTCGAGCCCAGACGGCAGAACAGCATCCCACCAGGCCTCAGGACTCGCCACAACTCTGCCAGCATGCTTCTGAAGTGCTCCTCATCTCGAGCGAAGTGAAGCACCGAACTGCAGATCACAATATCGGCAAAGGCATTTGGGAAAGGCATCTGTTCAATGGCACCAACCTGGAAGTGGTCTGCCGAAAGCCCGGTTCGAAGCGAAGCGGCCAGTTGCTTCACATGCTCCACTCCGTCTCCATCCAGGTCGAGCGCGAACACCTCGCAGCCTTCGCGCAGAAGATGTACCAGGTTCCGTCCATAACCGCATCCGGCATCAAGAACGCGCATTCCGGGTGCGATGTTCCCTCGGAGAATTTGATCGAAAACATAAATGTCAATCTGTCCAAATTGTTCTTGAATACTGAGTGCCATGCCATTCATCATCTCAGTTTTTTGATCGTTACCTGGACAGATCGCATTCGTCGCTTTCCACAAGCCGTCATCGAATTCTGACATGAAAACTACACGTCGGGATTTATCCGAATAGCGACGGCTATGGGTGCAGTGGCAGGTGGGGCCCTACGCGAATCCTATTGAAACTCTAGAGTCAGTGGCGCTCGATGGTGCTAAAGCCTGTTGTGGACTGATTACTTCTTGTATTGCGCGTCGCTGACTTGTTCCAACCAGTCAACGACCTTGTCGCCGAGCTTTTCCTGGATCGCGATGTGCGTCATTGCCGTAGTCGGCGTGGCCCCATGCCAGTGCTTCTCGCCCGGCGAGAACCAGACCACATCACCCGGTCGGATCTCCTCGATAGAGCCGCCTTCGCGCTGAACCCAGCCGCAGCCTGAGGTGACCACCAGCGTTTGACCGAGCGGGTGAGTATGCCAGGCGGTACGGGCGCCTGGCTCGAATGTGACGCTGGCACCCTGCACAAGTGCCGGATCAGGGGCCTGAAACAGAGGATCGATTCGCACGATGCCCGTAAACCACTCAGACGGACCCTTTGCGGAAGGTTGTGTGCCGACTCTCTTGATCTCCATGTGCTCTCCTCACTAATGTCTGTCGTCTAACTCTGTGGTGGCGGTTTTGGGCTGAAGCACCCCGTATCAAAGCGAGAGCACATCATTCAGTAGTTACTCAGATTTGAGCGAAGCCATATCGATGGAGAAGCGGTACTTCACATCGGACTTGAGCAGCCTCTCGTATGCTTCGTTGACCTTCTGAATGGGGATGACTTCTACGTCCGCAGTGATGTTGTGCTGGCCGCAGAAATCAAGCATCTCCTGAGTTTCGGGAATGCCACCAATCGGCGACCCGGATAGGCTGCGACGTCCGAAGAGGAGTCCGAAAGCGGCAACGGCAAGAGGGTTTTCCGGTGCGCCGACGAGAGTGATGTTGCCGTCGCGGCGGAGGAGCTGGATGTAAGCATTGATGTCGTGATCGGCGGAGACGGCGTCGAGGATGAAGTCGAAACTGCCGGCGTGCCTTGCCATCTCATCGGCGTTGCGGGAGATAACGACTTCGTCGGCGCCGAGGCGCAGAGCGTCGTCCTTCTTGCTGGGCGAAGTAGTGAAAACCACAGTATGGGCCCCAAGAGCGTGCGCGAACTTGACGCCCATGTGGCCTAGTCCGCCAAGACCGACAACACCGACCTTCTTACCCTTCGTCACACCCCAGTGGCGCATAGGCGAGTAGGTGGTGATTCCGGCGCAGAGCAGGGGCGCAGCTCCGGCGAGGTTGAGGTTGGACGGGACACCGAGCACGAAGCGTTCTGTTACGACGATGTTGTCGGAGTAGCCGCCATAGGTAACCCCACCAAGGTGCTTGTCCGGGAAGTTATAGGTGAGGGTAAGGTTGGGACAGAATTGCTCGAGTCCGGCCTTGCACTCGGGGCAGGTTCCGTCGGAGTCGACCAGGCAGCCGACCGCGGCGAGGTCGCCGGGCTTGAACCTGGTCACAGCCGAACCTACCTTGGTGACGCGGCCAACAATCTCATGGCCGGGGACGCAGGGATAGACGGTAGGCATCACGCCGCTCCACTCGTTGCGGACCTGGTGGAGATCGGAGTGGCAAATACCGCAAAAGAGGATTTCGATCTGCACATCGGATTCGGTTAGATCACGCCGCGCGATCGTGGTGGAGGCAAGCGGTGATGTCGCACTGGCGGCAGAATAGGCTTTTGCGTTGTACATGATTCCCTCAGTTCCTTGTTGGAGTTTGCGGCAAGACGCGCCCTCGTCATGCAAGGCACACCACTGTTTTCGCAGGCCAGAAATCAAAGGGGACGCTGCAGTGCAAGATTGACCCGGAATCAACGGAGCCCCCTGCCTGCCTTGCTTGGCACGGGCATACTGCCGGGAACACTGTACGCCTTTCCCCTCTCATCTTCTATCCCAAGAGTACGAAAAAATCTCGCCCGGCCGATATCCTGATCCTTCCTATTTATTGCCTATTCCTGTCGATGCCTGCATTTTTGTGCGCGCCGCACTGGATTCAGCGGTAGCTTGAATATGAAGGAGCGCTGCGCGTGAAAGTGGCGAAACACAAGGATGCGAGGGAAGACCAGAGGGTAGTTGAGGTACGGAGGGAGCTGGCCCTCAAGATTGCCGATCGTGCCGTTGCGGAAGGAGACACGTTCACCGAAATTCCAGATCTGATACTCTACCGCCGCTCCGCACAAACCGCCTGTGTCTCGGCTGCATACGAGCCAAGCCTGGTTGTCTTCCTGCAGGGACAGAAGCAAATCAATGTTGGCAAGACAACTTACGTGTGTGGCGGCTCGAACTTCCTGCTGACCTCAATCGATTTGCCCGTGGTCAGCCAGGTGATCAAAGCAACCGAAAAGGAACCGCTACTCGGTTTATTGCTCAAACTTGAAATGCCACAGGTTCGCGAGATTCTCTCGCAGCACGAGTTTCATCTGCGCGAGGAATCTGCTGACGCCCGCGGCATGGCGGTTGGTGTCACTTCGGTTGAACTACTGGACGCATGTTCCCGGCTCGTCGATCTTCTGGATGCACCGCAGGACATCCCATTTCTCAGCAGCCTGATCCAGCGTGAAATCATCTACCGATTGCTTCGGAGTCCGCAGGGAAAGCATCTCCGCGCAATCGCCACCCTCGGAGAGCAGAGCCACCGGACAGCTAAAGCGGTTGATTGGCTCAGGGTGAACTTCGCCAAGCCGTTGCGCGTTGAGGAACTCGCGACCGTGGCGCGGATGGGCGTATCGACGCTGCACCATCAATTCCGGTCTCTGACCGCGATGAGTCCGCTTCAATATCAGAAGCAGCTTCGATTGCATGTGGCCAGAGAGCGCATGCTGAATAACGGTCTGGATGCTGCAAGTGCAGCCTTCGAGGTCGGCTATGAAAGTGCGAGCCAATTCAATCGAGAGTACAGCAGATTCTTCGGCCAGCCTCCGATGCGGGATGTCAAGGCACGTCGACTCGCAGGCACCGCGATAGTCCAGGATTGACGATCACCGACTCAACCCCAATTTATTGGGGGTTAGCTCCTGGCTTGGAAGCAAGCAACGCCTCATATTGCTGCTTTTCCCGGGCAGCATCCTCGGGACGCGCGGCCTGTTGGTACGCCGCTGCCAGCTCATGGTGAACGTCGGGAATCTCAGGATAGGCCTTCTCCAGCGCGACCAGACGATCCAGACCGCCCTGGAAATTCCCCGCTTTCACCATGGATGCCGCATAAACAAACGCTAGCTGCGGAACCGCCGTCAACTGCGCCTCCATGGGTTGCAACGTCTTGAGCACTCCTGAATAGTCCGCCGTCATGTACTGGCTGATGCCCAGCATGGAACGGAGACTCGCATCTTCCGGGTGAGCGCGCAGAGCACGGCTAAGCGGTGGTACTGCATCTTGAAAGCGGCTGGCTGAAAAAGCTGCGTGGCCCCAGTTGTGATCGAGACCCTCGAGCGAGGGGTTCCACTCCGCAGCGCGCTGAAAATATGTGAGCGCAGAGGCAAAGTCCTCACCGGATGCGGCAATCGCAGCAAGGTTGTTATAGCTGTCAGCAAGCGCAGGCGACAGACCTTGCTCGGATGCATCGATCTGGCTCAGCGATTTGTTAGTGGCGGCATTCTTGGAACTCGATACGTTCGCCGGCCCCGCGCCGGCCTCAGCCGGCGAATTGTCGGGCGCCTCCGATAGAAAGTCGGCGAGGCGGTTCCGATCTTGCGTCAGGCTTTGATTTGTCAGGGCAGCGGAGATTTGCATTTCGCTATTGGCCTCCTCTGTCTTGCCCGTCTGAATCAGAATCCGGCCAAGCATGTAGTGCGCCTTCTGCACCTGATAGCGGTTGCGCGAAATATCCCCCGTCAGCGCAATCGACTTGCGCAGCGCAGCTTCAGCATCGGCCAGGCGGTTGGTCTTAAGATAGAGCTGGCCCAAGTAGAAGTATGTGTCCGGATTCTCGGCGTTCAGCTCGACGGCGTGCTTCAGATCGCGCTCAGCCTCTGCATTCTTTTGCTCTACCTGCTCGATATGCCCAAGAGCGGCGTAGGTCGGCGCGTCACTCGGAGAAATATCCAGTTCCTTCAGCAGCTCCGCTTCAGCTTCTGCTGTTTTTGCTCCTTCTGAACTCGAAAGATACACCGCTGCCAGCGCGTAGTGTGCGCCCGGCAGGCGTGGGTCCTTTGCGATTGCCTTTTGCAGTTCAACAATCGCTTCTTGCCGGAAGTCGGAATTGCCGTAGGCGAGCCCGAACTGGCGATGAATGACCGCCGTTTCTCCAAATGCTGTCAGCATCTCGGAAAAGACCTTTGCGGCGCATGGCTGGTCCTGCATGTTGAGACAGGCAACTGCCAGGGAGTAACCATCCTCGAAATCTGGTTCCAGCGCAACAGCCGCTTCGAACTGCTGGCGCGCCTCATTTCCCTTATTTGACTTCATCAGGACGCGCCCCAGAACGAGATGGGCCTTGGCTGAGGCCTTTGCGTTCGCTGGATAATCGCGAATGACCTGCTCTGCCAGGGACCTTGCGCGAGAAAGATCGCCATGCGCGAAAGCGGCATGAGCGTATTCGATTTCGAGTACCGGAGAATTCGGCGCCAGGTACAGCGCCTCATCAAAGAGCGGAGCAGCCTTTTCATAGTCGCCGATACGGGCCCGCTCAATCGCCAGCTCTCCGAGGGCGTCGGCGATGAAGATACGGTACTGTCGCACTGCCTCCGTTAGGTTACCCGCCGACTGATAGCTTTGCGCCGCATCGTAGTGCTGCTGCAGGATGGACTTCGCAACTGCACTGTTTTTCGTCTGCCCATAAAGCGAGGAAGCGCAAAGAGCTGCGAAAAGAGTTGCTTTGCCAGCGTCAACCAGCCGTTGCACGAGGAAAGGATTCATTTGTTACTTACGTCGAAGTATATGTGAAAGGCCGCACACTGTAGAAGCTGTGCGGCCTTTGCAGAAGAAAGCCAAGCTGCCTAGAACTGGTATTTGATCGCCAGTTCCAGAACTCTTTGTGTGGGCGTCCCGGACTTCTGATCCAGAACACCGAAGTTATTCGGATTCGAGTTCGGGTAGGCAGTTACGTTGGGAGTAAAGGCCTTGCTCGCATAATCGGCGTTGTAGTGCAAAGACACCTGGCTTTGTCCACTGAACTGGGGCAGAGGATGGTTCAGCCAGTTGAATGCCGAAGCACGGAACTGGACAGTGTGCCTTTCTGTTATGTGGAAGGTTTTATAAGCAGCCAAGTCGCTGATGATCAGCGAAGGCATGCTAAGGTAGGGCCAATTCTGTCCACCGAATGCTCCAATGGCCGGCGGAGCAAAGCAACTGTATGTCAGCTGTTGATGAGGCCCGAGTCCGGATTTCGGATCGCACGTAAGCTTCGGCGTGATAACGATTGACGCATTCGTGCCGTAATACGTGGCTTGGCTAAGGCCAGTTCCAACACCCGCTGGCAGCGGATTATAGCCCGCCTTCGTCGGATCATTTTGAATCGGTGCTCCGTTGATGGTTGCATACTGCAGGCTCATCGCGAAGTTCCCGGTGTTGTTGTTGAATTGAGCAGGCAAGCTCCCGCCCGCCTGCCATGAAGTGATGTTGGAGAGTGTCCAGCCGTTCGCGATTTCCCGAACGAACCTATTGCTCCCGGTCAAGACATTGTCAAACTCATAGGAGCCCGAAAAGTTGAACACCTGAGGCCGGTCAATGGCCGAGACTCCATAGTTAGGCCTGATCGCAAACGGATTGACCTGTTGACCCGTGCCCAGGGTTTTAGACCAGGTATAGTTCACGTTGAGGTTGGCGCGCGCACTACGCTTCACCCAGCTCGTTTGCAGTCCGTGATAATTGCCGTAACCGACGCCTTGGTTGACGTTGATGTTGTTGTCACCATAGGCATAGCCAAACGGGCGGTAATCAGCCGTCTTGTTCCCAACCGTTGTCACGTCTTCAGGATTTGTAGCGGTCTTTCCGGTCACTGGATCAGGTTGGAAAAAACCTCCCAGAGGAATCTTGTTTTGATTGGTGTAGTCTGTGAAGCCACTACCTGAGATGCTCTCACCGCCCATCACCAGGTTCTCACTATCATTTCCTACATAGGCGATTTCCAGAAGGGACTGCCATGGCAATTGTTGTGAGACGGTCAGGTTCCAGGCAGTCGTATACGGCTGGGTGTTATCGGTAGGATCGAGCGCATTCACTGTGCCATTGCAGCACACCCCACCCGTCGCCCCCGGCGCTGTCAATTGTGAAATCTGGGAGAAGAACGCGCCAGTGTTGCCCGGTTGGCCGTATGTCTGCACCGACTCCGCTGTCGTTAAAGCGGCAGTAGGGGAGTTGGTCTGCTCGCTGAAGTGGTAAATGCCCCAGCCGCCGCGAAAAATGGTTTTCCCTGTTCCATACAGGTCATAGGCAATCCCAAAGCGCGGATCCGCGTAAACAAAACGATCGGGCTGTCCGCTATTTGGGACGGAGGGATCGATCCCATGCCACCGCACGCCAGGATTGGTTTTCCCTGCGGCAAAGTCTGACTGTACCATGTCAGGAAAGAAAACAGCCAAGCCGTTCTTTCGCCGGTCATACCAATGTCCGATGTGACTCAAACGAACGCCGTATTCCAGAGTAAGACGGTTCGTCGCTTTCCATGAGTCTTCGCCATAAAAAGCCAGGTTCTGAAAGGCCAAATCGTTATTCGGCGCAGAGCTGTCCTGCGTAAAGTTTGTGGTGAGCCCCATCAGGAAGTTTGCAGTAGGGTTATTCGGCGAGCCAACCCGCTGGCCCGTAATAATGTTGGGCTTAAGCGTTCCGCCATAACTGAAGCTGTTGAAGGTCCCGCTGTACCCGCCTGTGACTGCAAACGCACCTTGGAGATTCCCGGTATTTGCCGCATAGACACCGGCTTTGATCGTGTGCGTGTGCCACAATTTTGTCACGTTGTCCGCAAAAGACGGTATCTCTTTCCGGACGATGTACACGTTGCCCGTGGATTCAAAGATGTCCGCCTGGGAGAAGTCAGGGAATGTGAAGCTTCCCGGAGAACTGTAGGCGGGAATCACCTTCGCGCCGTTATCGAAGACACCCCCATACGGATACCCTAATGTGCTCTTGTATGCGGCTGAAAGTTTAGGGGGTGCAACCGGGATATTGCCGTATCCCCAACTGGCGATGGCCTCGTTTGTCAGTGTTGGGCTGAAGATATGAACAAAGTGGCCGGCGAGCGCCTTAGAGTACGACGTGGTTTGCAGGCCGCCACCCGGATAAGGAATCGCATTTCCAGGGGTCCAGTAGATGTGGGCGCCGTTCCCCTGCGAAGGCTGCTGATCGTATCCCTGCTGGTAGGAGATGAAGAAGCTGTTGCTCTGGTTCAGGTCGTAGTCCACCCGCAGGCGATACAGCCAGCCATTGTGAGTGCCAGGAATGACCTGACGGTAATTGAAGTTGCCGGGAGTGGTGGCTGGATTGGAGTTCGCCGCGGGCCAGAAGCTGGAAAGCGCCTTTGCTCCAGGATCCAGGAAAGCCGAAGGAATCATGCCGGCAGGACGGCTTCCCTGTCCGACCACGCTGCCGTCTGGCAATACAGTTCCAGTCAGATCGTTGCAGCCGTTGGTCTGTGTCGAATTGATGTTGGAAGATCCCAGACAGAACGCACTGTTTGCCGCTGTTGCCGTAAAGTTGCCGGACATCATGTCTGGCGTAGGAATAAAGGACGTCAGGACATTCGTGTTGCCGTTGTTCTGTTGAAGCCTTTCGTAAGCGCCCCAGAAACGCAGTTTTTCGTGAGTGAATGGCACCGGCCCACCGAAATTGCCGCCGGGGTAATAGTAGGACGCACCGCCTTTTGGCGTGATCGGAGTGGTGTGATTGCTTTGCCAGTCATTCGCATTGAGAACGTCGTTTCTGGCATACAAATAGGCCTCGCCATGATACTGATCACCGCCGGACTTGCTGGTCGTGTTAATGACGACGGGACCATAAGGAGCGTCTGCGCCGAAGTTCGACGTCTGCACGCTGACTTCCTGCGTCATGTCCGGGTTCACGAGTGCGATGGAGCCGCAATTGCAGCCGGGATCGTCGATATCCACGCCGTCAAGAAGCTGGCTTGAGCCGCCGCGATTTGGGACCCCGTTGGCGTTGAGTCCATTGCCAACCGCGCTCTGGGCGACGCTGACCTGGGTAAAGTTGAACATCGGTCCGTTGCTCAAGCCGTTCGGGGCAGTCGTGACTCCGGGAAGCACCTTCAGCAACTCCGACAAGTCGCGGCTTCCCAGTGCCAGGGTCTGAATGTCTTTGCTGTCGAGGATTGCTGCACGCTGTCCGCCTTCCACAGGTATGATCTGCGTGCTCGCCTGCACCGTAACCGTTTCCTGAGCTGTGCCGACTTCCAATGCTAGATTGGGGATCTTCCGCACGTCTCCTGTATTCAGCGTAATGCCGTGCTGTATCAGGCTTTTGAAGCCCGGCGCCTCGACGTTGACGGAGTAGGAGCCGGCAAGGAGCGCAGGATAAACGAAGTAGCCATCCACGTTGGTGACTACGTTGCGTACTTCTCCCGTAGCGTCGTTCGTCAACGTGACCTTTGCGTTGGGAATGACACTTCCTGACGTGTCCGTCACCGTGCCGCTTAAGGTTGCTGTTACCTGTGCATGCATCATTGGCAGGAACATCAGCAATACTGCTATGGACATCACTCCTCTGGCACACCCTAGCCATAGAGCTCTGCTCCTTGCAAACCATACATATACCGAATTTTTTGTAGTCATCTTGCCTCCAGATGGTCGTCCTGTTGCTGTCTTTTCCCGCGTGCTCGCTTGTGAGCCGCGCGCAGTTTCTTAGTCGCTAAAGCGATTTAGTAGGTTGGCCAGAAATTTAACCCACGGACACATATCTTTGTCAAGAACTATGTAAATAGCTTTGGTTTTTATGAAAAAGAGTTCATTTCATAAGGCGCTCCGGCTCCAGGTAAAGCAGAGATGTGAGTATGGGTGTCCCAGCCACCGGCACTAAGGGCACAGGCTCGAATGGCCTGATGATCCGGGAGGATCGACTAGAGGCGCAGCTCATCGCGGGACTGACTGAACGAATCTCAAAGCCGACGATGGTCGAATAGGCGCTGGCGCGGTTTCAGGAGCAGTTGCAGAAGCGTCATTCTTCTCTTTCTCACAAATGTTAACCTGACGCTGAGATCAATATTGCATGGGATTCCTGAGCCATCTGCTATATCCATGGGGTTTGCTGCTGCAAGGATTGGCAATCGTCCACTTCATCCGGCGACGGCCGGATACGTATTGGATTTTCATCATCCTCTTTCTCGGTCCGCTCGGCGCACTCATCTATATCTTCATCGAGGTGCTTCCCGACGTTGGACTGCTTCGCCAGTCCTTCAAGGTTTTTCCGCGCCGCAAGCGCATTGGCGAACTCGAAATGGCGGTTCGAGATAATCCGTCGGCGGGGAATTACGAAGAACTCGGCGACCTTTACATGGACGACGGCAAGCTCCAGTTGGCACGAGCCGCGTTCGACAAGGCCATTGCCGCTCGCGCTGATACGCTCGATCCGTTTTACCGGCGTGGCGTTTGCGCGCTTCTGTTAGGCGATGCTGCAGCCGCGTTACCCGACCTGGAACGAGTTGTCAGCGAAGACGCCGACTACGATTTTCTGCGCGCGGCTGGATTGCTTGCCCACGCCTACGCGCAGACGGGACAGAAAGAAAAAGCCGAAGCACTCTTCCGGCGCGTAACCATCACGTCGACCTCGTCGGAGACTTACTTAAATTTCGCGGGTCTGCTGGCGTCCGAGGGACGCAACGCCGAAGCTCGCGAATGGGCGCAGAAGGTTCTCGATAAGAGGCCGTCGATGCCAGAATACCTGCGCCGCCGGGAGCGGCCGTGGTTCCGGAGTGCACGCGAGATGCTGAAGCGACTGCCTGCATGAAAATTCAGCATTGAACCGGAATTTTGTTTTTGACCTTAGGAACTTCAAACTGGGCACACGGTTTCCTTCTTCTATCGAAGCCGCGGCTGTACAATTCGAGTGCCGTATGCCGTACTCCGGGGATGACCACCCGCACTGGTTGGCTTTCCAAGAATAGAGATGCCGGTGAACAGGGGGTTAGAGTAGTGCCCGAGACCATCGTGTGGCGGCGGCCATCGCGTCGCCGCCGCTTCCTCTTGCTTCTAGCCCTTCTCGCGGTCGTTATCTTCGCCGGCAGGGCAGTGCTGTCGTATTACGTCGATGCGCTGTGGTTCGCCTCGCTCGGATACGGAGACGTGTTCCGGAAAATGCTGGGCATTCAGTGGGTGGTCTTCGCGGCCTTTGGCACTGTCTCGTTTCTCATTCTGTACGGAACATTCCTGGGTTTGAAGCGGGCGCACCTCGGCGACTT
>Ga0210395_10000490_pt1 | contig 31032 bp, 19 predicted proteins | sample IncBWH4OmetaG_FD_150861 | JGI IMG/M metagenome (GOLD analysis project Ga0210395, IMG submission 150861) | Forest soil microbial communities from Barre Woods Harvard Forest LTER site, Petersham, Massachusetts, United States - Inc-BW-H-4-O ... | reverse complement strand
AAGGACGGGGCACCCTACTCTTCTTCCTCTTCGCTTGTTTACTTCTTGCGCGCAGTCTTCTTCTTTTTTGCCGGGCGAGACTTTTTCTTCTTTATCGCGGTGTAGGCGATGCAGTCGATTTCGATGAGCATACCGGGGGAATGGCCAAGATCGCTGCCTACTGTGGTGCGCACGGGATAGGGCTTCGAAAACCGGCGGGCGTAGACGGCGTTGTATCGGGCGAAGAGGCTGGTATCGCTGAGATGGACCGTAGCTTTGACGACGTCGCTCAGGGACGCGCCGTCGGCTTCGAGAATGGCGGAGATATTGTCGATGGTCAGTTCGGTCTGTTGTTCGATGCTGTCGCCGGCCAACTTGCCGGTAACAGGATCGATGGGGCCGGTGCCGGTGACGAAAATGAAATCTCCGGCTCGCCATCCTTGAGAGTATGCGCCTTGCGGGGGCGCGCCACGCTTGGATTGAATCTCGTACTTGGCCATTTTGTTTTCCGCGATTCGTAATCAGAAACGTAAACCCGATATTCTCCAACGAAAACTTCAGTTTGTTTTCGCTGCCGGCTGCGCGGGGCTGCCGTCGGCTTTGACGTAGTGCGCATACCAACTCAGGTGACGCTCGAGCCGGTCTTTGATGTGCGACGGCGCCTTGAGACTATGGAACTCACCGGGATAAACGATGAGTTCGGTTTCGCGGCCCAAACTTTTCAAAGCTTGATACATTTGCTCGCCGCCGAGGATAGGCACATTCCAATCGATGTCGCCACCCATGAACAGCGTTGGCGTGGTGATATTCGCTACTCGATAGTAAGGCGAAACTTTTTCCCACACTGCGCGGTTCTCCCACGGGTGGCCGAGTTCGACATCGTAATCGAGGATGTATTGGTCGTGGCCGTAGAACGAGGCCAGAAACGCGGAACCGGCACCAGAGATCGCGGCCTTGAAGCGCGTGGTCTGGGTGATGATGAAGTCCGTCGAGATGCCGCCGTACGACCAGCCGCCCACGCCCAGTTTGTCGGGATCGGATACGCCCTGCGCGATTGCGTAGTCGACCATGGCCATGTCGTCCTGATAATCCTTGTTGCCCCAGTCGGCGAAGATGGCCTTGCAGAAATCCTGACCGTAGCCGGAGGAGCCCCGGGGATTGGGCTCGAGGACGATGTATCCGTTGGCCGCGAAGAGTTGTGAGAAGTGGTTGAAGTCGCCGTAGTATGCGCCCACTGGACCGCCATGGGGATGCAGCAGCGTGGGATATCTTTTTCCTGCGACGTAGTCGAGCGGCTTGAAGAGATAACCCGCGACCGTGGTTCCGTCTTTGCTGCGGAACTTTACGTACTCGGGAATCACGACTCGGATCTTCGCCATGAATGCGTCATTGACGTGCGTGAGGCGCGTCAGCGGCGCGCCGGACGCGGGCATGGTAAAGATTTCGCCGGGGCGATCCATGCTGGCGATCTGCGCCGCAACGTCGCCCGACTTGGCGATGGTGTAACCGGAGACGACGACGTGGCCCGAGATGGCGCGCGTCATGTCGCCACCGGTGGCCGGAACGCGAAACAGATTTTGCGTGCCGTCATCGTCGGCGATGAAATAAATAAACTGGCCGTCGGCGGAAAAACGCGGTGACCGCGACATGCGGTCGAAGGTGCGCGTGAGCACTTTGGCCTCGCCCCCCTCGGCGGGTGAGACGGCGACGTGATGCGTGGCATAGACGAGCAGCTTCGGTTCAAGTTGCGTGACGTAGGTGATCCACTTGCCGTCGGGCGACCATGACGGCGCGGCGTCAGAGCCCGGGTTGGTTGTAACTTGGGTCAGGTGCGCGCCCTTGTCGGAATTATCGGCGGCGACGACCCAGATGTTGGTGTCGTAGGTGCGATCAGGATCGGGAGTGGAACGATTACTGCGGAACGCCAGCGATTTGCCGTCGGGAGACCACGCAGGCTCGCTGTCGTCGAAGTCGCCGGAGGTAATTTGTACAACTGTCTTGGCAGCGACGTCGAACACATATAAATGAGTGCGGCGGCGATCGAGATAACCGACCGTGTCGGTCTTGAAGCGATAGCGGTCGACGACGAAAGGAGGCGGTGTCTTGGGCTTCTTCGGCTTCGGGTCTTTCTTGTCTTTATCGGCGTCGGCGCCCGCAGGCTTGTCTTTTTCTTTCGCTTTCGCGTCTTCTAATTCTTCGGGAGTGGGGTCGCGCAGGACGAGGACGAGGCGCTTGCTGTCGGGAGACCAGGCGAAGTCGTCAACATCTTGAATTGCGTCGGTGACCTTCTGGGCCTCGCCGCCCATGCGGTTGAGCAGCCATACCTGCGTCTTGCCTTCGTTCCGTTTGGAGAGAAAAGCGAGATATTTTCCGTCGGGGCTCCAGCGCGGGTGCGAGGAGGAAACGTCTTCGGCGGTCATGACGACAGCGTCGCCACCGGCGGTGGGCGCAATCCAGATGCGGGTCTCGTTCTTGTCCTCTTTTAGCTTGGCGGTCCCGACGGTGTAGGCGACCCACTTACCGTCGTCGGTGATTTGGGGGTCGCGCACGTCGTGCACTTCAAAGACATCGTCGACCGTGATGGCGCGCGGCGTCGGTGGAGTGGAGGCGGCGGTCTGGGCGACGACCGCGGGCGCGAAGGAGTAAGAGGCACAGACGAGGACGGCGAAAGGCAGCGCGAGTGAGCGGAATTTCATAGTGTTTGTTTTCCTGTGCACGTTCTTGATGAAGCTGCGGAGCGGGTTGGGCTCACGCATTTGAAATCATCTTTTTACGACTCCATCCACGACATTCGCTATCGTCCCGCTTCCGGCTCTGTGGTTTGCGGTTGCGTCTGACTCGCGGACGTTTTCTCAGAGGGAACGGATTCGTGCGCGAGGTGCTGATAGTTGAGGATGGCGTTGAACACCAGCGCGTAGGTGCCGATAGTCTCGCCGCGATAGACCGGGTTGTTTCCGAACAGCAGCACGTTGCCCTGGCCGAGATGCGCATCCACGACCACGGCGTGTTCGGCGATCGAGCCGGCTTTATCGAGCAGGCCATCGAGCAGAAGATTCTTGCCGTCGGAGAATCGCAAGATGACATCCGGACGGCTCTGTTCGGGAATCACGAGCGGGTTGTTGCGGGTAAGTTCTTCATCGAGCGGCCTTGGCTCCCAGGGCTGCTGTTTCACGAGCGGCTCGGCCTCGGTGATCTTTCGGCCCTGGGGTTCGTCGCTGTCGTCGACGCTGCCGCGTCCGGTGGCCCGTTTCGCGTAGGGATCCAGTGGATCGGTCAAGGGGTCCATCAAAACGCGGCCGCCGGTGCGGCCGAGAATGCTGCTGACATTGAAGGCCATGCCACCGGCGCTGATGACGGGAACACCGGGCCCGTAGCCGAATGCGACCGGGCTGTCGCGGTTAACGAAAACCGTGTTGAGAACCGTGCCGACGACGCGGGCGTCACCTTGCGGAGCGACGCTGACGCCGGGAGCGAGGCCGGTGTCGATAGCGAACTGCGCCGTGTCTTCACAGGTGATGAGGAGGCCACCTTGTTCGACGAATGTTTTCAGATGAGCGAGGCCGTCATAACCAAGGCCGGGGCGAATGTCGGCGGTGCTGTCGGTGGCGCCAAGGTTGGGAGTGAGTTCGGATTTCTGCCACGGCATGGGATTGTTCCACATCGGAATGCCGTTGAGAATTTCGAGCGAGGACGCGCGGCCGACGGGAGCAAAGATGATGACATCGTACTTTGCCCGGAGGTCCGGTTGAGCGGCCACGGTTTGCGTGTTGATGTAATCGTAGGGCAGGCCGGCGGCGTCGAAGGCATAGCGCCACCAGCCTTCGGTTTGCGTGCCGAGCCAGGTGTGCATGAACGCGATGCGGGGAGCAGTGACCACGTGGAGCGGCACTGACGGCGCGGCGGCGAGGCGCGAGGCGTCGAGAGATAGGTCGTGCAGAATTTTGGCACTGTCATCTGGCGTGTTGCTGATGAGCAATGAGCCGGCGGCGTAATGCTTGCCGTCGGCATCGAACGGTTTCTCCGCGATTTGGATAGTTGCGCCTTTCAGTTTATAGACGAGGGATAGAAGCGAAGTCTGGGCCGTGTCGGCCAGGGCCATTACTGAGCCGTTGCCGGTGACCTTGCCGGCCAGCGTTGCCGGATCGTCGAGCGGCGTCATCTTCGACTTGAGGATTGCGGGATCGACCACGCGTGCAACTTTGAGATTGAAGAGGTGCGTGAAGGACCATCCAGTGTCGTCGTAGGGATGCTTCTGCGGATCGCCGGCGGCCCAGAACTGTCGGTCGAGCAATGCGTCGGCAACGCGGGAGTAAGGCTGATCCATGCGAACGACGATGCTGCCGGCGGGGAAGGTTTCCTGCTTCGGCTTGTCTCCGCGCTTCTCGGCGGGGACGGTCGAAGTAACGGCGTCGGAAAGCTGCTCGACTTCGACGTGCTGGCGCTTCATTACTTTGAGTAACTCGACTTGCCGGTTCGCGTCGGCTGGGTCGGCGGGGATTACGTAGGCGGCGGGGCCTTCGAGCGTCGGCTTCTCGACGGCGCGCTTGCTCTTGGCGTAAAAGTTCTCGAGGAAATGATGCGTGTTGTGGGAGAAATACGAGATCGTAGAGAGCAGGGCGGTTTGTTCGTAGTTGTTGTTGTCGCGTTGCGACCAGTTCACGACTGGAAGCGGCGGATTCTGCCGATACCAGGTGCGTGAATAATCTTCGGGACGAAGGATCCGCTTCTCGGTGTCGGCGCCGCCGTTGCCGAAAGTTTCATAGAGGCGGCTGATGCCGTTGTGCATGCCGGCCAGGAACATCAGGTAGCCGGGACTCCAGGTGTCGAAGTCGCCGTGGGTGAATACGCCCGGCATGCCGAAGCTTTGCATCTGGGCGACGTTGTTCCAGCCCAGTTCCGCCCACTCGTCGGCGAGCATGGGATCGACCCATGCGTTGTAGGGGCCGTCGCCCACAGTGTTGTCGTAGAGAAATGGAACCGACTCGTGCAAGTCGTGCAGCACCTGCGCGTGCCAGCCCAGATAGGTGTCGAGAACGTTGCGCGTCAGATCAAGGGTCATGGCCATGGCGTCGCGGTTGTTGTCGTGCGCGACGTAGTGACCCCAGTAAAGAAGATGCGGCCAAACCTCGTTGGGATGAGCTTTGTGCCATTTGTAGATATCGACCATGCGGTCGCGGCCGTCGACTTCGACCACGGGCGTGATCAGCACAATCATGTGCGAGCGGATGTACTTGATGTAGGGCGCATCGTCGACAGCCAGACGATAGGCGAGTTCCATCAACGCCGTGGGAGCGCCGGTCTCAGGGGAGTGGATGGTTCCGGTGATGTAGTAGACGGGCCAGGATTGGTCGATGATCTGGCGGGCTTTGGCGTCATCGAGGCCGATGGTGCGGGGGTCGGAAAGCTGGGCGAGGCGCGCGTCATTTTCTTTCGCGGCGGCGAGGAGTTTCGCGTCGGCGATGGCGACGGCGATCATCTCCCGTCCTTCTTCGGAGTGGCCGATGCTGAAGACCTTCACTCGCGGACTGCTGGCCTCCAGTAGACGGAAATATTTGTACACATCCTCGGCGTAGGGAAGCATGTCTGGCGCTCCCGAGACGTCACCCAGGACCTTGGCGGGCGTGGGCACGGTTTTCGAGGCGGGAAGGTAATCCACTAGCGGAGAGATGAAGGAAGGGTCGGTCGTGTATTTGTGAATCTGGTCGGTGTACTGCTGATCGATGGGCTGGCCGGGATCGCGGGCAAAGTTTGCGTTCAATTCCTGGGACTTCAATTCCTGGGACAAGGACACGGTGCCGGAGAGAATTGCGGAACAGACAACGATCAAGGTCAGCCTGGAGAGAGTCATTTTGCCTCGCTTCGATTCGACTTCTTCGGGGACCAAGTGTCACACAAAACGGCCTGTTGAGGGAAGAAAGGGGCTTGTTCAATACAATCGATGGGCTTTCTGGATCATTCACGGGATGGTCCTCGCCTACCCTGCGTTTAGAGGGAGCAGTTTAGAGGGAAACTGATCGGCGCTGGTACAACCCCGAACGTTGGCGACCCAGTCCCTGCCACTCAAGCACCAGGTCCGCGAAAAGCATCGAGAAGGCAAGGCAGGCCCAGACGATGGTTTCGGTGGCACGGATATCGAGATTCTCCCATCCGGTCACACCGCCGATCACTCGGCCCTCGAGGAAAACCAGTGCGACTGCAAAGCTGCGAGTCATCCATTGCCGGTGCTCCAGGACCTTCCCTTGGAGAATGAAGACCATGGCAATCCCGGTAGTAGTCATCCACAACGCGGCGTCCACTGCTGCGGCAATACTGAAGGATCGGGGATTGCCCATGCGCTCCTGGAAGTACTGGATGTAAAAGCCGAGTGGCGCGGCCACGAATACACCTGCGACATAGATTCGGCCGACTACACGATGGAACCGCCTGAAACGATCGCGCAGGCGGTCGGAGAACTGCATCGGACCCAGTAGCAGAGCGCACGCACCGGCGATTCCATGGGGCAACAGCCACCACTTAAACGATTCGTAGTGCTGCCACGCCGGATCCTTTGGATGCACCAGAAAACTCTCATCGTGATATAGGACATAGGCGAGCATCAATCCGAGAGTGCCCCACAGGAAACGCTTTGGGCGCAACCAGGATCTTGTGCGCTGCGAAATGATCAGGACGGTTGACATAGGCGAACCACAGGGTCGATTTGCTCCTTACGTACCTTGCTCTTTGTATTGAGGCTGCGTCGGGTGCTTCGGTCCCGATGGTTCAGACGCAGCCCATTTGAATCATTTTCGGTTGCCACGGGACACCTGCGATTGGGCCGGATGTCCTTCAGCTAGAGCTTGCACTGGACGGCCCGGTGTCTTCAGGGCAAGACAATCACCGTGCCGTCCATGCCCAGATTGTCGTGAAACGCGCAGACATAGGCGTAAGTTCCGGGCGTCGTGAATGTGATGCGGAACCGTGTCGGTGGTGCGACTGGCCCCTGCGGGAAGCCGGGCTCATCTTCGAGTAGAGCCGCGATTAGCCCGGAGTGTACGTTTTGCTGCGTGTTGGTGATCGTCACGTGGAGCGCACCGTCCGGATCTGTGCTCACCACACAGTTGGGACTGCACGATGGATCGATAAGATCCTGCGGTACTGTGCCAAAGGTGATGGTGTGCCCGATTTCCGCATCCAGATTGGTCCACTCCACGGTTTCGCCGGCGTGAATCGTGACGGTGCCGTTGATGAAGCGCACCAAGGAAAACGACTGCTGTCCTCCAGCAGTTGCGGCGATTTCGCCCACCCCCGCAGTTACGGACTTCGTGTGCGAGGTTGCTTTGGCGGAGAACATATCTCCGATCGAGTGCTGGTGCTCGGCGTGGTGCTGATGGAGATCCGCGTCTTCCAGCAACGCCTTTACCTGTTCCTTTGCCTGTTCGTCATAAGACGCCTGGTCGTAAGGCAGGGGCAGGGTTGGGTCAAGCACGTGAATGGTACCGAACATCTGCGCGTGTACCAGGCAGACGATTTCATAGTTACCCGCCTTGGGGAAGACAACCTGATAGGTTTGGCCCAACACCAAAGGCGGACTGGAGACGCAAGAGGAGCCATCGAAAGGCAATCCGCTGGGCGTAATCGGAGGGCACCCTTGGGTGAAGTCAAAGGGATAGACTTGCCCGACAGTCAAGAACGTAACCGAGTGAACGTCTGCGCTGGCGAACGTCCAAGTAATGCTGTCGCCGGCGTGGATCCAAATTTCGTTAGGGAGAAACGCAGCCGCCTGCCTGGACATGTCTGCGCTTTGACCCCCGACGGTAGCGGCCCAATTCTGCTGTGCCAGAACAGCGTTAGAGAAACCCAGGATGGCCGCGAGGAACGCGGCGAAAACAAACCGTGTCTGAAACGTCTTGCGGATCTTCATAGAGGAACCTCCAGAATTCGACAGGATTTTGGCGATCCCAGCCATCTTCGTTTGCGAAATGGAAAGCACTCCTCGGTGGATCGGTGCTCCCCAGTGGCTGAGTCGCGACGACAAGATGTGGGAAAAGTCTGAAGCGAACAATAGTGAAGGCCTGTTGATTCGCTTATTTTTTCCTGTGCTTGCAAGCGATTGAAAAGGCGCGGGTTGGTTGTAGTGTGGCAAGTCGTGTAGACTGCAGCAAATCCGGCATGGGGGCCATGCATGACACAGAAGCCGGGGCAGGCCCACGACTGTCTCAAGCTTGGCGAGGATTTCGAAGTCGACCTAAGCGCCTACCAGCTACGCCGGGCCGGGCGCGTGCTCAAGCTCGAACCCACTCCCATGGAGTTGTTGCTGTTTCTCGTCGAACATCGTGGGGAGCTTGTTACCAGAGATCAGATCGTGGAGCGAATCTGGGGCAAAGACGTTTTCCTGGACACGGACAACAGCATCAACGGGGCCATCCGCAAAATCCGGCAGGTTCTTAAGGACGATCCTGAACAACCTAGATTCGTTGAAACTGTGAGTGGGAGGGGATATCGGTTCATAGCACCTGTCAGGGAACCGGCAACGCAGGTTGGTCAAGATCTGACTCGTGATTTCGCCGACCGGCCAATCCCAGCGCATGGGTCCAGCGGCTCGCCTCTGGGAAAGCGTCCGCTAGCAGTCGCGGCTACTGCCGTTGCGGTCTTGGCAACAGTAACATTGGCGTACTTCTATCTCGGCCGCACACCGAAGCTGACGGACAAAGACACGATTGTCCTTGCCGACTTCAGTAACACGACCGGCGATCCCGTGTTTGACGGAACGCTGAGGCAAGGCTTGGCGGTGCAACTGGAGCAGTCACCTTTTCTCAGCCTCATCTCAGAAGAGCGCATCCAGCAAGTATTGAGGCTGATGGGCAAGCCAGCCGATGCCCGACTTACCCCTGAGATCGCCCGGGAAATCTGTGAGCGAACCGCAAGCGCCGCTGTCTTGGACGGCTCGATTGCAAGCCTCGGGAGTCAATACGTTTTGGGGCTGCGCGCAACGAATTGCCGAACCGGAGACGTTCTGGCTGAGGAACAGGTGCATGCGGCTAGAAAAGAGGACGTTCTGGATGCGCTTGGCCAAATAGCCAGCAAATTCAGAACCCGAGTCGGCGAATCACTCACCACGATCAAGAAGTACGACGTTCCGCTCGCCGAAGCCACGACGCCCTCACTCGAAGCCTTGAAAGCCTACAGCGCCGGCTGGCAGGTTGTCTCTTCCACGGGTTCGGCGGCCGCATTGCCCTTTTTCAGTCGCGCCACGGAGATTGATCCCAACTTTGCGAGCGCTTACGCGGCCCTCGGGCGCATGTACGGTGACATCGGGGAATCTGTCCTTTCCGCACAGAATACCAACAAGGCCTATCAATTGCGGGATCACTCCAGCGACCAGGAGAGGTTCTTTATTTCTCTTACCTACGAATTGCAGGTTACGGGGGACCTGGAGAAGGCGCAACAGACCTGCGACTTGTGGGTGCGAGCCTATCCTCGTGCGTCATTGCCCCACGGGCTGTTGGCAGGTGGAATCTATCCTTCGCTCGGCAAACGTGAAGAGTCCGTCGAGGAAGCCAAGATAGCTCTCGGTATCGACCCGGACTTTTCTATTGGATACAGCCTGCTGGCCGGCAGCTACCTGGCGCTGGAGCGCACTGCTGAAGCGGAGAAGACTCTTCAACGAGCGTCCGAGCGCAAACTTGATATCCCCGATTTCTATGTCCAGCGATACGTCATTGCCTTCTTGAAAGACGACAAGACAGGAATGGAGCGGGGAGCCGCTCTGCCTCGGGAAAAACCCGGCGTGGACGACTGGATGTCGAACGCCGAAGCTTTCGTATCGGCCTATTCCGGTCATTTGGAAGAGGCCAGGAAGATGTCACGGCGGGCAGCGGATTTGGCTCGGAAGGCGGAGCGACGGGATACCGAGGCCCTTTACGACGCAGATGCCGCGATGCGGGAGGCCCTGTTCGGAAATGTATTGGCCGCAAGGCAGAGAGCCGTGGACGCACTTGCGCTTTCAAAGAGCAGGGATGTGGGATATGAAGCTGCCTTTGCGCTTGCTCTCTCGGGAGATGCTTCTCGATCTCAAGGACTGGCGGAGGATCTCTCCAGGCGATTCCCTGAGGACACGATAGTCCGATTCACGTATGTGCCGACGATCCGCGCACTCCTGGCGTTGAACCACAACCAGCCCGCAAAGGGTGTCGAGCTGGTTCAAACCGCCATTTCTTATGAAGGCGGAACTCCCGTTGAGGGCGGCTCTGAATTTCTTTTGGGAGCGGGCAGCCTCTACCCAGCCTATGTCCGTGGCCTTGCCTATCTGGCCGCACATCAAAGCGCCGAGGCCGCCGGGGAATTCCGGAAAATTCTCGATCACCGAGGGATCGTGCTCAGCGATCCCATCGGCGCATTGGCGCACCTGCAATTGGGCAGGGCTTACGCACTGTCCGGCGATAAAGCCAAAGCGAAATCCGCTTATCAGGAATTCCTTACGCTCTGGAAGGACGCGGACCCCGACGTCCCTATCTTCAAGCAAGCCAAAGCCGAGTATGCAAAGCTGCAATAGCTGCGTGGCCCCGCTATCGAAAAGGAGGTGAGTAATACGTACGGGCCTAGTTTCCTGCACTTTGGAAAGGCACTTTGCTTCTTCCCCGCCCCGCGCTTCCCAACAGCAAATCAAAGAGCGGCAAAAATATGTTATAGCGGCTGTTAGGAATGTCGTGATGGCTCAGGTGATAAGCCCGAGCAAACCGAAGTCCGGGAGGAAGCCAGCCGTTCATGTGAATACGCCAATGGATTTCTTCAGTCACAATCAGGTAGACCGTCCAACCAATGAAGACGCCGGAAAGCATTCCCCAGAAGCCCATCCGGAAAGCAAGCAGAAATGCTGGAACGCCGTTGATCACGTACAAGAGAACGATGTTCAGTGGGGAGCTGATGAGCGCCACGTGTTCGGCCTGCTCGGGAGTCCCGATCTGCGCATGGTGCTCGTGATGTCCGTTTCCCAGTGGGCTGCGGGGCCGGTGTAGCAGCCAGCGGTGATAAACGTATTCGAAAGCATCACCCCAAATCAGACCGACGATCAGGCCGATGACGAATCCAAGAAGCCCGCGCTTCAAACCGGCAGCAGCGCCAGAATAGAAGCTGAGCAGCACCGCAGGTACGACTCCGCATAAAAGTGCAGCGATTGCGTTCTTTCGCTTCTTGTCACGTCCAAGCCGGACGGCGATCTCGGTCAATTCCGTGGGCGTCGGCACAGGTGGGTCCTTCTAACAATTATTATAGGGCGGCGTTTTGCTTCGCATCTGCCCTTCCCTCGAACGACTGCCGGGGTAGTGCCCAAGACTCGCCGAACGGAGTGGTACGTCTTCCGTGCCATCGCGCGAAACGTTTTTCCTTTTCTCGTCACTATCATCCATGTGGATGCAAGGGTAGTCGACCAACCTACCCTAGGCACGAGTCGATCCAAGCTCAGACGCTCTCGGGGTGCTAACGCGGCCCGGGACCTCACCCGGGTCCACAATTGGGGGGTTAGATGTCCAACTACACGATCAAACTGTGCGATCACACGACCCAGCCAAACCCTTCGCAAGGGGGTATCCAGAGTGCATTGCAAGGTTTCTTTACGCGAGTTTTCAGCGGAACTTCCGACAGTGCCACGGTTAGCTGGGGCACAGGTTCAGCATCCGACAATGTGGTGGTGCACTTCGTCCCAAACAGAGACCCCGGCTCTTACATCGTTCAGTCCTGGGGCAAGGAGAAGCTAGCGAGCATAAGTGAGTATGCCGGTGGGCACACCACCATGCATCACCGCGAAATTTGCTCCGAGATCTATCAAACCGTCGTTCTTAAGCCTCCTCGTACCGGAACCAAGACCCTACAACCTTTGGAGCAGGCCAAACTTGCTTTCCACGAATGCATCCATAACGTTTTCCCAGCTTGGGATGAAGTCGATCTTAACGGGCACGGCGGACTGGGGAATACTCCGGTGGGAGCTGACTTGAGCCAGTGGGACATTGATACCATGCGCCGTGGCCTTTCGATCCACAGCGTCGCTAAGCAAAAGCTGTAGCACAGTGGCAACAACAGCGGGTCGTTCGGATGCAAGTTCAACGCCTCAACTGTTGAAATATCCCCCATAGTACTCATTGCCGAAGCTGTGGGGCCAACGGCGTCTTTTCAGTGCCCTATTTTGTCCGCCGCGACCACGCGCGCGGGTGTCGATATCCGATACGCCGCCTTCGTTGGCCGGTTTTCAGGTGATTCAGTGGCCAGTTTTGGGTGATGGCTCAGGCTGGGTCACCATAATTGCGGGAACCTCCTGCTGCTTGACCAGGTTGTTGTAAGCCGCGACGTCGGTCGCGACAATGGCCTGCCACTTCGTTAGTTGTTCATCGACGGAGTGGGTGAGCATGTCGAAGACTTCGTAGGACTGTTTGGTCGGCGCCGAATCTGCGCTTCCTACAACGCCACTCAGGGCGACCAGATCATTGTTCAAGCGAACCGGAAAATTGAGCACGTCCTGACCGCTCTTGGCTTTGGTCTGGATGAGCGCTTCCTCCACCACGGTCATCTTTTTATCCAGCGCTTTCCCGGCGTCGGCAATCGCGGTCTCTCGAGGATCGTTCTTCAGGCGCTTGTTCACGGCGCTGATCTGGTCTCGCAGGTCTCGCATCTGGATGATCGCGTCGTCTACTGCCGTGACCTTGTCTCGAATCTTGAGCAGCAGATCGAATTGCTTCGCGAGATTGTCCTGGCTGACATTCACACGCGGATCGGCTTTGATCTCCAGCGGCGCGGTGTAACTCTTGCCCAGAACCGTGAGTCGCACCTGGTAGGTACCGGGCAGAGCCACCGGACCGTCCGTGCCCCCACCCCACAGCGGCGCACGCGGCACCTTGGTTGCTCCTTCGTAGCGTAAATCCCATACAAAGCGGTTGAGACCCGCGTCCGCAGGCAAATTGCCCGCACCGGGATTGCGCTCGAAGGGGTTTTCCTCGTCTCCCGCGGGCTCCTCTTTCTTGGGGAATTTGCGAATCACTTTCCCGGAAGAGTCGAGCACTTCCAGCGTAATCTTCGGTGCTTCCTCTTTTTTCTCGCCTTCTTTTTTCTCGCCTTCTTTTTTCTCGCCTTCTTTCTTGTCTCCTTCGACCTTGCCGGCCTCCGGCTTCGCCTGTGACTCCGTTGAGGATGAGGATGTCGATGAGGTCGAACCCGCGGCGTCTTTCTTTTCCGGCTTCTTGAGCGCAGTCTTCAACCAGTAATCAATCACTGCCCCCGCAGGCGGATTCTTCCCCACATTTCCCGGCCTGCCAAAACCTGACCCTCTAAACACCGTATGATTGGCCGCCGCCGGCACAAAAAGGTGCGCGTCCTGCTTCGGGACCGATTCGTCGTACTGCTCCAACGCTGTAATGTCATCCAGCACCCAGAAGCTCCTGCCATGCGTCGCTACCACAAGATCGTTGTTCCCGTTGTTGCTCTTGATGATCAGGTCGTTCACCGGCGTGGTTGGGAGATTGATTTGCAGCGCCTGCCATTGCCCACCGTCATCGAATGAAACATAGATCCCTTGCTCGGTTCCGGCGAAAAGTAGTCCCGGACGCTTGGGATCGACCCGAACGGCGTGCACATAATCATTCGCCGGAATTCCCGTTACCAGTTTCGTCCAGGACTTTCCGAAATCGGTGGTCTTGAAAACATACGGGGCGAAGTCATCCGCCTTGTGGCGCTCGACGGCGAGATACGCGGTACCGGCGTCGCGCGGAGAAGCCTCAATCATGCTGACTGTGCCCCAGTCCGGCATTTCCTTGGGAGTGACGTTCTCCCACTTCTGGCCGCCATCGCGAGTCAGTTGCACCAGCCCGTCATCGGTCCCGACCCAGATCAAATCCTTTTGTACTGGCGACTCCACGACCGAAAAGATGGTGTCGTACACTTCAACACCCGTATTGTCCTTCGTGATCGGCCCACCCGAAGCGGCCTGCTTTGATTTGTCGTTGCGCGTCAGATCGGGGCTGATGATCGTCCAACTCATTCCGCCATCCGTGGTCTTGAACAACACTTCTCCAGCGAAATACAACGTCTTGGCATCGTGCGGCGAAAAAACAATCGGCTCCGTCCACTGGAATCGATGCTTGACGTCGGCCGCCGACCATCCGATGGGATTGACCGGCCAGGGATTAATCGACTGATATTGCTGCGTATGCCTGTCATAGCGAGTGATCTCGCCGCCGTACGATCCGGCATAGACGATCAGGGGGTCGGTCGGATCCGGCGCGATGTATCCACTCTCGCCACCGCCTACGTCGTACCAGTCCGGACGGTCGATCCCGCCCTCGGCGCTCGCGCTCGCAATTCCTACGGTTGAGTTGTCCTGCTGCGCGCCATACATGTAATAGGGAAACCGGTTGTCGGTGGTGACATGGTAGAACTGCGCCGTGGGCTGGTTGCCCTGGCTGCTCCAGCTGTCGCCGCCGTTGGTCGAGATGGTCGCGCCTCCGTCATTTCCATTGATGAGCCGCTTGGGGTTCGCAGGATCGATCCACAAGGCGTGGTTGTCCCCATGCGGCGCACGGATCTGGTTGAAGGTTTTTCCCCCGTCATTCGACCGATACACGCCTGTATTCAGGATGTAGACCGTTTCGGCTGACTTGGGGTCGGCAAAAATGTGCGAATAATACCAGGCGCGCTGACGAAAGCGGTGGTCGTCGGTCAACAGATGCCACGAATCCCCACCGTCATCGGAACGATAGATTCCGCCCTTCTCAGCCTCAATCACCGCCCACACCCGATCGGGATTCGCCCCGGAAACGGTGACGCCAATGCGCCCGAGAATTCCTTCCGGCAGACCGTGCCCCTTCAATTCCTTCCAGGTAGTGCCGCCGTCGATGGAACGGTAAAGGCCGCTGCCCGGGCCGCCGCTATCCAAACTCCAGGGCGTGCGCTTCACCTGCCACAACGCGGCGAACAAAATGTTGGAATTGTTGGGATCGAAAGCCAGATCGATGCCGCCGCTCTTGGCGTCCTTATATAGGACCTTCTCCCACGTCTTGCCTCCATCCCGCGTGCGGAAAATCCCGCGCTGCTCGTTGTCGGCGAACGGGTGGCCGAGCGCCGCAACGAACGCAACATCAGGATTCTTGGGATTCACGATCAGGCGTCCGATGGCGTGCGTGTCGCCCAGGCCGGCGAACGTCCAGGTTTTGCCGGCATCGAGCGATTTATACACGCCGTTGCCGCCGACGATGTTGCCCCGAACGCAGGCTTCGCCCGTGCCCACGTAAATCACATTCGGATCCGATTCGGAAACAGCGATGGCGCCGATCGCCGGGGACGCGTCTTTCGTCTTGTCAAAAAGCGGTTTCCAGTTGAGGCCGCCGTCCGTCGTCTTCCACACTCCTCCCGCCACCGCGCCAAAATAGTAGACGTCATCCTGCCCCGTCACACCTGAAACCGCGACCACGCGCCCGCCGCGAAATGGCCCGACCAGCCGGTACTGTAGCCCCCTCCACGGTCCCTGATATGCATTCTCATCGGGCTCCGCATCACTCGCCGGCTTGTCCTTATCCGCAGGCTTCGCCGATTCCGCCGGCTTGGGCGCGGGCTCCGGGTTCGTTTTGGTTTGATGCTTCTGGGCTGAGAGTGGGGCTACACAACATGCAAGCAAAAGGACGAGCGTGGTGGTTCGCAAAGGTCGGTTCCTCCGGAGACGTACACAATAAGCCCGTCAGCCCCCAATACTCAACAAAATCTTCATGTCTGGATGTTTCGTTTCAAGCTCTATAATTCCAATTCTCACAAACAAGATGCTTCGATCTAACGCAAATCCCAGGAGGCCCGCTTGAAGCGCATCCGCTCCCTTATTTCTATTGGCATTGTTTTCTTCATTGCACATCTGACTTTCGCGCAAACCACTCCGGCGAAAACCGGTGCTCATTCCCAATTCTCGGGATATACGGCACAATCATCCAGCCCCGAGCGCGATTGGGAGAAGAAATTTCAGGACGGCATTGTGAGCGACAATGTGCGCGAAAACATGCGCCGGATGAGCGCTCGCCCGCATCACGTGGGCTCCCCTTACGACAAAGACAACGCCGAATGGATTCTCTCCAAATTCAAAGAGTGGGGATTCGACGCGCACATCGAAACCTTCTCTGTCCTGTTCCCCACGCCCAAGGAACGCGTGGTCGAACTTCTGGAGCCCACGAAGTTCCGGGCCAAGCTGCAGGAACCCGCCGTTCCCGGCGACCCAACGTCAGATCAGACGTCGGAGCAGTTGCCAACCTATAACGCCTATTCGATCGACGGCGACGTAACCGCCCCGCTGGTCTACGTGAACTACGGCAACCGCGAAGACTACGAGCAACTCGATCGCCTCGGGATTTCAGTCAAAGGGGCCATCGTCATCGCCCGCTATGGTGAAGGCTGGCGTGGCATCAAACCGAAAGTTGCCGGCGAGCACGGTGCCATCGGATGCATCATCTATTCCGACCCCAGAGACGACGGCTACTTTCAAGGGGACGATTATCCCAAGGGCGGCTGGCGTCCGAAAGATGGCGTGCAGCGCGGCAGCGTCATGGACACCGATTATCCCGGCGATCCTCTGACCCCTGGTGTGGGCGCGACCGCGGATGCCAAGCGTCTTTCGATTAGCGAAGCCAAAACCATTACCAAGATTCCGGTGCTCCCGATTTCCTGGGGCGACGCTCTGCCCCTTCTTTCCGCGCTCGCCGGGCCGGTCGCTCCGGAAAAATGGCGGGGCTCACTGCCCCTCACGTATCACATCGGCCCCGGCCCTGCGAAAGTCCATCTCAAAGTTAAATCGAACTGGGACATGAAGCCGGTCAATGACGTCATCGCAACCCTGCGCGGGTCCGGCTCTCCCGATCAATGGGTGATTCGCGGCAATCACTACGACGGCTGGGTTAACGGCGCCGCCGATCCCCTCTCCGGCATGTCCGCCGAACTGGAAGAAGCACGCATGCTCGGTGAACTGCATAAACAAGGATGGACACCGAAGCGCACCATCATCTACTGCGCATGGGACGGCGAAGAACCGGGTCTTCTCGGTTCCACAGAATGGGTGGAAACTCACGGCGACGAATTACAAAAACATGCCGCCGCCTATATCAATTCCGACGGCAACGGCCGGGGATTCTTTCGCGGCTCCGGCTCCCACGATCTCGAAAAATTAACTAATGACATCGTTCGCGAGATTCAGGATCCCGAGAAAAATATTCCCGTCTGGCAACGAGCTCGTTTCTCGCGCATCGCCAACGCCAAGAACCAGGAAGAGCGCGCGGAGATTCGCAAGCGCGCGGAGCTAACCATCGGAGCGCTGGGAGACGGTTCCGACTACGCGTCGTTCCTCGACCACGCAGGCATCTCGGCGCTGAACATCGGCTATGGCGGCGAAAACGACGCCGATGCCTACCATTCGGTTTATGACGATTTCTATTGGTATACCCACTTCGTCGACACCGATTTCTCCTACGGACGCGCTTTGGCGCAGACCGGCGGCACGACCGTGATGCGGATGGCGGATGCCGACATCATTCCGTACGAGTACACGGGTATGGCCGAAACCATCGGGAAATATGTGACGGAGCTGGAAAAACAGCTGAAGGAAAAACAGGAGGAAATCACTGAGCGCAACCTCGAGTTGAAGGAAGGAGTCTTCTCCGCTGTCGCTGATCCACGCAAGACCTCCGTTCCTCCGCCGCAGGAAACCACGCCGCCCTATATGAACTTCGCCCCTCTCAAGAATGGAGTGGAATCCATCAAGCACAGCGCCGAGCGCTACCAGGCTGCCGTGGCGAAAGCCCTGGCCGCTGACGCGCCCGCACTCTCGGCACAGGCCCTGGAGTCGCTGAACACGGATCTTCTGAAAATCCAGCGCACCTTCCTGACCGAACGAGGACTCCCGGAGCGCCCGTGGTTCAAGCATCAGGTATACGCGCCCGGCGCTTACACCGGCTACGGCGCAAAACCCATCGCCGCCGTCCGCGAATACATGGACGAAAAGAAATGGACGGAGGCCGAAGCTCAGGTGCCAGGCGTCGGGAAGGTGCTGGAGGATGTCGCCGCTGCGATCGGTAGAGCAGCCGACAACCTGGAAGCCGCGACCTCCTCTGCACACTGAGGGGTCGGAAGCACTTCTTTGCGGCGCACTAATTCCAACGCACGCCAGCAGCAATGCGAGGAAAATCGATGGTCAACTCCCAGGAGCCAGATCTGAAAAGGTTTATGCGCGGATGCTCCCGCGTACTGATGTTCGTGGGAGCTGTAATCTTTTTCTTTGGTGGCAAGTTACTTTACGAGATCAAGCATGTGGACTTCGTAGTCTCCGAAGTGACAGGCATCTTCGGAGGGGTGTTATTGATGCTGTTGGGTGCAGGAATCGCGATCCCGAGCAAATCCCGCAAACCGTAGCAGCACGGGGATTCGGACTGATCCCGGCAGCAAAACAAAACGTCCCATGACTCAAAGAGTCGATGGGACGTTCGTCGAACAGCCCTCCCCCGAAGTCTGCTCACAACCAGACTAACCTGAGAGGTGGGACCGGGGAATGGCTCGAATGGGCTATTAAGGGAGTGGTTAACCAGCGTCCTGGGGAGCGATCTGATCACGTTTCGTTCGCTGGAGCCCTTGCAACTCTGGCCCCGCGCTTCGATGATATCTTTGTGGTTGAATCACGGTGGTTGAATCTTCGACCCTGAACTTCATGGATATTCTTAAGAAACTTTTTGAGCAGCACTTCCGCTCGCCAGTCGAGCAGGTGCGGCCGCTGCAAGGGCAACTCGGCGGTTCGGGGCGCAAGATTATCAGGCTGGCTGGAGAGAAAGTCAGCGCCATCGGAATTTTGTATGACGTCCGCGAAGAGAACGCCGCTTTCCTCGAATTCTCCCGGCATTTTCGCAGGCATGGCCTGCCCGTGCCGGAGATTTATGCGGAGGATTTGGATCACGGGGCGTATCTAGAAGAGGATCTGGGCGACACTTCGCTGTTTGAATTTCTTTCGAAGCATCGCGCCGGAGAAAACATAGCTGCTCCGGTGGTTGAAGCGTATCGAAAAGTGATTGCCACGTTGCCTCGGTTTCAGATCGAGGCCGGGCGCGATCTGAATTACAAGCTGTGTTATCCGCGCGATAGTTTCGACCACCAGTCGATTTCCTGGGACCTGAATTATTTCAAATACTACTTTCTGCGGTTGGCTGGGATTCCGTTCAGCGAACAGGCGCTGGAAGACGATTTCGGACGTCTGACCGACTTCCTGTTGAGTGCGCCCCGCGAATACTTTCTCTATCGCGATTTTCAGTCGCGAAATATCATGCTGCGCGACGGGCAGCCGTATTTTCTGGACTACCAGGGCGGCCGCAAAGGCGCGCTGCAGTATGACGTTGCATCTCTGCTCTACGACGCCAAGGCCGATCTGCCGCCGGATTTGCGCCAGCAATTGCTCGATCATTATCTCGACACGCTCGCCGGTTTCGTCGAGGTGGAACGCGAAGAGTTCCTGCGCTATTACTACGCTTACGTATACATCCGCATCATGCAGGCGCTGGGGGCGTATGGGTTTCGCGGATTTTATGAACGCAAGGTCCATTTTCTGCAGAGCGTGCCCTATGCGCTGAAAAATCTGCGCTGGCTGCTGCACAACGTAACGCTGCCGATTGCGCTGCCCACGCTGACTGCGGCCTTCCACAGTATGCTGGCGTCGGAAAAACTTCAGGGTCTGGCATCGGATGCTGACAACCTGGTGGTGCGCATTTTTAGTTTTTCCTTTCATCGCGGCCTGCCCAAGGATGAGAGCGGGAACGGCGGGGGATTCGTTTTTGATGGCCGCAGCTTGCCGAACCCTGGACGCGAAGAGCGCTTCAAGCTGCTCACCGGCAGAGATGCGCCGGTCATCGACTACCTCAATCAACAGGAAAGTGTGCATCAGTTTCTGGCCAGCGTGATGTCGCTGGTGGATGCCAGCGTGCATAGCTATCAGCGCCGCGGATTCAAGCACTTGATGGTGTCGTTCGGATGCACGGGCGGGCAGCATCGCTCGGTGTACCTGGCCGAGCAGGTGGCGAAACGCTTGCGCGAGCGCACTGCCGTCGAAGTGATTTTGCAGCATCGCGAACTGGAGCGGATGGCGGCAGAGAGCGCTGCGGCCGAGAAGACTGCTCAATGAAAGCGATGATTCTGGCCGCCGGTCTGGGCATGCGCCTGCGTCCGCTCACCGACGATCGCCCGAAAGCTCTGGTGGAAGTGGCCGGGCGCACGCTGCTTGAGATCACGCTGGCTCGTCTGCGGGAGTTTGGCATTCGCGAAGTCATTGTCAACGTACATCACTTTGCCGACATGGTGGTCGATTATCTGAAGAAGAACGACGACTTCGGAATGCGCGTTGAAATCTCGCGCGAAGATGTTTTGCTCGACACCGGCGGCGGACTCAAGAAAGCGGCGTGGTTTTTTCAGGAAGATTCGCATCGCACCGACGAGCCATTTCTTGTGCACAACGTCGATGTGCTCAGCACCATCGATCTGCACCGCATGCTGCTGTTTCATCGCCAGAATCAAGCCCTCGCAACGCTTGCGGTGCAAGAGCGAGAGACCTCGCGCTACCTGCTGTTCGATGAGCAGAACCAACTCTGTGGGCGACGCAGTGGGCGTGAGCAGGCGCCAGAAATCGCTCGGCCGTCAAAGGAAACGCAGGCGCTGGCATTTTCCGGCGTGCATGTGATTTCTCCGCGACTGCTTGCGCTCATGACCGAAACCAGTGTTTTCTCCATCATTCCGACCTACCTGCGGCTTGCTGCCCAGAACGAAAAAATCCTCGCCTTTCGGGCTGACGAATACTATTGGCGCGATCTCGGCAAGCCTGAAAATGTTGCGCAAGCCGCTCGCGATGCCGAGCAGCGGCTTATTCGGCTGTAGCCTGCGTTTCCACTTGCGGCAAGGCGCGGGCTTCGATACCATTTCCTGCAATCTATGAATCACCGCTATCTCCATCGAATTCGCATTACAATCCGCGGGGGACGGGTCGTTGTCCCCATCGCGGCGTGGAGGGAAACAGCGAGCTGAGAAACAAGAAATCTTAAAGGCTCATGAATCCCGCCCCGCCAGTTGCTGGCCCGGTGGGTTTTGCTTTTTAGATTGTCTTATTAGCGAGCAGCAGGAAGGGTCGCATGAAGGACAAGACAAACATGACCGGCGCCAGCATTCTGTGGGAATGTCTGGAGTGCGAAGGCGTCAAGACGGTCTTCGGTTATCCGGGCGGCGCGATTCTGCCTGCGTATGACGCGCTGAAGGGCAGCAAGATTCATCACATTCTGGTTCGCCACGAGCAGGGCGCGACCCACATGGCCGACGGCTACGCACGCGCCAGTGGACAGGTCGGCGTTGCTGTCGCAACCTCGGGCCCGGGCGCGACCAACATGGTCACGGGAATTGCCACGGCCATGCTCGATTCATCTCCGATCGTGTGCATCACCGGACAGGTAGGCAGCAAGCTGATCGGGTCCGATGCGTTTCAGGAGACCGACATCACCGGCGTCACGCTTCCGATCACGAAGCACAATTACCTGGTGACTCACGCCAGTGAAGTGGCGCGCACGGTTCGCGAAGCATTTTATGTGGCGCGTTCCGGACGGCCGGGGCCGGTGCTGATCGACATCACCAAGGACGCGCAGCAGACGACCTGTGAGTTCGACTGGGAGGCGGCCAAGCCGCAACTGCCGGGATACCGTCCCGATCTGTCGCCGGAATTGAAAGAATATGAGCAGGCGCTCGAATTAATTCACAACTCGAAGCGGCCGGTAATTCTCGCGGGACACGGCATCATCATTTCCGGAGCCATGGCGGAAGTGCGCGAATTCGCCGAGAAGGCTGGCATTCCGGTGGCGCTCACACTGCTCGGCTTGGGCGCGTTTCCGGCGTCTCATCCCCTGAATCTTGGGATGATGGGAATGCACGGCGAGGCCTGGGTGAACCATACGATTCAGGAAGCCGACTTGCTGCTGGCTTTCGGCATGCGGTTCGATGATCGCGTGACCGGGAATTTGAAAACCTACGCGTCGAACGCAAAGAAGATTCACATCGAAATCGATCCCGCGGAGATCAACAAGAACGTCAAAGTGGATGTTCCGCTGGTTGGCGATTTGCGGGAAGTGCTGCACGAGTTGTTGCCCAAGATCGAAACCATTGACCGCAGCGAGTGGCTCGACTCCATCGACAAACTGAAAGGCGATGCCGCGGTGCGCGACATCCAGAACCTGCCGGACAGCGGACATCTTTATGCGGCGCACGTGATCAACGATCTGTGGCGCGAGACTCGCGACCATGAGACCGTTGTGGTGACCGACGTGGGCCAGCATCAGATGTGGGAGGCGCAATATTACAAGCACGAGAAGCCGCGCAGCCTGATCACTTCCGGAGGTCTGGGTACGATGGGCTTTGCTTTGCCTGCGGCGATTGGCGCAAAAGTGGCGCGCCCGGAAGCCGAAGTTTGGGTGGTGGTCGGCGACGGTGGCTTCCAGATGACGCTGTGCGAACTGGCGACCATTGTGCAGGAAAATCTGAAAGTGAATATCGCCATCATCAACAATGGTTTTCTCGGCATGGTGCGGCAGTGGCAGGAATTTTTCTACGAGCGCAACTACGCCGCGACCCCGCTGCTGAATCCTGATTTCGCCAAACTCGGCGAGGCCTACGGCATTCGCAGCATGACAGTGACGGAGCGTTCACAGGTCGTACCCGCGGTGCAGGCGGCGCGGCAACATGATGGGCCGGTGCTGATCAATTTCCGCGTGGAACAAGAGGACACGGTGTATCCCATGGTGGCGGCAGGGGCCTCGCTGCACGAAATGATTCGACGGCCCAGCAAGATCGTCGAGACTGCCGAGGATGAATAGCAGCGCCAGAAATCTGCAAATTGTGAGTCAAAGAACCGAGAACTGACAACTGAGAACCGAGAACTGATTTCACATGCTGAACACTTTCGTGGTGTACGTGGAAAATAAGCCGGGCGTGCTGACGCGCGTGGCCTCGCTGTTTCGGCGGCGCGCGTTCAATATCGATTCGCTGACCGTCGGGCGCACCGAGAAGCCCGAGGTCTCGCGCATGACCATCACGGCCGAGGCGGATCACGACCAGGCCCGCCGCATCGAGGCCAATCTCTACAAGCTCGTCAACGTGCTGCTGGTGGAGAACATCACCAGCGAGCCTGCTATCGTGCGCGATCTGGCGATGATCAAAGTCGCGGCCACCCATGAGGCGCGCTCGCATGTGCTCGAATTGGCCGGCGTGTTCCGGGCGCGCGTGGTTGATGTCGCAACCGACTCGCTGACCATGGAGATTACCGGCGGGGAGGACAAGATTGACGGGCTACTCGAAGTACTGCGGCCCTACGGCGTGCTGGAAATGGTGCGGACCGGCATCGTCGCCATGCGCCGGGGCAAGGGCTCGGCGCCGGTCTCGGCCAGCAATTCGGATCACGATGCAGCTGAAGAAGATGTGTCGCACTCGGTCTAGCGGTGCACGGCGCGCTCTTTGCGTTGTTCTTCTGGTTGACTGCTCCTGCATCTTCCTCTGTGTTCCCCTGTATCCTCCGTGGTTAGGATCAAAGGCTTTAACCACAGAGGACACAGGGGAACACAGAGGACAGCATCATGCCTTTACAACGCGGGGAAGAGCGGCGCTTCAGCGCCCGTTCACCTGCGCCATCTCCCGAATCTGATTCAAATACTCCACGTAAACCGGAATCGGGATATCCGGCGAATCACCGTCATTCAGAAAATGTGACAGCCGGATCTCCATCGGGATCGAACGGATCACCTCGCCGAACCGCGGCAGCTGAAGAAATTTCACCTTCCAGATTTCCAACATCAGCGAACGGAATTCTTCGCTGATGAATCCCATCTTCCGCGTACCCAGATAGATGCCATCAAAGTGCTGCGATTCCAGCGTCTTTCGAATGGGATCGTTCGGTGGGGAGAGAATATAGACCAGATGAAACACGTCCGCGAGATCGCCCCACAATACTTTTTCCTCGAACCCGCTGAAGCGGAATGGTTTTTCCCCACGCTGCTGGATCATGCGCACGCGATCGTTCGCCCGCACTCCCTGGCGCTCCAGCTCTTCGCCAAACCAGCGCAGCCGCTCCGGCGTCAGATTGTGCCGCAGGAACTCAACCGCATACGCGTTCGGGAGATAAATCTTCGGATCATCGTCGAGCCGCTTGATCCACCCCGCCCAATCCTTCGTCTGCATGACTTTCAGTAACGCGTGGAGATCGTCCACCGTAACATCCGGGTGATATTTCACGCTCTGCCAGAAATGTTCCGTTGAATCGTAGGTCGCACCATACAGGACGATGCCCTCTTCGATCGGATACCAGTTCGAGAGCACACGCGCCGCAATCGACGGAGCCGCGCTCCAACAATTCAAAGAGTGCTTCCACTTCTCCTGCACCGCGAGAAACTCGTCGGCATAGCCTGGCGGAGTCCACTCCTTCACTCGCGACAAAGCCTGCTGAAGTTCTTCGCGAGTATGCGTGATCAGGGTCTCCAGCGGGCGTTCGTCGGCCATGGAGATCACGCGACTCTCAATACCACGACGTAGCAGATCGCGGCCCAGGTTCTGGCGGGCGGCATCGCTAAGGTCGGCGCTCCCTTTCCAACGCCGGGTCTGCAATTCGATGTAAGGAAACAGCTGCGCCAGCGACTCGAACTCGATAAAGCCATGCACCGCAAACGTCACGGTATGGCCGTCTTTCTGGATGACCGTTGAAGGCGTTACAAGTGCTTGAAGGGAAATGGGTTCTCCGTGCAAGGGCAGTCCCAGGAAAAGCCCCACAAAGCCCAGGGCCACCCATCGCCGCAAGAAACGAATCCTGCACAAGTATTTGCCCATTCGATTCCCCTCCGCCGCCACCCATGATCCCATGTTTGTCAACCTCCGACAGTTTCCGAAAACGGTTACTGAAGTTTCGCGGAAATCTCCCAAATCGTTGTTTCTAAACGCGTTAGATGGTATTCATGAGAGTGGCTGGGTTCCCTTCCGGCCGCGGTGTGCTCACCCCTATGACTGGTGCCATCGGCATTGCCCGAGGTCTGCCTTCTCACTCGCATTCGTGGAGAGGCATGTCTCTGCCCGCCAAGTTGTTCATCACGCTCATCGTGAGCGCCGGACTGGCGACGCTGATCTACGGCGGAATCCACCAGAGCAGTAAGAATATTGCCGAGTTCATTTGTTATCTGGGCATCGCCATTCTGGCGTCCAGGCTCAAGGTAAGTCTGCCGGGAATCACGGGAACGCTGTCGGTGAATTTCCTGTTCATCCTGATCGGCGTGCTGGAACTCAGCTTCACGGAAACGTTGATTCTGGGCGCGATCTCGATGCTGGCGCAGTGTCTCTATCCGGAGCGGCCCAAGGCGATTCAGCTTACCTTCAACGTATGCGCAGGGTCCCTCTCGACGGCGCTGGCCTACGTGGTGTATCACCTGCCGCTGGCCAACACAATAGTGCCCAGCCGCCCGGTCCTGCTGGGTGTGGCGGCGACGGTCTACTTCATCGCCAATGCAGGCTCCATCGCGACCGTGATTTCGTTGACTGAGCGGCGGCCGCTGATCCGGATATTGGTCGACTGTTATTTCTGGTCGTTCCCTTATTACCTGGTGGGCGCCGGGATCGCCGGCGCGGTGGCCTGGCTCAACGAGACTTTCAACTGGGAAACCTCGTTGCTTCTGGTGCCTGCGGTTTACGTTATCTACCGGTCGTACCGACTCTACCTGGGCAAACTGGAGGACGAGAAACGCCACGTCGAGGAAATGGCGAATCTGCATCTCCGGACCATTGAGGCGCTGGCTCTGGCCATCGAAGCCAAGGACCATACCACCCACGAGCACCTGCAGCGAGTCCGCGTCTACGCCATCGAAGTGGCGAAAGAACTGGGAGTGAAGGGGCCGGAACTGGAAGCTCTGCACGCCGCCGCGCTCCTGCATGACATTGGCAAACTCGCGGTGCCCGAACACATCATCTCGAAGCCCGGGCGGCTGACCCCGGAAGAATTCGAGAAGATGAAGATTCATACCCTGGTCGGCGCCGAGATTCTGGAGCGCGTGCGCTTCCCCTATCCGGTGGTGCCCATCGTGCGCGCCCACCACGAAAAGTGGGACGGCTCGGGCTACCCGATGGGATTGAAGGGGGCGGAAATCCCCATCGGAGCGCGCATACTTTCGGCGGTCGACTATCTGGACGCCCTGGCGTCGGATCGTCAATACCGGCGGGCCTTGCCGCTGCGCGACGTGATGCAGAAACTGGCGGCGGAGTCGGGCAAATCGTTCGATCCGAAAGTGGTCGACGTTCTGCAAAAGCGCTATCAGCACCTGGAACGGCTGGCGGTCGCCAAGTCGGCGCAGGATCCCAGCGGGCCGCTCTCCACCTCCATCAAAATCGAGCGCGGTCTGGAGCCGGCGGCCGGTTTCGAGAATGCCACGGTGCAGGATTACGCCGGCCGCGAGACCACCTTCTTGTCTTCCATTGCGGCGGCCCGGCAGGAAGCGCAATCTTTGTTCGAACTGAGCCAGGATCTGGGCGCGTCGCTCAGTTTGACCGAGACCCTCTCCGTGTTCTCCGTGAAACTCAAGCCCATGGTGCCTTACGATGCCATCGCCATCTACATCAGGCGCGAAGATGAACTGGTCGCCGAATATGTGAACGGAGACAACTACCGGCTATTCTCGTCGTTGCGTATCCCCGTCGGGCAGGGACTTTCGGGCTGGGTGGCGCACAACCGGAAGCCGATCATCAATGGCAACCCGTCGGTGGAACCGGGATACCTGAACGATCCGTCGAAGTTCAGTACCTTGCGCTCGGCTTTGGCAGTGCCGCTGGAGGGCGTCTCTGGCGTGATCGGCGTGCTGGCGCTCTATCGCAGTGAGCGCGACGCCTTCGCCACCGATCACCTGCGCATCCTGCTGGCGGTCAGCGGCAAGATGGCGCTGTCGATCGAGAACGCGCTCAAGTACCAGCAGGCGGAAAATTCCGCCACCACCGACTACCTTACAGGGCTGCCCAACGCGCGCTCTCTGTTCCTGCAATTGGATCGGGAACTGGCGCGCTGCAAGCGTGACAACTCGTCGCTGACGGTGATGGTCTCCGACATGGACGGCTTCAAGCAGATCAACGACCGCTTCGGCCATATCGAAGGCAATCGGGTATTGCGGCTGTTCGCCCAGGCGCTGAAAGACAGTTGCCGCGAATATGATTACGTCGCCCGCATGGGCGGAGACGAATTTGTGGTCATCGCTGGCGGGCTCTCGCCGGATGCGGCCGGAAAGAAAGCCGAGCAGATGCGAGCCCTGGCCAGGCAGGCTGGAAACGAAGTCTGCGGCGAAGATATTCTCTCACTCAGTGTGGGGCGTGCGCTGTATCCGGAAGACGGAAACGATGCCGAACAACTGCTGGCGGAAGCCGACCGCCGCATGTATCTCGAAAAGCAGAAGGAACTCTCCTACAAGGACCGGCGCTCCCACCCCCGCATAAAGTGCCGGGTTACGATCGAACTGCAAACCGGGGAGGGAGGCACTCCCTTATTTGCCAACGTGACCGACGTCAGTCTGGGCGGCTGCTTTGTGGAAACCAGCACCATCCTTGCGCCGGGGAGCAAGATCAAGCTGGGATTCTCCATGGACGACGCCAGCCTGTCGGCGGAGGGCGTCGTGGCCAGACTCGATCCTGGCACCGGCGTGGCCGTGCAGTTCAAGGAAGTGAACCGTGAAGGCCGCGAGCGGATGTTCAAAATTCTCGAGTTCGTGCAGAAGACGACCACGTTCTACAACAACCGTTACCTCGACAGCCTGACCAAGAGCTAATTCGTACGGCAGGCGAAGCTGATCTGAGGATTGAGTTCGGGCCGGCAAAACCGACTTGGTAGGGAGCCACGCCGCCATCATCTTCCCGCGTGGGCAGCCATGCCCTTGAACGGTGCACGTGCGGAAGACATAGCGCCGATTTCGGTTGACTCATCGAGTTTGAACTGTCCCACCAGGCTGTGGAGTTGTAGCGCCATCTCCGCCAGTTCGCTGGCCGCTTTCTGCGATTCCTGCGCGCTGGCCGACGTGCCCCGCGCCGCCTCCGCTACCCCCTCGATGTGCTGCGTGATCTCGCCCGATCCCTTGGCGGCGTCGCCTACATTGCGCGTCATCTCGTTCGTGGTCGCACTCTGTTCCTCGACTGCCGTCGCGATCGTGACGGAGATATCGCTGATCTGGCTGATGACGCCGCTGACCGCGCCGATGGCTTCGACCGCATTGTAGGTGTCAGTCTGGATGGCGGTGATCTTTCGGCTGATATCCTCGGTAGCCTTGGCCGTCTGCTTGGCGAGTTCCTTGACTTCGTTGGCGACCACGGCGAATCCCTTGCCCGCCTCGCCGGCGCGGGCCGCTTCGATGGTGGCGTTGAGGGCGAGCAAGTTGGTCTGCTGCGCGATGGAAGTGATGACTTTGATGACTTCGCCGATCTCCCCGCTGGAGACGCCGAGTTTGGCGACGATCGCATTGGCGTCCTGTGCTGTCTTCACCGCACTGGAGGCAACGGTAGCGGCCTCATGGGTATTGTCCGCAATGGATTGGATGGTGGAGGTCATTTCTTCGGCGCCCTTGGAAACGCTTTGCAGGTTTTGGCTGACGTGCTGGGTGGCCTGCGACACGGTGCCCGCCTGGGCGGAAGTCTCTTCCGAATTGGCCGAGATCTGCTGGCTGGTGACGGAGAGTTCCTGGCTCGCGCTGGCCACGCGCTGGGCATTGTCGGTGATGGCGAGGATCATGGTTCTGAGGCTCTCATTCACCTTGTTGATGGCGTGAGCTAGATCGCCGAGTTCGTCCTCGCTAAGGGCTTCCACATCGCCCCGTGTCAAGTCCCCCGCGGCGATCGCTTCCGCGAGGGCTAGAACAGATTGGGTCGCAGCGGAAATCCGGCGGCTCAAGAAAACCGCGATGAAGATACCGATGGCCAGGGCGGCGAAGGTGATGAGCGCCGTCATCCGGCCTGCCGATTGGGTCGCCGATTTCATTTGCTCGGTTTCTTCTTGCAATAATTCCTCGTTGGAGTCCGCCGCGTAGCCAAGGGATTTCTTGATCGCCTCGGTGGCCGGGGTAGCTGTGTCGGCGAATTCGTTTCCTGCCTGCGTGACGGCGCCCCCCCCGCCGGCTGCATGGGACATGGCCGCTTCCTGCGCCTCCCGCAGAACCCGGAGTTCTTTCTTCGCCTCGGCAAGCCGGTCGCGGTTAGCCGGTTCGGCCCAATGGGCCGACAAATCGTCCAGTTTCGCGACATCCTTGCCAATCTCGTCCCAATTAGAATCAAAAGTTCTCTTCGCCGCCTCCCTCCGATCCGGTTCGCTTCCTGCGAGGACAACTTGACGGCCCTTGCTCTGGGTCTGATTCAGATCTCTCTGCAAATCTTTCAAAGCGGCGATCGTGGGAACACTGAGACCCGTGACTTTGTCTTCGCCTTCCTTAACGTCCTCCAACTTCACATAGCTGAATACCGTGCTGACCGCCATCAGAGTGAGGATCACTCCGAACCCCATCCCGAGTTTTTTCCCCAGCGTGAACCGCATAGATTCCTTTCACTGCTCGCCAACCAAAGCTTGCGAACCAACGCTCGCGAACTCAAGACCGTTGATTCGCTTACTACCCAAACGCCATCCCTGCAGGTTGCCGTACGCTTCAGCCCAATGCAGCCAGACGGGCGCAAATCACGACACCGTCGCGGTTTCGGCGACCAGCACCTGGCAGGCCAGATCCGTATCCAGCAAGTGCAGCAGGCGGCCCTCCAACTTGTGGACTCCGAGAATCATGAAACGGACTGCGCCGCGCAGAGTCTCCGGAGCCGCTTCGAAGGTCGATTCATCCACCTCGATCACGTCGCCAATCTCGTCTGCCAGAAGGCTGACCACGCTCTCGGCGGTACGAACTACCACGTTCATGGGCAATTCGCCCGCGGGCCGATTCGCCAGCCCCAGGCGGCGGCGCAAATCGATGGCCACCACGATCTGCCCCCGCAGATTGATCAATCCCTCGACCGCCCCCGGCGCCAGCGGAATCGGCGTCATGGGCTGATAGCGGATGACCTCCTGCACCTGAGGCACGGGCACGCCGAAGAGGTAGCCATCGAGCAGAAACGTGCAAAATTGTTGAGAGGCCATGGGGTCCTAGATCCTTCTCGCTTCCGATTCAGCCCCGTCCAGCAGCCCGGGCACCGCCGCCCGCATGAGGGCGGGCATATCCAGCAGGTCGGTGACGTGACGCTGGCTTACGAATGACCCAACAATTCCGGGGCGCGGCGAAAGCGACTCGATCGCGGCGCGCTCCTCCACGATATCGACGATCCGATCCACAATCAGGCCCACAGTGTGGTCGCCCTCGGAATAGACCACGACCTGAATCGAGCCGGAATTGGCCACCATCTCCGGATCACGGTCGGCGGGAATGATTTCGGAAAGCCGCACCAGCGGGATGATCTGCCCGCGATACTGCATGACTTCCTGCGAGCCCGCGCGTTCGACCACCGTACGGGGAGATTCTTCGAGGCGCGCCACCATCGACAAAGGAATCGCGACCCGTCCTTCCAGCCCGTTTTCGGCGAGCAGAAGCGTGTGCTGGTCGCGGAGTCCCTCGACCTCAGCGGCGCTGAGATTATCGTCCGGGACCCCATCGTGCGCTTCCGCAAGTACTTTGGCCTTTTGCGCGAGTCCCAGCACATCCAGAATCAGGGCCACGCGGCCGTCGCCCATGATGGTCGCGCCGGAATAAGCGCTGATGCCTTTGAGCTGCTTGCCCAGCGGCTTGACCACAATCTCCTGGGTGTCGCTGATCTCGTCCACGATCAGCCCAAACTGGCGGTCTTCCGCCTGCAGCACGACAATATTGACTGCGGTTTCGCGCTTGGCGTTGCCAGTTTCAGTGGCGATGCCGAGTTCCCGGTCCAGATAAACCAGCGGCAGCAATCGTCCGCGCAGGCGATACACGGGAGCGCCGTGCACCAGTTCAATGCCTTTGCCGTTCTCCTCGGCTTCCAGTCGCACCAGTT